>Ga0164242_10005878_pt1 | contig 13590 bp, 11 predicted proteins | sample OricomgcompostMG_FD_108783 | JGI IMG/M metagenome (GOLD analysis project Ga0164242, IMG submission 108783) | Miracle-Growth compost microbial communities from Emeryville, California, USA - Original compost - Miracle growth compost (MG) ...
CTGCTCAGCCTCGACCTGCTTGATGACGATGCGGTCCTCGAGAGGCTTGATGTTGATCGACACGGTGTCGACCTCCCCTTCACACTGATCTGCTGTTGGGTGATGAACGTCGGTGCCTACGTCGTGATGGACGCGCCGTCGCGGGGGTCGCGCCCTGTCGTAGGCGTTGGCACACTCCCTCGGAGAGTGCCAGGTCAGACGTTAGCACTCGGCCAAACGGAGTGCCAGAGTCAGTCCTGACAGGATGTAGGGCGTGGACCTCGACGCCTTCGCCTGGCTGCTCACCGACCCGGGACAGACACTGCTCTCCCGTGCGGTCGCACTGGACTCCGACACCGGCGACCCGCTGCGGGCGCAGTCGGCGCTGCGGCGGGAGTTCCCCGCGGTGGAGGCGGCGTACGTCGCGGTGGCAATGAGCCAGGCGCACCTGCGCCGGCGTGCGGTGGCGAAGTTCGGGGAGCTCGCCGCGCGGATGTACTTCACCCCGGACGGCCTGGAGCAGGCCACCAGGATGGCGGTGGCCGACCACCGGGCAGCCCGCCTGGTCGCCTTCGGAGCGCCGACCGCGATCGACCTGGGCTGCGGCATCGGGGGCGACCTGATTGCGATGGCCCGCGCCGGGATCACCGCCGCCGGCGTGGATCTGGACCCCGAGCGGGTGGCGGTCGCGCGCGCCAACCTCGCGTCGCTCGGCCTGCCCGGGATCGTGCAGCAGGCCGATGCCCTCGACATCGATCCGTCCCCCTTCGCGGTGGCCTTCGCCGACCCCGCGCGGCGCACCAACAACCGGTCCCGGGGCCGGATGCTCGACACCGACGGGTGGACGCCGCCGTGGGACTTCGTGCTCAGCCTGCTCGCGCGCGACGCGTGCGTGAAGGTCGCGCCCGGCATCCCGCACGAGATCGTGCCCGAGGGCGTCGAGGCGGAGTTCGTCAGCGACCACGGCGAGGTCAAGGAGGCCGCGCTGTGGGCGGGCCGGCTCGCGACGGTACGCCGCCGCGCCACCGTGCTGGGCGACGGGGGCCTGGCGACCCTGACCGATGAGGAGGCTCCGCCGCTGGGCGAGGTGGGCGTCGGGGGTGTCGGCGTACGGGCGGTCGGCGAGTTCCTCTACGAGCCCGACGGCGCCGTGATCCGCGCCGGGCTGGTGACGGCCGTCGCGGCCGGGGTCGGCGGCGGACTGCTGGACGAGCAGATCGCCTACGTCACCAGCGATCAGTCCTTCCGGACGCCGTTCGCCCGCGGCTACCGCATCCTGGAGCACCTGCCCTACCGCGAGCGGGCGCTGCGGGCCGCGCTGCGCGAGCGCGGCATCGGTCGGCTGACCATCAAGAAGCGTGGCGTCGCGGTGGTGCCCGAGGAGCTGCGCCGTCGGCTCTCGCTGCAGGGCCCCAACGAGGCCACCATCGTGCTCACCCGGGTCGCGGACGAGGGCACCTGTCTGCTCGTCGAGCCCTTCTGAACGCCGGGTCCGGGCCGCCTGCCATGACAGTTGTCAGTGGCCGGCCGTGGCGTGAGTCCTGAATCACCCTGAGGCGCCCCTGAGATGCCCCCGACGAGGCGGGAAATGTCACCGGACTCGGTTAACTTGAAGCCATGTTCCGTGCCCTAGGCCGCGCCGCGGCTCGTCGTCCCTGGTACATCATCGCTGCCTGGGTGATCGTGACTGTGCTCGTGGTGCTCCTCGCCCCAGGCCTGAAGTCGACCACCGACCAGTCCGACTTCCTGCCGCAGCACTACGAGTCCATCAAGGCGACCAACCTGATGACCTCGGCGTTCCCGCAGCAGACCGACTCCGGCGCGACGATCGTCTTCTCGAGGACGGACGGATCGGCACTGAGCACGGCCGATCTGACCAAGGCAGGCACCATCGCCAAGGGTCTCGACCTGGGCTCCGACTTCACGTCGGTGGGCGACGTGACGCCGTCGACCTCCCAGAAGGTCGCGATCGTGAACATCGGCATGGCCAAGAACGTCACCGGTCAGGACCAGAAGGACTTCGACCAGGTCACCGGCATGCGTGACCAGCTCGCCTCCGCGACCAAGGGCACCGACCTCAAGGCGCAGACCACCGGCACCCTGCCGCAGTCCTACGACCAGGCGCAGTCCGGGCAGAACGCCGAGGCGATCGTCATGCTCGCCACCATCCTGCTGATCCTGATCCTGCTGGGGGTCATCTTCCGCAGCGTGCTCGCGGCGTTCGCGCCGATCGTCATGGTGGGCGTGGTCTTCGCCGTCGCCAACGGTCTGATCGGCATCGCTGCCGCTGTCTTCAACCTGAAGGCCGACAGCTCGCTGACAGTGATCCTGGGCGTGGTGCTCTTCGGCATCGGCACCGACTACTTCCTGTTCTATCTCTTCCGCTTCCGCGAGCTGCGCCGCAAGGGCGCCGACCACAAGACGGCGGTGCTCGGCGCGGTCGAGCGGGCGGGCGAGGCGATCGCATCGGCCGGCGGCGCGGTCATCATCGCGTTCCTGACCCTGTCGCTCTCCTCGCTCGGCATGTTCCGGTCGATGGGCCCCGCCCTGGCGATCGCGGTCGCGGTGATGCTGATCGCCGCGCTCACCCTGGTCCCGGCGGTGGTCAACGTGCTCGGCCGCGCGCTGTTCTGGCCCTCCAAGAAGTGGGCCCAGGAGCCGAAGGACAGCCGCGGGTTCGGCGCGATCGGCACCTCGCTCGGCAAGCGTCCCGCCCGGTTCGCCCTGGTCTCGGGCGGCGTGCTGGTGATCCTCACCCTCTTCGTCTTCGTCGGTGGCGGCTTCAACCCGACCTTCGACCTCGGCTCGTCCAACTCGGCGTCCAACGTCGAGTCGGCGCAGGCCACCCAGACGATGGAGGACGGCGGCCTGTCCGCCGGCGCCACCCAGCCGACCCCGATCGTGCTGACCTCCGAGTCCGGCAACAAGCTCGACACCACGGACTTCGCCGCCTTCCAGGCGAGGCTGGCCAAGGTGCCCGGCGTGGCCCAGGTGGCCCCGCAGGCGGTGCCCGCCCCCGACGGCAAGACAGCGCTGTTCATGGTGACGCTGAAGGGCGATCCAGCCTCGGATGCCGCGATCAACACGGTCAAGGACGACCTGCGTCCTGCGGCCCACGACGCGGCGCCGCGGGGCACGACGGCGTACGTCGGCGGCCTGACCTCGGTCTTCGTCGACTTCCAGGCCGCGATGAACCGTGACTACTCGGTCGTCTTCCCGGTCGCGGCCATCATCATCATGCTCATCCTCGGCCTGGTGCTGCGCTCGCTGGTCGCGCCGTGGTACCTGATGCTGTCGGTGGCGCTCGGCTTCGGCGCGACCCTCGGGTCGGCGGTGATCGTGTTCCAGCACATCAAGGGCGACAGCGGCCTGATCTTCATGCTGCCGATCCTGATCTATCTCTTCGTCGTGGCCCTCGGCACCGACTACAACATCTTGATGCTCACCCGGTTGCGGGAAGAGGCCCGGGAGGGCAGGGAGCCACGCGAGGCGGCGGCCGAGGCGCTCAAGCACGCCGGCCCGACGATCGCCGTCGCCGGTGTCATCCTCGCCGGCACGTTCGCCTCGCTCATGCTCGGCGGGAACAGCTTCCTGCTGACGCTCGGCTTCTCGATCGCCTTCGGCATCGTGATCGCAGCCTTCGTGATGGCGATGTTCTTCACGCCGGCGCTCACCGCGCTCATCGGTCACGCCGCCTGGTGGCCGGGGCACGCGGATGAGAAGCAGGAGAGCAAGGAGCTCGAGAGCGTCTGAGCCCACCCGCGCGGAGTCGAGAGGTCACTTTCGGCCGCTTGAGTGTCCAGCTCGCTGGACACTCAACGGGCCGAAAGTGACCTCTCGGCGTTTCAGGCGAGGACCTCGGTGACCGGCTGGGAGGAGTCGGCAGGCAGGTCGAGCGCGGAGGGGGTACGACCGCGGGCGACCATCTCCGCGCCCAGCGCGGCGACCATCGCACCGTTGTCGGTGCACAGCCCCGGCCTCGGCACCCGGACCCGGATGCCGAGCTTGGCGGCCCGCTCCTCGGCCAGCACCCGCAGCCGGCTGTTAGCGGCCACGCCGCCGCCGATCACGATGTCCTCGATCCCCGCCGAGGAGGCGGCATCGAGGGCCTTGCGGACGAGTACGTCGCAGACGGCCTCCTGGAAGGACGCCGCCACATCGGCGACCGGGACGGGCTCTCCGGAGCGCTCCCGCGCCTCCACCCACCGCGCGACCGCCGTCTTGAGCCCGGAGAAGGAGAAGTCGAAGCGGTGCCGCTCCAGGTCCCTGCGGGCGGTCAGCCCGCGCGGGAAGTCGATCGCGACGCTGGAGCCGGAGACGGCGGTCCGATCGATCACCGGGCCGCCCGGGAAGCCGAGGCCGAGCAGCCGGGCGACCTTGTCGAAGGCCTCCCCCGCCGCGTCGTCGATGGTCGCCCCCATCGGCTCGATCTCCCCGGTGACGTCGCCGACGCGCAGCAGCGAGGAGTGACCGCCCGAGACCAGCATCGCCAGGCACGGCTCCGGCAGCGCCCCATGCTGCAGCTGGTCGACGGCCACATGAGCGGCGAGGTGATTGACGCCGTAGAGCGGCTTGTCGAGTCCGATCGCCAGCGCCTTGGCCGCGGCGACGCCGACCAGCAGCGCCCCCGCCAGGCCGGGGCCGGCGGTGACCGCGATGGCGTCCACGTCGCGCAGCGCGACGCCGGCGGTCTCGCAGGCGCGCTCGATGGTCGGCACCATCGCCTCCAGGTGGGCCCGCGACGCGACCTCGGGCACCACTCCGCCGAAGCGGGCATGCTCCTCGACGCTGCTGGCAACGGCGTCGGCGAGCAGCGTGTGACCCCGCACGATGCCGACGCCGGTCTCGTCGCAGGACGTCTCGATGCCAAGGACGAGGGGCTCGGAGGACGACATGGCAACCATTGTGCCGTGCCGGTGACCGGGTCTACGTTGCTGGCTAGCGTCAGCATCGTCTTCAACTCGGGAGCTATGCATGCAGACCATCCGTTCCACCGCCCTCCTCGCCGCCGGCGCACTCGCACTGGGGATGTTCGCCTCCGCCACCAGCGCCGACGCGGCCTCCCCTGATCCACAGTCGGCCAGCCCACGGCCGTTGGCCCCACCGTCGTCGTACACGATGACCGTCCACCAGGACGGCTCGGTGGTGGCCCCGGCCAAGGGCGACAAGATCCCCAACATCGACATCGTGAAGAGCACGCTTCGGGCGTTCTACGGTGCCACCAAGGGCGCCGACCCCGACCGGGCGGCCGGGGCGCCGGCGACCGTCTACCTGCCCAACCTGACCAGCTCGCCCTACGCCAAGGACGTGCAGGGGCTCGAGGCGAAGATCCTCGCCAAGCTGCCCACCACTGCCCCGGCCAACGGCGCCGTCGTCTTCGACGTCGACTCCACCCTGCTGAGCGACTACGCCAACGAGGAGGAGATGAACTTCGACTACGACCCGGCCGTGAACGCGCGCTGGGTCAGCGGCGGACTGTTCCCGGCCGTGCCCGGCATGCCGGCGCTGCTGCAGCGGCTCCACAGCGAGGGCTACGCGATCTACGGCATCACCGGCCGCCCGGGCACGCAGGAGAGCGACACCCTCGCCAACCTCACCAAGGACGGCTTCACCAGCACCGGCACCGCCGGCGGGACGCCGTTGTTCACCGCCGCGAACCTCTACACCAAGGACGTCGCCAGCCAGCCGTGGGTCAACTGCAGCCTTGACGGCAACAGCGCCTGCTCCACGGTCGAGTACAAGGCACTGACCCGCCAGCACATCCAGGCCACCGACGGTGTCAGCATCGCGATGAATGTCGGCGACCAGTGGAGCGACCTCGAGGGCGGGTACGCCGCAGCCTTCACCAAGCTGCCCAACCCGAGCTACTTCCTGCCCTCGGCCGACATCCCCGGGGCGCCGGCGAGCGACAGGTCGATGGTGTTGCCCTCGACGTACACCATGAAGGCCAACGGCTCGACCGGAGCGACCGCGACCGACGGGGACGCGCTGCCCAACGAAGGCGCCGTGGTGAGCGAGATCCGTGCCTACTACAACGCCACCAACGGCATCGCCAGCAAGACCGGCTCGCCCTACCGCGCCGAGCTGAAGGCGCTGACCAAGAAGTGGCGGCACAAGCTGGTCCCGACCTGCCGCACCTCCGCCCGGCGCCACCGGCACCCGGCAGTCGTCTTCGACGTGGACGACACCACGCTGTGGACCTACGACATGGAGGACGGCGCGATGGGCTTCGCCTTCGACCCTGCGTTGCAGAACACGTGGGTGCAGGGCAAGAAGTTCCCCGCGGTCCCCGGCATGGTGAGGCTGGAGAAGAAGGTGCGGAAGGCCGGCTGCACCGTCGTGGGCCTGACCGGCCGCACCAAGCACCAGGGCAAGGCGACGCTGAAGAACCTGAGGAAGGTCGGCTACAAGGGCTTCACCAAGAAACACTTCTTCTTCAAGCCGAAGGCCGGCAAGAGGTTCCCGAAGTACCTGCATTGCGGCAAGTCCTGCACCACCGTGCAGTACAAGTCCCGCACCCGCAAGCACCTCCAGAAGAAGCTGCGCCTCCACATCGTGGCCAACTTCGGCGACCAGCTCTCCGACCTCAAGGGCGGCCACGCCAAGAAGAAGGTCAAGCTGCCGAACCCGACCTACTACCTGCCCTGAGGTAGCGCGAGCTGCAGGATGATCGCGGTGGCCCCGTCGCGGTAGTAGCGGGGTCGCCGGTCGATCTCCACGAAGCCGGCGCGCTCGTAGAACGCGAGCGCGCCGGCGTTCGTCTCCCTGACCTCGAGCAGAAGGCGCTCGGCCCCCTTGTCCCGCGACAGGGCCCGTACGGCGTCCAGCAGCGCCCCGGCGAGACCGCGGCGACGCATCGTCGGCGCCACGGCGATGCGCTGCAGCTCGGCGACCTCGAAGACCAGCGAGGTGATGGCATAGCCGACCACCTCCACCGGCGCCTCACCCTCGGCGACGTGCACGACGATGCCGTAGAGCCGTCCCGCGATCGCCTCGGCGAGATAGCCCGCCGGCCACGGGTCGTGCGGGAACGACTCCGACTCGAGGGCCGCGATCGACCCGACGTCGGCGGCCCGGGCGAGCCGGATGCTCATCTGTCTGCTTGGGCGACAGCGTCGGGCCGACGCAGATAGAGCGGCTCGGGGTCCATCAGCTCGACCAGCTCCTCGGTGACGGCGCGCGCCAGCCAGCCGGCGCTCGGCCGGGTCGGCCCGAACGGACGCGGGAAGGCGTCGGGGTAGAGCAGCGCACCCTCGCCGGCGACGGGCTGGTCGGTGGCAGCGTCAGCAGGGCGGACCACGTCGGGCCCGGTCAGCCGCACGCCGTCCTCTGCGTAGGTGGCGAGGTAGACCTCCTTGCGCCGGGCGTCGGTGGCGACGGTGAAGGGTCCTGTCACGCCGAGGGACAGGCACTCGGCGGCGATCACGTCGAGGGAGGAGGCGGCGTACACCGGAACGTCCAGCGCGAAGCCGAGCGTGCGGGCGGTGACCAGGCCGACCCGCAGGCCGGTGAACGGGCCGGGGCCGGCGCCGACCGCGATCGCGGTGAGATCCTGGCGCACCGCGCCGGCGTCCTCGAGGACGCGCGCGATCAACGGTGCGAGCTGCTCGCCGTGCTTCATCGCCCGGTCGGAGAGCAGCTCGGCGATCACCTCCTCGCCGTCGTGGAGGGCCACCCCGACCTGCGGGGTGGCGGTGTCGAACGCGAGCAGCAGGGTCACGGAGTCTCCTCGACGGACAGGGCCTCGACGGCCAGGTCGTGCCAGCGCGGGCCCACCGGGGTGATCTCGACCCGGCGCGGATCGGCGTCACCCTCGAGCTCGTCCACGGTCAGGGCTCGCACGATCCGCACCTCCAGGCGCGAATCGGACAGCCCCTCGGCCAGCCCCTCGCCCCACTCCACCACCGTGACCGCGTCCTCGACGTCGGTGTCGAGGTCGAGGTCGTCGAGCTCGGCCATCCCGCCGAGGCGGTAGGCGTCCACGTGGATCAGGTCGGGCCCGGCGACCTCGGAGGGATGCACCCGGGCGATGACGAAGGTGGGCGAGGTGACTCGCCCGCGGACGCCGAGACCCTCCCCCAGCCCCTGGGTGAAGGTGGTCTTGCCCGCGCCGAGCTCACCGGTGAGCACCAGCAGGTCGCCGGGTCGCAGCTGCTTGGCCAGCGACCGGCCGATCTGGCGCATCGACTCCGCGTCGGGGGCGTCGATGACGTGGGTGCGCAGCGGTCGGCGCATCTCGACATAGGGAGTACGGCGAGCGATCTCGCGGAACCCCTGCTTGTGCCAGAACCGCACCGTGCGCGGCAGCTCCTCGCGAGCCACGACGGTGAGATCCGCGTGGCCCGCCGCGGCCACGGCTGCGGCGGCGACCATGGCGTGCGCGATGCCGTGCCCCTGGCGATCGGGCAGCACCGCGAAGCGACGCAGGAAGACCGACCGACCGACCGGATCGAGGATCAGCGCGCCGACCGCCTCGCCGTCGACGCGGGCGAGCAGGCCGCCACCCTCCTGCAGCTGGATCGCGATCGACTCCACCGTCTCGTGCAGCGCATCGGCCGGCGGGTCGAGCACCGGCCGGGCGCCGAAGGCGGCGAGCACGATCCGCAGGATGTCGGCGGCCGCTTCCGGACCCACGCGGCGCACCGTGACCGCGGCCGTGGAGAGCCCGGTCATGCGCGCTCCGCCGCGGAGATCAGCTGGTCGAGGGCGGCGTTGACCTGGCCGTGTCGTTCCATCATCACCATGTGCCCGGCGCCCTCGCACTCGATCAGCGTCGAGCCGGGGACACGGCTGTGCAGCTTGCGGCTGTGCCCGATGGAGGTGAGCTTGTCGGCGGTGCCGCCGATGATCGTGGTCGGCACGTTGCCGAGCACCTCGACGCAGGCGAACTTGTCCAGGTCGCCGAAGCCCGGGAAGAACTCGGCGACCACCTGGAAGGGCGTGTTGGCGATCATCGCGTCGACGAAGTCGACATAGCTCGAGGGCACCTTGTCTCCGAAGGCGAACGTGTCGGTGGCGATGCCGGCGATGCTGGCGCCGAGCCTGCGGACGCCGTCGACCGCGCGGTGGCCGCGCGCGAGCGTCCTGACCGTCCCGCTGGTCAGGCCCGCGCTCAGCTTGACCGGGAGCATCGGCAGCAGGATCCGGGCCGGGTCCAAGCCGCCGGCGGTGGTCCCCAGCAGTGCGACGCCCACGATCCGGCCGCCCGCACTGACCGGCCGGAACAGCTCGGGATGCTGCTCGGCCAGCGCGAAGATCGTCATCCCGCCCATCGAGTGGCCGACCAGCACGACCGGGCCCTCCGGGACGAAGGAGTCCACCACCTGCAGCAGGTCGCGGCCGAGCTGGTCGATGGTGGCGTGCTCGAGATCGCTGCGGCCGCTGCGGCCGTGGGAGCGCTGGTCGTAGTAGACGCTGCGGACCAGGCCACGGAAGGCGGCCCGCTGGAAGTGCCAGCAGTCCAGGTTGAGGGTGTAGCCGTGCACGAAGACGAGGGTCAGCGGCGAGTCGGCCTCGTCGATCTCCACGTGCAGGTCCACGCCGTCGTCGGTCACCAGGTGGCGCGGCGGCGTGTTGAGCGACCCGAAGGGCGTGGGCGCGCCGCGGCGGTTGCTGAGCCGGCGGCGGCGCCGGGCGACGTCGATCACTCCGCCGACCGCCGCCGCGCCCGCGGCACTGGCCGCGACTGCGGCGATCCTCTTGGTCATGCCCATCATGCGCCGCCCTGGGCCCGGTGGGCGTCGCTGTCGACGTACCGCCTGGTCATCCGGCCTCCGATCCTGGTCACGACCTCGTAGCTGATGGTGCCGCATGCCTGTGCCCATTCCTCGGCGGTCGGCTCACCTCTGGTGCCGGGACCCCACAGGAGTACGTCGTCGCCGGGCTGGGGGGTGTCCCCGTCGAGGTCGACCACGAACTGGTCCATGCAGATCGCTCCCCTGATCGGCCGACGGCGGCCGGCGACCAGGACCTCGGCCGCCTGCTTGCCGGGCTCGTCGGGCCGCGCGGCGGCACGGCGGGCGATGCCCTCGGCGTACCCGACCGGGATCAGGCCGAGGGTGGTCGGCCGGCTCGCGGTCCAGGTGTGGCCGTAGGAGACCGACGCACCCGCCCCGACCCGTTTGACCAGCGCGAGGTCGGCGCGGACCGTCATCGCCGGCACCAGCGCCAGGTCATGTAGGCCGGGCGCCGGGTCCAGGCCGTAGGAGGCGAGGCCGCAGCGGACCAGGTCGTAGCGGCTGCTGGGCCGCAGGATGGCGGCAGCGGAGTTGGCGAGGTGTCGCACCTCGGGCCGCAGGCCGGCCGCGGTGGCGACGTCGAGCGCCTCGGCGAAGACCCTCTCCTGCTCGGCGTTGGCCGGGTCCTCGGGGACCTCGCTGGTGGAGAAGTGGGACCAGATCCCGGTGATCCGCCACGTGCCGTCCCGCTCGCCGGCGCGGGCGCGGGCGACCACGTCGGGCCACTCCGCGGTGGTGGCACCACCACGGGAGAGGCCGGTGTCGACCTTGAGCTGGACTCGTGCCGGCCGGGTCAGGCCCGCGCGGGCTGCCGCCTCAGCGATCCGGTCCAGCTCGGCGACCGTGTAGGCGGTGGTGTCGACGTCCTGCTCGAGGACGGGAACCAGGTCGTCGGCCGGCACGGTCAGCCAGCACAGCAGCCGGCCGGTGTCGCCGGCCGCCCGCAGCTCCAGCGCCTCGTCGACCGTGGCGACACCGAGCCAGGTCGCGCCGGCCGCACGCGCGGCGGCGGCACAGGCGACCATGCCGTGGCCGTAGCCGTCGGCCTTGACCACGGTCATGACCGGTACGCCGGCGCGCTCGCGCAGCGCGCGCACGTTGCGCCGGACCGCGGCGAGGTCGACGACGATCTCGGCGCGGCTCATCCGGGGTCCCCGCGGAAGCGCGAGCGCGGCGAGCGCCTGCGTGGGGTCGGGCTCATGGGGGCAAGTCTTTCATCCCGCCAGGAGGTCACCGAGCACCGCCCGCAGGTGGCCTGCGATGTCGCCGGCCACGATCGGGCCTCCCCCACTGGCCGCCGACGCCGCGGATCCGGCCGCGCCGTGCAGCCACGCGCCCACGCTGGCCGCGTCGAACTCGTCCAGGCCGGTCGCCAGGAGCGCGCCGATCAGACCGCCCAGGACGTCGCCCGCACCGGCCGTGGCGAGCCACGGCGTACCGGTGGTGTTGATCCGGATCCGGCCGTCGGGATGGGCGATGACGGTGTGCCGCCCCTTGAGCAGCACGGTGGCCCGGTAGGCGTCCGCGGCGGCACGGGCGTGCTCGAACGGCCGGGCCTCGATCTCGGTTCGCTCCACGTCGAGCAGGGCGGCGAGCTCTCCGGCGTGCGGCGTGAGCACGGCACGCTCGCCGATCCTGTCGAGGCGTTGCGCAAGGCCCGGCGTGCCGAGCGCGTCGGCATCGACGACCACGGGCACCTCGTCGGCGAGGGCCTCGGCCAGGTGGTCCTCGGCCTCGGCGTCGGTGCCCGAGCCGACCACCCAGGCCTGCACGCGGCCCTCCCCGACCACCTCCGGGTGGTGCTGCTTGACTGCGTCGGCGGCCGTGCCGACGTACCGGACCATGCCGGCGAGCCCGCAGGCTGCGCCGCCCACGCTGAGCAGGGCGGCGCCCGGATAGCGCACGCTGCCGGCCCGGACGCCGACGACCCCGCGGGTGTACTTCTGGGCGTCGGACCTCGGCCGTGGCAGCAACCGGCCCACGTCGGCGGCCTGGAGTGCCTGGACGCCGGCCTCGGGCAGCCATGGACCGAGGCCGATGTCGACCAGCGCCACCACTCCGCAGGCATGGGCCGCGGGGTCGGCCAGATGGGCGATCTTGTGGGTGCCGAAGGTGACCGTCAACGCCGCCTCCACGTGCGGCCCGGTGACCTCGCCGCTGTCGACCTCGACCCCGCTGGGAACGTCGACCGCCACCACCGGGATGCCGGCCAGCCAGAGCAACGCCTTGACGGCGGGTTCGCGCAGCGGGCCGCTTCCGCCGATGCCGGTGACACCGTCGACCACGACGTCGTAATCACGTGATGAACCGGTGGTGCGAGTGAGCCCTCCGGCGGCTCGCAACGCGGCGAGTCCGCCTTCATGCGTGCGCCTGCCCAGCAGCCAGGCCTCCACCTGGGCGCCGCGCCGAGCGAGGAGCGCGCCGGCGTACAACGCGTCTGCGCCGTTGTCCCCGCCGCCGACCAGCAGCAGGATCCGGCGGCCGTAGGCGCCGCCGAGGAAGTCGATCACGGCATGGGCGAGGCCGGTCGCCGCTCGCTGCATCAAGGTGCTCTCGGGCAGCGTTGCCATCAGCGCCGCCTCCGCGGCGCGGACCTGCTCGACGGTATGTGCGTACCTCACCGGCCCAACGTAGCCGGGCCGGACCTAGCTCGGCGCTCGACCTCGCTCCTCAGCCCTCGAGGATCACCACCGCCGACGCCACCCCGCCATCGTGCGACAACGACACGTGTACGCCGCTCGCTCCGGCCGCGGCGACCGCGGCAGCCACCGTCCCCCGCAGCACCAGACGCGGCCGGCCCGACTCCTCGGAGACGACCTCGGCGTCGTGCCAGGCCAGCCCGCCCGGTACTCCGAGCGCCTTGGCCAGCGCCTCCTTGGCGGCGAACCGGGCCGCCAGGGACGCCGCGGGCCGGCCCACTTCGTCGCCGACGAAGAGCTTGTCCGCCAGCGTGGGGGTGCGCTCCAGCGACGCCGCGAACCGCTCGATCTCGCAGACGTCGATGCCGACACCGATCACGCTCATGGCAACTCAATCCTGACGGGGTGGCAACTCAACACCGACGGGGTGGCAACTCGACTATTCGACGGTGACGGACTTGGCCAGGTTGCGGGGCTGGTCAACGTCGTGGCCCAGGGCGGTCGCCAGCTCGCAGGCGAACAGCTGCAGCGGCACCGTTGCCACCAGCGGCTGCAGCAGCACCGGGACGCGCGGCATCCGCAGGATCTCGTCGGCGTAGGGCGCGATCGAGTCGTCGCCCTCCTCCACCAGGCAGATCGTGCGAGCGCCGCGGGCGCGGACCTCCTGGATCCCGCTGACCATCTTGTCGTGCAGGAAGTCGCGGCCCTCGGGCGGAACGACGCAGAAGACCGGCAGGCCGTCGGCGACCAGCGCGATCGGGCCGTGCTTGAGCTCTCCGGCGGCGAAGCCCTCCGCGTGCCGGTAGGCGAGCTCCTTGAGCTTGAGCGCGCCCTCGAGTGCGACCGGGTAGCCGGCGTGGCGGCCCAGGAACAGGAAGGTCTGAGCACCGGCGTACTGAGCCGCGAGCCGCTTCATCGGCTCGGCCAGGCTGTCGAGCACCGACGCGATCTGCTCCGGCGCCTCCTCCAGCTGGGCGACGACGTTGCTGATCTCGTCGCCGTACATCGTGCCCTTGACCTGCGCGAGGTAGAGGGCGAGCAGGTAGCAGGCGACCAGCTGGGTCAGGAAGCCCTTGGTGGAGGCCACCGCGATCTCCGGCCCGGCGTGGGTGTAGATCACCGCGTCGGACTCGCGCGGGATGGTCGAGCCGTTGGTGTTGCAGATCGCGAGCACCTTGGAGCGCTGGGTGCGGGCGTGCCGGATCGCCTGGAGCGTGTCGGCGGTCTCGCCGGAC
>Ga0164242_10005879_pt1 | contig 13588 bp, 10 predicted proteins | sample OricomgcompostMG_FD_108783 | JGI IMG/M metagenome (GOLD analysis project Ga0164242, IMG submission 108783) | Miracle-Growth compost microbial communities from Emeryville, California, USA - Original compost - Miracle growth compost (MG) ...
GCGCCTGGGATGTCGATCTCGCGCGGCACCACACCGGTTGCCAGGATCGCGCCGTCGAAACCACTGACGGTCTGCAATGTTGCCTCGACCCCCGTCCGGATTTCGGCGCCGAGCGCCTGCAACCGCTGCAGAGCGGATGCCGGGGTCCTCGCGTAGTCCTCCTTGCCAGGCACGCGCGCTGCAAGCAGGAACTGGCCACCGATGCGCTCTGCCGCCTCGAACACGGTCACGCTGTGACCGCGCTCCGCCAGATCGAGAGCTGCCGCCAGCCCGGCGGGCCCGGCCCCCACGACGGCGAAACGCCGACGGGCGGCTGTCTCATCCATCGCGATCGGGAACTCGCTCTCTCTGCCGGCGCGTGGATTCACCAGGCACGAGACGGGTTCGAAAACCAATGAGCGGTCGATGCACGCCTGGTCGCAGCCGATACAGGTGTTCACCAGGGCGAAATCGCCTGCAAAACTTCGTTCAATGATTCTCGGATCGGCCAGGAACGGCCGGGCGAGGGCGATCGCGTCCACTCGCCCGCGTTCGAGTGCCTTCTCGGCCTCGCGCAGATCCGTGATGCGATTGCTCGCGATCACAGGAACCCGTGATCGCCCGTCGCGCTCGATCGCCACTGCAATGTGCTCCGCATACCCGAGCCATGCGCCGTGCGGCACCGATGCCTGCACAGTCGGAACGGTGGACTCGTGCCAGCCCATGCCGATGCTGAGCGCGTCTGCACCAGCATCCACAAGCGCGACAGCAAGCGCATCGATGTCGTCCTGGCTTGACGAGCCCGGCATCAGATCGTGCCCTGACATGCGCACGAGCATCGGCACCTTGTCGGCAACCGCCGCGCGAACCGCACGGGCGACGGCGACAGCGAATCTTCGGCGACGCTCAGGGTCGCCTCCCCATTCGTCGTCACGCAGATTCGTCAGCGGCGAGCAGAACTGATTGATCAGGTATCCCTCAGAGGCCATGATCTCGACGGCATCGAAACCTGCCTCGGATGCTGCGGCGGCCGCCGCGGCGAAGTCGGCGATCGTCGTGTGGATGTCATCACCGGTCATTGCCCGAGGCACCTTGCCACGCGCCGCACGCCAGGGCACGGCCGATGGCGCGAGGCTCTCGCCATCGATGATTGCGTAGCGGCCAGCATGGAACAATTGGGCGGCAATGCGCCCGCCGGCATCATGAACAGCGGCCACGGCAGCGCAGAGCCGCTCGTGCACGTCCGGTGCGCCGAGCACTGCGTAGTCAGGGCCGCCGCGGCCAACGGCGTTGACGGCAAGTCCGCCGCTGATGATCAGTCCTGCGCCGCCTTCAACACGCTCGCGGTAGAAGTCGGCGAGCGCCTTTCCGCCGTCTTCCCGTGTCTCCAGCCCGGTGTGCATGCTTCCCATGACGATGCGATGCGGCAACTGCAACGCTCCGAGAGACCATGGCGTGCGCACTCGGGCCAGCGACGACACCGTTCTGCCTAACGCTCGGACGCGTCGCCGTACACTGCCGCGTGCAGGTCACCTGTTGTGTCGGCCCAGAACGGCGGTGCGACGATGGTGAGCCCTCCGTCGACCGAGAGTACCTGACCTGTGATGTATCCGGCCGACGGAGAGAGCAGGAACTCGATGGCAGATGCCATGTCGTCTGCCGTGCCTGGGCGACCGAGCGGCAGCTTTTCGATCACGGATTGCATGGGCGGGATGCCAGGAACCCGCTCGTAGAAATACTCAAGCGAATCCGTGTCGATCAGTCCGCCGTTGACCGCATTGACGGTGATGTTCCTCGGGCCGAACTCGGTGGCCATGTACTTCATGTACGACTCGCTCGCGGCCTTCGCGGCACCGAGTGGCGCGTATGTCGGGAACGCGCGAAGCGAGCCGTAGCTGGTCACGACGACGATGCGTCCGCCGTCTTTCATCAGCTCTGCAGCACGCTGCGCGCCGAGTACGAACGAGCGAACGTTCATCGCCCAGCTGCGGTCGAGATGGTGCAGCTTCAACTGTGCAACCGGCTTGAATGCGCTTGCGGCGGCGTTAGCAACGAAGTAGTCCAGCCTGCCGTAGCGCTCTTTCACCGCCGCGAACAGCGCGTCGATGTCGTCAGGCTCCTCGATATTGGCTTGAACGACGATTCCGTCGCCGCCTGCAGCCCTGACCTCTTCGAGGGCCTGTTGCGCCAAGTCCTGATTCGTCTTGTAGTTGATCACGACGTTGGTGCCGTTTGCGGCAAGCTTCGACGCGAGCAAACGTCCGATGCCGCGCGAACTGCCGGTGATCAGTGCCACCGGTGATTGGGCGACGGGTGTTTCTGCCATGAAAGTTGTTCTCCTGGTCTGACAGCTAGTTGTTGACTGCGCCGGTCAAGACGGCCCGCGCGACGATGAGCTTCTGAATCTCGTTCGTTCCCTCTTCGAACCGTTGGGCCCGCGCGTCGCGGTAGACGCGCTCGATGGTGTTGCGCTTCCAGTATCCAGAGCCGCCATGAATCTGCAGAGCTTTGTCTGTTACACGCGTGAGCATATCCACAGCGACCATCTTGGACGCACTGGAAAGCACACCGGCATCCGCTGCACCTTCCTCGTATGCTCGCGCGGCCTGCAGCACAAGCGCCTTGGCCGCTGCGATGTCTGCGTAGTTCTCCGCGAGGTAGAACTGGATCGCCTGGCGGGAGCCGAGCGTCTTGCCGAACGTCTCGCGACGGTTGGCGTATTCGACGGCAAGCTCCTGCGCGCGCTCGGCGAGCCCGACGCAGCTCATGGCGACAGAGATGCGGCTCGGCAGCAGGAATCCGCCGAGCGCAACCTCGAGCCCCTGGCCCTCCTCGCCCAGCCGCGCTGAGACCGGAACCGGCGTGTTGTCGAACCGCAGAATGGCGTGATCGGTGCCACGCACCCCCATTGTCTGCGAGTCATCGATGACCTCGGCACCTGGCAGCCCAGTGTTCGGCACCAGAAGCGCAACCGTCCCATCCTGCCCTGTCGAGCCTTCGAGGCGCGCGGCCAGCAGCCAATAGTCGCACTTCACACCGAACGTGATCAGGTGCTTTTCGCCGCTGAGGTAGTACGTGTCGCCGTCGCGACGCACGGTGCTACGGATGTCTGCGCCGGTGCCAGCCGTCGCCTCAGTGAGCGTGAACGCGACCAGCACATCTCCGGCGATCGAGGGCTTCACCACCTGCGCGATCTGCGCGTCACTTGCGAACGGCGCCATCGCCCGCCAGGTTCCGTTGATGACGTGCACGAGCATACGAATGGAGGCGTGTGAGCGGGAAACGATCTCCATCAGTTCGAGATAGCGGCTGAACGGGATGCCACGGCCGCCGAGCTCCACAGGTGCCGCAAGTGACAGGTACCCGCGGTCTTTGAGCTCGGCGAACAGCTCGGGCGGCACCTCGCCCGACTCCTCGATCTGGTTCGCGTAGTCCTCACCGCGCGTGCGAACCCACTCATCGATCTCGGTTTTCAGCGCCTCGAATTGCGCGCCGTCGGTGACAGGGTCGGCTGCAGGCTGGCTCATCGGGTCTCCTTCTTGGAAGCGACGAGCGTCGCTGCACGCTCGCGCAATATGTTCTTTTGAATCTTGCCAATCGGATTGCGTGGAAGAGCGTCGATGAACTCGAGGCGTTCCGGCCAGTAGTACTTGGAAACACCGGCCTTCGCAAGGTAATCCTGCATCTGAGTGAATGCGAGGCGCGAATCCGACTGCGCGGCGACCACGAAAGCGCAGGCGCGCTCCCCCAGCCGCTCATCCGGCATGCCGACGATCGCAACGTCGGTGACGAGCGGATGCTGGTACAGCAGGTTTTCAATCTCGACGACTGGGATTTTCTCCCCACCACGGTTGATCACGTCTTTGACGCGACCTGTGATGTGCAGAAAGCCGGCCTCATCAATGATCGCAAGGTCGCCCGTTCGGTACCATCCGTCCGCGGTGAACACGTCCGCCGTCAGGTCTGGGCGCTCCAGGTATCCTGCGAAGACGGTTGGAGAGTGCAGTTCGTAGTTGCCCTCTGTCCCAGGCGGAACCTCGTTGCCGTTGTCGTCAACGATGCGGATGCTGATGCCAGGCAGCGGGCGCCCGTCCGTTCCCCACGCATCCTCAGGCCGATCGCCGGGAGCCGACAGCGTGCCAAGGCAGGTCTCCGTTGTGCCGAATGCTCCGAGTACCGCTGCTCCGAGCACACCTGTCGCCTTCTGCGCGAGTGTTCGAGGCACGGCTGCACCCGTTGCGACGAAGATCCGAAGTGAGTCTGGTGCCTGGGATCCGTTCTCGACGAGTGCGACCAGGTCGGTCAAGAACGGCGTTGCCGCCTGCACGAACGTGGCTTTCGCTTCGCCGAACGCCTGCGTGAGCGACAGCTGTGCATCCCACACCGGCTGGATGACGAGCGCGACCTTCAGTCGCCAAGCCAGCAGCATCCCATACAGGAAGCCGGTTTGATGGGCGAGCGGCGACGGCGCGTATATGCGGTCTTTTGCGGTCAGCGACAGGTGCTGCACCTCCATTGCGGTGGCAAGCCCGAGGCTGCGGTATGTCTGCTGAACACCCTTCGGTTCTCCTGTGGTTCCGGAGGTGAACAGTAGCTGGCAGTAGTCATCTGGCCGCGGTGACCGTGACGCGATCAGCGATGCGTCTACCGTCACCGACGCGAGAGCCGCGTCGTAGTAGTGCCAAGACCATTCGCTTGCCCGTGCTGCGTCGATCGCCCAATCCGGGATGGGCGCGACCTCCACGGTGCCGTCGGTTCCGTGCCGGTTGTTCTCCCTGAGTACAACGACGTGCTCGAGGTCGAGTCTGCGCTTCTGCGCCTTCGCCTCGTCGATCACTTCGAGCAGCTCGACCATTGGGTAACGCTTGCGGAAGTAGTCTGGCAGGAAGAGCACGCGGGCGTGTGAACGTGCGAGCACCATAGTGGTCTCGCGCGGCCCGAACACTGGCATGATCGGCGTCACGACCGCACCGATCTGCATGGCGCCAAGGGCGATGGAGACGAATTCGCTCCAGTTCGGCAGCTGAACGGCCACGGCTTCGCCGCGCTGGACACCGAGTTCGAGTAGCAGAGCTGAAACCCGGTCGGCTTCGGCTTTGACCTCCGCCCAACTCTGGCTGACCGGGTGCGAATTGCCGACCTCGATGACGGCGGGCTCGTCCGGCGTCGCTGCAGCAGCATCCGCTACCGCTTCGGTCAGCACGAGTGGTTCTGCAGACGCACCAAGCTGCGCCTCAACCTCCCGAGCGTCCAACTCACCGTTCACCACCTCTGCCTCCTCGTCGCCGAGCGGTTCCCCGATCGACATCTCCAGGCCGACTGAGTTCATCGCCTCGAGGAAGGTCGGATACGAGATTCGGTATGCGCGCGGGTATGTCAGCGATGACGCACCTTCCGCGCGTGTTGCCGCAACCGCAAGCGACATGAGCACCCGGTGGTCGTTGAACGATGACATCGCGGCGCCGGCGAGCTGGTCGACGCCCGTTATGCGCAGTTCGTCAACGGACTGTTCAACCTTCCCGCCCATGCGGTTCAGTTGGAGCATGGCGGCAACCCGGTCTGACTCTTTCAGCCTGATATGTCCGACGTTGTACAGCCTGCTCGTTCCGTCCGCGAAGGTGGCCATGGCGGACAAGATGGGCAGCAGGTCTGGGATCGGCTTGCAGTCAATGTCGATCGCTTTCAACTGGAGCCCGTCGTGCCTGATGCGCACAAATCCGGTCGCAGGGTCGGTTTCCATCGGAACACCCATCTGCGCTGCGAGATCGATGAACTCGGCTTCAGGGTGATCGGTGTCAACCGCGCGCGTCGCGGTCATTCCACGCAGCAGCACATCTGAGGGGTGCAGCGCTGCAGCTGCGATGCCGAACGCGGCAGATCCGATGTCGGGCGGAATCGTGTAGTCGGCCGGCGTCGCCGTTTGATTTCCGCGGATGGTGTATGTCAGCCAGTCATCGGAATGTTCGACGATCAGGCCGAAGTGCCGCATCATGCGAATCGTCAGATCGACGTATGGCTGCTCGTTGAGTTTGCCACCCGTGATGTGGATGGTCGTGTCACCGGTCGCGAACGGAGCGACCAGGAGCAGGCCACTCAGCCACTGGGACAGTGTGCCCGCAATGCTGACCTCACCACCGGTGGGACGGATCGGCTGCACCGTGATCGGCGGGCAGTCGTTCGTGCTTGTGAGCGATATCCCCATTTGCTGCAGTGAGTCGAGCAGTGCTTTGATCGGACGACGGCGAAAATACTTCATCCCGGTGAGAGTGATTGGCTTGTCTGCCAACGCCGCAAGCCCGGTCATGAAGTACAGGGTGGTTCCCGACGAGCCAACGTTGAGCACACCGTCAGGACCGCTCGACCCGCGCTCGACAGAATCCGAGGCTGCATAGCGCCCCCCGGTGACGACGTATGCGCCGTTCTCGATGCGAATCTCGGTTCCGAGCGCACGAAGCACGCTGGTTGTCCACTCCACCTGCCTGGTCGAAGACAGTCCGGTGATGACGCTCGTCCCGGGTGCGAGCGAGGCAAGCACGAGGGCCCGGTGAGCGTGATATTTGGATACCGGAATATCCAAGTCTCCAACGAGCTGAGTCCCACTTCCACGCACCATCAATTGCACGATTTTCGCCGCACCTTTCCGTAACCCCTGCCAGAACTTACTCGTGGAACAGCGTCCTCGCCAAATTCGGGGCGCGGAGTACTCGCTGTGTGAAGATAGGCATACCCAGCACGCCAGAGGCGACGAACGGTGGCACTATGCAGATCAGCTTCGCACAGTCTGAACGCTCGACGCTCGGCGTTGAGTGGGAACTCGCCCTTGTTGACAAGTCAACTGGCGAGCTGGTGCAGATCGCAGATGATGTGCTTCGCGAGCTCGGAAAAGACGGCAACGAGCATCCTCAGATCACCCATGAGCTGTTGTTGAATACCATCGAACTGGTGAGCCGAGTGCATCATCGCGTCGACGAGACTGTCGATGACCTCCGGGAGCTGATTGCGCTCGTGCAAGCCGTCACAGATCCGCTCGGAGTCGAGTTGATGTGCGCAGGGACGCATCCGTCCGCCCAGTGGTTCGATCAACGGGTCACACACAACGACCGATACGACAGGCTGGTCGAACGCACCCAGTGGTGGGGCAGGCAGATGCTGATCTGGGGTATTCACGTGCACGTCGGCGTCGACGATCGCGAGAAGGCTTTGCCCCTGGTGAACGGGCTGTTGAGCTATTTTCCGCACCTGCAAGCGCTGAGCGCATCCAGCCCGTTCTGGGGAGGAGCAAAGACCGGATACGCATCCAACCGCGCGCTCATGTTCCAGCAGCTGCCGACTGCTGGGCTGCCGTATCAGTTCGGCAGTTGGGCGAACTACGAACAGTACGTGCAAGACCTCGTGACAACGGGGGTGGTGCGCGATTACACGGAAGTCCGTTGGGACATCCGGCCGTCTCCACACTGGGGCACGGTGGAGATGCGGGCCTGCGACGGGCTGTCAACCTCGGAAGAGATCTCGGCTGTTGCCGCCGTCATCCAATGCCTTGTCGAATGGTTGTCGACGCGGATCGACAATGGTGAGCAACTGGAGAACTTGCAGCCGTGGTTCGTGCGTGAGAACAAGTGGCGTGCCGCACGCTATGGCATGGACGCGACGATCATTGTGAATCCGGCCGGAGATGAACGTCCGGTGACCGACGACATCCGAGATCTGCTCGTTGCGCTGGCGCCGGTTGCCGAGCGGCTCGGTTGCGCTGCCGATCTCGACCGCGTGAACCTGATTCTCGACAACGGCGCCAGCTATCAACGTCAGTTGCGCGTCGCAGAAGCCAACGGCGGCAGTCTGCAGGCAGTGGTCAGTTCGCTAACGCGGGAACTGCGGAACGGGCTGGTCGCAGGGCCGCCACGATGATCGGAGCGAACGTTGCGACAAGCGCGATCAGTTCCACGATTCCGGCCGGCACGCCGCCGACGAAATTCGCGACGGCCATGACGACGGCAGCGACCGGTACCCAAACCGCTACGACCTTTGCCCGGCGCAGCCCGATGGTCAGGACGATCGGGCCGGCGGCGAATCCGACCAGGAATATCACCAACAGCGCGGTCCCGACGGCGTTATCCTCATGCGCCGCAGGCGCGCCGAAAAACAGTGCAAGGTGCCCAACGCCTGCCGCCAAGCCGATCGCGGTCAACAGACCGCCTGTGAACGTCAGCCCCCAACCCCTGTCGTGCGCGAGGTTGACAGCGGCCGGCATACCGAACAACCAGATCAGCGGGCCGAAGACACTGATGAAGGCGACGACGGAGAACAGCGCGGATGACGGATCCGGCTGTGGCGTCCACTGCAGCATGGTCGCCGCAATGAGGCTGAGCGGTCCGATCACAAGACAGATGACCCCGACCGTGCTGAGTGTGCGCTCGCGCACTGCTGATTCGTTCATTTCGTGTTCCTTTCCTGCGGCGACAGCTGCGCCGATACAGCGAGCATGCTTCTGCTGCGGCCGGCGCCGCGTCTGCCTGTCTGAGGATCTTTCGTCGCCCGCACGGGGGAACATGCTCGCCCGCTCGGCGGATGCCGACCGGGTGCCGACAGCAATAGAGTGATGGAATGTTCGAGCGGGCCAAGCGGCTGCGACGACGACGGGTGGCGGGGCTGCCAGTCACCGACATCCTCCTTGCGCTTGCGATGGGCATCGTGGCCATCGCAAGCGTGCTGACCGGCAATCCGGATGAGGGACCGATCGCAATCACGCTTCCGGTTGCGCTCGTGTCTGCCGCTGCGCTCGCCTGGCGGCGAAGGTCGCCCGTCGTCGCCGTCGTTGCGCTTGCGGTCAGCGGCACCTTTCAATCGGTTCTTGCCGATGGGCCAGGATCACTGTGGTCGCTCGTCGTGTACGCGATCATCATGTACTCGGTGGCTGCGCACTATCGAGAGGGAATGGCGGCCATCGTCGGTGTCGTGCTGCTTGCCGCACTGTTGCTGCAAGAACGTCTCGAAAACGGTGTCGACTACCTATTCGTCGTGCTGCTGTTCGGTGGTTTGTGGCTTCTCGGCCGCGCGAGCAGGCTCTGGCGCGGTCGCGTCTCGCGTGCCGAACAACATCAGGATGATCTGGCCCGCATCGCGGTTGCCGAGGAACGGGTGCGCATCGCGCGCGAGTTGCACGACATTGTCGCTCATAGCCTGAGCGTGATCGCCGTGCAGGCCGACGCAGCTGACGCGGCGCTCGGTTCGCAGCCGGAGCGCGCTCGAGAGCCTGTTCGCGTTATCAAGGCAAGCGCTCGGGACTCACTCGGCGACATCCGCAGACTTCTGCACGCGCTGCGCACCGACGACGAGCTGGCGCAGCCTTCGCCAGGGCTTGCTGCCCTCGACGGGCTGATCGATGGCGCGCGGTCTGCCGGCGTGCCGATCGATGCGGAGATAGACGACTGTGCAGGGATCAATGCGGTGGTCGATCTGGCCGCGTACCGGATCGTGCAAGAGTCTTTGACCAATGTCATCACCCATGCCGCCGGCATGACGACGACCGTGCGCATCGTCCGCACGCTGGCCGCATTGGAGATCGACGTCCGTAATCGCCGCCATCGCAATGAACGTTCATCGCCAGGCGCAGGGCTTGGCCTGATCGGTATCCGCGAGCGTGTGACGGCGCTCGGCGGCACTCTAAGCACCGGCGTGACGGACGATGGCATGTACCGAGTTCACGCCACGCTGCCGCTGGCCGCGACGACGTCCGTTGCGGCGGACTCATCATGACCTCGGTGCTGCTCGTCGACGATCAACGGCTGGTACGCACCGGCTTTCGGCTGATCCTCGATCTCGAGCCTGACATGGCGGTCGTCGGTGAAGCATCCGACGGCGCAGCGTGTCTGCAGCTGACGGCACGGTTAGATCCGGATGTCGTGCTTATGGACATCAGGATGCCGGTGCTTGACGGGATTGAAACGACAAAGCGTCTTGTCGATGCTGGAAGCAGGGCGAAGATCCTCGTGCTGACCACATTCGACCTCGACGAATACGTTTACGAAGCCATGCGGGCGGGTGCGAACGGCTTTCTGCTCAAGGACGCGCCAAGGGAACAGCTCGTCTCGGCGATCCGCGCGGTGGCCGACGGGGATGCGCCGCTCGCGCCGTCCGTGACCAGACGCCTCATCGAGAGGTTCGTGGGCCAGCGACAACCTGGCGCATCACGCCCTGATCTCGCCGGTCTGCTGACGCCACGGGAGGTCGAAGTGCTGCGCCTGGTCGCACGGGGACAAACCAATGCCGAGATCGCAAGGGAGCTCTTCGTCGAGGAATCGACGGTGAAGACGCACGTTGCCAGGCTGTTGGCGAAGCTGGGCGTGCGCGATCGCATTCAGGCGGTGATCCTGGCGTACGAGACCGGGTTCATCCAGCCGTCAGGTTAACGCCCGAGGAACTTCTGCAGCGAGGCCAGCTCTTCCTCGGTCGGCGCACCCTGCTTCGGCTTGCCGCCTCCGAGCCCGAATCCGGTGCCTCCTGCTGCACTGGCACCCGGCTTCGTCCCGGCAGCAATTGCCGCGTTCTCGGCGGCCCGCTTCGCGGGATTTCCGGATCGAGAACCCTTCTTCTTCTGCTGCTTGCCGCGGCCACCTCCGAAGCCCGCACCTGGTATTGGCCCCATGCCCGGCACGTTCGGTACGCCGCCCTTAGCCACGGTCTTCATCATCTTGGCCGCCTGCTCGAACCTGTTGACTAGCTGGTTCACGTCGGTGACCGTCATGCCAGAACCGCGCGCGATGCGCACCCGGCGCGACCCGTTCAAGAGTTTCGGATTCGTGCGTTCAGCCCGTGTCATCGATTGGATGATGGCCTCGGTTCGCACGATCTCCTTCTCGTCGAAGTTGTTCAGCTGCTCCTTCATCGCACCGGCGCCGGGCAGCATCCCCATCATCTTCTTGATGGAGCCCATGTTGCGCAGCTGCTGCATCTGCTTCAAGAAGTCGTCGAGCGTGAACGAGTCTGTCGCGAACTTCTCAGCGACTTTGCGTGCTTCTTCCTCGTCGAAAGCCTCTTGCGCCTGTTCGATGAGGGTGAGCACGTCGCCGAGGTCGAGGATGCGGCTTGCCATGCGGTCCGGGTAGAACGGCTCGAAGTCGTCGAGACCCTCACCCGTGGACGCGAAGATGATCGGCCTGCCCGTCACGGATGCCACAGATAGCGCTGCACCGCCGCGTGCGTCTCCGTCGAGCTTGGAGAGCACGACGCCGGTGAAGTCGACACCGTCTTGGAACGCCTTGGCGGTTGCGACGGCATCCTGCCCGATCATCGCATCGATGACGAACAGCACCTCGTCCGGGTCGGTGGCCTTGCGGATGTCCGACGCCTGCTTCATCAGTTCGGCATCAACGCCGAGGCGTCCTGCCGTGTCGATGATCACCGTGTCGTACTGCTGCCGCTCTGCCTGCTTCACAGCATCCTTGGCGACGCGCACCGGGTTGCCAACACCGTTGCCTGGCTCTGGCGCGAAAACGGGAACCCCGGCTTGTTCGCCGACGATCTGCAGCTGTGTGACGGCATTCGGTCGCTGCAGGTCGGCTGCGACGAGCATCGGGGTGTGATTCTGTTTGACGAGCCACTTCGCGAGTTTTCCGGCAAGCGTCGTCTTTCCGGCCCCCTGAAGGCCGGCGAGCATGATGACGGTCGGCGGCCTCTTGGCGAAGGTCAGTTGGCGCTGCTGCCCGCCGAGGATGCCGACGAGTTCCTCATTGACGATCTGGACGACCTGCTGTGCAGGGTTCAGTGCCTTGTTGACCTCGTCGCCGAGCGCCCGCTCGCGCACGGTGGCGGTGAACTGTTTGACAACGTCGAGTGCGACGTCCGCATCGAGCAGGGCGCGCCGGATCTCGCGGACGGTGCCGTCGACATCCGCCGCAGACAGCTTGCCCTTTGTGCGGAGGTTCTTGAATGTGTCGGTGAGCCGATCAGAAAGCGTTCCGAAAGTAGCCATGGTGGATCAATCTTAACCTGCGATCGATGGGCGTTCGCCGTCAGCGCGCTTGCTATCGTTCCAGATCGATGGCGACGACATCGCCCTGGATATCGAAACTGACCACGAGCAGAAAATCGGAATCGTCTGGACTGATCGAGTAGTCGAACACGGCGAACGCGTCTCCGTCGTCGTCGCGTTCAACGTAGAACGCGATGTGCAGGAGCTGAAGGGAACGAAGCACGTCCATGGCGATGTCGCCTGAGTTGTGGACGAGTGTCTCGAGCAGGTTGTCGCCCATGTCTGCGACGTTCTGGTCGATGTACTGCGTTGTGGCCGATTCTCGCGCACTCAACTGGGCGATGAGCGCGTCGCGGGCGCGGGCGTCGAACCCCTCAAGCGCGTGGATCATCGCGGCGGCCAATGCCAGCACGACATCGTTCACGGCAGTCTCGTCGTCAGCAGAAAGGTCGATCGCCACGGACTGGTCGCCGAGCTCGACAGTGTCTGACCACCGAAGCCCGCCTGAGCCGTTGTCCTCGATGATGCCGAAAAAGTCGTGCTCGATCGACATGGCGCTATCCGACCAGCTGCTGCGCGAAAACGTGCGGCGTGAAACCGGTCAGGTCGCCGATGCCCTCGCCCTGGCCGACGAGCTTGATCGGCAGTCCGGTCTTCTCTTGCACGGCAAGAACGAATCCGCCCTTTGCCGAGCCATCGAGCTTGGTCAGCACAAGTCCGGTGACGCCCGCGTGCTCGATGAACGCCTGTGCTTGAGCGAGCCCGTTCTGTCCCGTCGTCGCATCGAGCACGAGGAGAACCTCTGAGATCGGGGCCTGCTTTTCGAGCACTCGCTTGATCTTCGACAGCTCGTCCATGAGACCGCCCTTGGTCTGCAGACGCCCCGCCGTGTCGATGATGACGATTTCGGTGCCGTTCTGCTTGGCGCGCTCGACGGTCTGAAATGCGACGGATGCCGGATCCTGCCCTTGCTGCTGCGGGCGAACGATGTCTGCCCCTGCGCGTTCCGCCCAGGTTGCCAGCTGCTCGACGGCCGCTGCTCGGAAGGTGTCAGCGGCCCCGACGACAACCGAACGGTCGAAGTTGCGCAGGAACTTCGCGAATTTGCCGATCGTCGTGGTCTTGCCGACGCCGTTGACGCCGACGACGAGAACGATCGCGGGCCGTTCGGTGAGATGTAGCGTCGGGTCGAGTTTCGCGAGGCGCTCCTCGATTCCCTCGCGCAGCATCCGCTGCAGGTCTGCTGGATCTGTTGTGCGGTATCTATCCACCTTGGCGCGAAGGTCCGCGACCACATCCTCGGTCACGTCTGGGCCGAAATCGGCGGTGATCAGGGCAGCTTCGAGATCGTCCCAGGTGTCATCGTCGATGGTCTTCTTGGTGAACATGCCGCGCAAGGCGCCTGACAGGGACCACGGGGTGCGTTCAGCCATGCACCAAGTCTATTCGTCGGCTCACGCGCTCTCGCGCTCAGCCACACGCTGGCCGATCACGGCGGAGACGCCATCCTGCCGCATCGACACCCCATACAGGGCGTCGGCGATCTCCATGGTGCGCTTTTGATGTGTGATGACGATGAGCTGACTCGTCTCGCGCAGGTCTTCGAGGATTGTGAGCAATCGGCCGAGGTTCGCATCGTCA
>Ga0164242_10005880_pt1 | contig 13588 bp, 16 predicted proteins | sample OricomgcompostMG_FD_108783 | JGI IMG/M metagenome (GOLD analysis project Ga0164242, IMG submission 108783) | Miracle-Growth compost microbial communities from Emeryville, California, USA - Original compost - Miracle growth compost (MG) ...
GACGAACCATTCCCAAAGCCCTGCAACTGAGGCTGGCCCCACCCACCAGCCCCAGCACCCCTCGCCCTAACCGCCGGTAGGTCGCCGTATTTCTTCACCGGCTTTGCGCCACCCTGCGCCCCATACTCATCATCCCTAACGCTCTCATTCCGTGCCGCTGTGCCATCCGACCCCCGCACACTCGTCAAGTAATTCTCGAAATCAGCCGCGGTTCCCGCGATCTTAGCAAAGTTCTCCTTACACAGCCTCACCTGCATGTACTTCTCCTTCCCACTACGCTCTGCCTCTTCCTCGCTCCACCCTTTCCGCCGCAACTTGCGCAGCCGCTCGTACTGCCCCAGGGCGATGGCCGTCTGGAAGGCGTTGCGGATCTGCCGACCATTCCAGGTGGTGTGCGTTGCCGCGTGCCGGCGATAGTGCCGTTCGGCGAAACCGAGTAGCTCATCGCGGTCAAGCACGATCTTGACCGACTGCGAGGCGTTGTCACGCTCGATACGGTTGAGGAGTTTCTCCCACACAAGCCGGGTTGATACCTCGTCCAGGGAGGGGTACCGCAGGCAGACGTGGATGCGGGATTTGAAGGCTTCGTCAATGACGCCGATGCGGTTGGTGGTGATGAAGAGGATACCGGAGTAGTATTCTAGGATACGGAGCCAGACTAGGATATGTTAGTTAATACCTTTAGATGAAGTGTAATAGACATAACTTACTAGATACGAGGGAGTTACGGTTAATATCGTGCCAGTTACGCTTCGTGAGGAAGACGTCTGCTTCGTCCAAAAGCAGCACGCATCCCCACTGGTTCGCTAGCTCGAAATGCTTCTGCAGGTTTTTCTCGATCTCTTGCGCCGTCGAGCCAATGTCTCCACATGTGATCGAGTACAGGGGACGCTTCGTGTACGCCGCAATGGTCTCAGCAGTGCTTGTTTTGCCTGACCCAGGCGGCCCGTGGAGCAGAATAATCAAACCGTGGCCTTTTCCACGCACTAGATCCATTTGTGTTGACAATGCGGGTTTGTTGTTCCGTGAACTGCGTTTCGTGGAACCTGACGCATGGCTCTCAACAAGGGCGACGAGCATTTCTCGATAGGCTGGCGGAATAACTAGATCCTCCCACCCGCTTCCCCTTGCGGCGTCGCTTTTGTCGATCTCTCCAATATGGTCCACATCGAGGTAGTCTGTAACAAAGCGTCAATATGGCTACCGGACACATCTCGGAGGCCTCAAACTTACACCATCTCCTCTGTTGGAACGCATAGCCTAGCATTACGTACGACATAAGGGCGTAGGTCTCGTCGGGGACAACATTCTCGTCCGGCTTGACAAACTTCCATAACTCTTTCTTCCGCCCATGGATAAATTGATTCGACAGCACCGAGTTGAGCCTCTCATCAGAAAGTGTCTTCTTGTGCCAGTCATTCATGTTCAGCGACGGACCCGGGACCACATGGCGGAAGAGCCTGCCAAACTCAGGCCGGTTGGCCGGCCATCCGATCTGACGATACCCAGTCTTGAAGTCGATGAACATCTGGCCCTGCATGTCCTCGTGTCCGCTAAGTGTCCAACCGTCATACGTCCTGTGGCCTGCGCAGTTCATGAACCGGCGTCCTCTAGCACTCAACCGCGTCATAATATCGTCGTCCGGGTCGTGGAATGCTACGGGGTAGATGTCGAGACTAGTGATCTCGCGCTCACCAGCGTAGTAGGGAATATCTAGCGGCAGGTTACAAGGACCGATGTACGTGCCGTCAAAGTCCATGAAGAAGCAGTCGATAATAAATGGCGTGTATGTTTCATCCTGCTCCTCGACGCGCCTATCCCCAAATAAACCGGGCCGGAATCCCTGGTAGGCGCTTGGCGAGTACCTAACCAGCGCGCTGGGGTACTGTGGGATAGCATCGCGGGCTTCTGGCGACGACAGGGATGGATTTGACCCACCAAGGTCGCCGCCCCGGTCGTAGCCCGCGAAGACAGCCTCCGAGGACGCTGTGGAGAGCGACGTGTTCCCGCGCCGCCCTCCCGTCACGGAGAAGACCTGACAGGCTAGCTCGCGTCCGTTATGCCGGTAGATGAGGATGTCCCCGATGTTGTAGAGCTGCCAGAGGTCATCAAATCCGATGCACTGCAAGGTACCAGCCAGCAGCTTTTCACGGACGGCGACAGCAGTAGGGGCCTCTGCGCGGATAAGGTCTACAAGGGTCTGCAGGTGGATGAGGGTCCGCTGGACGAGGAGAAGGTTGGAGCGCTTGGATTCGCGGGCATCAAAGAGAGTGTCGTCGGATTGAATACTAGAGGTGTCGTCGACTCTGGGGGAAGTGTCATCAGTGGGGCCTACATCTTGGTCGTCGCTGTTTGCTACGGATTCCTTTCCTTTTTGTTTATCCGATAGGTGGGCCTTCCGTTTAGCCTCGTCCTCCTCCTCGATAAGGGCTAGTTGAGTGTTGTAGAATGCCCTCAGCTGTTCGAGTTTCGAGATCAAAACACCCCAATTGTGGAGCAGTGGCTAGACGAAAGTTTGTCAGTAAGAGAAGTAAGACATAAAGTTTTATGGAGAACAAACTTTGTAAGGGGGGTATAGCCTGGTAATTTCGGGTTAGCAAATGCTCCAACGAGGGTAGAGCGTTACCAGGACGGGCGAAACATACACGCATGGTTGCGGGATTTCAAAGTTTACCAAGCTAGCTATGACATCGAGTAATATTGGAGAGCCAATCTTCAGAGCGACGGCAGGCTTCTGTGCCTGCTGTTCGGAGGTAGCATCAGGTTCCTCAGGTCGGTCTTGTTGTCCCTCCCCCTGATGTTCATCTTCTTGACTTTCCTCTACTAGCACTGCTGAGTCGACTGGGGCTCCATTTCTAACAGCATCATTTCGGTTTATCTCTGGGAGTCGTTCGTAGTAAGCCGTAATTGTGTAGCCGCTATCGCGATCCATTTCGGTGTCGAGCATCCGCACAACCGGGCACTCGTCAAACCGTCGATCTAGTTCTTTTTTGATCTGAGGCGTTCGGTTTCGTCCTTCGGTCAGCTGCGACGCACTCACTCCACTCGTCTCTGCAGGCATATCCACGGAAGGTGGAATGGTGGGAGTTGTTTCCCTAAACCAGCTCTGGGTCGCCTCATCTTCCTCGTCCTCGTCTTCGTCCTCGTACTCATACTCTTCATCAGAGCCTTCTTCCTCATCGCTGTCGCTATAGGTCCCGTGGTCATTAGAGCGAGCATAGTAGACGTTCTCGCGATCATCAACTGGAGGTCGCATCGATGGACCAGACTGGCCCGTTATACGCCTTCGCAAGTACTTTGATTGAAAACGGGGCGAGTTGCAATCATGCGGTTGTTGCTCCGAGGGGAGATCGCCAACGCCTTCTCCCTCTGCGTCAAAAGCAGCTTGGATGTTCTGGAGCGCTTTCTCGAGCAGCCCGGCTGCGGTTTCGAGCAAGAAGCCCCGGGGTGCGGCCTTGTTCGCGCACGCTTTCACCAACAACGCTGTGTTTGTGAGAAGATCTACGGTCGCAGAAACCTCGCAGGCAGATTGCTCTGCCGCCGTGCTCTCCTCAAGCTGGGCGCTGAAGACGACTTTCTTTCCATTTCTTATTTCTCGGCGCCTATCGGCAGACCTGGCGCGGGATGAATGGGTTCCATCTGTCGCGATATCGCTTCCGAGGACTTCCTGGTTTTTGGCTGACCCCGCATCACCATCCCGGGAAGCCACGCGCTCGAGGCCGCCGATCGGTAAGGCGTGTACCTCTCCGCCGTCCTGCGAAGGAGCTGGCGTTTCCCCGCTATTCTCCTCAACAGCATCGGCCCAGGTCTCCTCTTCGTCGTCCCTGGTTGTTCGAGAAGGGTCAGGATCTCCCAACGCACTGGTACCCATCTCGCCAAGAGTATCAGAACGGTGGGTGTTGGTTAGTTGTTGAAGCTGATGGGATAGAGAGGAAGGAGAACGAAGATTCCAATACCGTTATCTGTTGACTTGTCCGAGTGCGGCTGAGCCGAGCACCCCTGTCAAGTGCTGGGGGTCGGATCGGCGACTTGTCCATTCATTGGACATCACCGTGGCGTAGGCGCACTGCGTGGCTGATTGATAGGCAACCGACCCAGTCAGAATGCCTGATTTCCTGCCGCAGAGTCGCATTTTCAAAGTGGCGGGAGCGCCCGAGCATTCTTGTTGCTCTGTGGATTTTCTTCTCTTCAAATCGCTAACAAGGCTCAAGAGGCGCATAATAGTCCCTCGAGTCCCAATAGCGGCGTTCGGAGCGCCAGGTCCATCGCGAATGGCGACTTCAACCACACCAGCCGCGTCAGGCGCGGCTAATGGCCTAGGAATGTCAGCGCACCTGCCGCTTCAAACCCGGGGGTTTCCACTAACGGTACAACAGCGACCATGAGAACATTTACAAGGAATGTTTTGAATCGCGAGACAAGTTTCTGGAAACGGCAAACCATTATCTCAGAAAGTCCGGGCACCCAACCCTTGACTTGGCGACATCCACCTCTTGGACCGATGTTGAGGCATCCGTAGGTCAGGCGTGCCAAGTTTTAGAGAAAATGACCACAGACGACAAGGACAAAGCTGCCAGGGGATTTACGGGGAGACTGCGAAAAGCTTATAGGGCCCTCTGCCGGAATACGCATTCCCTCTCCGCTCTTGTCGACCAGATTCCCTCGGATTTTATGCTATCTCCAGTGCTCTGTGGAGGATTAAAGGTCATATTCCTTGCCATGGAGCATACTGGTTACCATAGGCAGGCCGTTTATGATGCTATAGAAGAAGTTCCGCTCGCTCTTAAGGACAATGCGGCATACCTTAGCATCTTCGTAGATGACGAAGAGCTGCACGCGAGGATGGCAGCGTTTTATGTTGCTTTGATACGGATACTCCAACACATACTCCATTGGTTCCTCAAGAACAATTTTAGTGCGTACTACCTTGTAGTATAAAATTCACCTCCAGTCTTGCTGACATGAAACCCTATAGAGGCTGGAATGAAGAATCTTGTCCTGCCCAAGGCAGCAGACGACAAACTCAAAGAGAGAATGGCAGACATGAAACTCCGGGCCAAACAGTTCAACCAGCGTGCTCTAATTTGCTCCCAACTCCGCCAGGAAGCGTCGTTGAAATTGCTTCAACAGACCGCTGAGATGCAGAAACAAGCTAATTCATGGCAAAACGAAGGTCTTGCCGTGCAGTCCGACATGCATGAGGATGTTAAGCACATTAAGGGACAGCTCAGGGACGTTAAGACTCAGCTAGAACGGCTGGCCTGCCTGCAGAACGTGGTTGCCAAGTTTGAGTCTAGTGAGTAGCCTCTCCCGGTCGATAACTAATAGGAAATGAGACATGCTAATGTCGTTTGTAGCCGGTGTAGTTATCCTTCGCTCCAAAACCTCCCACGCCCCTAAGAACAACAAGACCCCTAAAGCACAAGCGCACTTCCCCGCCGCTTCTACTACCAGTCCCCCCACGGCCAGCCTTACCACTGCCTCTATTCTATCTCAATTTCAATTCGAATCAGCCCTTCTTCATACCGACCTCGCCGCCGTCCTCTATTCCCCCCCAGGTCCCACTCCTTTCTCCCCCGACCGCATCGCCTTCGTAACCCAGCACGTCCAATTACGCGTCTTCCTTACTACCGACACTCCTTCGGTCCTCCTCATCAATGCGCATGGCAATCCCATCCCAAGGTCCGAGTCCTCACTTATTTCTGCGCGCCTCGTATCCTCCCTCCTGGCCGCCACCACTACCGAAGGGCTGAAAGCTACCATAATCACCGCGGCCTTCTTCTGTGGTGAGCACCGCCCCGTTGCCAGGGACGTATATGCTGCCCCCGCCGAGGCCACCATGAGCCTGTTGCTACAGGTTGTTGCGGCGTGGGGCCGTTTCGACGCCGCAGAGCTGGATTGGATACGCGGGAACCTAGATCCCACCGACGTGCGGAGAGTATGTGCCGTTTTTGAGGGTGTGGTTCAGCGGCTGCCAGCCGCGCTAGTTGTGTTCGTGGTGGTGGATGGACTAGATTTCTTTAGTGAACCACCGGAGCGGGAAGCAGAGATGACGGAAGTCGTCAGGATGCTGGTTGGGCTTTCTAGGGATGGGAATGGAGTGAGGGCCAGGGTCAAGGTGTTATTTGTCGGGGCTACGAGGGCAAGGTTTGTGGAAGAGGAGATGCGAGAAGCAGAGATGCTGGATGTTCCGCGGTTTTGTCCTCCTGCGGGGGATCCGGGGGCAGTGTTTGGGATGGGTCCGGGACAGGGAGGGCAAGGACCTAGTGGAGTAGGGATGTTGGAGTATTAAGAATATAGAAGCAGAGTATCTAGTTATTGCTGTCTTTTATACTTATATGTCTATGTTGAAGGGCTGGCACCTATAGTTCGGAGTTGGCCGTTTAGTAACTCCGGATAGGAACGACTGGACCGTACGACCTCAATGTTCAGGATGAAAGCCGTCAGCACCGGCTACTAAGACCAAATTCTCCCCGTGCCGTGTCGTCCCCCGTTAGGTCTGTTCGAAATGGAAAATCGCTCCTTGGTTTATGTTTGTCTATCGATCTATACTATTCACGAAAAACACACCTAGTGAGCGTATTAACAAATTATCTTGACAATATTGCAGCAACTTTCTCGTAGACGGTAAACACGATGCCACCACTGAAAACGAGTCGCCCCAATCTCATGGTGCTTCCTCTCCAGAAACCCCTGACACCACTTTCGGTAAATACTATCCTGAAAGCTTCCATCGTACTCGCTCCCCGTGCGCTCTGCGTTTTTGTCTTGACCGTGTCGAACGGCTGAGTCGCGTAAACCGTTATCACGCCCGCAATCGCCCCGGTAGCAAAGGTCACGGCACTACTCCTGGAGAGGTTGTTCCTTTCGCAAAGATCCTTTAAGACGTTGTACGAGCCCATGCGTACCGCAGAGGTAGCGGATTGTTTCAGCGTGGTTGACAGTAGCCCGCGGTATAATTCCGAGATACCAGATTCTCGGACGATCATACCCGTGGCATGTATACCCCCACGATACCTCCTGGTAGCAGAGCTTGCGTCGTCAATTCTATTTCAGGTTAGTTCTTACTCCAAAGAGGTTACGATTGAGCATACGTACAATGCTGTTTTTATACGCTCTGTAGGCGTCACTGCCACAACACTCTCCACACATCCTGCCACCATACCAGCAAGAATTCCCCGACCAGGAGTGAGACGGCCCGTTTCGTCCGCCAACGCGTTCCTAATTGAATCGAACGATAAGAAGCGTACCCCGGCTTTGAATGTTGTGCCCTGGCGGAGTTAAGTAAGAAGCGTGCTCGGGTATTGTGCTTACGGTGAACTGGGTTCTTGCTTACCAGAATTAACGCGGAGCAACCGGAGTATAAGGAGAGGAAGCCATCGCTCTTGACAGCTTGCGTGATCACTCTCAGGGGATTTGCCGATGAGCCAGCAATCTTTCGCTCCAGTTGAACTCTAGTCTTTGCGTACTCAAACGGATACTACGGCCTTAATGTCAGCCCACTCCTACGCGAAGAGAGGCTACCGCCCCGACGGAAACTGCTGCATACTGTCATAGTTGCCTCTACTGCGCCCGCCACTCCGCCAGCTACCAGGGATACACCAGGGGATATGTGCTTTTTCTTGGGAGCCAGCTTGGCACCCTCCGGGCGTGCCACAGGTTCTTGACTAGAGGGTGCGAGAGTCAAGGCTGACATTTTGATATGGGAGCATGGGAAACAGGAGAGAGCTTCGATTAGAGCTGAGAAGATTGAAACTTGAAGTCGTCTAACTCGAGAAAGTATTGTCTTTAGCTTCAGCTTGTCTCACCCTCGCTCTCGTTTCCAGGTCTGAGGTTAAGCATAACCATTGCGAACTAGGGAGTCAGACTTCAGCGGGTATAGGCTTTGGTATTCGGTATTCCCGACGAAATACGAGCCGGGTGCTAATGCCGAGAGAGGTTCCCAATGAGCTTCCCGCGGAATCAAAAGTCTTACCGCGGATGTGGGGAATTGCCTTCCGTGGATCCACTCCTTTTCCATTTACCTTAACCGACGGGAAGGTGGCATGTCCAATGCTACCCGTTAAGTCCAACTCTTCACACAATCACCTCGTTCTCCACGGCTATGCGGTGCATGCTGAAGAGATGAACCACCATGGATGTCTCGAACCCGCAGACAGCTTCCGGAAAACCTAGGAAACGGGCCGTGGAAGCATGTACTTTCTGCCGCCATCGCAAGGTGAGTGGATGTGTCTCGGGCCGGATGTCGTGGCCCCTGCGCCGAAAACGGCGCGGCCAGTGTCCATGCGAGGTTGCTGACAGGGCTGGAATCAGATCAAATGCAACAATGAGCGGCCCGTGTGCGCGAACTGTAAGACCTACGGGAAGGATTGCATCTTCGAGCCACTCACCGAGTCGCCACACCCACCATCGACGAGCCGCGTAGGCACGCGACCGTCCCGCCGCCGTCCCAGGCCCGCACCGAGAATACCCACACCTCGTGCCCCGAGCGACGGTTCGGAGGATGACTCCCGCTCCGGGAATGGAGAACAGCTACTCGCTCGCTCTAACCCGAGCCCGTTATCTACCGTAGAACAAGCCCGGCCGTCGTCACGCCGGCCCCGAAGCCGCGACGGCTTACCTTCCCCCGGCGTCGCTCGGCTGGTGGTCTCTGCCAACGGCCTGTCGAGCTACCATGGCCAGACCAGCGCCCTGTTCGACGAAAATCCGCAGGACCGACTGCACGGCGAGTTCCGGCCGCGCATCCCGGATGAGTGGGTCGAGAAGGGCCTCGTGGCGGAAGCTGCAAAACAACGTGAGTATCAGGGCATTACCAAGAGTAATGATACGTATCCTGAGGAGTGTGACTGACATTGCCGTAGGCCAGCTCGAGGAGCTAAATTTCCGCTCGGGCAAGCTTGACTTTGATACGGTCGATCCCGAGCTAGGAATGCATCTCTTGTCGCTCCACTGGAATAGGCAGCACCACTCGTTCCTTATCACGTATAGGCCAGCTTTTATGCGAGACATGGCGTGTGGGGGCACGTATTTCAGCAAGCTACTGCTGAACGCGATCTACTTCGGCTCCGCCAAGTTTAGTCCTCGTCTTGAGGTCCGGAAAGATCCTGATGATCCTCGCACTGCCGGATGGAAGTTCCGGGAGCGGGTACGAGAGCTTCTCGGCGGCTCCCTAGATCGGAGTGACATCACCACCATACAGGCGTTGCTTGTAATGACGAACTCTCTCTTCGCGTTGGGTGACGAGCGGAGCGCGGCTTGGCTCTATGCCGGGTTGGCATTTCGCATGATTATAGATTTGGGGTTACATGTCGATGTCGCCGACGGGACCGGCGCGAGGAAATTCTCCGATGAAGACATCGAGATCAGGCGGCGGGTATTCTGGGGGGCTTTTGGTATGTCCCAACTCTGTAACTGACACCACTACACTCCGGGGGTATCTCAGCTAACCTTCCACAGTCGTCGACAAGATCCAGAGCCTGTATCAGGGACGTCCAGCAAGCTTGAGAGAATCGGACGCCCTAGTCCCGATCAACTTCCTCGACACCTTCGAAGAGTTCGAGTACTGGACGCCGTTTGCCTATACACCTCAGCCTAGCCCTTACCCCGGTTCTGCAGCCCACAGCGTCTCGACCTTCACACACCTGTGCAAGCTATCTGTAACGATGAGCGACATTCTGAGCAACATATACACAGAGCGCAGCTTCAATGGGACCTCCACAGACCTATCTAAGATGCTGCAGAGCCTCCACTCGAAACTTACTACATGGAAGGAAGCACTCCCTTCACACTTAGCCGTTGAGACCGGTGGTGACCAAACACCATGCCCCCCACCCCACGTCCTCAGCCTACAGTACGTTGACCAGTGCTGACTGTCCAAGTACACATTTCCTATCTAACATAAAGACTCTTAGCGCCATGTATTATGTATTGATCATACTCCTCCACCGCCCGTTCGTCGCAGACGGCCACCTCTGCAGCATGTCGCGCTCTGTCTCGGTCAACTCCTTCATGGAGTGTGCTTCGGCCGCATCCAAAATAGTCTCCCTTCTCAGAGCCTACGACCGAGCATTTTCGGTTCGACGAGCTCCATATCTAATATCATATGCGACGTATGTTGCGTCGACGATCCTTGTCCGCATCGCAGCGAAGCGAGGACCTACGTCTGGGGAGCACAGTAGCCTCGAGACCTGCCTCGCTGTCTTCCGTGAAAACCAAGAGACAAACTGGGCGGTGCGGAGAGCAAACCTCGTGGTCAGGAATGTGATGAAACGCCTTGGGGTTTCCATAGCCGAAGGAGAGGAGGCATTGAAGATACACGTCGACGACGACACGGAACTTACAGTCCCTACGTCGGGCCCAGCTGCCCCATCACATGGAATCGGGCCGCCAAACGGACACAACGGCGGTAGCGGACTAGCAGGATCTCCTGCCAAGAATTGGCTCAATATCGACGAGATCATACAGAGTTTCGTCCGTGAAGCCGGCGAACAATACAAGCAACAAAGCGGCACGGCCCAGCCGCTCTTCCCCATGCTTCAGCAAGACGACTCGTCGGGGCAGCACGATAATAGTGGTGGCTCTTTTCAAGCGGCGCAGCCACTGCACTACGGTCCTAGAATGACAACCTCACGACTCAGGGGCCAGAATTCCGGCCATGAAGACTTCTCCCAGATGGCGCCTTGGCAACAGCCCGCGCCGGACGTCATGGTCGGAAGCGGTTCTGTGGATGATCTTCTTTTCGGCTTCAATGGCTCGGCATTAGATAGCTTCCCTGTTCTGGACTGGGACCCGATATAGACGCAATCGGGTGGGAGGTCAGAAAAAAAAAAGGTAAACCAAAATTTGAAAATGGCAAGACGAGAAGAAAAGTGCAACCGAGGAGTGGGTCGGATTGTCAAGGCCTGGGGACCCGCACGTTGGCATGGTTTGAGGGTTCCCACCAATAGCAGAGATTTTAACGTGAGTGCGCACAGACCATATGTGATTCCGGAGCAATGGAACAACCTTTCGGCGCCCCGCCCCACGCACTTTTCAATTTGTCTCGAAATATTGAAAATGCTTGCGTCCATCATCACCACCGACAAATAGATACCACCACCATCAATTGCAGCCACCACGAGCCATCACCTGCAAAAATGGGGGTCACAAAGCCAACTGCACCGCGCTCAACGCCGCGCCCCGTCAAGGCCCGCGTCAGCCGTACCAAGGGCCACCTCAGCAAGCGCACAGCGTTCGTCCGGGACATCGTGAAGGAGGTTACTGGGTTAGTGGTTCCCGGCCCATCTACGTTGAGGGCGTGTTTAACAGTTTGATCAGTCTTGCACCATACGAGCGCCGAGTTGTCGAACTTCTGCGCAACTCCAAGGATAAGCGCGCACGAAAGTTCGCAAAGAAGAGGGTGAGCACTCCTTCGCCCCCCCCCGTCCCCCTCGTTTCCTGCTATTTACTGATCTGTCTCCAGCTCGGAACCTTCGGCCGTGCCAAGGCAAAGGTCGAGGAGATGACAAGAGTCATCACCGAATCTCGCCGCGCCCATTAAAATCGATCCGATCTCGAGTTGGTGGACTGGGGCGCATGGCGCAGGCGGTGGGACACGATTTGCATCATCTTGAGGGGTGGAACACACGAACGGGGAACTCTCGAGAAAACAAGGGGGATACCTGTGTTTAGCACTCGCGGAATACTGCACTCTGGGCGATTGCTCTTTCATCCATCCACGTTCGATACTGCTACGACGTGACCTTTGCCCGCTAGGCTAGGCTCGTAGCACTTACGGACTACGAGCCGTGCTATATCTTCTGTGACATGAGATGATCGCATCAAATCGTGGGCTACACACTGGCAAACATTGAGGCCCGATTGCCAGTTCCTCGCGAGGACTCGACAACTTCAGATGGAAATATGAAGCTTCGCCTCTAGCATGTTAGGAAAGTTTGTATTTCAATGGAGTGAAGTGATCCATCCACTGAAATCTAATTAAGCCATGCCTGTTTTTTACTGTAGCAACCACAGAGAGGCGGATTCGAACATGGGCTTGCTCTTCTCCACGGAACAAGCCTTTGTCTGCTGCACAAGGTCCGCCTCTTGACTCGCGTGCATACCTATCCGCCCTCCGGCTTTCCATGGCACCCCAGTCCTAATCCTGATGCTCCCTCGCTGTCTTTCCGGTTTTATTTTTCATGGCTGCCTGGGGCGGCGATATGCTCTCCGCCCTTAGCCATGCAAACAATTCGACGGACGATATCTAACAGGTGTATCGCGAGCTGATTAGTACAAGAACTTTAAGGGGTCTCTAATCAACAGAAAAATGCGGCGAGCATCATGCATTCTAACAAAGGTACTCAGTCATTGTTCTATTCCTATCTCAGAGCTCTAATCGCTTCAGGCGATCCGCCACAGAGCGGAAGAAGTCCCTGTGCTTCCTCTCGGAGTCCTTCCGCTCCGGCATGTCATCTACACTGCTGCCGTTGTCGTGCAGGGCCGCCTGAATCGCAGCTGCTATAGGTTCAAGGCTGGAGGTGCGCTTCGCAGGGTCCGCCTCGAGCATATTCTCGAGTGCCTTGACCATCTTATTTCTGGCGGCCGACCCTATGTTCCCCTTGGCCATATTGCTCGCCGCCGCGGCGATGACGGAGGAAACATAGGCCGGATTGGACTCGAAGCTGCCGACGGCCTCGATCTCGTCGCGGGCGATGGCGTGCACGACGACCATGCCGAAGGAGTAGACGTCGCACTTGAGCAGCTCCTCAAACGGTCGCTTCAGCGGCCCCGCCGCTGTTGCCACCTCGGGGGCGTCGAACTCGTTGCCCTGTTTCCGGTAGATGGCCTCCTGTGACCTGGCGCTGACGGACCACTTGAAGTTGTAGAGCTGAGGGATGAGCTTGGGGATGGCCGAGGGGCCCGACGTGAGCGTCCGAATGATGATAGCCGACATGTTGAGGGCGCCGTGGGTAAATCCTGCGCCATGGACTACGCCCAGCGCCTCGACAATGTGTTTGCAGAAGGTCAAGCCTATGGAGGGGAAGGTCGGCAGCTCCTTGAGGAACACGCCCATGGACCCCTTGGTCCCGAGGGTGGGAGTCTCGGTCACCCAGCACAGATAGGGGACGAAGTAGTACGTGTCGTCCTCCCGCGACATGACATAGCCCGCCGGTTGCGCTATGATGACGCTTTCGAGGATTTTGACGTTGAGGTGAAGCTCAATCTCGTTCAAGACGATATCGGGAACCTCCTATCCCGATATAAGCAGACTGAATGAAAATGGCATCGGGAAACTGTCACTTACAATATCATCCAGAAGCGACTGGTCCGGGTCATCCGGTCCAGGCAACTGGGCTCGTTCTTCGTTGTCGCCTAGTTCTAGTTGACCTCCGAGATACTGTAGGTTGCCACCGCGAACGAGTTCCACGAATCTATCAATACGCCGCTGGCGCCCCTCTTGGGCGGAGATGGCTGGTTTCGTCTTTGGTTCGATATCGGGTCGGATAGATGCGTCTAGTAGCAACCTCATCATATCTTTCCATGCTTTGCCGTCATGGGCGTCGTCAAAATCCATTCCTTGGATCTGACCGTCAGCACTCAAGACTAC
>Ga0164242_10005881_pt1 | contig 13587 bp, 12 predicted proteins | sample OricomgcompostMG_FD_108783 | JGI IMG/M metagenome (GOLD analysis project Ga0164242, IMG submission 108783) | Miracle-Growth compost microbial communities from Emeryville, California, USA - Original compost - Miracle growth compost (MG) ...
CGAACCGTAGTTCGACAACCTGATGCTCGGCTAGTACGAGCGAGGCATGTCCAGCAAGTGTTGCGCCACGTAGGCCAGCACAAGATTATTGGAAATCGGGGCGGTACGAAGCAGCCGCGTCTCTTTCCATTTTCGCTCGATGTCATACTCAGTCGCGACACCGAACCCTCCGAAGGTGGTCATGGCGGCCTCTGCAGCCTCCCAGGCAGCTTCACTACAAAGATATTTGGCCATATTGGCCTCGCCGCCACAGGGCTGGCTCCGATCAAACAGCGTGGCGGCCTGATTGCGCATCAACTCCGCAGCGCACAAGTTCATATGCGCCTTGGCTATCGGAAACGCCACGCCCTGGTTGGCGCCGATTGGCTTGTCGAAGACCACACGCTCGGCCGCGTACTTTCGAGCCTTTTCGACAAACCACTTACCATCTCCAACACACTCGCTCGCAACCAGCAAGCGTTCGGCATTCAGAGAACTCAAGAGATACTTGAATCCCCGACCTTCTTCACCAATCCGCCACTCATCGCCAACTTCCAGATTGTCTATGAAGACCTCGTTGGTGTGGTGGTTCAGCATCGTGTCTATCGCTCGCGGCCGTAGTGATTCACCCGCCTTCTTGATGTCCACCAGGAAAAGGCTCAGGCCATCAGTCTTCTTTTCGACTTCCTCGTAGGGCGTCGTGCGAGCCAAGAGCAGGTACATGTCCGACTGGCGAAAACGCGAGGTCCATATTTTTTGACCATTGATAACATAACCGCCAGCAATCTTCTTCGCAAAGGTCTTGATGCGCAGAGTGTTCGATCCTGCGGTAGGTTCGGTAACTCCGAACGCCTGCAGGCGCAGCGAGCCGTCAGCAATACGCGGCAAGACCGCCTGCTTTTGATGCTCGTTGCCATGCTGAAGCACGGCGGCCATGGTGTACATCTGCGCATGGCACGTAGCGGCGTTGCCGCCATGACTATTGATTTCCTGCAGAATCACACAGGCGTCAAGCAGATCCAGCCCCGAACCTCCGTAGTTCTCGGGGATCAATGCTGCCAGCCATCCCGCCTCTGTCATGGATCGGACGAATTCTTCGGGATACGCGTGAGCGGCGTCGCACCGGCGCCAATATTCCGCAGGAAAATGTTCACACAAGCCACGAACCGCTTGGGCAATTTCCTGTTGGGTAACGGAATAGGCGAAGTCCATGTTACACACCTCTCTTGTTAGATTATCAAGCCTGAATAGCACCCTTCGCAGCCAGAGCCGCGATCTCGTCGGATGCAAGACCGGCTTCCTGCAACAAAGCCCTGGTATCTTGACCAACCCGGGCGCTCAGGTGCGGATGGTAGGAACGGGAACCGTCGAAGCGAATGGGCGTTCCCACCGCGGTGAGTTCTGCGCTTTCAGTGCCCAGTTGCTGATGCAATGCGAGTCTCTGAACCTGTGGCCCCAGCAGAAGCGTCGACAGATCGTTGACCGGGCTGACCGGGATGCCTGCGGCTTGCAGTTTTTCTACAACGTCGGCCGTCGTCTTGGCGCGAGTCAGCGTCGTGATCTCCTCGTGAAGCGCGTCCCGATGCACGACACGATCCGAATTGCGCATGAAGCGCGGGTCCAGTGCCAGACCGGGACACCCAATCGCAACTGCAAGCTTCTGGAACATCCGGTCGGCGCCACATCCGATGAACACGTACGCATCCTTCGTCTCAAAGACTTCGTAGGGCGCAAGCATCGCAGTTGCCGAGCCCATGCGGCGTGGCAATTTGCCGCTCGCGCTATAGTTGGCAATCGGATTCGTCATCCATGCTATGCCTGTTTCCAGAAGCGAAGTGTCGACCCGGATGCCCCGCCCGCTCTCTTTTCGAGACGCGATCGCAGCGAGGATCCCGATCACCGACCACAAGCCTGTTCCCATATCCACCAGAGAGACACCAACCCTGGCCGGCGGTTGCCCGTCGTGGCCATTGACCGACATGATGCCGGCGTAGGCCTGAATCAAGGGGTCGTAGCCGGGCCGCGCGGCAAGTGGACCGATGTTGCCGAACGCACTCAGCGCACAGTAAATCAATCCCGGGCAATGCGCCTGCAGGTCTTCGTAGCCTAATCCCCGCTGTTCGGCACTCCCTGGCTTGAGCGAATGAACGAAGACGTCACCGGGCTGCAGCAAGCTGCGCAGCAGCGCCTGGCCTTCCGGATCGTTGAGGTCGATGGCGAGACTGCGCTTGCCGCGATTGAATGTCGCGTAGGTGGCCGATATTCCCGCCCCTACCTGAGGCTCCCAGTGACGTGTGTCATCCCCGGCACCCGGACGCTCGACCTTTATGACATCCGCCCCTAGATCTGCCAATACCTGTGTGCAATAAGGCCCGGCAACGTTTTGGGTCAGATCGATAACACGCTGGCCTGCGAGTGGCTTCATGATTGCATTCTCTGGTTGTGTGTGCATGGCTCATGCGGCGTCATTGCCGTGCCGCAGTTGCACACGCATCGAGTACTTGAAAACTTCGCTGGGATGGAGGGAATATGCCACTTCGAGCACTCGCCCTTGTGCGCCGGTATAGCGCCGCGTGATTTTCATAGCCGGCGAGTCGCACCCCACTTGCAGATATTCGGCCTCTTCCGGAGAAAGGCCGCCAAGGCACGTGATGTCCTGCTGAATCTCTACAATCGTCTGATTGAAGCGCCGTTCAATCAGTGCGAAGACAGGCTCCCTGCCCTGCACAGCCTCCTCGAGTACCGCGCCGAATATCAGCGGAATGTAGATTTCCGAATAGGCAACGACTGTGCGATTCGCCGGGGCCAGGCGAATCGTGCGTATGCGCCACCAGTGCTCACCTGGCTTGCATCCGAACTGTGCAGCCATTGCCGCATCTACCTCCACCTGGGTATGTTCGAGAATATGCACTCGCGTTGTAGTTGCATATTGCAGCAGGTCTTCGGCCGAATTGAACGAATGGGTGTAGCGTGACCTCACCTGGGTTTCTTGCACCTGACTGCCGACACCCTGGCGGCTGCTTACCAGACCTAGCCGCTGCAAGGCCTGGAGTGCCGCCCGCACAGTGGATCGACTGATGCCAAAACGCAAGCTCAGTTGCGGTTCGGAAGGAAGCAAATCGCCTACGCGGTATTTGCCCCCGAGGATCTCGTTGGAAAGCGCTTCGGCCACCAAGTCGCGCTTGGACAACCCCGCAGCGACATGTCCAGTCGTGGTGCGCCTGCTGGTGGCAGAGTCTGTAATCGCCGAGATCTTGTTTGGTTTTTTGGGCACGATACTAATTCAGATAAATAAAATCGGATGGGCTGGCGTTCCCGACGCCGCGCCTTGCCGCAACGTCGACGCTTGTGGCTGCACACCCCGGCATGCAGCCACAAGCCTGCTCAGGATTGCCGAACCAGCCAGTGAACGCCATTTGCGGCCCAGATGCCCCCACGAACTTAGTGGCGCATGTACATGGCAAGCATGACGTCACTTGTTTATACAAGTAGACAGGATATCATCGGCAGTACATATCGATCAAGTCGTTTCGGGCGCCATCGCAGGCCCCATCGCCCTGTGCGGCCACGACATCATCCATGAGCCTGGCATTCGACAGCATTGCCTCGAACCGTATTCCCGCCTCTCAACCCGGGCGCCTTTCATATCATACGCACAGGGCGCAGGATCGAGACAACAAAGTGCCACACTGAGCACCAGCGGGCGTGAAGCGGGGCTCGGAATCGCCCACACAAGCCTTGCTCCCCAAAACCCTACTCAACATGCGATGTTTCTTTATTGCCCGGCGCTCTTCGCGTTTTCCGCATGCATCAGCTTTTCTTTGATATTTTCTATGGTCAGGACATCGCCATATTTACTGTTGATATCAAACAGATTCGCCTCATGTGGCCCTATATGCCTGTCCCCCACTCCCTCATTAGCCACTATCACATGAAATCCCCACTGCAAGCCATCCACCGCCGTGGCCCGAATACATCCACTCGTAGAGAAACCCTGCAAGATCACCGTGTCCACGCCCAACGTCCGCAGCGTCGTCACCAGACTCGTGCCGAAAAACGCGCTGGCATATTGCTTGGTTATCTCTATCTCGTCGTCTCGGGGCGCTATGCCATCACAATAGGCGCCCAGCCTCTCTCCATCCCTCATTAACCTCAGTACAGGCGCTTTCACAATCCACAGTCCCGCATCCGAACAGTCAGCCTTTCGGAAAACGACTCTTGTGTAAATTATGGGGATCTTGATGCCTCTCGCGAACGCTATCAGGCTTTTTATGAATGGAAGCGCTTTCACGGCCCCCGCCGCATAAAGCGGGCTGTCTTGCACCGTATAGGCACTTACCACATCAATATTCAAAAGCGCTGCTTTGCTGCCAAAACCGACCTTTCCATCCCACACACCGGCATAATTTCTCTTCAAGCTCCGATCTATCTCGGTCTCCATGGCACGCCCCGCCCTCATTGATTCATGATCCGCCGCCTGGCGCATTTCGCCCAGCCGGCATTCCGGGCCTACAAAGCAGCGAGCACTTCTAGCCTCCGAAGTACTCTGCCTCCACTACATCGCTGCTACGCAAGCTGGCAGCCTCGTCTTCCCTCACGACTTTGCCATTACCCAATATATATCCTCTGTTGGCCAGTTCGAGGAATCTCACATTCTGCTCGGCTATCAACAAGGCTGTTTCTTCCGATTTTCTCAATTCCTTCAATAATTCTATTATCTCCAGCACAATAGCAGGGGCCAGGCCAGCGGATGGCTCGTCCAGAATCAACAACTTCGGATTTCCCATCAGCGCTTTACCAAGCCCGAGCAATTTACGCTGACCGCCGCTCAGGTCCCCGCCGCATTCGTTCTTTCGTTGTGCAAGAAGAGATAGCCGATCGTAGATCGCACGCTTTCGAGCTTTGCGCTCATGCTTGTCCAGCCGGTAGCCCCCCAGCTCCAGGTTCGCATCGATAGATAAATCGCTGAAGATTCCAACCTCGGACATGTAAGCCAATCCCGCCTTGATTCTTACGTGCGTTGCCTGGTTGGACAGATCTTTCCCGTCGAAGACGACGCTGCCCTCCTTGGCAGGCATCAAGCCGACAATTCCCTTGAGCAGAGTAGTCTTGCCCGCCCCATTCGCCCCGAGCAACAACACCACTTCCTTCTCGTTTACCGTCAAGCTAGCCCCCCTCACCGCCGGCACCGAGCCATAACTCATGGAAATATTAACTACTTGAAGCAATGGCATCATGCTGTTCATTCCCCTAGGAAAGCCGATCTCACCTGGGTATTCTTCACTGCTGCAGAGAATTCCCCTTCGAAGATGATTTTTCCCTGATCCATCACATATACTTTGTCCACTAACTTTCGAACAAAATACAATAGGTGCTCAACTATCAAGAGCGTCGTCCCGGACTTCTGGATATCTTTAAGCAGCGTTATAAGCCTGCGTACGTCGGAATCACCGAGGCCTGCCGCTATTTCGTCCACAAATAATAGTTTGGGGCATGTTGCCAGCGCCCTGGCCAAGTCCACACGGCGCTGGTCGGCGCCATTCAAGGTTCCCGCGACGCGGTCCGCCAATTCCAGCAAATCGAATCGCGCCAGTATATCGGCCACGCTCTGTTCCGTGCTCCTGGCTCCTCGCCCGTACTTGGCGGCAAGTTCCACATTTTCTCTCACCGTCAGGCTTTTGAAAGGGCCGGCAATTTGGAACGTCCTGTTGAGCCCTAATATCGTTCGCCTGCGAACACTTTCCCCTTGCATCTCCCGGCCATCGAATTCAATATTCCCCGTATCGATTCTATACACGCCGGTCAGGACATTGATTAGCGTCGTCTTCCCGGAGCCATTCGAACCGATCAAGCCCACTACCTGCCCAGATGGGATTTCCAGATCGATATGATCCAATGCGCGCAGCCCACCAAAGCTCTTCGAAAGGTTCTTAACCTTGAGTAGCACCTCAGACAAGATCAATCCCCCGTTTGCGAGCCCATCCTACCAGTCCTCCTGGCAAGCTCAACATCACAATGATCACGACAAACCCAAATAGCATCTGAAATACGTCTGGCATTTTCAAGCCTATCAGCGTATAGAGTCCATACAGCAAAAGCGTCCCGACCAGTGGCCCTATGGCGGTCCCGACTCCGCCCAGGATGGCAAAAATCAACGGAAACAATGAGAATGAAAGATCAAACACGGTGTCCGGGTAGAAAAACTTGACATTCAAGGCATAGATGGCACCTGCCAAGCCGGCAATTACCGAACTCACCAGCCAAATTATCATCCGTCCGCCATAAACGGGAATGCCTGCCGCCTGCGCGCTTAACGGATTGTCTTTTGCAGCGAGGAGCGATCGGCCAAAAATCGAAGTCCGGAGAAACACCGTGAATATGACACCGCCCAGCAGCAGGAAAAGAGACAGATATAGCCCCAGGGAGCTATGCCCCGTCAAATGCAGATCCAGGCCATAGGGGCCTTGAGTCCACTCCGCAAGGATGGGGTTGGCGACAATCTTGTGCAACAACTCGGCCGCTGCCAGTGTCGCAACGGCGAAATAAGCGCCTTTCAGCCGCAACAGCGGCAATAATATAAGCCCGCATATCATTCCAGCCACGCCGCCGATCAAGACCCCGACAATGCTGGAAACATGCATCAATGTGATGCTTATTCCGAGAGCGTAGGCCCCAATCCCGAAAATTCCTGCATAGCCAAACGGCACATAATTAATAAACCCATAGCTCAAATTAATGCCGACAGCGAGTATACTGAAGATAAGAAAATTCAGTATCAGCAGCTGATTCAAACCGCCCCATAGCGACAAAAATATCAACGCAACAAGCGTTATGACCAACGCCAGCAACTGTGAATATCTATTATGCATTTCGCTGCAGCCTCCCGAACAATCCCTGAGGCCGAATAAGCAGGACTATCAATAACAAGGCATCCCCTACTACGGAAGCAAAGCTTGGCGCAAAAACCTGTGTCACGCCGAGAGCGACCCCCGAAATAAGCCCCCCCAACAGCACGCCCAGTGGACTGCCCAAGGTCCCGATAATGACTACGACGAATGCAATTATCGTCAGCGTCAATGAGCTGTCCACACTGATGGGCCCATAGATGTACGATAGCAGGCACCCCGGAATTGCCGCCAGCCCGATCCCAATCCCGAAATTCAGTGCCGAGATTCGTTCGACGTTGATGCCCACAGAACGCGCTTCGTCCCTATTTGACATGATGGCTCGGGTTGCATAGCCGGTTTCCGATTTGTATAAATACACAAAAAACAGCAGGATTATGGCCAAGCTGATTCCGCCTACGTACAGCCAAAGCACCGGCAAGGGCATGCCCCACACAGGCAGGACTGCGTCGGTAATGATTTCCCGTTTCAGGGAATAATGCGTCGCACCAAAGGCGAGCCGCCCTATGGAATCCAAAACCTCCATGACACCGTAAAACACCACAAGCGAAATGAATTCCGGATCATACGAACGGGAAATCGGGACTACAATCGGATAATATAGGATCAATCCCAGAATCACGAATGCGATAAATACGAGCGGCATCCCCACTAGCGGATTGATTTGAAGCCGATCCAGTAGCACCATTGCCATGTAGCCGCCGAAAACCACCAATGCGCCATGAGTCAGATTCACAATCCTCATGACACCAAAGATGAGTGTTACGCTCAGCCCAAGCAAGGCAAAATAGATCCCCAACAGGAGGCCGGCAATCGTCGCGTAAAGCGCCAAGTGAACCATAATCATCTATGCTTTTACGTCCGGGGTTCATAAAAACTATGCTTCAGGGGATAAACGCGGCAATGTCTATCCCTGCCGAGTGAAAATATCCATCGCTACCCGCACATCTACAACTTCGTCGAACCGATCTATTGACCTGATCAGCGCATCCGTATCTACTTTTCCGAATCGGGCTTGTAATAACGGCCTGTTTTTCTCCAAGAGAGATGCCCACTGATCGGGAAGCGCTTCGACTCCGTTGGGCACAGACACATCAACTTCTTTTTCTACAGAGCTCCCGTCCGTCTTGTGTATAGCTATTTCCGTGGAGAACACATTTTGCCGTTGAGGCTCCGGGATAACCGAAATCTTTTTATATATATCGGAGGCCGACAATCTCCCGGCTACCGCGGCTGTCAGGGTGTCCGATCGAACCGGCAGCCCACTCAAGACCATCGCAGCCAGTATGCGCACGCTGAATTTCATTTCCAGCGGCGTTTTTGGCGTTTGAATATTGCATACCGTCATATGCGCCTCAGGTACTCTCAATTCAACGCCGCGAATTTCATCCGGATCGACATCAGCATCCCTGGAGAGCACTGTCAATCCGCGTATTGCCGCGTGGGTAAAATAACAAGATGGGTAATATTTGAACAGGATGGAGCGGGTATGCCATACCGATAGCTCTTCGTGCAGCAAATCCCATTTTGGAGCATCGCTTTCGGCAGCGAGGAAGCCCTCGATATTTTCCAAGGAATCGAGGCAACTCGTAAAACCACGTTGAGCAAGTGAGGCGGCCACCAGGCCGTTACGCGCGGCAAGCCCCGCATGAAGAGGCTTAGCCATCGTGCCAAACATACATTTCAACCCGGCGGCTTGTGTAGCGGCAAGGCCTATGGCACGCTGAGTCTGCTGCTTGTCGAACGTGCCCAGCTTTGAGCAGGCAACAGCAGCGGCAATTGTCCCCAGCGTGCTGGTCGCATGAAACCCTTTTTCATAATGCGACGGTGTAATCAATTTCCCGATAATACACTCGGCCTCGACTCCTGCGATGAATGCGCTTATCAGATCCTTCCCCGAAATGGAGTTATCGCCACGATATATCCACGCCAATAACGCGGCAAATACCGAAACGGATGGGTGGCCGATGAAATCCATTGACACATCGTCAAAATCCAATGCGTGCGCAGCGGTTCCATTGACAAGGCTGGCCCAATCTGCCCTCGCCGTCTTCCCGTCAAACGTCCACCCCCCTTTCCCTCCCAGGGCGCCCATATCATCCGCTTCTTCGACAAGCAAGCTTACCGCCGGCTCGGTTCGCCCCGCCACCCCCACTCCGAGCCAATCCAGAAGGCAATGCTTTGCTATCGTGCAGACGTCGGCTGGAACCGCATCGTAATGAATCGACATGATGCGATTCGTCAATATCTCGGTCAAATTGACCGTAGCGTTCTGCATATTCATATTCTCCATCAACACGCTATTGCGCCCGAGATCTGTATTACGTGGTCGTCAATGATTACGCATGCACAAGCCGGCACAATGCGGCCAAGCCGTGGCCAGCCATTAATTTATACAGAATCAGAGTGTTTTCATCCAGGGCCGAGATATTCTTTATTGAGTGTCTTCGCCAACGCCAATACGCTCCAATCCCTTCCGGGCGCAGCACTGATCTGCATACTGACGGGGCGTCGGTCCTCAGTCCATCCACAAACCATGCTGATAGTGGGATAACCCAAGAGACTGAATGGAGCGGTGAGCCCCGACAGGCCCGGATGCAGCGGAAAGGTCGTCGTACCAATCTGAATAGTGCTCTGCCCGACCCTCGGCGGAGGAACCCGTAACGTCGGCGTCAATATGAAATCGACGCTCTCGGCTACTGAGCCAATGGACATTCGAAAGATCTGGAGCAAGCCCATCGCCTTGCTGTACCACGCCGCGGGGATCAGAGTAGCCATCTCCAGTCTCACCCGGACGTCCTCGCCTAAACAATCCGGGCGTTCAAGCAGAATTTTTGAATGCCCTTTCGCCGCTTCGTAGCTGGAAATGATGAATTGCAGGGCTCCGCTATATTCTATATAGGGCAGCTTTATGGATACGACAGTGGCTCCAAGTTTTTCAAGGACAGCCAAGGCATTCTTGACATGCTGCGTCACCACCGGCTCAGTATGGTCCCAGAAATAGCTGTCCGGTATGCCTATGCGTATGTCCGAGAACTTATGGATTATTTGGGGAGCCTTTGGCTTGTCCCCGCTCAATGCCGAGAACACCTCGCTTATCAGGTCCACATCGCGGCCAATCGGACCAATATGATCTAAAGTCGGGCTCAGCTTCATCAGCCCGTCCAGAGGCACTGAGCCGTATGTCGGCTTGAAGCCCATAACCCCACAGCATGCCGCCGGGATACGGACTGAACCGCCCGTATCGGTGCCTATCGACACATCCACGGCCCCGGCAGCGACTCCGGCTGCCGATCCGCCACTTGAACCCCCGGGGATAAGGGAAGAATCCAGCGGATTCACAACGCTCCCAAAGTGCGGATTAGCACTGGTAATACCAAACGCGAGCTCGTGAAGATTTGCCATGCCCATTACCGCAGCGCCCGCAACTCGCAAACGAGCGATGCTGGCGCAATCTTCCGTTGCCGCCGGCAAGTTTTCCATTCCGGTACCGCCAGTGCGCCGAAAGCCTCCTACATACATCAGATCTTTAACTGAAATCGTGACCCCGTCGAGCATGGCGCCGGACTGCGAGGGCACCCACCGCCGACTTGCAGCCAATAACTTCTCGATCATTGAAGCATTGGCTATCTGGGTGAAATACCTGCCCTGCTCATACAGGCCTTTATTTTTTCCGAACTGCTCCAGTTTGTCTCTGAACTGCTCGGCAGTAATTCTCGACCGGTCTCTAGTGCAGACTACCGGGTGGAATATAGTGGCACGCTTTTCGGCCGGGGTAGCCAGCCTCAATTCCGTGGTCGTTATAAGCTCGTGCGCCGTTTCCAGTTCTTTTGCATTCACCGTCATGCGCTCTCGTAACGCCGCGAGCGGCATCGGGCGATCAATGCCAAGCCGTCGAAAAACTTGCGGCGCGGTGGAGAGTAACTCGTCAATGACGCTCATGCGGAATCCCTGAAAAATGCAAATTGGGTATTATTTTTAGATACCCATACAACTTGACGTCGACACAGGGCGGGACGGCAAATACGGCCGCCCGCACACCTACTTCGAACCGACAACAGGGTGATATCGGATCACGACTTGTATTAATTGCTTGCCGACGGTGCAGGATAGATCAGCTTCCCGTCTGCATACTTTTCCGGGCTCAGGCCAACGAGACGCATCCCACCCTTACCGTCAGGCTGAAATTGGCCGACACCAAAAACTGCGCCGGTCTGTGCCCCGGTAGACGTGATCGTGAACGGGCCGATAACGGTTATCATCTTTCCCGAAGCTTCCGCTAGCGCCTTGCGCAAATCCAACTGATCGAGGCTGGGAGACTCGCTCAGGGCTTTCTGCATAGCCAAGCCAGCGACATAGCCCGCAGCTTCAAAATATTCCGCATCGTAATTGAAATGCTTTTTGAATTGCTCCTTGAATTGCTTCGTCGTCAGCCCGAAATTAACATCCGTGACATTCAGCCCGGGAGCTATCATGGGCACCAGCTTGTACATCAATTCAGCTTGCCTGTCGGGGCCACTAAAAGAATCAGGCACAAGAGTCGGATACACCGTATACACCAAATTAAAATGCATCTTGCTCGTTCTCAAATCCTTCAAGAAGGCAACGTCATTGGCCTCATAACCCAAATGGATGAGCGCATTCGGCTCGGCCGCCTTTATGGTATTCAATAAAATTATATAATTCGACGTCGTAGTGGGCATATCCCTGTAGTACACAACGGAAATATGGTTTTCCTCCAGTGTCTTCTTCATTGCAGCCGCTTGCGGGGCATCGAAATCATTGGTTCCGTATAGGATCGCAACTTTATTTATTTTGTTCTTGACCAGCAAATTGGCGATATTCGCCGCCCAGAACCGGGTTACAAGAACAGAGGTCGCAACGTTATACGGATTATCAGCAGTATAGAATTTAGCGCTGGTCCCCGTTGGATTTATAAGAAGCATCTTATTGTTTCGCGCGATCGGCACCGAAGCGGCAGCCAGATACGAACTACTGTCGGCGACAAGCAAATCGACATGCTTGTCTATTAACTGCTGAGTCAATGGGCCAACAAGCGTCGGTGAAGACTGGTCATTTAGACACTCAAGATTGATCGGCACTTTTTTCTTGTAAGCCTTGACATACACTCCACCATCGGAGTTGACCATGTCGCGCCAAAAAAGCAGGCCCTTATGTAATTTCATTGATTGCGTGGAAACGAGCCCTGATTCCGCGTAGAGGCAGCCAACATTGATTTGCTTCGGGCCTGAGTTCGACTGCTGGGCCTGGGCGGCACCGACTGCCAGCATGGATGCAAGCATGCCGCCTGCTAGAGTTTTTGCAATTTTGCGATACATATCTGCCCCTAAAGAAAATTGTGATATCTAAAGTGCGACTCTGTATGACTTCCACGAATGCCGAATACCCGGCCGTATCAATCTGCAACTCATTTAAATAATGCCGATACCTTGCAAGCCTGCCCGCTGTCAAATGATGAAAACGCGAACATGGACAGGCGGGAAAGCGAATCGGGGCAAGAGTTTCCCGAGTACAAGCCTATTCGTTTGAAAGCAGGGGGATAAAGCATCGAATGCATCGCCTCTCGGTAAACTTCGCAGCAACACCTGGTGCTGGCGGTATCTTGAACACCTCACTCAGGCATTCTTCCATGCGGGCGCCCTCTTTTCGTTGAATGCTGCCACGCCTTCGAGGCGGTCCGCAGAAGAAACCAAAACGTTGTAAGCGGCGATATCCATCGCGTAGCCTGTATGGAAGTCGACTTCCCCCCCACGGCTCGCGGCAAGCTTGACGTACCGGACTGACATGGGAGCAGCCAGCAAGATGCGCCGGGCGATGGCCAGCGCCGCGTCGAGCGCCTGACCCGCTGGTGTTACTTGATTGATCATTTGCCACTCTCGAGCCTGTCGGGCGTCGAAGTGATCGCCTGTGTACAAGTACTGCTTGGCCGTCCTCATGCCGACAGCGCGAACTAAGTTCTGGATGCCGCCACCGCCCGGCATGATGCCACGCTTGACCTCAGATAATGAAAAGCGGGCGGTTTCAGAAGCGATAATGAAGTCGCACATCAATGCCAGCTCCAAGCCGCCGCCATGCGCATGCCCTTCAACCGCAGCAATGATAGGTAGAGGGAAATCCTTCACGGCAAGCAGCGCTTCTTCAATGAGATCGTGCTGTCGACGCCATGTAGCATCGTCCATGCCGTTGCGTTCTTTTAGATCGCCGCCCGCGCAAAAAGCCTTCGACCCGGATCCTGTGACGATGACACAACGCAGATCGTCTTGCGCGCGCAATACCTGGAAGGCGGAGCGCAAATCCAGGAACATCTGCGTGTTCATAGCGTTGAGGACTTCAGGGCGATTCAGGCGCAGAACAAGAATTCCGGTTTCGTCCTGAGCCTGTTCAATCAATAGCGTCTCGTAGGCCATCCGGCGCCCCCGTTCCGTTGAGGATCAGGGTTCCAGGTGTCTCCTGACCACTTATTTACTTGTGTAAACAAGTATCACGGACAACTGCCGACGTTGTCAAGAGAAAGATTCCGAGCGCCGGAAGCGATTGCATGGATATCTTCAAGAGGCAGGGTTATAATTCACAAAGCAACGATTTACTAAGCATCTTTCCATAGGTGCCTGCCGTGAAAGAATCCGACCGTCTCCTCTTCGCCTTCACCATCGCCCTGCAGCCCGCCAAGCGGGCCTGGGTC
>Ga0164242_10005882_pt1 | contig 13587 bp, 12 predicted proteins | sample OricomgcompostMG_FD_108783 | JGI IMG/M metagenome (GOLD analysis project Ga0164242, IMG submission 108783) | Miracle-Growth compost microbial communities from Emeryville, California, USA - Original compost - Miracle growth compost (MG) ...
CGATTGCGCGTGCGCAGAGACCGCGGCGAGAAGCGCCGCCGCCGACGAAGTGAGAAGAAAGCTGGTCCTCATGCCTTGGATCCTCTGTCAAAGTTGCTGGGGCACGGCAGTCGCGTCCGAGAACAGATCCCTGCCCCCTGTCCCGGTGGACCTTCGCCAACTACCTTTTTGTGCTTGGCCCTCGCCCCCCGCGTTCTGGGCCGGCGCTCCACCCCGAATGGGGTAGGCAGCCACGCCCAAACGGGGGGTTGCAAGCACGATTTTCCCCTGAACAGGCGAGTCGGGTCGTAGGTATTTCCTACGACAACCTCTCGTTAAATTACCGAATAGTCGTGATTTCCACGTACCACAGATGAATATTGATACAGCAGCGCAAGTAGATCGGCCTGACGATGCGTGTCGGTCTTGGCGAAAATCTGCTTGAGATAGGATCTCGCCGTCTCGATCTTGATCCGCATCGCGCTCGCTGCTTCGGCGATTGTGTGACCGCGATACAAATGGCCCGCCAGTTTTGCTTCTGTTGGCGAGAGCCCGACCAGCCGACACACCGCTCCTAAGCCTTCAACAGAAAGCACCGGGCGAAAGAGATGGATTATGGCGATCGGGTCGTCGTCGGTCATTCCGCGTGAGCGCACCGGGAGCGGTGCGATCGACACGACCAACGAAGGCGCAACGCCGTATCCGTTGAGCAGCATGATCATCGCATCGCGCCGCAACCGAAAGCCGGCGCCACGTCGCGTCACGCTGTCGAGCGCGGCGTGGAAGCGGATCGCGTCTGAATAATGCGTGGGTCGAACGATACCGTGAGCGAGCTGGACGACCTTCGCTTGCGAGAGCAGGTCGGCCGCCGCAGCGTTCATCACTACCGGCCGCCCCTCCGCGGTAACCGCAACAACGCCGCACTTGTCCTGGTCGATCGCGGCCATCGCGGCGGCCGCTCTTCGTTCCGCCTCCTGCAACCGGGTTTCCAGCACGAAAGATCGTCGCAAGATCGGTGCAAGCGACAGCACCGTTGGCAGTGCCTCTTGAAACCGGGCTTTTCGATCGAACTGAACGACAAGAAACAGCGGAGTTCCATTGCGCCGCATCAGCTCGACCGCAAAGGCGGTGTCCTGGCCAAGCTCTTCATTCGAGGAGCCATGGTGCGGGCGGCTCAAGCCCGCCTCTTCCATCACCGTCGCCGCAAGTGCGTTCCTCCGACAAGAGCTTGGACGATCATCGCGCGACCATTCGGCGGCGATCTCGATCGATTTGTCCTTGCCGGAGAGCGCGACAAGATCGACAGATTCGGCCCCTAGCAAGGTGCCGGCCGCCTGGAGCGTCATATTCACATCGGACTGAATGCCCGCTGGCGGGGAAGAAACGTCGATCGCCTCCTCTGCCGTCAGCACGCCGCTCGGATACGCCGTCATGCCTCCCCCCTTGCATGCAAGCCGTGTTCAGTTTTGCAGCGACCGGAGGCACTAAAACGATGATCTTATGGGAAAGTGTTATAGACACGGCGGTTGCCGCGGGTCTTGTCGTCAATTTTACGTATAATGCCGCCTAGAGGGCGAATACCGCGTCATTTTTGGACGAACGGATCGGTCAAGCCGAGCGCATGTCCGCCGCGTAGGCGCGCGACGAGACTTCATCGAGGTGCCGGAGGAGATCGGCAGGATCTTCGTAGACGCGTAGCGCCCAACTGCGCTCGAGTTCGTCCTGGCCGTAGCCGCCAGACAGGAGGCCCACGCCGAGCGCCCGGCACCGCGCCGCCGCCAGCATGTCCCAAACGCTGTCGCCGACCACGATCGAATGCTCGATCGGCGTGCCGAGACGCCGCGCGGCTTCTACGAAGAGGTCGGGATCAGGTTTGGCGAAACGCACCTGGTCGCGAGTCACGACGACATTTTTTGCCGGATCGACGCCAAGCGCCTGCAGATTGACCGCCGCCGTCTCGATCCGGCCGCTGGTGGCGATCGCCCACGGAACGCCGGTGTCCGTCAGCCTCTCCAGCAGTTCGCGGGCTCCGGGCAAGGGCGCAATGTCGGAGGCGAGGGCATTATAGGCCTCGGCGTGGCGGGCGCGCAGGCGATCGATCATCGCATCGTCGATCGGGCGATCGATTTCTCGCAGCAGCTGGTCGGCGAACAGCCCACCGCTCATCCCGATCTTGCGATGGATGCGCCAGATCGAAAGATCGATTGCTTCGGCCTTCAGCGCCTGGTGCCAAGCGAGCACATGCTGATAGACGCTGTCAACGAGAGTACCGTCGAGATCAAACAAGAAGGCATTTTGCACCATTGGCTCACCCACCTTGACGGTCCGGCTTTACGGCAACTCGCCGCAAACATGACTCAAATTCACCCTAGCCATTCCGTGGCAGGAAGGTAGCGAGGCTAACGATCGGGGAGCAGAAATATTTGCTTCACGGCTCCGGTTGTCCCTTGCTTATCGGGCCGTAACCGCTCGGCCGAGAACGGAAGCGGTCCCGGCGGAAAAGGAGTCAACTTAAGCCTCGGCCTAAGCCGATGCTTAAAAGGGTCAGCGAGCAGAATTCTTCTGCGCGTAAAACGCCATTGCCACCAACGCGCCGAGCGTACCGACGCCGCAGATTCCCAGAATCGCTAGCTGGCCCAGATCCATAACCCTCTCCCTGTCGCGGCTTTCGCCTGTCTACCAGGCAGACTGTGGATAATATTGCCGGACCGCAAGCCTGATTCGGTGCTGCAGCGCACAAGTAGTCGGTCGGTTTTGACCCGGTGCGCCGGATGATCGACGTCGAGCCAGGCCGCCCATGCTTGAGAATTGTCGGCCTTCTTTACTATCGACGGTCGCTCCTTGGAGGCCCGCCAAGAACGACCAAATGGAGCAAGCACGGTTCGATGCTCACCTTACGAGCGCGGCCTTCAACTGCTGGTCAATCCGGTCACCGGATAAACAATCTACATGCTCGGTACCAACCTATACATCCGCAACCGGAACGCGGGAATTGAGGCGATCAAACCCATGCTGACAAAGCATTTGTGGGGTGGTATTTCCTCGCCATTTAGAGGCACGAGGATCGCGCGCGCTGCGCGTTTGCACAATTGCCGCCGGCTCGTTGAACTGGCGCTTCCGCTTGCCGGCAGCAACAGGCAAAAACGAGCGAGGGCGCCCGGCACGGGTTCTTAACTCCTGCCCAAGCCGTAAGCCGCCGACAACCTGGCTGCGGTGCTGGCTCGAATAAAGGCGAACGCCCGCTCAACCTGGGGCGTGACTTTTCTCCCGGATGTTCCTATCCTGTTCCAGCCGTGGACGTCCGCAAGATCATCCATGTTGACATGGACGCCTTCTTCGCGTCGGTCGAGCAACGCGACCATGCCGAGTTGCGGGGCAAGCCGGTCGCGGTCGGCGGCTCCGGCGGCCGCGGCGTGGTGGCGGCGGCGAGCTACGAGGCACGCAAGTTCGGCGTGCGCTCGGCAATGCCATCGCTGACGGCGGCGCGGCTGTGCCCCGACCTGGTCTTTGTACGCCACCGCTTCGAAGTCTACCGCGCCATTTCGCATCAAATCCGCGCGATCTTCGCCGATTACACCGACCTTGTTGAACCACTGTCCCTCGACGAAGCCTATCTCGACGTGACGGCGAACCGGCGCGGCCTGCCCTCGGCGACTGCCACTGCCAAGGAAATCCGTTCACGCATCCTCGCGGAAACTGGGCTCACCGCGTCGGCAGGCATTTCCTACAACAAGCTGCTCGCCAAGCTCGGCTCGGACATGAACAAGCCCGACGGCCAGTGCGTCATCACCCCTGCTCGCGGGCCCGCGGTGGTCGCTGCGCTCGACGTCGGACGCTTTCACGGCATCGGGCCGAAGACGGCGGCGAAAATGAACCGGATGGGTATTTTCACCGGCGGGGACCTGCCCTCGCGGGACCTTGCCTTTCTGGAAGCAACGTTCGGCAAGGCCGGGCGCTGGTATTACGCGATCAGCCGCGGTGAAGACCACCGCCCCGTGTCGCCGCACCGCGAGCGTAAGTCTTCGGGCTCGGAAACCACATTCGATACCGACCTCATCGAGCCGGCCGCAATCGAGGCCGGGCTGATCGGCCAGGCTAACGAAGTATGGGCCTGGTGCGAGAAGACAGCGATGTACGGCCGCACGGTGACCGTGAAGATCAAGTTCGCCGATTTCAAAATCGCAACCCGCAGCCGCACCCTGTCTACGCCCGTCTTGACCCGCGAGGTATTGCGTTCGGTTGCCGTCGATCTGGTGCGGACGATCTATCCGCCCCGCACCGGAATTCGGCTGTTGGGCGCCACACTATCCAATTTCGACGCGCCCGAGACTTCGGCGAGTGAGGCGCAAATGGCATTTGCGCTTTAGTCCTTACCCCAGTGAAGACCTGCCCGAACAAAGTCGAGAGCCGCAATTACGTATCGCTATTCGTGCGGCCTTAGATCTGATCCGTAGCCGGTCTCACGATCGCTCAGGCCGCCAATGCCGCGCGCACCGCCGCCACGGCGTCCTCGGCCTTGTCGCCCTGCGGCCCGCCACCCTGCGCCATGTCGGGCCGACCGCCGCCACCCTTGCCGCCCAGAGCGGCAACGGCGCGCTGGACGAGATCGACGGCATTGCGTTTCGCGACAAGGTCATCCGTCACCCCGACTGCGACCGAAGCACGCCCATCATTAACCGCGATCAGCACCGCCACGCCCGAACCGACCCGCGATTTCATCTCGTCGACCGCGCCGCGCAACCCCTTGGGATCGAGACCCTCGACCACTTGCGCAAGAAATCCAGCTCCGCCGACCTGCTCGGGGCCCGCGGCTTCGGCCTTGCTGCCGCCGAGCGCCAGCGCCTTTTTCGCCTCGGCAAGCTCGCGTTCGAGCCGCCGCCGTTCCTCAACCAAGGCCGCGACGCGCGCCGGCACCTCGTCGGGCGATGCCTTGAGCACTGCCGCGGTCTCGCGCAATTTCTCGTCGCGCTCGGTGAACCAGCGCCGCGCTGCCTCGCCGGTCAGCGCCTCGATGCGCCGCACGCCCGATGACACCGCCCCCTCGCTCACCACCTTGAACAGGCCAATGTCGCCCGTCGCACCGACATGGGTGCCGCCGCACAATTCGAGGCTGTAGATCGGCGCGTTGTCGCCGCCGCGCCGCCCCATCGAAACGACGCGGACCTCGTCGCCATATTTCTCGCCGAACAGCGCCATCGCGCCCTCAGCGATCGCCTCGTCGGGAGTCATCAGGCGCGTTTCGACCGGATCATTCTGACGGATATAGCTATTCACGTCGCCTTCGATATCGGCGAGCGCAGCCGATTCGACCGCCGTCGGCTGCGAAAAATCGAAGCGCAAGCGATCGGGCGCGACCAAGCTGCCCTTCTGCGCAACATGCGTGCCGAGCCGCTCACGCAATGCCGCGTGAAGCAGATGCGTTGCCGAATGATTGGCGCGGATCGTCGCTCGGCGTTGATGATCGACGTCGAGCCGAACGCTGTCGCCGAGCTTGACCTCGCCGGCCTCGATCCGCGTGCGGTGCGACCAAAGCCGACCGACGTGCTTCTGCGTGTCCTCGACATAGGCACGCAGCGTGTCGTTGGTCATCGCCCCGGCATCGCCGACCTGTCCGCCGCTCTCAGCATAAAAAGGTGTCTGGTTGGTGACGATGTCGACCGTCTCGCCAGCCGCCGCGCTCTCGACTCGCATACCGTCCTTGACGATCGCGATTACCTCGCCCTCGCCCTCTTCGGCCGAATAGCCGATGAACTCGGTACCCCCCTTCTCCTCGGCGAGATCAAACCACAATTCTTCGGACGCTTTGTCACCCGAGCCCTTCCACGCTGCGCGCGCCGCGCGCTTCTGCTCTGCCATCGCCGCGTCGAATCCGGCGCGATCCACGCCGAACGACTGCGCCCGCAGCGCGTCTTCGGTGAGATCGTAGGGGAAACCATAGGTGTCGTAGAGCTTGAATGCCGTCTCGCCAGGCAGGGTGTCGCCCGGCTTCATCCCCGCGGTCGCTTCGTCGAGCAGCTTCAGTCCCTTGTCGAGCGTCTGGCGAAAGCGCGTTTCCTCCTGCAGCAAAGTTGCCTCGATCAGTGGCTGCGCGCGGATCAATTCGGGATAGGCAACCCCCATTTCGGCGACCAATGCTGGGACCAGCCTGTGCATCAGCGGCTCTTTCGCGCCGAGCAAATGGGCATGCCGCATCGCGCGCCGCATGATCCGGCGCAGCACATAGCCCCTGCCCTCGTTCGCCGGCAGTACGCCGTCTGCGACGAGGAAGCCCGAGCAGCGCAGATGATCGGCAATGACGCGATGGCTCGCCTGATGGGCGCCGGTGGTCGCGGTATGGGTCAACTCGCCCGATTCAGCAATCAGCGCCTTGAACGTGTCGGTGTCGTAATTGTCGTGGACGCCCTGAAGTACCGCTGCGATCCTCTCGAGCCCCATCCCGGTGTCGATCTGCGGGTTGGGCAGATTGCCGACCACGTCGTTGGCTTCCTGCATGAACTGCATGAAGACGAGGTTCCAAATCTCGACGAAGCGGTCACCATCCTCATCGGGACTGCCCGGTGGACCGCCGGGAATGTGCTCGCCATGATCGTAAAAGATTTCCGAGCACGGGCCGCACGGGCCATTTTCGCCCATCGCCCAGAAATTATCCTTGGTCGCAATGCGGATGATGCGACTTTCTGGCAGCCCTGAAATCTTGCGCCACAGCTCAAAGGCGTCGTCATCGGTGTAATAGACAGTTGCGGTGAGCTTTTCGGCCGGAAGGCCCCATTCCTTGGTCAGCAACTCCCATGCAAGCGTGATCGCGCGCTCCTTGAAATAGGCGCCGAACGAGAAGTTGCCGAGCATCTCGAAAAAGGTGTGGTGCCGCGCAGTATAGCCAACATTATCGAGATCGTTGTGCTTGCCCCCCGCGCGTACGCACTTCTGCGACGAGGTCGCGGTCGAATAGGGCCGCGTCTCCAACCCGGTGAAGACGTTCTTAAACGGCACCATGCCGGCATTGACGAACATCAGCGTCGGATCGTTCTGCGGCACCAGCGGCGCCGAGGGCACCTTGGTGTGTCCGTTGGCGGCAAAGTAATCGAGGAACGAGCGGCGGATATCGTTGGTCGAGGTCATGGCCGGCATCTAGGCGAGGGTTTGGCGACTCACAAGCGATCAACTCTATCCTTCGCCAAGACCAGTCCAGCGAAAGCCGGGATCGGCCGAAACCGGCTCGATACTGGCAACCGATCTTGGGCGGCGTCTCCTATACAGGCTGGTCAATCGATTTCGGCGGCTCTGAAAAGAACCGCGGCCCGGCGTCGGTCATGTGGAAACAATCTTCCAATCGAACGCCGAATTTGCCCGGGATGTAGAGCCCAGGTTCATCCGAGAAGCACATCCCCGCGGCAAGCGGAGTTTTTTCGCAGTGGACGAGATAGACCGGCTCATGCCCGTCCAAGCCGATGCCGTGCCCGGTGCGGTGCGAAAGACCGGGGAGCTTGTAGCCGGGGCCGTAACCAAGGCTCTCGTAGAAACGCCGCACCGCGTCGTCGACTTCGCCCGCCGGCGTGCCGATCTGCGCCGCACGGATCGCTACTTGCTGACCCTGATGGACCTCGTCCCAAACCTTGCGTTGCGCCGCGCTCGCGGTGCCGTGGACCCAAGTACGCGACACGTCGGACTGATAGCCGTGGACCGTACAGCCGCAGTCCATCAGCACTACCTCGCCGTCGGCCACGGTGCGCGGGTGCTTCGAACCGTGCGGATAGGCCGATGATTCGCCGATAAGCACCATCGAAAACTCGGGGCTGCCGCCCAGCTTGCGTGTCGCCGCGTCCATCAGCGCCGAGACCTGGCCCTGGCTCATTCCGGCCTCGACGCGAGGCTGGACCCAGCGATATGCAGCAATCGTGACGTCCGTCGCCTTCTGCATCAATGCCAGCTCGGCGGCGCTCTTGATCATCCGTGTCGCGCGAACCACGGGCGTTGCCGGTACCAATGTCGCGTCGGGCAATGCCTCCTCCAGGCCGTGGAGGGCAAAATAGCGTACGTTCGCCTCTACCCCGATCCTTCCCTTGGCGAGCTTGTGGTCACGAAGAAAGCCGGCGATCGTCGCGGTCGGGTTTTCGTCCTCCTGCCAGGCGCGGAAAGTGGCCGGCACTGCCAGCGTCTCCCGCACCGAAGGCTCCTCGAAGAAGGGCGTGACGATGCACGCCATCCCCTCGGCCGGCAGGATCGCGGCGGTCAATCGCTCGCTCTGCCACCAATGAACGCCCGTAAAATAGACCATCGACGAGCCCGCCTCGATCACCACTGCGGCGATATTGTTGGCTTTCATCAACGCCTGCGCGCGAGCGAGCCGCCGGGCATATTCGGCAGCGTCGATCGGCTTTGCCTCGCCAGTGATGTCGTTGAGAGCAGCAAGATCGGGCTCCGCCGCGCGAACAGTGCTTGTGGCAAGCGCGGCAGGCGCAACGAGTGCGGCGGCAAGGGCGCCGCGGCGGCTAATAGAAACGGCATCAAGCATAAGCGTAAGGGCCCCCGGCGGTGAGTGCAGCCTGGTATGCCGGGCGGGCGTGGATGGTGTCGAGCCAGGCGAGGGTATGCGGCCGGCTTGCGTCCAATCCGGCGCGATCGCGCGCAGCCTCGACCGGGAAGCTCATCATGATGTCGGCGGCGGTCATGTGGTCGCCGGCGAACCACGAGCGGCTCGCCAGCTCCGCTTCAACATAGTCGAGGTGGATGTCGATCATTGGCTGAAAGCGTCTCTGGGCAGTTTTGCCAAGCAGTGGCACGCGCCCCAGCACCAGCTTGACGAACAGCGGCGGCATCATTGAACCTTCGGCATAATGGAGGAAATGACGATAGCGTAGCGCGCCAACGCGGTTGGCAGGAGCGCCGAGCCGGCCATCGGCCTTGTCGACCAAATACTCGACGATCGCGCCGGTCTCGGCGATGACGCGATCCCCATCATCGCGATCGACGATCACCGGGGCTTTGCCGAGCGGGTGAATTTTCCTGAGTTCAGGTGGAGCGAGCATCGTCCTTGGGTTTCGCTCGTAGCGCCGGATTTCGTAGGGCAGCGCCAGTTCCTCAAGCAACCACAGGATACGCTGTGAGCGCGAATTCTCGAGATGGTGGACGATGATTTTCATGCGTGCCTCCCTGCGTGCTCGAGCTTAGCCCGCTGGGCGGCGGAGTCGATGGCTGTGGTTCTCAGCGCAAGTTTTTGTCGCTAGACCAATTGCCATGAGAGGAATGACATCGACCGAACGCGACGCCATCGCGCGCGTCGCCGACGCGCCGATGCTCGACCAGGTGCAGCATTGGGTGGCGATCAACAGCGGCACGGGGAACTTGCCGGGCCTTGGTCGAATGGCCGAAGCGCTGAGCGAGGCATTCGGCACGTTGGCGGGCAAGATCGAGCTAGTCGCGCCAGAGGCCGCCGAAAAGATGACTGCAAGCGGCAAGGTCGACGCGATCGAGCACGGCCGCCATCTTCACCTGACGGTGCGCCCCGAGGCACCGGTGCAAATGCTGTTCACCGGGCACATGGACACAGTCTATCCCGCCGATCATCCGTTCCAAAGCCAGCAGTTTCTCGACGATAACACGTTGAATGGCCCCGGCGTCGCCGACATGAAAAGCGGCCTGGCACTGCTGCTCGCTGCCTTGAGGGCGGTGGAGGCGAGCCCGCTTGCCCAGCGGATCGGCTACGAAGTGGTGATCAATTCGGACGAGGAAACCGGCTCGTTCTCCTCGGCAAAGTTGTTGGCACGGGCAGCGCAGGGCAAGATCGCCGCGCTCACCTATGAACCAGCGCTTCCCGACGGAACGCTGGCCGGCGCGCGAGGCGGAAGCGGCAATTTCTCGATTCTCGTAAAGGGCCGCAGTGCGCACGCCGGCCGCAACCCCGATGACGGGCGCAATGCGATCGTGGCGGCATCGGACATTGCGCTTCGGCTGATGGAGGCGAAGTCGCCGGGGCTGTCGGTTAACCCAGCGAAAATCGATGGCGGCGGCCCCAACAACGTCGTACCCGATACGGCGGTGTTGCGGGTCAACTTCCGCCCGCAATCGGCGGAGGAACTAGCCCGCGCGAGCCGGCATATCGAGGCAGCCGTCCGCGATGTCGCGAACGCGCGCGAGGTGCAGGTGGCAGTGCACGGGAGCTTCAACCGCCCGCCCAAGCCGATCGACGCTGGAGCCGCGCGGCTGTTTGACCTCGTCAAGCAGGCCGGTACCGACCTTGGTCTCGCCATCGACTGGCGCAAAACGGGCGGCGTGTGCGACGGCAACAATATTGCCGCCGCCGGCGTGCCGGTGGTCGACACGATGGGCGCGCGCGGCGGCTCGATCCATTCTTCGGAGGAATATCTGCTCGTCGATAGTCTTGGGGAGCGTGCCGCGCTCAGCACCCTCACCATCCTGCGCATTGCCAAGAAAGGCCTGGCATGACCTTCCGCATTCGCCCAGCTCGTGACGAAGACCTGCAGGCGCTCTACGAAATGGCCAAGCTGACCGGCGGTGGCTTTACCAACTTGCCGCCGGATCGCGGTTCATTGAAGGCCAAACTCGACCGAAGCCATGCCGCGTTCGACGATGACGAGGACAGTTCGGATGCCGACGAGCTGTTCGTACTCGTGCTGGAAAACATCAAAACCGGTGAGGTACGCGGTACCTGCCAATTGTTCACCCGTGTCGGGCAGAAATGGCCGTTCTACAGCTATCGCATCGGCACGCTAACGCAGCATTCGGCCGAGCTCGATCGCACCTTCCGCGCCGACATGCTGACACTGTCAACCGATCTTGAAGGCTCGAGCGAGGTCGGCGGCCTGTTCCTTCATCCCGGTGAACGTGCCGGCGGGCTAGGACTACTGCTCGCCCGTAGCCGATACCTATTCATACGGGCACACCGCGCGCGCTTTGCCGATCGCATTCTCGCCGAGCTGCGCGGGATTATCGATGAGGCCGGGGGCTCGCCATTCTGGGACGGCCTCGCCGGCCGCTTCTTCGGCATGAACTTTCAGGACGCCGACCAGTTCAATGCCATCCACGGCAACCAGTTCATCGCCGATCTAATGCCCAAGCACCCGATCTACACCGCAATGCTCTCGGAAACCGCGCGTGCGGCCATCGGACTGCCTCACCCCTCGGGCCGCGCAGCAATGCGGATGCTGGAGAACGAAGGCTTCCGGTTCGACAATTACATCGACATTTTCGACGGCGGCCCGACGATGACGGCGCTAACCGACAATGTCCGCACGATCCGCGAAGCGCGCGACAGCGCCGTCCTGGCGGTCGATCACGACGGCGGAGAGGATGCGCTGATCGCCAGCGGCCGGCTGCGCGATTTCTGCTGCGCCTATGGCACCGTGCGGCAATGCGATGCGAAAGTGGTAATCGATCCCGGTGCGGCAAAAGCGCTCGGCGTCGGTGAAGGCGATACCGTGAGTCACGTGGGGCGCGCGTGATGCTCACCGAGATCAATTTCGACGGGCTGGTGGGGCCGAGCCACAATTATGCCGGCCTTAGCCCCGGCAATCTCGCCGCGACCAACAATGCCGGCAAAATTTCGCGCCCGCGCGCCGCCGCTCTCCAGGGCATAGCCAAGATGCGCGCGAACCTCGCGCTCGGTTTACAGCAAGGCATACTGTTGCCGCTGCCACGTCCCGACCACGCCTGGCTGGAGCGGCTCGCGACACGCTACGCAGAGGCGCCGTCGCACTTGCAGGCGCAGGCCTTGTCGGCTTCGGCAATGTGGGCGGCGAACGCGGCAACCGTCTCGCCTGCGCCGGATACGATCGACGGCCGCTGTCATCTGACGGTCGCCAATCTCGTCACGATGCCGCACCGAAGCCATGAATGGCGTGACACGCTGGCGCAGCTTCGCCTCGCCTTTGGCAACGATGCGTTCGCGGTGCACGAGCCAGTACCCGCACCGTTTGGCGACGAAGGCGCTGCCAATCATATGCGGCTATGCGCGCGCCACGACGCGCCGGGCGTCGAGGTGTTCGTCTATGGCTTGTCGGGTGGTCCCTTCCCTGCCCGACAACAGCGGGAGGCAAGCGAGGCAGTCGCGCGGTCGCACCGGCTCGACCCCGATTGCACGCTGTTCGTGCAGCAATCGGAGGACGCTATCGCCGCCGGCGCGTTTCATAATGACGTTGTTGCGGTGGCGAATGGTCGTGTCCTTTTCGCGCACGAGCAGGCCTATGCCGACAAGGATCGCTTCTACGCTGAGCTCAGTGAGCGGTTGCCCGAGGTAGAGATCGTCGAGGTCCCCGCGGCGCGCGTCAGCTTGGCCGATGCGGTCTCTTCCTATCTGTTCAACGCTCAGCTGGTCACGTTGGCCGACGACACCATGGCGCTGGTGCTACCGAGCGAAGCGCGCGCCAATTTGCGCGTCTGGGAATGGCTACACGAGCATGTCGCCGGCAATGGGCCGATCCGCAGACTGGAAGTAGTCGACGTGCGCGAATCGATGGCCAATGGCGGCGGCCCGGCTTGCCTCAGGCTGCGCGTCGTGGCGGATCCGGCGACTATCGATCCGCGCTTTCTTGCCGATGCCGCCAAGCTCGATGGCATCGCAGCAATTGTCGAGCAGCACTGGCCCGAGACGATCATTCCTGCCGCGATAAGCGATCCGGCGCTGATTGGGCGTATCGAACGCGCCCGCGCCCTGCTTCTAGATTGGCTCGGCCTTCCCGAACTCGCTGTGTAACCGCTAGCGCAGATCGGAATCGGTTCGCCGTGAGCGGAGGCGAATCCGAACTTTGGCTGGAGCGCTCGCAGTTGTGTTCCCGAAGCGTCGGATTTCTTGACAGTTAACCAAGTCCGTTAACCTGGGAACGGCGCAAATCCGCCACTGGCGCGACCCTTGCTTAACTTTTTAGCATGTGGAGGAAGATCGCCCGGCTGTTCGTCATCAAGACCAAATTCGAGGCATTCGCGGTCATTTACGCGCTCGGCCTCGGCGCGGTTGAGCGCGGGATTCACTACTTGCAGCAATATCCCGGCTTTGAGGGGAAGATGCTGTTCGCGGTCTGCCCTATTGCAGTGTTCATGGCAGGCGCACGAATCCTCGATTCGGTTGAACGCAGCCAGTACGACTGAGCTGCGGCGCTATAGCAGCAGATAGGCGACGCCGCAGCACGCAACCAGCGCGGTCGCCAGGCCGACGTCAACCATGCCGATATGCGTCGCCGATTCGTCCTTGCCGCACCCGCAGGGCAGCTTGACCGCTCCGGCATCGGGGCAAACTACCCAGACGAAGCCGGTATCCTCGCAGCGCGGACAATGACGCTTCTTGCTCATGCGACCGAGCACGCGCGCCGACAGAGCACTTTCTGCCGGCGCACCATGCGCCGACAATGTTTCTGGTCTCGGGACACTTCCCATGACCGCCTCTCCTCGCCCCGCGGCTTAGTCCGCCATGGCGCCTACATTGAGATAGGGCCGAGTCGGCTCAAACGCAAGGCGGCGCGAAGGAGATCTCAAACAAAAACCCGCCGAGTCGCAAGACTCGGCGGGTTTTGGCGCGCCCGGAACGATTCGAACGTCCGACCCTCAGATTCGTAGTCTGATGCTCTATCCAGCTGAGCTACGGGCGCCTGGGAAGCG
>Ga0164242_10005883_pt1 | contig 13586 bp, 10 predicted proteins | sample OricomgcompostMG_FD_108783 | JGI IMG/M metagenome (GOLD analysis project Ga0164242, IMG submission 108783) | Miracle-Growth compost microbial communities from Emeryville, California, USA - Original compost - Miracle growth compost (MG) ...
TCCCTGCGACTGACTTTCAGCCGCCGGCCGGCATATCTGTGCCGGCCTAGTGGGCTCCGAGCGGGTTCGCCGTCATCCCCACTACCGCTCTTGATCCGCCCCTCGTGCGGCTTCTCCAGCGGTCCCCGCGCTTATCGGATCCGGGTCTCCATCAGGAAGTCAGGCCTTGGTCGGCTCTGATTCCGCTAGCTTCTGAAACTCCGCCAGTATCTCCCTGTGGTGCTGGGCGAGATACCGCACGACGCGAGCGTTCCCCAGTAGCTTTGTGAGGTAGCCCTTAGCCAACACCAGGTCGAGGTGATCGGTGCCGTAAGACTGCTCCGCCATCTTGAAGGCCCGATCGAGATTTGCCGTTTCTTGCTCCATAAGGGCCATTTGCTCGTCAGAAAGTCCCTTCACCGTCTTTGGTTTGGAGGTATCGGCCAACTGGGCTTGGGGCGTAGCGGCGAGAAGCGATTTCGCATAGGTGCTGGTGTAAGTGTTCATGGCGACCATGAGCTCAGCAGCCTCGATCTGGCGCATGGTTCCCATCTTCCGCAGCACCGCAAAGGTACTTATGGGCACGTGCTTGTCCCGCAGCAATTCGGCGGTTTCCTCGCAAATGCCCTTCAGAAGCTTGATCTTTTGGCTCAAGGTCTTCACATCGACGTTGAGCGCTGCTGCTAGCCGAGCTGGCGGAACACCCCGCTCGGCCGCCTTCACGATCATTTTGTGCTCCTGCACGATCGCGAGCCGACTTAGCCGCTTATTATATGTGAAGGCTTCATCATCTGTGGAAATAAGACAAACGACGTCGACCACACTCATGTCGCGCAGCACTTCGATCCGTAGGTGTCCATCCAGAAGCAAATACGTCCCGGGCTGGGCCCGGTCTTCCGCCACAACGGGTGGCTCGATGATGCCGACCTCTCTTATCGAGGCGGCTATTTGCGCGAATTTCTGGCTCTGCCGTACTGCAGGCGGAACCATGTGCAGCGGTTTGATCTCGGTTAGTGGAATGCGGCGGCTTTCACGCTCAAATCCGATTTTGACGGCAGCCGATTTCGTCATCAGCTTCCTCCCCTTATCTGATGCATGCGATCGGCCAAGTTCTGCGGCAGCGTGTCGAACTTTTCAGCCCTCAACAGGTTTTTGAAATTTTCGTCACAAAAGAGCTTTCGAAGGGCTTCGGTAACGAAGATCAGCCGGTCGCGAGTTCGCTCTGCTTTCCGCACAAGAAGTCTTTTCTTATCGGCATCGTCTCGGTACGCCCTCAAAAGGGCGTTCACAGATAAGGATCTCAGAGATTTGGAATTCGGATTGGGCTGGAAGTCTTTTCCTCGCCTTTTCCGTCGCGTGATCAAACGCTTCACGAATAGGAGTTTGCGGCCTCTCAATTGCTTATTCTCATAGGCCTGCTGCAGGACGGTCTGCACTGCGGTATCGTCGCTACTGGCTGCAATATCGACCGCAACACTGAGTGGTACTTGCCCTGATTCGACTGCGCTTAGCAGGCGGTGCTCTCCTGCGCGCAGGAGATGGAGAACGGAACGCACGTATTCAGGTGTTAGTCCAGTCTTCTTCGCGATGTCGCTCTCGGTATAACCCCTCTGTTCCATGCCGCCGATGTCTCTTAAGAGATCGACGGCTCGGTGCTGGCGCCTGGCAAGGTTCTCGACTAGGCTCATGACGAGGCTGGTTTCGGCATCCGCATCGACGACGAATGCTGGAATCGCTCCCTGGCCAAGTGCCTGATAGGCTTCAAGCCGGCCTTGACCGCAAATTAGGTCGTATCTGTCGCCATCAGAAGTGCTGCGCCGTGTTACGGTGATAGGCCGCTTCAAGCCGATCTCCGCAATATTATCTACGATCTCTTTGAAAATGCGTCGATTACGCACGCGAGGATTGGTGACAGTTATGGCGTCGACGGGGATAAGTTGGACTTGGAGCTCTTCTGTAGAAGGGTTCATGCGACCTCCTGGAGGCTAGCGCGCGCGGCGAGAGAAAACAGGTCTGCAAGATCTTCGAAGCGATAGGCGTCCAACGATGTTCCGTTATGTTGCGCCAGCCTGAGCTTGGACAGCGACATGTCCAGACGCGGCAGGAAATAATAGTCCAACGGGCGTGTGTTGGTTTCATCCATTCGCACCGCAATTGTGAGATCTGGCGCTAGGCCCGTATCAAATCGTATGTTCCAACGTAGGGAACCTGCGCCTGTGAACAGGCAGCGTGCGATAACGATGGATGCCGTAAATTCATCGTTGATCCGCATAAGTCCGGAGGTACCTATCGGCATAACCGAGCCGCCAATCGCTTCGATGCCGGCTATGATCTGTGCGATGACCTCAGGATGAAGTGACCGCAATGAGCGGTTAATTTCGATGTAGGTGTAGTCCCGGTCGGGCGTGAAGCCGACCAATTGGTAAGCCCGCAGCAGACTACCAAATCGGGTTTGATAGGCACTACTGGAAGGCAATTGCTCAGCTTCGTCTATGATGATGCCGGACAGGTATCCATATGCCTCATAGATGTGGCGAAGGGCCTCAAGCATTTGATCGTCAGTCAGGCGCTTTGAGCGCTCGGATATGATTGCTTGAGCGGTGTCGAACAGCTGTCGGTCCACGATTGGCTCAAAAACATTCTCGGCCCGGATGAGCATCTCCGGGGTGTTGCGAATCCTATTTTTCTTTAGCTTAAAGGAAATCCGATTCCACACATTGTTGCCGACATATTTCTCATTGATCAGAATTTGGTGGATTGTTCCGCGCGACCATTCGTGCCCAAGGTCAGTTCGAATACCTTGGTTGTTCAGAATGCGCGCTATCTCACGTTCAGGCTTTCCCTCTTCGACAAACGCCTGATAGATCCAGCGAACTGTGGCAACTTCATTGTCTGGTCCAGGAACCAGAATGACCCGATCGGTTTGAATGCTCTTGTGCTCTCCCCGAGCAAGGAGTGCCTTGGTCTCACCACTTTGGTCTATGAGCTTGCGGCGCAAGCCATAACCAGCGGGGCCGCCCTGCCTATATCCGAGTTCAATCAGGCGGCATTGACCAGTGAATACCTTAGCCGACAGTTCTCGACTGTATTCGCCTGCCATGGCGCGCTTGACGCCTTTGACGATTGTTGAAACCGGGCTGCCATCGTTTTCGAACTGTTCTGCACAATATTGGACGGTGATCCCGGCCCGCTTGCAGCGGTATTCGTAATAGGCTCCCTCGTCGGAATCCTGGAATCTGCCCCAGCGGCTGACGTCATATACAAGGATGGTGCTGAAACCGGCTGCCTTGCTTTCGACGTCCGCTAACAGACGTTGAAGGGCTGCACGGCCATCGATTTTCAGGCCACTTTTGCCTTCGTCGGCATAGGTCTTGATGATCTTGATACCGCGTCGGTCAGCGTATTCACGGATAATTTGGGACTGATTTTCCGTCGAGTATTTTTGATGCTCGGTGGACATGCGGACATACTGAGCTGCGAATACCTGGCCGTTCCGCCCAACTGAATGATTGTCCTGCTGCGGCATACGCGCTGATCCTTCGCAACAGCGCGCGGCTGTTCGATATCGATACTGAGCGAGGGGCCTCAGACGTCGTTGCGGGCTGGCGCGGACCTGAAAGGCTCGAAATCCAGCTTAAGTCTGGAGTTTCGAAATGACGTCAGAAAAGAAGGGCACTTTTGTGCCTGATTCGGTTACTTCTGTGCCTAACGGGCAAGACCAGCTTGCAACCGATGTAGAATACGCTGCCATGGTCGCTATCGCCCTGCGTCAGCATTTAGGAACAGCTCATCACGCGACCAAGACGGTTATGAAATGGACCGGGGCCAGCGAGAGCGCCGTCAAAAGCTGGTTTGCGGGGACGAAGGCTCCCGGTGGAAGAAATTTGATCGTTTTGGCCCGGTACTCCGATCCTGTTTTTGAAAGCTTTCTCCGGCTATCTGGCCGGGAGCAGATATTGATTGGACAAAGCTTGGCCGAGACCCAGGGCAAAGTTCGGCTGATACTGCGCCTCCTGGAAGATCTGGCCCCATTAGGGGCTAAATCCGACCTCTGAGGCCTTTCCAGGGCCGTTAAGCCCTCCGGGGCCAAGTTCCCCGTGAAAAGGGCTCCCAAGGCTGCAGGAGCAGCCACACGGCCTTAATTGAGGCCGCCTACCCTGTGCATGCCAGCAGGCGACAATGTTTACACTGGAACTATTCGATTGGCCTGTGCCAACTGACTGGTTGGCGGGCAGCCACGGCAATGTGCTGGATTTGGACCCAAAAGGCGGGAGCAAGGTGCCCCCGCAACTGCCAGCTGCGCCATTTCAGCACGGAACGCTGACAGCGCTGCCGCCCGATCTCCGACAGGCCGGTAACGCGCAGAGGTCCAGACTCCATCCATGCGCATTTTCTGGCCGGGCGCTCGATACAGCGCCGCGTGTAAGCGCAATAACGCAATTCATGCAAACAGAGATTGACCCAATCGGCTCGGCGGGGCACATTTTCCCGCATGAATTCGGATCATGCAAAAATTCAGTTCCTTGGGGACGTGGTCACGATCACCGCCGGCCACCCTTTGCGGTCAGGGGTGGATGATTTCCCGCCGGGCGACACGGGCGTGATCCAAATACGCAACGTCGATCCAGAGACGGGCGTGGCGTGGGATGCGGTGTCGCGCATTGCGCTGCCGCGGGCGCGCCGGGTCGCCCCCTTGGCTGCAGGCGACGTGATCTTCTCGACGCGCGGCATTCGGACCTATGCCATAGCCCTCGGCCCGCCGCCGTTCCCCGCCGTGTGTTCGCCGCATTTTTTCGTTCTGCGGCCGCGCGGGCCGGACCTGAATCCGCGCTTTCTCGCCTGGCAGATCAACCAAACGCCCGCGCAGGAATATCTGCAGCGGGAGGCGACCGGATCGCACATCCTGAACATCCGGCGCGAGGCGATCGGGCGTCTGGAGATCGTGATTCCGTCGCGCGCCCGCCAGGCCGCGATCATCGCCTTCGCCGATACGGCGGCGCGCGAGAAGCGCCTGCTCACCGGCCTCATCGAAAACCGCCAACAGCAGATCAACGCGCTCGCCGCCGGGCTGCGCCAGTGAGGGGATAGCCATGGCTGAGACCATTAAACAGGATGATATCAACCGCGCCGTCTGGGCCGCCTGCTACACCTTCCGCGGCACGGTTTCGGCCGACATCTACAAGGACTATGTCCTGACGCTGCTGTTCCTGAAGTATATCAGCGATGTCTGGCAGGATCATTATGACGGCTACCGGAAGCAGTATGGCGACGCGCCCGGGATGATCGCCGAGCTGATGCGCAGCGAGCGCTTCGTCCTGCCGGAAGACGCCAGCTTCTATGCCCTTTATGACCAGCGTCACGAGGCCGGCAATGGCGAGCGCATCGACAAGGCGCTGCACGCCATCGAGGAAGCCAATATCGGCAAGCTGCGCGATGTCTTCCAGGACATCAGCTTCAACTCTAACAAGCTGGGCGAGGAGAAGCAGAAGAACGATCTGCTCCGCCACCTGCTGGAGGATTTCGCCAGGCCCGAGCTGAACATGCGCCCCTCGCGCATCGGCAATCTGGATGTGATCGGCAATGCCTATGAATACCTGATCAAGAACTTCGCCGCGGGCGCCGGGCGCAAGGCGGGCGAGTTCTACACGCCGCCGGAAGTCTCGGCCCTGATGGCCCAGATCATGGCCATGAGCGAGGGCGAGGAGGCCTGCGATCCCGCCTGCGGTTCCGGCTCGCTGCTGATGAAATGCGGCCAATGGGTTCAGCGCAAGCACGGCTCGAAGAAGTACGCCCTCTACGGCCAGGAATCGATCGGCAGCACCTGGGCCCTGGCCAAGATGAACATGTTTCTCCATGGGGAGGACAACCACCGGATCGAATGGGGCGACACGATCCGCAATCCCAAGCTTCTGGATGGCGAGGATGCGCTGAAGCATTTCGATGTCGTGGTCGCCAATCCGCCCTTCAGCCTGGACAAATGGGGCCACGACACGGCGCAGCATGATCGCTTCGGCCGCTTCCGTCGTGGCCTGCCGCCGCGCACCAAGGGCGACTATGCCTTCATCCTGCACATGGTCGAGACCATGAAGCCCCGCACGGGGCGCATGGCGGTGGTGGTTCCCCACGGCGTTCTGTTCCGCGGCGGCGCCGAAGGGGTCATCCGGCGCAAGCTGATCGAAGAGAATCTGCTGGATGCGGTGATAGGCCTGCCGGAGAAGCTGTTCTATGGCACGGGCATCCCGGCCGCGATCCTGATCCTGCGCAAGGCGAAACCCGACCGGAACGTGCTGTTCATCGACGCCTCGCGGGCGTTCAAGTCGGGCAAGAACCAGAACCAGCTGACCGACGACAATCTCCGCAAGATCGTGGAGACCTATCACGCCCGTGTCTCGGCGCCGAAATACGCCCATCTGGCGACGCCGGAGGAGATCGCCAGCAACGACTTCAACCTCAACATCCCGCGCTATGTCGATACCTTCGAGGAGGAGGCTGAGATCGATCTGGTCGCCGTCCGCGCCGAGCGGCTGCGCCTCAAGGGGGAGCTGGAGGAACTGGAAGCGAAGATGGACGGCTATCTCAAGGAACTGGGCTATTGATGGCGGGCGAGATCATCCAGTACCAGACGGAAGATGGCGCGACCGTCATCCGGCTTCAGGCGCAGGACGGCGATGTCTGGCTCAGCCAGGCCGACATGGCCGAACTGTTTCAGGCCACGAAGCAGAACATCAGCCTGCACATTCGCAATATCCTCGACGAGGGCGAGTTGGGGGTGGCGGCAACTGTCAAAGAAAACTTGACAGTTCAAACTGAGGGGAAGCGCCAGGTTTCCCGGCAGATTTCCTATTACAGCCTGCCGATGATCATGGCGGTTGCCCCCAGCGCGGTGGAGCAGCATTTCGCGGAGGCGGTGGGGAAGGTGAAGGCAATCGAGGGCGCACGGCCGAAGCCGGTGAAGGGGCGCGAGAGATGATCCCGCACGAATGGACCGAAGCGGAGCTAGGCGACGCAGCATCGTTTAAGGGCGGGTCTGCGTTCAAGGAAATCTATCAGGGCCGAACCTCGGGCGACCTTCCGTTTATCAAAGTAAGCGACATGAACCTCCCGGGGAACGAGCGAGAGATTCATGTCGCCAACAACTGGATCACGGAGGCCGAGGCTAAGTATATGTGCGCCTCGCCCATGCCAACCAAGGCCATCGTCTTCGCCAAAGTCGGCGCTGCGCTGATGTTGAACAAGCGCAGACGGCTTGTTCGACCCACCATCATCGACAACAATATGATGGCAGCGATCCCGAACGAAAGGCGCATCAGCAGCGACTATCTCTTGCTATATTTGCGGACAATCGATCTTGGCCGAGTTGCTCAAGCTAGCGCAGTTCCCTCCGTCAACCAGCAGCAGATGGCGGCGCTGCCCGTCCTGCTTCCTCCACTGCAAGAGCAGCATAAAATCAGTGAAATCCTGTCTGTCTGGGACGGGGCCATCGAGACGGTGGAGGCCCTGATCGCCAACGCTCGCCAGCAGAAGGAAGCGCTGATGCAGGCACTGCTCACCGGCAAGCGCCGGCTGCCAGAATTTCACGAAGACTGGGCATGGGTCAGGTTTGCGGATGTCTTTCACCGCGTGCGGGAGAAGAATGACGTAGGCGATACCAATATTTTGACCATCTCTGCTCAACACGGGCTGGTCAGCCAGACGGATTACTTCAATAAGATCGTTGCGAGCGACGATGTACGTGGCTACACGCTGCTTCGCCGAGGAGACTTTGCCTACAACAAAAGCTATTCGGACGGGTACCCGTTCGGCGCGTTCAAGCCTCTCGACCGCTATGATCGCGGGATTGTTTCCAGCCTCTACATTTGCTTCCGGCTGGCCAGTGCTGATCACGACCATGACTTCATGCGGCACTATTTCGAGGCAGGCCTGTTTAACCGAGAGGTCGCGCGCATCGCCCAAGAAGGGGCTCGCAACCACGGCCTGCTGAACGTCAGTGTCGTCGATTTCTTCAATGCGTTGCTCCATACACCTTGCCGCGAGGAGCAGGTCGCTATCGCCACTGTCATCAACAATGCCGAGGGCAAGGAGCAGATGCTGATCAAGCAGCGCGGCGCTCTGCGCGACGAAAAATCCGCCCTGATGCAGCAGCTGCTGACCGGCAAGCGCCGGGTGAAGGTCGCCGAAAGCGAGGCGGCGTGACCCCCGACACCGCCGAAATCTACTCCTCCCACATCCCGGCCCTTGCGACGCTTGCGGCATTGGGCTGGCGCTACATGCCGCCGGCCGCCTGCATGGCGGCGCGCGGCGGGAACCAGAGTGTCCTGCTGCTGCCGGTGCTGGTGGAGGAACTGCGGCGGCGGAGCTTCGATTACAAGGGCAAGACCTATCCGCTTTCGACCAACGCCATCGACCAGATCGTGCGCGCGCTGTCGTCACCCACGCTGAATGAGGGTCTCTCGACCGCCAATGAGCGCCTCTATAACGCGCTGACCTTGGGCGTGACCGTCACCGAATTCGTGGAGGGCAAGCGCCACAGCGTCACCGTGCCGATCATCGACTGGAGCGCGCCCCAGGCCAACCGCTTCACCGTTTCCGAGGAGGTGGAGCTGCTGGCCACTGGCGGGGTGCATACCCGCCGGCCCGATATCGTCGGCTATGTCAACGGCATTCCGATGCTGGTGATCGAGGCCAAGCGGCCCGACAGCGGCAACCCCAACAAGGCCATGGTGGATGAAGGCATCAGCCAGATGATCCGCAACCAGGGCCAGGACGAAATTCCCCAGCTGTTCGCCTATGCCCAGCTGTTGGTCTCCATCGGCATGACCGATGGCCGCTATGCCACCACGCGAACGCCAAAGAAATTCTGGGCCCGCTGGCGCGAGGAGGTGCTGGACGAGGCCCACTTCCAGAGCGTCAAGAACCAGGCGCTGGAAACCGGCGCGCGCGAGGCCCTGCTGGCGGGTCGCCCGCCCGGCGTGAAGGCGCATTTCACCAGCCTGTGGAGCGCGGAGCAGGCCGTCACCGGCCAGGACAGGCTGCTGATCGGCCTGTGCTCGCCGGAGCGGCTGCTCGACCTTGTCCGCACCTTCATGTTTTTCGACCGCAAGGCCGGGAAGATCGTGGCCCGCCATCAGCAATATTTCGGCATCAAGGCCCTGTTGGAACGTGTGCGCACCCTGCGCCCCGATGGCGGGCGCGAGGGCGGGGTGATCTGGCACACCACCGGCTCGGGCAAAAGCTTCACCATGGTGCTGCTGTGCAAGGCCCTGCTGCTGGACGCGGCGCTGAAGAACTGCCGTGTCGTGGTCGTCACCGACCGCCGCGATCTGGAAAAGCAACTAGCCGGCAATTTTCTCACCGGCGGCGCCTTCGGCTCGGGCCTTTCCGACAAGGACGGCGCGAAAGCCAAGGTCTCGTCCGGCCGCGACCTCGCCCGCCGGATCGGCAAGGGCGCCGAGCGGATCATCTTCACCATCATCAACAAATTCGCCAGCGCCGCGAAGCTGCCCGAGTGCCACAATGACAGCGCCGACATGATCGTGCTGGTGGATGAGGGCCACCGCAGCCAGGGCGGCGAGAATCATGAGCGGATGCGACAGGCGCTGCCCAAGGCCAGCTATATCGCCTTCACCGGCACGCCGCTGCTGAAAGACGACAAGACCGCGGGCAAATTCGGCCGCATCATCCACGCCTATACCATGCGCGACGCGGTGAGTGACGGAACGGTGACGCCGCTGCTTTATGAAGAGCGCCGGCCGGTGCTGGATATCAATGAGTCGGCCATCGACAACTGGTTCGAGAAGATCACGCTGGGCCTGTCGGAGAAGCAGCAGAGCGATCTGAAGGCAAAATATGGCAAGAAGGGGCCGGTCTATGGCTCGGGCAACCGGATCGATCTGATCGCCTGGGACATCGCCGTCCACTTCAAGACCAATTTCAAGGATCTGGATCTGGGCCTGAAAGGCCAGATCGCCACCGACAGCAAGCGCGCGGCGATCCGCTACAAGAAGGCGCTGGATGCCACGGGCCTGGTCAGCAGCGCCATCGTCATCTCCTCGCCCGATACACGCGAGGGGCATGAGGAGGTGGACGAATCCGAACTGCCCGAGGTTCTGCAATGGTGGAAGGACAATGTCCCCGGCGATCCCGAAGCTTATGAACGTCAGGTGATCGAGGATTTCTCGACCGACGGCCCCCCTGATTTGCTCATCGTCGTTGACAAGTTGCTTACCGGCTTCGACGAACCGCGCAACGCGGTGCTCTATATCGACAAGCCGCTCAAGCAGCACAATCTGATCCAGGCGATCGCCCGCGTGAACCGGCTGCACGAGCAGAAGAAGTTCGGCCTGCTGATCGACTATCGCGGCATCCTGCCGGAGCTGGATTCGGCGCTCACCGAGTATCAGAACCTGGCCGACCGGACGCAGGGCGGATTCGATATCGAGGACATCGACAGCCTCTACGCCAATGTCAGCACCCAATATAAAAGGCTGCCGGCGCTGCATGATGCGTTGTGGGCCATCTTCGTCGGGGTGCGCAACCGCAGCGATATCGAGCAGTACCGGCAAGTGCTGGTCCCGAAATATACCGAGGACGAGGCCGGCCTTTCCACCGACATGCACCAGAAGGTCCGCGAGGACTTCTATGAAGCGCTGACCGCCTTCGGCATGTGCCTGCGTACGGCCCTGGCGACCCGCTCCTTCTTTGAGGATGGTGCGTTCTCCGAGGCGCAGATCGCCACCTACAAGCGCGATCTGAAATTCTTCTCCAACCTGCGCCGGATGGCCAGGCAGGATGCCCAGGAAACGGTCGATTTCAACGCCTACGAGAATCAGATTCGCAAGATCGTGGACCGCTATGTCCTCGGCGAGGATGTGGTCGCGGGCGACAACCTGCTGGTGGTCAATGACCTGGCGCAACAGGCGCCGGAGGCGTGGAGCGAGGAGAAGACGCGCAACGAGACGGACATTATCCGCACGCGTCTGACCCGCACCATTGAACAGGATCTGATCGACGATCCTTACGCCCAGCGCTATTTCTCGGAGCTTTTGAAGGCCGCCATCGCCGAGGCGTCGGCCTTGTTCGACCACCCATTGAAACAATATGCGATCTTCACGGGCCTTGAGAAGCAGGTCGCCGAGCGGGAGGTCGAAGGCACGCCGTCCGCCCTGATCGGCAATCGTCACGCCTCGGCCTATTTCGGAATCATCCGCCTCGCGGTTGGCGACAGTCGCGCGCTTGGTCCGGATGTCGAAAGCTTCGCGGTGGCGGCGCTGGATATCGCTGGCATGGTGCAAACGGCCGTGGCGGAAAACTCTCTCAATCCCGCCAATGTCGAGGCCGCGATCCGCAAGTCGGTGCTGCCCCGGCTCTTCTCGCTGACGGGCCTGGACCTGGCCCGCGCGATCACCGATCAGCTGGTCGAGGTCACACGCGCCGGTCTCTCGCAGGGACCGACCTGATGCGTCTGACGCTGCGCTATGGCGCGCGCACTGTCGATTATGACGTCCAGGAATCCGCGCGCCTGACCGCCAAGCTGAGCATCCAGGTCGAGCCCGGCGGCACCCTCACCGTCGAGGTCCCGGCCGGCACGCCCGAGAGCAAGATCCGCGCCGCCGTGCAGAAGCGCGCACGCTGGATCATGGATCACATCGATCGCTTCGAAGAGTATCGCCGCCACGCCTTGGCGCGCGACTATTCCAGCGGGGAGACTCACTTTTATCTCGGGCGCCGCTACAAGCTGAAGATTATTACTGAGCCGCGCGCCAAGCGCTCTCTGCGTCTCATCGCCGGTCGCCTGGAAGTCATCGCGCCCGAGGGCGACGGCACCGACGTCCGGCTCGCTCTCCAGCGCTGGTATCGCGTGCGCGCGCTTGCCTACTTCACGTCGCGCATCACTCGCCTGGCCGCCGAATTGCCCTGGGTCGATGCCGCACCGCCGATCAAGCTGCTGACCATGAGGCGCTACTGGGGAAGCTGCTCCCCCAAGGGCGCCGTGACTCTCAACCCGGCGCTGATAAAGGCGCCGGCTCATTGCGTGGAATATGTCCTTCTCCACGAACTTTGCCATCTCGCCGAACACAATCACAGCCCGCGCTTCTACCGGCTTCTCGATCGGCACATGCCAGACTGGCGATCCGCGAAGAGCGAGCTGGATGGACTGTCAGAGATGGTGTTGGCCGTGTGAGCGTCCGTCGCCGTCGCCATGCGCCATTTTTCGCCAGCAGCTTCACTCTATATTAAGACGCTTGATAAACCGATCCTGAGGACGTGGCGCCCCATGGCGCAAACGCCACGCCGCGCGATTTTCCGCCGTTTGCCGCGCTTTATCGACCAAAGTCCATATAGGTCCGCCCGGGGCGGGGTGACAGCCTCCCCGCAAGCGGGAATTTACCCGCGTACGGCGGTCACAGCCCATTTTTAAGAGCGGGAGCAACGTATGAAGTCCTTTCTCGATCGGCGCGCGCCGCGCGCCAACGCGAAATATCTCGGCGCCTCGCTGGCGGTGCTGGCTGCCTGTTTCTGCGCCGTGCCCGCTCTGGCCCAGGATGACATCGAAACGGTTGTCGTGACCGGCACCAGCATCCGCGGCATCCAGCCGGTCGGCTCCAGCGTCATCGCGCTGGGCAGCGCCGAGATCGAGAAGACCAATGCCCAGACCATGTGGCAGGTCTTCAAGGAGATGCCCGCCATCTCCAATATGGGCCAGGCGCCCCAGGGCAATTCCGGCGGCAATGCCTATAACGTGCCGACCATCCACAGCATCGGCTCCTCCTCCTCCAACTCGACGCTGATCCTGATCGACGGCCATCGCTTCTCGCCCTCCACCATCCAGCAGGCGCTGATGGATACCGGCATCATCCCGACTAACATGGTCGAACGCGTCGAAGTGCTGGCGGACGGCGCTTCCGCCACCTACGGCGCCGACGCGGTGGCCGGTGTCATCAACGTCATCACCCGCCGCAATTATGAAGGTTTCCAGGTGACCGGCCAGGCCGGCTTTGCCGACGGCTATCACACGCTCAACAGCAGCGTGCTGTATGGCGAGCGCTGGAACGACAATCAGCTGATCCTGGCAGCATCCTATGCCTATGGCAGCAATCTGCGGGCCGACGCGCGCGACTATCTCAATCCCAATCACATCCCGCAGGGCGGCACCAACTTCAACAATTTCAACTGCGATCCGGCGGTGCTGCAGCCGGCCGGCTCCTCGGTCTATTATCTGTCGGCCACCGCCACCACCTCCTATCCGACCGCCGGATCGGGAGCGATGTGCAACACCACCAAATATTCAGACCTGATTCCGGCCGAACTGCGCGTCAACGGCATGATGCGGTTCGAGGCGCCGATCACGCCCGATCTGATCTTCAATACCGATTTCATCGTCGGCAACCGCAAATTCGATCAGCGCAGCGCCCGCGGCGGCTTGCAATCGGTGGCGTTCCAGACCGGTCCCCAGGCCAATCCCTTCTACACCAACCCACCCGCCTATACCGGCACCGCGACCCGGCAGACCATCCGCTGGAACGCCGACGAGCTGCTCGGGCCGGGCGCGAAATTCTATGACAAGTCCACCGGCTTCAATTCGCATACCTCGCTGAACTGGAACATCA
>Ga0164242_10005884_pt1 | contig 13586 bp, 12 predicted proteins | sample OricomgcompostMG_FD_108783 | JGI IMG/M metagenome (GOLD analysis project Ga0164242, IMG submission 108783) | Miracle-Growth compost microbial communities from Emeryville, California, USA - Original compost - Miracle growth compost (MG) ...
CCAATCACCAGGCAAGTGGAGTAATAGTTGAGCATGCCCGTTGCTTGGTCGATGGAAGCAAGTGTCATTAACTTAGCGTCTCACCGAATCCTGCTCCAGAAGCCTCATAAGTCGGCCCTGAAAAATGCATTTTAAGCCAACCCGGTAAACTTACAAATTTTATGTCGACGGAGAAATCTCGGTTTCGTCGCCAGAAAGAGCCTAAAGGCTCGTTGGTAATTTGGGTCGCGGTGGCTCCTTCGACGACGTGTTTCTGATGGAGCACGCGCGTCGAGGCGTCGCCGATGTTCTGGAAAATCTATGATGTCAGATAGCTGTTGAGCGGAGCGCAGAAGTTCAGCCTGCGGTGCAATTAACCCGCTGAGAGCTGTAGCCGTTGCTTAGGTCGGTTAGGTCGGAGTCCTGTTCACGCTGCAGCCGATGCTAGTCGGCTGCAGCGTGAACAGGACTCTGGGGGTCAGGGAAACGGTTCTATTGGCGTGCGATTTTGAAGCTAGCCTTGCTCAGTACGCTGCCGCTCGCTGTATAGGCGGTCACCGAGTAGGACGCATCCGTTTTAACGAGAAATGGGTCCGATGCCTTGAGAATAAGTCGGTCGCCGGTTGTCCGAACCCGCTCCAGCTCCCAGGAAGTGCCAGCCGCGCTAGTGCATACTGTCGCTGCTTGGCTGGTGCAAAAATAAACATGCGCCGCCTGTTGCGAGACGCTCGCATACAAAGCGGCGTGGTTGTCATCTGTACCGTCTGCCAACGCGATGAACGCCGAACCCGCCTCTGTCGCCGCATCATCCTGGGTACTGCCACCGGTATTGATTTGGCTGTTGCCGTCTTGCGGCCAGACAGCAGGCTCGAGCACGGTGGTGAGATACTGATAGGTCTTCGGCAACTGCTCTTTGATGAAGGCCTGCGAATCTGGGGAGCAATAGAAATTGTTGAATGCCTCGGCCCAGTATTCGGTCGGATTCGAGCGGGCATAACCCCTTAGAGAAGCATTACTTGCACCCTCGTTAAAGAGACTGTCGCGTTCACGCTCATGGTCCAGCCCTTTTGCTTGAGCCTGCTGGCTGACGAGCCCTTCGACCGCGTGCCCCATCTCATGGATCAAGGAGAAATTGATGGCGTCGGGAAAGACGCCGCTTGCGATCTGCATGTACCGCGGCTTCATATCCAACATGTCAAAGCCCTGGAGTGTCGTCAAACCAACAGCTGGAGAGATGCTATCATCAGCTACAACTCCTCCGAATATACCTGAGCGGAACTGCCGGTACATATAGGTTCGGTAGACCTCTGGAATCTCGGCCATGCGTTGATAGATAAGAGTCTGATCGCTGGAGTCAAAACCGGTGAAGAAATTTTGCGGGATTTCCGCCGTCGATTTTTGCACGACTGCCGCGCTCAGGTTGGTGCAAGCAAAGTCTTTTGCACTCAGCTGCTTCACCTCGGATTGGCTCGTCTTGGCCGGCGTCGCGGCACATCCGGCGACGAGGCCGGCACATGCAATACTTCGAAAAAGTCGCATAGGAGACTCTCCAGAATCACGCTCATTGAAAGGCAGCGCCTTCTTCACGAGGAGGGCGTCGACGCAGCAAGCGCGCGGTTTGTCGACCCCCGTGCAAAGAGCGCACCAACTGACGACTTCGGCAAAAACAGTGGTTTAGCGGCTGCAAGGGAGGCTACGGAGTGTCCATGAAGTGGGCAAGTGTGCACCTAAGTAGGCTATCGAGATGTGCACCTAAGTAGGCTATCGAGACTTCAGACTTCGACTATTCATGGGTGACCAACAGTGGCTCCGTCTCAGGAGATGGGTGAGAAATGTCGATTAATTCAAAATTGGACGGAACCATTGCTGCTCTACACTGATCGTGCCTATTTCACTTGGAGCGATCGATCCGCGATAGGTAGAGTCGCCCCCGCCAAAAAAGATGCACTGACATCTGGCTTCGTGAAAAAACCGATCAGTGGCGCGTTCATTTTTTTTGCAAACTAAATTTTTTAAAAATCTCTGGAGGAAATTCGTGCTGACCAAAAGACTGTTCCTTACTGTCCTCGGGTCTATGCTTCTCTTCGGTTATACGGGGGTTACATTTGCCGCGTCTGACCCAATCCAGAGGATGGCCGAATCAGATGACGGTAGATTCAATTGGGTTTGCCAGGACGCGATGGGCGGAGGATATGCGACCGCAGAACAGGTCGCCACGATTCACTTGTGTGATTCGGAGTCTGGAATTCAAAGAATCGTCGGCGAGTACGTCATCAGAATTGACCTTGTCAGCGCTAAAACCATGATCATCTGGATTGAAAATGGAGCTCTGCGAGTTCAGCTCACAAGTTGGATTTGGGGCCAAGCAGACGCTCCATCCTCGGTCATCTTACCGACCGAGGTGTCCTATTCCAAGCTAAACCGTACGCTGGTATTCAAGATCCCGGAGCCAGAGACAGTCAAGGACTGGACTTACACACAAAAGTTTTCGCCTGACTTCAATTCCATAGAGGGCCAGGCAACAGGCCCCGCGTCTACAACAGTGAGGGGCAAGCGTAAAACCATTCATTCATTGACCGGGCTGGCTAGGCCTAGAGCCTAGGTGCGAGGAGAACCCGAAAATCGGAGCTTTCGGCGACGACAGGGCGGTCGCCGATGGCCTCGACGCTCCCGGAGCTGCCCAAGTTTGTGACGTGGAACCCCTCCAGAGCGAGCGACTTGGGGTGCCAGCACAAAGAGAAATGCGCGCGACAGCCTGCGACAGCTCCACGTTTCGATGGTGCCGCCTCTACTTTTTCGTCAGGACATAGTACTGAAAGATGGCATCCGACAGGGAATCCCGGGCACTGCAGGCTTCAACGAGCACATCCAAGGTCTCAAAATAGGCCTTTGACAGCAGCACAGGTGTGTGGCCCAGGACGATGATCTTGGCGCCCTGTTTCGCGACCTTCATCAAGGTCGGGAATAAGGATTGGGCCGCCGCCGTGGTGACGACTTCGGAGTTCAAAAAGCGTATGAAGATGAAGTCAGCGCTCCCTTCAGGGAGGCAGGGCTCGGCGGCATTGCCGTGAAAGATGCGGTCAACCCGGTGTTTGGCGGATTCCACCATGGATAGGCTGAGATCTTGGCCGACGGTGATGCAGGTGGGGAAGACCTGCTTGATCTCGGCTAGAAACTGGCCGGTGGAGCAGGCAGGGTCGTAGACGAGCTTGCTGCTCATATCAAAACTGCGCAAAAAATCAGTGGTGTGCCGACGCAGATGTCTTTCGCCGAGGCCTAGGTTCTCGGCAGATCCTGGGAGTAGCGTCCAGCCTTCAGAAGAGCTGGTTTTTTCGGCCTTTGCCGGTCCATCCAGCATGGGGTAGGGGAATTTTATTTCCAAGGTGGGGTCTGCCTTGAGGCCCTCAAATACCTGGTGCTGCTCGTCCTCGCTGAATGGCCGGAAGCAAACCTGGACTTCGTTTTCGGTGATTTGTTCGTGAACACTGGTCCCCAGTAGCATGGGGCTGCTTATCTTACTGCAATTGAATTCCTGGATTTCCCGGTTTAGCCATTGGTCTGAAAGCAGCTTGCGTCCGAAATAACGTGATTTTCCCTGCTCAATGAAAAATAGCGTCTGCGGCATGTAGGACCATGGTTCGCGATGCAGGTAAATCTTGCCCGGGGTGAAGTTCTTGAGCCTTTGATTCTGGAGATTAGCAAGTTCTCGCTGGATCTTATGGCTTAAGTCCACCAAGTCACCACGTCCATGTTTCTTGGCATTGGCCGTGGCCTCTGAAAGGAGGACGCCTGCACGCTTAAATTGGCCTTTGGAAATTTCCAGACGAGCTCTCTGGATGAGGCCGTCAAAGGCTATATGCAGCGGTTTGGAGGGGCGGGCAATGGACGCGACCCCAGGTGGAATCGCTTTTTCCTTCAGGAGCAGTTCGACATTCCCGGAGCTCATGCCAACTTTCAGGGAAAATTCGTCCACGGTCGTTCGCGGTTGAGAAAATCCTTGTTGGATAGCCGTGGCAAGAGAGCGGATGTTGGCGACGACCTCAGAAGGCGGGTTGGTCACCTCCGTCTCTTGGTAGCGGGCGTCGTCCTCATCTTGTCTGAGAGGCTTGATTTTTCTTGCCGTCATTTATCACCCCCTCCGTCTCCCTCGGCATCGGTCCTCTGAGGGGGAACTTGAAAGGGCGGGCGCGGGCGACAAGACGGGCGCTTTTACATTTGCCGTAAAGCAAATGCAAAGGCGCTTCCGATAAGGGACTTATGGAACTCAAGCCCCTACCACGTATAAGACATCTTCTTCAAATGAGCGGCGTCACAAGGAACGGTAACACCATTGGGATCGACCACATTGCTGCAAGTGGAACTGAGGTCGGACCATCCCTTACAGATGAGACTTCCTGCAGGAATATTGCCGCTGTAGATTTTCTCTACATATGTCCAAGCATAGCCCTGACTCGCATTGCCGAGGCATTGATAAGCCCATTCCTCAACGCCGGTGTTGCTGAATCCGCTCTGTTGGGACCCTGTGTAGCCGGTGGGCCCTTGCTGCGAACCCCCGTAGCCGGTGGGCCCTTGCTGCGAACCCCCGTAGCCGGTGGGCCCTTGCTGCGAACCCCCGTAGCCGGTGGACCCTTGCTGCGAACCCTCATAGCCGGTGGGCCCCTGCTGCGAACCCGCGTAGCCGGTGGGCCCCTGCTGCGAACCTGCGTAGCCGGCAGCTGGGAGTGTTGAGCCTCCGTAACTTAAAACAGAACCATGACTATTAGTGCTTTTGCAGCTAGTGGTAATCCCTTGCGCAGTGACAATGGCACCGATGCAGAACATCAGCTTTCGTGCTTTCACAATGAATCCCCTCTCAAGCCAGGTCATAGGCAACTTTTGCCTCATGCGCCCATGCATCGGCGTCTCAATGCAATACTTTAGGAATGTGGAAAATTGCCCTCTCGACCTGGATCTTTGGCAGAAAGCCTTCATTTTCCAGGATAGGTTGAGGTTCTTCGTTGGTCTGGGCTGAGCGCGCTCTCGCGAAAGGTCGACACGTTCATAAATATTTTCAATAGCTTACCGCCGTACAGCTTGACCTATATATCCACGCCGGCTATTCGACACAAGCCCGGGTTTGGGACGATTTCGCGAGCGGAAACGGGATCTCGGCCTGATTTATGTGCGGTTGGCGATCCTTAAATCGGAGATGCAACATGCGATGCAGAATGCTTTTTCAGGCCTGTGCGACCCTGCTCATCCTGCTGGTTACGACGGGTGCGGGTCCTGCCGATCCGTTGCCGTCGTGGAGTGACGGTCCTGCCAAACAGGCGATTGTCGCCTTCGTCGACAGGGTCACCTTGCCGATAAGCCGGGATTTCGTCGCTAAACCGGAACGTATCGCGACCTTCGACAACGACGGAACGCTTTGGACAGAGCAGCCGCTTTACAACGAGATGACCTTCTCGGTCGAGCGCGTGCATGAACTGGCGCCTCGGCATCCGGAATGGCGGACTGAGGAGCCGTTTTCCTCGATCCTCGCCGGCGACCTACAGGCGGCTGTAGCGAGCGATCGCAACATCATCCAAGACGTGTTTGCGGCGACACATTCCGGTATGTCCGTGGGTGCATTCGCAAGTACTGTCGATACCTGGCTCGCCAAAACGCGCCATCCGCGTTTCAACCGGCCCTATACCGAGCTGGTTTATCAACCGATGTTGGAGCTCCTCCACTACCTGCGGAGCCGCGGCTTTAAGACCTACATCGTGTCGGGTGGAAGTACCGATTTCATGCGGCCCTGGGTGGAGCGAGTCTACGGGATTCCGCCCGAACAGGTCATTGGCAGCCGCCTTAAGCTGGCGTTCGACCTGACTGGAGAACGTCCGGAGTTGCAACTTCAGCCCGCACTGGAGTTCAACGACGACGGTCCGAGTAAGCCGATCAGTATTCAGCAGACGATCGGCCGCCGGCCTTTGGCCGCTTTCGGTAATTCGGACGGCGACCTCCAGATGTTGCAGTGGACGACGGCCGGATCAGGAGCGCGTTTCGGCTTGATCGTGCACCATACCGATGCCGAACGCGAATGGGCATACGACCGGAATTCATGGATCGGCCACCTCGCGCAAGCGTTGGACGAAGCACCGGCACACGGCTGGACAGTCGTCGACATGAAAAAGGACTGGCGAGTCATCTTTCCCTGGCAACTCCGTAAGGGCACCTCGGACGGGCGTCAGCACCAGCTCTAATGATTACAGGAAGTGCCTCGCGAACGGAGCAACACGTCTGAGGTTGTTCCCTCGCGAGCCACTTTTGGCTGCAAAATATTTTTACTGGCAATTTCCATTCGGACAGACTCGAATCGTGGCAAAGCGCCAGGCGGGAGCCGTGCCGGCCTCAGTAGGATCCATGCCGGTGGCTATGATAGAGCCGTCATTCTGCAAATCCGCCGAAGCAGCCTGCCAATCGAAGCCATGCACTTTGTGCACGATCGCTCCATTGTGACCATAGGTGATGTCCTTGCTGCCATTGGGCGAGAACCTCATGATAGTGAAATAGCTATAGTTCTGCTTTCCGTTAGTGGCGTCAATTGGCCAAAGCGACTGGCTGAGAAAGATCTCACCGTCTGTTGCGATTTTCAGGGAAGCTCCATAAGGGTTGCTCCTGCCTTCGACTGAAGCGAGAACAAGACCAGCCTTTCCAAAGGTTTTGTCCACCGATCCATTTTCGTCAAAGCGAGCCATGCACCCGTGCGTCGTAAGTTCGGCGTCTTCCGTATTGTCACAGGACCCAGCGACGATCAACTTGCCGTCTGGAGCTACCGTAATTTGGTTCGCATACCCGGCAACCTGCGTGAGCGCGATACCGGCGTTGCCAAACTCATCGTCGAGTTTTCCCGTTTCATCCAGCCGAGCGATGGCAAATTTGGACTTTGGCGTCGAATAAGTGGACGCCAATAGGATTTTTCCGTCGGCCTGAATCGTCAAAGCCGTGTCCAGCGACCACTGACCAGGCAGGATCGTCCTGCCGTTTTCCCCAAATTGGGTATCCAGCGAGCCATCGGTATTTAGACGGTAAACTTGGACCTGGTAGTCGTGATGCTCCACGGAAGTGGCTTTAGAAAAGAGGATTTTTCCATCAGATTGGAGGGCCAGCGAGTCCGTCTGCTGAATCGACGCCTGCTGACTGCCAAATCGGGCGAGACCGTGGGTGCCGAACGTTTCATCTGGTTGGCCGTTAGGCAGAAGGCGCAGCAGGTAGGAATACCAAACACCCGAGCCTAGAAGGATGATCTTGCCATCCGGCTGAGTGAGGAGGTCTCTATACTCAGGTCCATCATTGGGTTCAAATTGAAAGTAGGTGGCGAGTCCCTGGTTACCAAAGGCCCAGTCTCGCGTGCCGTCCTGTAAATAACGGAGGAGGAAAAAATGGCTGTTACTCCCGCTGTCAAAAGTTCCTGCTACCACGATTTTTCCGTCGACCTGCACGCGGGCCGCTTCCGGCGTGGGGTGGAACCAATGGTCGGAAGACCCAAAATCCTCCAGAACGAAACCATTGTTACCAAACGACGTATCCAAACCATTAGGGCGATCCGGGTTTGCCTGGGCCACGCTCAATCCGGAAAGGGCCAAAACGCAGGAACCTAGATACAGCACCTTACGCATACGAACCTCCAACATGGAAAACGGCTTCATAACAACGCTTCAGTCGACGGAAAACAAAGTATCCTACTTCCCGCAAGACAAATTCACGTCAATCGCGCCTGGCACCTCTTTCTGTTCGATTTGGATTAAACCAGTATGTCGACCATCATGGTCGACAATTTTCGCATCACTCGCCGAGGCGGAAGCTGCTGGCGGCAGCATATCAAATGGATACGGACCTGATCCTCGCGTGGACAGGTCCGCGGTTCAGCAGGAAAATGGATCTACATCAGAAAAAAACCGCATAAAAGCGGACGTGGGAGTATATAGAAAAATGGGAAAGAGCCTCACCGCTCCTCCCCGTTTTCGTGCGGTCTGACCCTTATGGCAGCGGATCGATCAAGACCGTTTCCATATTGCCGTAGCTAGTGTTCAGAGCGCCGTTAGGCAGGAAGCACGCGGCTACAAAGATAGGGTCTTTCGCCGAAAGCGTGGATAGCCTCCTGGCCTCCACGCTTTGGGCGGGCGGCCCATATCTCAACGCGACCTTTCCTGCGGGAGCAGGTTTAGCGGTATCGCTGTCGGCCACGGGTCGTTTGGAGGACTCCTATGATTCGCTCGCTTGCCGGAAGTCAGTGCTTACTCCGCATCTTTTCCGATGACCTTTCTCGACATGAGCATCACTCCGTATACCGGCATGTTTTAGACGCCGCGCACGAACACGAAATGGCTGGGTGTACCATCTTGCGTGGCATCGGAGGTTTTGGTCGGGATCGCGTCATCCATACGGAAATATCTTTGGAAGGGGCCGACCAACGAGCGATCTCCATCGAAATGGTCGATGAACCTACCCGAATCGCCAGGTTTTGGCGCGACATAGCTTCGTCCTTAGGCGACTTATGCGCAACGACGAGGTCGGTCGATGTCCATCGCTACTCCGGTGCCGAGGAATCTCAAAAGGACATCAAAGTGACAACTACAACGCTGGAAAGCCACATGGAAAAGCGCAACCTAGCCGGCGAGCACAGTTTGCTACGGATTTTCGTCGGAGAAGGCGACCTGATCGAGGAGAAGCCTCTCCATCTTCAGATCTTGGAGTGGTCGAAGGAGCTCGGGCTGGCCGGCTGCTCGACGTTTCGTGGAGTTGCGGGGTTTGGCGCGAGCAGCGTCGTCCACAGAAGCCACGTTCTTCGTTTTTCATCTGATCTTCCCATTCTGATCGAAATCGTCGATACATCGGAGCGTATCCATGAATTTCTACGTCATATCAATCCTTACCTAGGCGGTACGCTCGTGACTGAGGAACGGGTCCATGTCATCCATTATCAATCCAAGGCGTCCATCGACAGTTAACTTGGCTTCCTTGTGACAGACGATGCCGGGCTTAAAAAGCCCACGCGAAGATGAGCTCGCCGGTCGGCAGAAGGCCGCTGGCTGGTGAATCGTTGCTGCCGATGATGGGGTTGGCCCCCGAGGACGAATCGTCGCTGATGCTGAAGTCCCCTGAGAGGGTCGTATGCATAAGGCCGGCGCCAAGTCGCAGGTTGAACCCCGAACTCCAGTACCAGCCGTAGCCGGCGACGGCGCCGATGTTCAGCGCGTCATATTCGTATTGTGACGCGATGGTGGTATTCGCGCCGTTCGTGGTGTCGGTCGAGGCGTTGTGGCCTTTAAAGGAGTAGCGGGAGATGAACGGTGAGACGTACCAGCCGTCGTTGAAGACACCGGAAAAGGCGTAGTCCGTGCGGAAACCGAGCCCGATGTTCGAGGTTTGGTTGTCGCCGCTGCCAGAGGCGTCGTAGTGAAGGTAGGGGCCCATGGTTAGGTGGTCGGCGGCGCGCCATTCGAAACCCGTTGAGAGAGCGCCGCTGATTAGGCTGAGCGGATTCAGGCTGACGTTGAAGCGTCGCGCTCTCTCGTTGCCGCCGGCTAAAGCGACGGGAGCCAGGGAAATGCCGAAAAACACCACGAAGAACTTGGAGATGATGTTCATAGGTCTGCTCCACTAAACAGTTTGTGATGGTTCTGGTCCTGAGCAAGAAAGCCGCGGACGAGCCCCTCTAAGCACCGACCGTGCCACGTCGGCGGGCAGCTGAATCTCCCCGTCGATACGGTAGCTTGCCAAAATGCGCAGCCACCGTGGGTATCCAGGCGGGGTGGTACACCTATATCTAAAAAGCCGCACCCGTTGTGCATTCGCGAACGTCGAAAATTGATTGTGCTCCGCGGCCAGTTATTAGACGGGCGGCTGTCGCTTTATTCAGTCGCTCGCCATTTTTCCCAAAGAATTCTAGTCTAATGCGCCCGGCGCGGACTTTGCACTTTGCATCCGAATGGACGACGCCACTCGACCGGTAAGCACCTCTATACGGAGAATTTATGCGCCTCTTGCACCTCATTCCACTTGGCTGCCTGGTGCTTGTCTCTTGCGGCAAAGGATCTGCGAATTCTCAGGTCAAAGTTGTTAATGGTATGCAGGTCGGCCCGACGAGCATTCCCCCTTCGGTGGTTGCGATGGTTATGACCTTGCAGGGCGCCAACGGCTCCTGCAGCGCCACTCATATCGGCAATGGAATATTGATTACAGCTGAGCATTGCACAAATACCCTCTTGAGTGGCCCTCGCTCATTCGTCGTTGCCGTCGATTCACGCAATCAATTGGTGACCAAGATGGAATTCGAAAATTGTCAGATCTTGCGCCCGGAGGCGACGGCTGTGCAGCATACTTTTGACGGGCAAGGCCATCCAGTCGACGTCCATCTTCCCGACATCGTGGCGCTCAATTGTTCCGCGAGCATCAAGTCCGCTATTGCACATTATCCAAAAGCCGCCGTTTCTAGTGCTGATATAGACATCGCTTCTCACCAAATGCTGCTGATCGCCGGTTCTGGGCAGACAGATTACAATCCCAACAGCGTTCCAGTGGGCCCAGCTGCGACCGGGTTTCCCAATCCAATCAGCATCGGACAGGTCTACCTAAGTTCATCCGACGACCTGCGCTACGTCTCTCTTTGGAATGACGGGCAGGCCGGAGGAGGTGCTAGCTGGGGAGACTCTGGCGGCCCTCTGTTGAGGGCGACGTCGAATCTCGAATCAGGCGGCGGCTTCGAACTACTGGGAGTCATGGCTGATATAAAGATACTCGAGAGGGACGACCAGGGTCGCGCAACGAAGGTGCAAACAACATATATGAAAACGAGCGCGGCCCCCGTGCGGCATTGGCTTGAGTCGGCGATTGCGCCGCTGATTCAATGACGAGGTCTGACGCCGAGCTATAGACCGCCGTTCCTGACGGGGGAGGCGGTTTGCCCTTTTTCTGCGCTCGACCTCTAAGCTTTCGTGGCAAACAGTCGGTTTTTGCCAACCACTAATCAGTAGTAATCACAGCTATTTATTTGGAATCAGCGAAAAGCTCTCAAGTTGGTCAAACTCCAAGCCGACCAAGAATGAAGAGGCATTTTACTGGTTCAGCGTGCACGTAGCCTGAGCACCTGTTTGGTGCCTAAGGGATTCAGTAAACGGGGACCGCTATGTGGAAGAATCAAAATCACACAATACTTGTACTCGCCGCATACGGGCTGCTGGGTTACATGACGGCAGCTTGTGCTCCGCGCAGTGATATCGCGGTGCAGCCGACACAGACCAGCAATACGCAGGCTGCGGCCAGCACGCTGGCGGGTGCCGCGCCGGACGGCGTCACCGCTCCGGTCGAAGCGGTCACCGCGACCGACTGCCAGCCTGGCAGCTGCGACCCTGTATCGCTTGTCGTCCACTTGGTGGATATGACAACGGGCGGCGATATCGATGAGCTCAAGGGCTTCTCCAAAGAGCAAGTGACTTGGGGGTTGAAGGTTTCTCCGGAAGGTCCGGATGACGGCCGAACGCTGCTGATCCGTGTCGACACGGCTCCCGAGGATATTCAAGTCGCGCGCAAAGCCAACACCGTCGTCTTGATAGGCACTTTCAATACGGTCACCTCCGGTAGCATCAATGTAGTTTACCGCGATGTCTCCTATTGCAAGGCACAGAACGGCGGCACTGCTTGCGACGACATCACAGCCAATTTGTCCAAGTTCGACAAGCAGAAGGCTATCGCCTACCGCATTCTTCAAGGGACTCAGGACGAGGCGAACGCCGAGGTTCTACAGCAAAACCAAGCGCTGAAATCTCAACAGGACAAGCAAAATTGCCTGGCGGGTCTATTCGGTGTGTTCATGGGCAACATCGGCGGCGTGGCGTCGTGCGTCGTCAACTAAGGTTGGGACGTCAAGGAGGTTTCGTGATGGAGAGAAGTACACGTCAGGAAAACTTGACCACAAATATGCGGCGAGTCGTTGATTTAATAACCCATGCGAATCACCAAGAAGGGAAGAGAATTATGCGAGGGGGTATAGGACTCATCGTTGGCTTGGCATTTGCGGGTTGCCAACAGGGCTCGAAAACTCCGGTTCTATCGAGCGCTGCTGCATCGGCAAGTAATCAGGCGGCGTTGGTGGCGCCTCCTAAGGATTATCAAAAACTCGGGCAAGCCCTGGATACCGGATTATTTCTCGGAGCTGCTGCCGCAGAGCCTTTGAAGGCGGCGGGGGGAGGCACCTATAAATTAACGACGGCGGGCTATCAGTATTACAATGCTGCCGGCCAAGCGACGAATTGGTTCGGACAAAAGAGCGCCAGTGGCAATTGGGCTTTGACTCAAGCCAAAGATGAATGGACTGGCGGTCAACCCAGCTTTGCCGGCCAGGCAACTTGGACGCCGCAAAAGACGGCCGACGGCTCTTGGAGTGGTCAGTGGCAGTCGTACGAAAACGGTGCTTACAAACCGCTGGGTTTCTCGACCACCTATAATACTGCTGCCACCGCCGCCACCACCAGAGCCGCTGCGACCGCAAATCCATGGCAGACGACATGGAAAGGCGAGAACGGCGACGTGGTCACTTGGAACGCTGCCGCCCCACTTGGTAAGCCGGTGAACAGCGAGATTGTTGAAGGGCTGACCGCAGAGAAGCAGGTAATGCCTCAGGCTCAACAGTTTTCAGTCTTCAATAACCAGCTTCAGACCATATTCCCAAAAGCTCAAGAACCTTCGAGCCAACCGGGCATACAATATGCGAGTCCCTATGAGGAGGCCTCTCCTTCTACGCCCTCTTTCGAAGAGCCCTCCGGTGAACCGGCCTACAGCGAGAGTGTTATGGCTCTTCATTGAAACAGCAGGTGCCTCGTATGATGAAGCTACCGGCAAGAGTCGGTAGCTTCTTGTTCTCACCTTTTCCGCCCTAAACTCCCTCAGAGCAACTCCCTTACCGAAAGCAGCGTGACCGGGCACAGCGACCGGCTATTCGTTGGGTTCCATCCTGCCTAGATTTCGTGATATCAACTTCCCACTCATACTTACGGATCCGGACGGCTGTCCCGAACAATGGAGTAATCGCACCGATGAGTCTGTCTAAGGCGGTATCTACACTGGGCCTTGCGGCCGCATTGGCCCTGCCGGTAGCTTGTGGGAAAACCAGCAGCAAGAACCAAGGCGAACGCGGTAACGCCCCCAAGAACGAGCTTTCGCCCGGCGATCTGCAGCATAAGATCGACGACGGCAGCCAGGTTTTCACCGGGCTCAAAAGCCTACGTCACGATTTTGGGCAGCAGGCGACTCTCAAGGCGTTTCAAGGTCTCGTAGCTCTCGGAGTGCCGCCGGCGTCGGCGGACACGATTGACGTCAATAGTTCGCAGTGCCGAAAGATTTCAGAGAAGCCGTTGTTAAGCGGCGGCATCGAGCGCCGCTATGATTGCTTAGTAGACCTGGACGGCGTGGCACAGAGCTGCACCGTCACGGTGGATAAGGACCTCCAGGACACCACGGTTACGGCGCAGACTCAGCTCTGTGTTTACCAACAGGGTGGGGAACCCACGGATCCGGCAACTCCGGCACCCGCACCGGGGTCTGACGACGGGACTCTGCAAGATGGTGACAACACCGCGCAAGCTTTC
>Ga0164242_10005885_pt1 | contig 13582 bp, 17 predicted proteins | sample OricomgcompostMG_FD_108783 | JGI IMG/M metagenome (GOLD analysis project Ga0164242, IMG submission 108783) | Miracle-Growth compost microbial communities from Emeryville, California, USA - Original compost - Miracle growth compost (MG) ...
GAGGCGTGCATCACCGAAACCGGTGACCTCGTCCGCGCGCCGGGCAATGATACGTACCGGCACGGGCGCACCACCCTCCGGCGTGTAGACAGCATCCCTGCCGATATTTGGGTCGGAGAAGAGCAGGCCGACAGCGGCGGCGAAGGCACTCATCAGAACGAACCGTTCAGCCGTACCCGGCCGATCGTGTCACCGGCGCCACCGGCAACCGCCGCGACGGCGACGCCGATCAGCGTGTTGGAGGTCGTGGTCTTGGTCGTTTCCTTGGCGGTATTGTCCCAATAGACCTTGTCGCCGGCAGCCCATGCCTGGCTTGCCGTCTTTTTCAGATCGAACACGCCGACGACGGCGGTCTCGACAGTTTCGCCGCTGGCGGCGTCGGCAGAGGCGATGCCGAAGATGGAGCCGACGAGCAGACCATCGCCGGAAGCAACGGCATAGGGCGCGGTCAAGGTGATGGCGTTGCCGGGCTGGACGTAGCTTTTCATGGATGAAGTCCTTTCGGAAAGATGAAGGGCGGCCCATCAGACCGCCCGTGCGTTCGGGTCCATGGAGAGAGTGTCCGGCTGTTACGCGCCGGGGTTCTTGTAGAGACCGCGCCAGTCGATGGCCTTGGCGCCGAAGTCGAGCCGGCACTTAATCTCGACACCATCGACATCGAAGCCATTGCGGGTTTCGATGTAGGCGCCCTGCTGGCCTTCCAGATATGCGTATTCGATGGTGTCGATCTGGTTCGGCGAAGCTGCCAGATACCAGCCTGTTTCGCTGGCGGCATCGAGCCTGGGCTCGCTGATCGGCGCCAGCGTGCGGATCGATTGCGGCACGACGTTCCCGCTCTGGGCGGGTACGAGGTTCTGGGCGACCAACTGCTCGGCCTTCAGTTCCAGCGAGGCTGGCACGATCAGGAAGGCAGGCCGGATGTTGAGCACGGTCTTCTTGTCGAGCCCGGTCTGTTTGGCCATTGCGGCGCGGGCCGCGCCGACACTGGTGACGTCGAGTGCCGCGCCCGTACCGGCAAGGTTCTTGTGGTTGGCGTGGAAGAGCGCGGTGCCGTCCGCCATCGCCGGGTTGACGGTGATGATGCCCCAGACCACGTCGCTTTCGAGCTGGGCGATGGAATTGCCATACATCGCCGGAATCCGGGTGAAGGCGTCGAGATCGTCATTGATCAGCACCTGCCGGGTGATAGCGACCACCCGGCCATAGGTCCTAACCTTGTAGCTCTCCTTGCTCTCTCCGAGCGTCCCGCGCTTGAACTCCCCGCTCTCGCCGACCTCGAGCAGCTGCGGCGCTTCGCCGAGCTGCACCCGGTGCATCGCCTTGAAGTCGGTAGCCAGCACCTGACGGCAGAACAGCATGAAGGTGCGGGGATAGGCCTCGTAGGCCTGGCGCAGGGTCTTGTTGGTGACCGCCGAGAGGATCTCGGGGAAGTCCGAGGTCGAATGCAGCGCCCGCGTCGCCACCTCGTCGCGTGACAGGCCCCGCGTGTTCACCCCGGCATTGCCGAGGCTTTCGCGGGCGAGTTCCAGCAGGGTCATGCCGCGATACTGTCGGGCGGCGTCCTCCAGCTGGAACAGCGTCGGGCTGTAGCGGTGCAGGAGCGCGTTCGCGACCGCATCGCGACGGGTGATCCGCTCATCCTGACCGCCGAGCGGAACCGTGACATGGGGGAAGGTCCGGGTCTCTTCGGATTTGGCGGCGACCTGATCGAGGATCAGGCGGCGGGCCTCGTCGACGCTGACGCCGCGCTTGACCAGATCTTCGGCAAAGCCGCGCTCGAGGTTCAGCCGTCCGGCCAGATCGTAGATGGTGGAAACGCGGTCACGCTCGGCCTCTCGGGCGCGGGTCGCGGCGGTTTCGGCGTCCGGCGCATTGGGCTCTGCCGGCGTGTTCGGTTGAGAACGTCCCTCGGCCGAATCCGGCTTTGCCGACGTCGGTGCGGCAGCCAGGACAGGCTGGGCACTGCGAGTTTCGACGATGGCGGGGTTATCTCCCGCTGCGACAGTGGTGCTCTCGGGCATGAAGGCCTCCTTGTTCGAGCGGGTTGCGATGATTTCGATCGGATAGCTGGCCTGGTCGGCGGCGCGCACCTGCGCGCGCGGATCCGCGGGGACGGTGACGAAACTCACCTCGAGCGGCGTCCAGCGCTCGACGATGCGCTTTTCGACCTCGCCCTTCTTTTCGGCTTCGACGACTTTTGCCCGGTCGATGGAATAGCCGACCGAGACATTGCGGATGATACCGTCACTGATCAGTCCGAACATCCTGTCGGCGGCCTGATCCAGACCCTCTCGGGGAAAGCGGATCGTGGCTCTGCCTTCCTTGCCCTCGATCCAGGCGCGCTCGACCACGCCCACCTGCGAGAAGGACGACCAGACCGAATGGCTGTCGAGCGCCGGCGCGCCGGCATTGAGACGCGTGAGATCGACAGCCCGCTCGCTGACCTCGAGGATCTCGTCGAAGGGAACGGAACTGTCCCACCCGGTCCAGCGCCGGCGGCGCACCGGGGCTCCGGTGGTGAAGACGACATCGACGGAGCGGGTCTCGGGATCGACCGACGATGGCGCAATGGTTTCTCGCCGCGTCTGCATCGGCAAAGATGCAGGCACGGGCATAGTCGTGTCGGGCATGGCCCTGTCTCCTATTGGTCGGTTTCGGCGCGCGCCGGCTCGGTGGCCGCATCGTCCCGCTGGGCGATGCCGGTCTTGGTGACGCGGCGCGGGTCGCTGTCGAGCACGAGCCCCAGCGCATCCAGCTTGGCGTTGGTGGCGGCGATTTCGGCCAGCACCTGATCGGGATTGCGGCCCTGCTGAGCGATCACCTCGGCCAGCGTCATGGTGCCGGAGCGGATGGCCAGAAGATTCGCCATGGCGTCCTTTTGCGGATCGACCGCCTCGAACTTCGGTGGCGACCATTCGACCGGCACATCTGGCGTCGGGATCGCGCCCGCCGCCCAAGCGGCCTCGGTGAACCAGCGCCAGACGGGCTGACACAGCATCGGGATGAAGAGCTGCCACTGCACGGCGTCAATCATCCGGCGGAACTCGACCAGCCCCGCCCGGATCGAGGAATAGTTGACCTGGCTAAGGTCTCCGGTCAGCAGCTCATAGGGCACCCGGAAGCCGGCCGAGATGGTGTGCAGGCTGGCGCGCTTGTATTCGCCGTAGCCGCCGGTCGCAGCCGGCTGGTTGAAGCGAATGTCCTTGCCACCACGGGCATAGGCAATCAGCCCCGGTTCGAACTGTTCCACCCGGTTGCCATCGGCATCGACCACGGCTGGCGCGATGCCCTGCTGCGCCTCGTCGTCGCCGAAGACGATGGCGGTGACGCAGGCCTCGGTCTTCTTGCGGACCAGTTCAGCCACCTCATAGTCGTCGAGATCGCGCAAGCTGCGGATCACCGGCGCGCCCCAGGGAACGCCGCGTGCCTGCGTCCGCTGCTTCTCGTAGACATGGGCGATATCGGTTGCGGGCACCGGGCGGCTCTGCAACCCGTTCTGCAAGGCCCCGTAGGCGTCGCCCGGATGCTCGGCGTGCAGCCAGTAGGCCCGGCGTTTGCCGACCGGGTCGAACTCGATCCCCTGGACCAGTCGTCCCGCACCGAGGACGCCGGATTTCGTGGCGTCGAGGAAGTCTGCCTCCAGCACCTGCAATTGCATGGGCACCGGTAAACCGTCCGACGACCGGCGCAATCTGCGACGCACCAGCACCTCGCCGGCTTCGACCATCTCACGGCAGATCAGCGTCTGCAGCCCGTAGAAATCGAGCTGGCCATCGGCATCGCACTCCGCCGTCCAGCGCTCGAACAGTCCGTCGACCTTTTGGTCAAGCTTGTCGTCGCCACTGGCAGCGCGCGGCATGATGCCCGCGCCGACGATGTTGTTGACCAACACCGCCACCGCCTTGGCGGCATGCGGGTTGTTGCGCACCAGATCGCGCATCCGGTTACGCAGCAACGCCCCGGCCATGCCGATTTCGGTATCGGCCGATGACCCCGGTGCGCGCCAGCCATCGGTGCGCCGCCCACGCGCGGCGCCATCGTAACCGCGCGTCAGGGTTTCGAAGGCTTGTCGCGCCAGCACGCGTCGTGCGGCGGTACGGGGCGCAACGGCCGCAACGGCTCTATCGAACCAACCAGCTTTCATGCTCGGTCGCCGCGCGAGAATCCAGCGAGCCCGGCCACGGGCAACGGCCGGCCGACACCGGCGATGGCGCGCTCGATGGTGCGGATGCGAGCGAGCAGGTCCTCGGCCGAGCCGTAGTCCACCGACTTGCCGTCGTAGCTGACGCGCGTCGTGCCGCTGGCATAGGCGCGGCGCAGCGCCGAAAGCTCGACTTCTGTCCAATCGGTCATTGCCTGTTTCCCTGTCGGACCATTGGCCCACCACGCCTCTTGCTCAAAACCATCCATCCCGCCGTCCGAGCCAGTCGGAGCGACGCTTGCCCTGCGGGACCAGTCCCGGTCGGTTGATCTGCCCTGCGGGATCGTCGTCGGTGGGTGCGGCCCCGAGTTGATCCTCGAGGTCGCGCCATTTCTCATCCGGCCAGCGGTCCGCGCCCGCGATCCATGCAGCGGCGCGGGCATAGACCCGGCAATCCAGCGCCTCGTTGCGCTCCCTGAGCTTTTGCCATTCGAGCCTGGCGAAACCGCGTTTCGTGTGCACCGTCACCAGCTGCTCGGCCACGAATTGTTTGAGCCACTCGCTCTCCACCCATGTCGGCAGGTGGATCGTGCCAGGCGGGAAGATTGCGCCCTCGGCGCGTTCCTCTGCCGTCGGCCGATCCAGCCGCAGGAAACGGTAGGTTTCGGCCTTGAAGGTCGAGACCGCCACGGTCCAGAGCCGCGCCCCGCGCCGCAGGCGTTTCCCGCCCTCGGTCGCGTCGACGAAGGTCGGGCCCGACACCGGGCTCGAGCGGTTGAACCCCTCGACGCCCTTCACCGGCGCTACCTGCGCGAACCCTTGCTGGCGCGACCAGGAATAGACGGCCGGAGCCTCGTAGCCGGTGTCGATGGCAAGGCGCGCGATCCGCAGATGCGCGCCGCACTCATGCGGCCAGGACAGATCCAGCAGTGCGGTCAGTTCGCCCCAAGCCTCATGCCGATCCGGCCCGCCCTCGATCACGACGTGATCGACGAGCCAGGACTCCAACCCGCGACCCCAAGCCCACACATCGATCTCGATCCGATCCTTCTGCACGTCGGCCCCGGCGGTCAGGAACAGACCGCCCGCGGGTACGGTGCCCGGTCTCCACGCCTCGCGGCGGTCGTACAGCCGTTGCCAATCCGGCGCTTCGCCGGTCTCGACCCAGGTCTCGCCGAGGATGGTATTGCGGAACGCCTTGATCGCCTCGTCCGACCCTTGTGCGGCTTCCCAGCTTCTCGCAATCTGCATCCAGCTCATCCATCCCACGGGCGAATAGAGCGCGGAGAGGTGATAGCCGACCGCCCGCGGATCGGCCGATGTGGCGGTCGCCCGCCACTCACCAGCCTCCAGCATCGCCGTCTTGTGGTGCTCTGCGATGGCGCCGTCGCACCCCTCGCAGATGTATTCCGCCGTCTCCGGTCGCCCTTTCTGCCAGCGCAGCCGGTCGAACTTCAGCCATTGCATCGCGCCGCAATGCGGGCACGGCACGAAATAGCGTCGCTGGTCGCTCGCCTCGAACTCGCGCTCGATGCGCGACATTCCCCGGATCGTCGGCGTCGAGACCAGCAGCACCTTGCGCCGGTGGGCGAAGGTCAGCGACCGGGCCTCGGCCAGCGTCACCGGATCGCCTTCCTCGTCGGCCGAGGCCGGATAGGCATCGACCTCGTCGAGGAAGATGTAACGTGCCGGGGTGGACCGCAGTCCGACCGCCGAGTTGGCGCCCGTCATGATCAGGATGCCGCCCGCGAATTCCTTCGACAGCATCGTGTTGCCGGCGTCCCGCGAACGGGCCGGTTTGACGCGGTCCCTCAGTTCGGGGCTTTCGTCGATCAGCGGATCGATCCGCTGGCGCGAATTGCGCTTGGCCAGCTCCACCGTCGGCTGGACCGCCAGCATTGGCCCCGGCGCCTGGTGGACGACAAAACCGATCCAGTTGTTGCCTGCCTCGGTCGCGCCGACCTGCGCCGCCTTCATGAACACCACCCGCTGTGTCGGATCGCCCGGCGACAGCCGGTCCATGATCTCGCGCATATACGGCGTGCGTGCCGTGCGATACCGCCCCGGCTCGGCCGAGGCGCGCGACGACAGCCGGCGATGCCGATCTGCCCATTGCGATACCGTCAGGTCCGGATCGGGTGTGAGACCGGCGCGCCAGACGCGTAGGATCTCGTCCGCGCCGTCGAAGTCGGTCAGGGCATCGCCATCACCGGAAGTCGGGCCGGACCTCGGCGAGTTCGTCGAGGTGGGCGCGTACATGTTGCTCCAGGACCTTCTGCATCGTGGCCGGGTCCAGACCGAGCTCCGCCGCCATCAGCGCCGCTGCTCGTGCCGGCCAGTTCACCCATGCGTCCCGTTCCTCTCGTGCCAGCCGGAAGACCAGTAGGGTGGCCCGGCTGCGGTCGATCAGTTCTCCCTTGAGCTGCTGAAGCTTGAGCCGTCGTTCCTGTGCCTTCAGCACCTCGTTGGCGGTCCTGGCCTGCAGGAAGGTCGTGCCGCCGCCAACCATCGGCGCGGCGAGACCCTGTTCGCGCAATGTATCGCCAACGGCCGTCACCGCCGCCTCGGGCACCGGCTTCAGTTTTGGAGCGGGAGCCTTCCTGGTCTTCGAAGGGTCGGTCGTCTCCGCCCGACGCCGGTCGGAAGCCGCCGCATCTATGCTGCCATCTGGATAAAGAACCAGCCGGCCGGCCGTTTTCGCCTTCTGGATGGCGCCGCGCGACAGGCCGGCATGGGCGGCATACTGGCGCTCGCTCATGCCCTGCATGCGAATTCCTTCTCCGGCTCACCATCAACACGAAAACAGCAATGAAATGATCGTCTTATTCAGTTGATGAAGCGTCAGGTCAGAGCATCACTGTCAGCGTGAACAGAAAGGACCACGCCATGACGAATGCCCAGAAAGCCATCGATGCCTTCATTGCTGCAAAACTCGAGATCGACGACATGCTCGCGCGCCTCCAGGCGCTGAGCGACGATCACTTCAATACCAACCCCGACGAGATCAACTGGGCCGATGTCGGCACGCTCGACCATTACCGCGCCAGGCTGCGCGAGGTCTGCGACAGCGCCTTCCATGAAGGCGAATACGCCGAATAGCGCCAATGCCTCGGCTTCCGCCCGCCGACTGGCGGGCTTGGCCTCGTAGAAGGGTCCGCATTCTGCGCGCCCATTGATGGAAACGGAAACGATGTTCCTGATCTACGATGCCAACAATTCCCGGACACAGATCTGGGCCTGCCGTGAGGACCATGGCCACGGACTGGTCTGGAGCTTCGTTGTTTACGGCCTCACGCGGTCTGGTGATCCGCGCAACTGCCCGTCGCTCGCCATGGCATGCGAACTGGTGGGTGCCGACCCACTGCCGATCCTGAGGACGGCTCCGTTTCTGTCACAGGAGAAGGGAGCTTCCCGATGACCAAACTTTCCGACACGCAAGCAATCATTCTCAGCACCGCCGCCCAGCGCGACGACCGCATCGCCCTGCCGCTGCCGGCCAATCTGAAGGGCGGTGCCGCCACCAAGGTGGTCGACACCATGGTTGCCAAGGGCCTGCTCGAAGAGGTCGAGGCGCGGCGCATCGCTTTCCAGCCGCATCTGAGCGACCCGGTCTGGCGCGAAACCGGCGATGGACACGGCACCACGCTGGTCATCACCGATGCCGGCCTCGCCGCCATCGGCATCGAGCCGGAGGATCTGCCGGACCCGGACGCGCCACGCTCCGCCACAGGCGGCGACACGGGCGCGTCTATCGACGGTGCGGACCATGACGCCACCGTTGCCGACAACGCGCCCACGGCGGCCACAGGCGCGAAGGTGCGGACGCCACGCGAAGGCACCAAGCAGGCGACGCTCATCACCATGCTGCGCGCGCCGGACGGCGCAACGATTGCCGAGATCGTTGCCGTGACAGGCTGGCAGCCGCACACGGTGCGCGGCGCGATGGCGGGAGCGCTCAAGAAGAAGCTCGGGCTCGAAGTGACCTCCGAGAAGATCGAGGGGCGCGGCCGGGTCTACACCATTCAAGGCTGATCGCTCGAAGCATCCCAAACGCCGTCCGCAATATCGGGCGGCGTTTTCTGCGGCGGATGGATTGCCGGAAGGAATTCCTTCGATAATCTGTGTGGCAACATCGCAAGCCGAAAGGAACAGATCATGGCCGATACTTGGCTTCCCTCACTCAAGACCGCGACCCCGCAGGAGGGGTTTGACCTTGCCACCAAGCTGGCGCGTGTCGGCGTCAAGGTGACCCAGCCTTCGGCGGAAATCCGCGACAGTTTGCGTGCCGCCTATGACCACGACACCGCCCAGCTGATCGCCTCATCGCAGGTGATCGCCACCCATTTCCAGACGGTTGCCGCCGCCAACAACTATTGGCGCGACTGACTGAATCTGGCGGGACTGCTTCATACCGACACCTCGTCATCCATCAGCCAACAGTTCAGCCGCGAGAGTTCGTAGCGCATACGCCGCAACCAGGGGGACCACGCCGTTGCCACAGAGGCGAAGCCGGTCCACCCGGTGGGCCAGCCCATCAGCGCCTCGACGAACAGCGGGTTCAACGTTCGGGGCGATGGCGAGATATTGTGCCCAGCCATCGACGTCATGAGGACCTGGCGGCCAAGCAGGCCGTTCACCGGCGTGTTGGCGAGGTTCGTCGCTCCATCCTTGTGATCGCGTGCGGTCGGCGTCATCCACATTCCGGCTGCATGGGTCAGATCGGCAGTTTTCCGGTTTCCCGCACTCGGCTTGCACCCGTCGTTGGCCATGGGCGTCGGCCAGTCTCGGGCCATACCGTCCAAACCCTTCTCCTGTTTCCGCTCGCCGCCACGGCTGCGGAAACTGTCGGTCTGCGGCGTCGGCCAGAGCCGCATCATCTCGGTGCGGTTGCCGCCACTCGACCGGATTCCAGAGCAGGCGCGCGGGGTCGGCCAGTTCGTCACCTTCGTGGATTGCGAGGATGAAGAGCCGCTCGCGCTTGTGGGGCGCGCCGACTTCCGCCGCCGTGAAGAGGCCTGCCGCAAGGCGGTAGCCCATGCCGACCAGTCCGCTGGCGACTTCGGGGAAGCCGAGGCGGAGATGATGGGCGACGTTCTCGAGGAAGACGAAGGGCGGCTCGGCCTCGGCGATGATGCGGGCGACATGGGGCCAGAGGTGGCGCGGATCATCGGCGCCCCGGCGCTTGCCGGCGACGGAGAACGGCTGGCACGGATAGCCCGCAGTGATGATGTCCACCGCGCCGCGCCATGGGCGGCCGTCGAAGGTTCCAACATCGTCCCAGACAGGCGCGCGATCCAGGGCCGCGTCTTCCATCCGCGCCACGAGAGTGGCTGCGGCGAAGGTTTCCCGTTCGACATGGCCCACAGTTCGATATTCGGGGATGGCGATGGTGAGCCCGAGGTCGAGCCCGCCGGCGCCGGAACAAAGGGAGAGGCCGAACAGGCATGTGCCTCCGGCTCCGGCAGACAGGCCGGAGGAAGGTAAAGCCAGGTCATGCATGTCACGCGGCGGTCTTGCGCTTCCGCGCAGGTTCGGGGGCGGTGTCCATGTCCGGCGTATCGGACGAAGCGTCGGCATCGTCGCCCCGCCGTTCGGCTTTCACCTGCGCGAAGGTCCGGCCATCGCCGTCGAGGATCGCCTCGCGGCCCGTGTCGGCCTGCCAGCGTTCGACGGCGACATCGACGTAGGCCGGGCTGATCTCCATCGCGAAGACGCGCCGGCCGTTGGCCTCGCCTGCCATGATCTGCGAGCCCGAGCCCAAGAACGGCTCGTAGCAGAGCCCGCCGCGCGCCACATGCTGGCGCATCGGGATCCCGAAGGCATCGAGCTGCTTCGGTGTCGGGTGGTCGGGACGCTCGTCCTTCGCAAAACTCGGCAGTAGCCAGGTCGAGGGCAGCGTTTCTTCCGCCACCTTCGGCGGGCGTTTGCCCTTGATCCAGCCCATGAAGCAGGGCTCGTGCTTCCAGAGGTAATGCGATCGGGTCAGGACACCGCGGTCCTTCACCCAGATGATCTGCTGATGCACGAAGGCCCCGGCCTTCTCCCAGCAGGCCTCGAGCATCGCCTGGCGGCGCGACGCGTGCCAGCAATACCAGGCCGCATCCTCGGTGATCGCCTCGGCCACAGCTGCGGCGATAAAATTGTCGTAGAGTTCCGCGCCCTGGCTACTGTCGTCCCAGGTGGTGCCGTAGGACGGTGACCAGTCCTTGTTCTGGGTCGGATGGTTGGTGCCATCGTAGTCGACGAGGTACGGCGGATCGGTCGCGAACAGCATCGCCCGCTCGCCGTTCATCAGGCGGCGCACATCGTCATGGTTCGTGGAATCTCCGCACAGCAGCCGATGATCACCGAGAATCCAGAGATCACCCGTGCGCGAGACAGGATTGCGGGGCGGTTCGGGGATGGTGACGGGCGGCGCGCCGGCGCCACCACTTTCTTCACCGTCAACTTCCGGCACATAGGCCAGCAGCTTGTCCAGCTCGCCATCGGAAAACCCGACCAGAGACAGGTTGAAATCCTCCGCCAGCAGCTCGTTCAGCTCGGCCGACAAGAGCGCATCGTCCCAGCTGCCGAGTTCGGTCAGCTTGTTGTCCGCGATCCGGTAGGCCCGCCGCTGCGCCTCGGTCAGATGCCCGAGCACGATGACCGGCGCCTCGGTCAGCCCGAGCTGCGTCGCGGCCAGCACGCGACCATGGCCGGCGATCAACTCGCCATCCTCGCCGACGAGACAGGGCACGGTCCAGCCGAACTCGGCCATGCTGGCGGCGATCTTCGCGACCTGGTCGGCACCGTGTAGCTTCGCGTTCTTCGCATAGGGCTGCAGGCGCGCAAGCGGCCAGGTCTCGATCCGCTCGGGAGCGAAGGCGAGGGACATGAACGATCCTGTCGATGGTGGTGGTGGCGATCGGTGATGTTGACGCAGTGGATTCCGTCTGGCGGAGTCCACCGGCTCCCGTCTGGATTCTGGAGTCCAGAAAATCCACCCCGGAGTCCACCGACCAAGGGTTTGTTGCTGCGTGGTAATTTCGAATTGCGGGAGCGGCTTCCGGCCGGGGTGGCTTCCCAAAAATCCGGCCCTGTCGCTGGCGATGCGCCGCGCTTCGCCCGCCAGCATAGGATTTTCGCCAGGAAGGACCCGGAAATCGGTCTGGGAGTGGGGCGATGGCGACGCGCGTGCCTCACCTGAGGTTAGCCAGAAACCTAGCCCGATCCTGCGGTTTTGTCCGTTCGAAAAGTGTCCGCCGAACACTTTCCTCGGCGCTGCTCAGGGCTGCGCCGATCCAGCCAGTTCGATCACCTTGCGCTTCGACAGGTTGCGGTTCAGCCGCCTCCCGTTAAGCCGGAAGGCGATGACGCAAAGCGCGTAGAGCCAGTGCTCATGGGCGGCCGTGCGGTGCAACCCGACGGTCCAGCAGATGGTCTTCCAGCGCTCACCATGGGCACGCAGCCAGACGATCTTGCCGTCGGTCGGATCGAGGCCGACCGTCCAGGTGAGCGTTTCCTCCATGCGGCTGATGGCAGCGGGTGATGGCAGGAAACGCATCAGCTGCGGCTCCTGGCCGACGAGGTCGGCGAATTCGTAGAAGTAGTCCGGCCAGGTGTTGAAGTAGCCTTGCCGGCGCGGCTCCGGCAGGCGTTTCAACACCGAAGCGGCCTCCGAGAGCCGGGCTTCGACGAAGCTGGGTGTCCATTGGGTCATTTGCGCACCTCGTTCTGCGTGGGGCGTGCGCCGTAAAGCCGCTCGCCGAGTTGCCGGACCAGTTCGCGTTCGGGCCAGCTGAGTCGATGATCGTCGACGGACACGGCGAGCAGACCCTGATCACGCCAGCCGTCACGCTTGACCTCGTCGGCGTCGCGACGGTGCCCGCCATAGCCGGGCGGGGTGAACTTCATGGTCTTCATGGCTGCACCTCGGGAAGCAGGGCGGCATAGCCGATGACGTCGACCAGGCTGTCGCTGTGGCCGGGATCGTGCGCCAGCCGGACCAGCTTGAGGTCGATCATGCACAGCACCACTTCGGCCGGCGTGATGGTGCGACCGAGGGTGAGCGACCAGCGCGCGGCGACGGCTACGAAGGATGCAGCGGCTGGGCCGTAGCTCTCGGCGCGGGCGTTCAGCACCTGTGCCGCACGATCGAGGATGGCGGAGCGGGTCATGCCAGACCTCCGTTGGTTTCGATCGCCCAGAGCAGGATGGCGATGGCGTCGGCCTCGTTGTCATCGGCGGGTGAAAAGCCACGCGCGCGAACGGCGGCAATCATCGCGGCCTTATCGGCATTGCCCCTGGCGGTGGCATGGCGTTTGATGGTGCCGACCGGAACGCCCTGATAGGGCACGCCGCGCAGTTCCGCCCATGCGGTGAGCGTCGCCATCAGGCCGCCGTAGACGTGGGCGGCGTCTGTACCGGCGTGGCGACGGACCTCCTCGAACCAGATGGTGGCCATCGGCCCGGACAGCCGATCAATCTCGGTCAGCCAGTTGGTGAAGCGCAGATAGCGCATGCCGCCACCGTCGAAACGGCCCGGGCGCAGCGACAGCGTGCCGCTGGTGATCAGACCGTCGGCGTCGCGCAACGCCCAGCCGGTGGTGGTGCCGAGATCGAGGGCGAGGATGGAACGATGGTGCGCCATCGTGACCGGCAGCGCGGGGATTGCACTGCGGTCTGCTATGCGCAGAGTCGGGTCAGCCATGGGTGGTCTCCTTCTCGGGTTGGCTGCTTTGGTGGAGGACGACGGCGGTCTGGTGCCTGGCAGCAGGGGACCGCCGTCGTCGGATCGAGGAAGCGGGTGGGCGCTGGCCTTGCGCGCGAAACCCCTGGGGGTGGGAGTGGGAGAACCCGCCTGCGGCGTTCTCCCCCACCCCCGTAGGGGGTGGTTTCGCCCCCCTGTACTTGTGACGGGCATCAACCAGTTGATGTTGCGGATGATTTTCCAGTTTCGGGAGTTTCGGCCGATGCATCCCGCCGAATCTGATTGCAGCGAAACCGATCTGGCTCGCGCGCAATCCTGAAGGGGTAGTTTCGGCAGCGAACCCAATCTGGTCACAACTGGGCCGGTCGTAGGTCCGTGCAGGAATGACGGGGCAGTTTCGCAATTGCGCCCCATCTGGTTCAAACTGATCGGCGCGTAGTTCTGCGGGCGACGGTCTGTCCGGGCGATCATGGCTGTTCGCCCTCCGGATAGACCCAGACGAGCGGGTTCTCGACCTCGAGCAGCACGCCGGTCTGCGGTGATTTGTAATGGGTCGGCAGCACGGTGATGGCGCCGCTCGACACCTCGCCGGTGATGAGATCGACGTCCTCCCCATCGACAGGGAAGATCATCCCCTCGACGCACAGGAAACCGAAGCGGGACCGCGAGGGCTTCAGCCCATAAGGTGCGCCGTCGCGTACGAACTTGATGAAGCCCTTGGTTGCCTGAACGCTGATCCGCTCGCGGATCCC
>Ga0164242_10005886_pt1 | contig 13581 bp, 10 predicted proteins | sample OricomgcompostMG_FD_108783 | JGI IMG/M metagenome (GOLD analysis project Ga0164242, IMG submission 108783) | Miracle-Growth compost microbial communities from Emeryville, California, USA - Original compost - Miracle growth compost (MG) ...
CAGTTAGCGAAGTTGTTCAGGAAGTATCTGTCCACTACGCCGACTGAATATCGGGATGCGTCGCGGGGGGCGTCGCGAGCCGCTAGCGTCGTGGCTGGGCGGCTGGATGGCGACGGGGGCCGTCAGGGGCAGGCGCCTAATGTCGGCAACGACAGAGCCGCTCCCCGCAGCGAGGCCGTGCAGTTGCTTCCCGATATGCCCGGGATCGTCGCGGGCGGCAGCACCGTGCCGTTCAGGCCGCCTGTCAGCGACGCGCCAGGTAACAGCGGCTCACTGTTCAAAATGGCGCCGCCCGTGTGCGGGAGTTGAGCGAGCGGCATGACCCCGGCCACGCCGCCGGCTGCAACGCCGCCCTGGATCGAGTTCCTGCCAGCGTTGACTGCCAGGTGCCGGAGAAGCGGTTTCGGCGGGGAAGGCATTTTGTTCGGGTAATGATCCGGATCGCTTCGCTCGATGATCGCCATGTCAACATCCTGCGCGAGAGCTCCATGACTGGGAACAGCCAACGCTGCCGAAGTCCGATATCACGTTAGGGTGGAAACCGGCAGGACACCATCCGAGTACCTGCTGCAGATTCGCGCCGAGCTCCGCTTGCCGACACGCGTCTGCCGGCGAGCAACGCTACAGGCTTTCCTAAAATGGCAGTATCAATGCCTGGTCCCGCATCGCCACTTCCTGTCACCTTTTGGTTCAATATGGCAGAAATCCACCCGATCAAGCGTACGCCGCGGCTCCACCTGGCGACTCACAAGCCAACGCCGCAGCAGACCCCGAAAGAATGCGAACGCCACGACGATGTCACGGCAGTCACCGAAATCGAGGATTGCTGCGCAGCACTGTTCGACCACTGGTGTGAAACGCGGCATGTCGTTGCGCTCGCCTATCTCATGTATGCATGGCCCGCTCCAGAGTGGTCCGCGCACCGCGCCCATAGGATTTCATTGGCATTACGCGAGTTGCGGCGCCTTCATACCGACTCACTCGACCCTCTCGAACATCAGTTGATCCGCCGCGCATTGAACGCGGTAGAAAGTGCATTTCGATTCTGACGCCACGCGCTCAGGTCGTGCCCGTATCGAGGCCAGCCATGTGGCCGATGAATTGCGTGAACTGATCGAGATGCCACCCTGCATTCGAATATCTCCGATCGTGACCGTTACGCGAAAGAAGCCCGATAGCGTGCGCGACGCAGACGTCAGCGTCCGGCAACGCTTCCCGGGGGCCAGGCAAATCGTTGTCCAACAGGAATTCCACGCACTTGCGCTGATAGCAGAACAGCAATACTGGCACGTCGTATACGAAGCTGACGATCGCGCCGTGCAGCTTCGAGGTCACGACGCACGTAGCGGCGGCCAGCAGATCAATCACCTCGGTGATCGAGTCGCCATATTGGAAGCGCCTCACGGTCAGGTTCGATGGCGCGAACAGACGGGCAATGTCGCCGGTCACCGCGACGCTCTCGTCGTCCAGAGAAACGAACAGCACTTCGTCGACCAGACGCAGGTGATCAGCCTCGGCCAAAACGGCCAGCACCGCATCCATATATTGCCGCAGATGAATCGACACGATCAGCGTGCGCCGCTCGTCCCGCCGGGGCTTCGGCGCATAGAGCGCCGGTAGCGCAAAAGCCAGGTCCCTGAGATTGGCCGGCACGGCCCCAGTCGCGTCGGCGACCTCGCGAGCCGACGCCTCGTCGCGGACCGCAATACGCGACATTGCCTTGAGCACGAAAGCAAACGCGTGACGCCGCTGCGTCGTCGCGAACGGCCCGACCGACACGCCGAGGGCGCCGACGGGTCGGTGTAAGCGCCGCGCAGCATTGACGATCAGTTGCGCGAAAGGCAACGAGGCATGGGCACCGAACAGCGAGCCTCCGCCGAAAACCGAGGCCTCGGTGCGCAGCACGGCCGCCACATAGGTCACCGCGCGCGCCGCCGCGCCCAGGGCGCCGGAACGCGCCCATAACGCTCGAGCAATCGGCAGATGGAACGAATGCATTAACTCCCGGGCGGGCGACGCGCCGACGATCAGCGGAAGTGTTCCCGGCGTTTTGAGCGAGATGGACTGCAGCAGATAGCCGAACAGATCGTCGCCAAAGTTATGCCGGCCATAGAAACCGAAGAATGCAATGCGCGCGCCGCGGCGCCCGGCGTTGCTTCGCCGGCCGCCGCAGTCGATGGCAGGTTCCCGCACAGCCGGAATCGGCGCATCATCTTTCGATGTAGTCATTCCAGAACCTCATGGGAAAGCGCCCGCGGAAGAGCCGACGGCCGGCGGCATTGCATCGGCGTGAGCAGGCGCCGGTAGACCTCGACATACGAGCGGAATAGTTGCGCGTCGCCGAACCGGGCGCGCGCGTGTGCGCTCGCGGCTGCACCCATCCGCTGACGCAATGGCGCATCTTCAACCAGCTGACGGGTGTAACGTTCGAGTTCGCTGTCGTCGTTGGCCAGAAACCCAGTGACGCCGTGCACGATCACATCGCGACTACCGACGATGCGGCTCGCCACTGCCGGCAGGCCTGCCGCTTGTGCTTCGATCAGGGCGATCGGCATGCCTTCCCACAGCGAAGGCAGCACAAAAATGTCGCACTCGAGAAGCCGGTGGCGCAGCTCCGCAGCCGGAATCCAGCCGCTTATCTGCACCGTGCTGCAATCGATCCAGCGTTGAACCGCTTCGGATTCCCCATCGCCGAACCACCTGAAGCGCGCGTTCGAACTGACCGATAGTCGCTGCGCAAGACGCGTGAATCGCCATGGCGCCTTCTGGTAGGTAACGCGTGCCGCAGTGCATACGACGATCTCATCGCTTGCGGGTCCGCGGCCGCTGGTATGGAATTCGTCGACCTTCACCGCGTTTTCGACGAGGCTCGTACGTTCCGCGCGCGACAGCAGCATGCGTGCGTAGCGCAACTCGCTCTTCGAGCACGCGACGATATGGCCGCCGGTTGCGTGCAGTATCCGTTCCATCAGCAGATACAGCCTGATCTTTAGCGGCGAAATGTCTTCTTTCAGGAAAGCGAAGCCGTGAGGCGAATAAATCGTGCGCGCGGCGATGCCGAGCATGCGCGTCGCAATCCGGCCTAGTGCCGCAGCTTTCGACGAATGCAGATGTACGATATCGGGGCGCTCGCATCGCAGTGCGGCAACCAGCCGGAACAAGCTGGCGACATCGTGGACACCGATGCTTGTGCGCATGTCGACCACCATGCGGCGCACTCGCGGGTCGAACAGTTGGTTCAGCGTCACGGCAGGCGGCGTATCCTGCCGCATTGAGTGCAGCACGATGACGTCGTCGCCGGCGGCCGCCTGTCGATTGGCAAGCAGTGCGACGCAATACAGTACGCCGCCTCCTAGCGCTTCGGTTATATGCAAGATTTTCTGCTGCATGATTGTCACCCTGCTTCCTGAATTGATGGGGCAACCTGATAAGGTAGGAACGGCGACTCTCCATGCCCTTCCTCGTCTGCCATGTTGTGTATGCGTCCGGCCAGCGCGATCAGTCCGATCACGAACAGCCGCGCCGCCAGACTCGTCTGCATGCGTGCCCGCGGCGGCGCGTACTGGCGCCACAGCATGACCAACATGAGGTTCACCAGGATCAACTGAAAGCGGATTCCCGCATACGTCACCTGGGTCATTCCATACAGCACCGCCGCGAGCACCGCGCAGATCAGCCAGCCGATCGGCGGAATCGAGAACTGCCGCCGGTAGCTGATCATCACGCCCAGCATCAGGATCTGGATCAGCAGGAACAGCAGGCCGGACGATGCGTTTGGCGCCGCGATACCCGCGTAGAGACTCGTCTTGTCCGCAAAGTAGTCGGGCATCAGCAGCGACACGCCGATTACTGCGACGGAGACGCCGACAAGCGTCAGCGTATGACCACGCCGGGTAGTCGCGATAAACAGCAGGAACAGCAGCGCCGAAGAGAAGTGCATGCCGGTGCCGACGAGGGCGTATATGGCGTATCGCAGCGGTTTGCGGTGTGCCGGAACACGCGTTGCCACCAGGAAGATCGCCGATGCAAGCCCGAAGCGCATCACGTTCATCGTCAGTTCGTAGAACATGCCTGGCACCAGGATCAGGCCACCGAACCAGATCCCGAAACGACTGTATGCAATGGACCACAGCAACAGCAGCGCGGTCGTCAACGAAATGCCGTTAACGACGAAACGTGGATCGGGATAAATGGACCAGAGGAACTGCGCGTACGCATTGAATAGCGGCTCAGCGCCGTATCCGTTTCCCTGGCCGAGGTCGGTGAACGCCTGGTAGTACGCAGCCGTATCGGTCCCGCTATGGCCGCGCACTACAGCCAGCACGACCATCGGCAGCGCACACGTCAGAACGACCACGGGATTGGTACCGCCATAGGCGATGCAAAGCGCGACGCCAAAGTAGAAAATCAACAGAGGAACAAGGTAGTAAGTCATGCCAATCGTCGGACTGATTTCGGCGCTGCCGAGCGGGGCTGAGCATTTCTCACGTGAACCTCCGCGACACCATGCAGCGCCGAAGATATTTGGCTGCGCTCAGCAACGAAAAACACAGCCATTCGATCCGACTGATGACCTTGCGTCTGCGCAGTTGCAGGTAGTTGTCCTGTTCGCCTTGCTGGATTTTCCACAACTGCGCGCTCAGGCCAGTTCGTGCGCCGAACTGCGCCTTGTACACGTATGACAACGGCATCGGGAACAGGTACGCGTCGCGTCGATCTACCAGCACGACTTCGAGCAGCATGAAATAGTCTTCGGCATGGCGCTTGGTTTCGTCGAAGCGCGCGCCGACGTCCGCGCGCATCAGGACGCTTGACGGCGTGAAGCGGTTCGAGAACAGAATGCGCCATCGAGACATCCGGCGCGGCGCGACGACTGGGGGCAGCGGTTGCCCGCCGGCCGGCTCGCTGGCGTCTCGTTGCGCAACAGGGTGACCGGTGATCGCCGCTTCCGGGCAAGCGCGCATCCAGCCGTACTGGATCGCCAGCTTCGCTGGATGCCAGCTGTCATCCGAGTCCAGAAACGCGATATACGGCTGCCGCGCCACTGCCCACGCGGCATTGCGCGCTGCGCCGGGGCCTGCATTGCGAGGCTGCGGAAGCACGCGAATCCAGTCCGCTGGATAGGACCTCGCGAGCTCGCCGAGCAGTTCGCGGGTGCCGTCCGTGCTGCAATCGTCGACGAGAATCAATTCGGCGGGACGACAGGTTTGCACGAACACCGACTCGACCGCACGACCAATCGTTGTGCGACAGTTAAAGCACGGAATGATCACGCTGACTGGCACGGACTGAGCGGCGCAGACCGAAATCGCATCGACGTCCGGTTGCCTGCCTGCGACGGCCGTGCCTTCTCGCCGCTTGCGACTGAGGAAGTGACGCGCGCACAGCACGGACAGTGCGGCCCACATAATCTCGCCTGCGATCGACGCGAGCGCTGCGCCGACGACACCCATCACCACGACGCCGGTCACACCTGCGAGAGCGCTAAACAGTAACGCTGCGAACGCGCAGCGATTGCGCACGCGAATCAGATTGCCGGTCGTCATCACGGAAGAGGCACTGACCGTCAGAAATCTGAACGGCGTGCTCAACGCCATCAGCATGACCACGTCGACGGACTGCGCGTATTGCCTGCCGAATACCAGCGGAACCACGCTCGGCGCGAGTGCCGCTGCAATGGCGGCCAACGCGGTACCCGAGGCAAACATCCATTTGTTGCCTTCCCGGTATACGCGCTCGAGCCGCGCGTCGCCGGACGCGGCCCAGCGATGCAGACGCGGGAGCAGCAGCTTCTGGAACAGCACGGTCGGCAGCAGATACAGCGCGGTCAACATCGTCACGGCAACGCTAAACACGCCGACGTCCCGCGTCGTGCCAAAGTGCGAGACGATGATCAGCCCGCTTTGTCCGTATGCATAGAACAGCAGGCTCGACATGCCGAACGGCAATGCGTTGTGCCAAAGTTCGCGAGTCGACGGATTGGACTGGGTCGCTCCGGCGGACTGCGCCACGAATCGCGCGCCGTGACCGACCAGTTCCGCCATGCCTCGCCGCAGTGTGCGGACCGAACGCCACGCACCGAGCGTCACTGCCGCACCGATGGCACCGAAGCCGAGTGCGACCGCTTCGCTGCTCGCCGCAAGCTTCCAGCACGCCAACACCAGCAGCAGACGGGCGCCGTGCTGAATTCCCTGCCACAGGGCAACCCGCCCGAATTTTTCTTCGAGCTGCAGTTTCGCCGACGCCATTTCGATCGCGCCCTGCGTTAGTACGACCGGCAGCATCCACAGCAGCAACCGGCCGGTACGCCCATCGGTCGTACCTAACCATGCCCAGAGTGCAATAGCGACGACGCACAGCACGGCGCTACGGGCGACGAAACGCACCGACGCGTCCATCCAACGCTGAGCCGCCCAGCCCTCCGTTCCATATGCCTTCAGCCAGAACGACGGGACGCCGAAGCCGACTGCCGGCGCAACGATCGTTGTTACGGCAAGAGCGGCGGCGAACCGTCCGTATTCGGCCGGCGCCAGCGAGCGCGCGAGCGTTGCCTGCACCGCGAACGCGAGTCCGGCCGAGCCCAGCGCGCCGATAGACAGCAGCGACGCCGCCCAGGCGTCACGGCGCCGCTGTGTCATGGCGCTACCTCATCAATCGGCCGTTGGGGCTCTGCCGCGTTCGAGCGCGAGTAGCGGTAACTGCCATAGGTCGTGCCGTAGCGGAAGCGCCCGGCATGGCGGTCCACTCCGTTGAGCACCACGCCTCTTACGTCGACGCCGATCTGGCGCAGACGGCGCGCGCATTCTTCGAGTTCTGCCGGCTTCGTGATCGACGCACGCGCCACCAGGAACACATTGCCGCTGGAATGGAGCGCGAGAATCGCCGCGTCCGGTACCGGCAGCAGCGGCGCAGTGTCGACGACAACCACGTCGTAACGGCCGGCGAGCGTGCTGAAAAGTCCGGTCACGCCCGCGCTACCGAGATGGTCGGCCGCATTGGCCGGCATCGAACCGGCCGGCAGAAAATCTAGCTTTGAGCGCTCGATCCTGCAGATGGACGCGTCGAGCTCGCTTGCACCGCAAATCACGTCGGCAAGACCAGCGGCCGACAGGTAGCCATATGCGCGGCTCAAGCCGCTGCGCCGCAAGTCGCCGTCGATCAACAGTACCCGCTTGCCGGACTGCGCGAGCACCGCGGCCACATTCGATGCTATGAACGATTTACCCACATAGGGTGACGGTCCCGTAAACATCACGATGTTGTTGCCGGAGTCGGACAGCGAGAACTGCAACGCGGTACGCAGGCTGCGCAGACTCTCGATCGCCGGATCGGCCGGATCGATGAATGCAAGCGGACGGCGCGGCGGCGGCTGGCGACGCAACAGACGCGACCACTGGGCGCCGCGGCGGTTCGCCAACGGCACGACCGAGAACACGCTGAGATTCGTCTGCTCCGCTATCTCGTGAGAAGCAGTGATGCCCCGGAACAGCAGATCGCGGACGAACGCGGCAGCGGCGGCCGCGAACGACGCGATCACGATTGCGATCGCACACAGCATTGGGCGCCAGAGGCGCATCGGCTGGTCGGGCAACAGCGCACTATCGAGCACACGAACGTTGCCGATCCGGCCCACTTCGAGAATCTGCAACTGTTCGATGTTGTTCAGCAATCCGACATACAGGTCGTTGCTGATCTTCACGTCGCGTTGCGCTTTCACCACCTCACGCTCGATTTCGGGCAGACCATCGATGCGCCGGTTGAAGGTGGCCGATTGCGCCTGCAGCACCCTGATCTGCTGGTCGAGCGCGATCACCATTGGGTTGCCCGGCTGGAAGCGAGTCAGCGCTTCAGCGCGCTTTTGCAGCAGCGTGCCGATCTGCGTTTCGTTGTCGGCCGACTGCTGCAGAACCGCTCGCGCTTCGTCGTCGAGGTCCACCGAACCTAGCTTGCTGCGTATTGCAGCGTAAGCGCTGTCCGCACTATCGAGTTTGTGGCGCAAGTCGGGCACCTGGCTACGCAGGAACGCGAGCGAACGCGCGGCCTGTTCCGCTTTACGAGCTTCGTTCTGGCTGACGTAGTGGTGCGCAATATCGTTGAGAATCGCGGTGATCAGCGCCGGGTCGCTGCCGCGTAGCTTGACCTGCAGGACATTAGAGTCCTTCCCCAGTTCGCTGATCGACAAGGTACGCTGCAGTTGGTCGATAGTTTCGAGGCGCGATTGGCGAGTAAGCCTGAAACGGGCGCCCACCGCCGCGTGAATCGAGCTGACGTGCAACGTGATAGGCCCTTCTTCGCTGACGAAAGTCTCTGTCCTGCCGATCCGACCGACGACGTGGTGGTCAAGGCCGGGGCCTGACAACCGATAGGTGCTGGCGTCCAGCAGGACCACACGATAGTGCTCCCCTTCAAAATCGGTAGGTACGTCGAAGCGCTCCACGCGTATGCGCTCGTTTCCCCACGTGTAGCCTCCCATACCGAGAAAGCCGGGCCGCGACAAACTCTTGCTGGAACGGGCGATTGCCCGGCCAATCAACGGAAACCGGGCTGGCTCCGCTTTAATGTAGAGGCGCAGATTGTCGACCGCCGAAGCCACCACCAGGCGCGACTGAAGCACCTGCATTTCGGTATCCGCCGACGACGTCACATCGAGCATCGAGGCCAGGTCCTGCCCGAGCAGAGACGACGCGGTCGCCGCTGCAGCGCTCTGATCGACCTGCGTGATGATGTTGACCTGGTACTGCGGGTCGGAGAGCAAGACCGCCGCGAGGCCGAGAACCGACATCGTGACGAATATCCACAACATCATTCGCCGGTAAAGAACGAACACGTCAAGCATGGCCGCGAGATTGAACTCCTTGTCGGCGGCCGCCTCGTGCGAAAGATTGGGCGTATTCACCAGGCACCTCGTCCAGCGGAGAGCGTCTCGTCATGCGCGCGCCCGCGTGATCGTTCGTTGAACCGCATGAGCCGTTCTGCCCAGTAGTCGATGCCGGTGGTCATGGCCGCCCGGCAGACGCGAAAATCGGATATCGGCATGCCGATCGGGTCGCCGATATCCGTGCTGTCGAAGCCGCGCAGCGCGAAGATACGGCCGTGCATCACTGGATACAGCGACTGCAGCCAGTGGGTCTGCGCGGCGGTCATGGTCAGGATCAATTCCGCGTCGTTGGCGATCCGTCCGGTCAACTGTGTGGCTCGGTGCGAGCGAATGTCGATGCCCAGTTCCGAAAGCACCGCGACGGCTTGTTTCGCAGCGGGTTGCCCCACCTCAGCAGCGAGACCGGCGGATTTAACGCGCAGGCCAGTACCGCGTTGCTGAAGAAGGGCCGCAGCCATCACGCTGCGACAAAGGTTTCCGTGGCAAACCATGAGAACGTTGGAAATCATTGGGTCCTGGTTTCTTTGTGTAGAGACGAATCCGCCACGACCGGCGTCATGACGAGCGCCATACCGCCAGTTCGCTGATGTCGAACTGCCCGGTCCAGTTGACGAAGCTTGTCTTCAGCGTGGCCTGTATGGCGCCAGCGGGGACCACGGCTTGCGCGAACGGAAGCTGGTTCGCTGCGCTTGACGCATCCGCCGCACCGAGCGGCATGCCGGCGGCCGCATAGAACTGGAATGTGAATACGGTGCGGCCTTGCGTGCCGTCCATCGCTACCGTCACTGTGCAAGCCGCGTGGACCGTTTCGCCGGCGGTCACAGCGAACGGGTGTCGCGTGGTAATCGAGAGCGGCGCACCGTTGTTATCCGGCGCCGACAAGCGCAGCGCATGCCGCCCCCTATGCACTGCGCGGTCCACTGCGGGCGCGTCCAGCGCGACGATCGCTCCGGCGGCTCTTGCGGTTTGTCCTTCACCTGTGTTCCCGCCGATGTACTCGCTTGTTTCCCCGCTTGCTCCGGACGACAGACTCCAGTGCGAGAGCGCGCTCGCCGACGTGCCGGGACTGTCCATCGTGAACCGGCTATCGGCGTTGATCACGGCACCACGCCATGGCAGCGCCCGGATCTTCTGGAAGCTGATCGCGTCAAGCGCTTCGACCGGCACCTCGTCGCCGATCAGCGGCATCACTGCGTGCCGTTGCGGCGACTCGAAACGCCATTCGACACCGCACGCCGCGAACTTCGCGGTACCGGCCACCAGCAGACGGGGTGAGTTATCGAGATCGCGGCGCTTCCAATGTCTGGGCAACACGATTGAATCGCGGAATATCGCGCGCAGGTGCGTACCCGCAGCGCTCGCGTTAACCAGCAGTCCGTCGATGCCCTCGATGTGGCAGTGGCTGAACGCCACGGTGCCGAAACGGGCATGCGCGCCGAAATGCACGACATCACCATGGAAGTCGAACGAGCATGCATCAAACACGAAATCCATACTGTCGGAATCGATGTCGAGCGCACGAGCGGACCCGGCAAACGTACAATCGACGAAGGTCATTCGTTCGCCGCTATTTACGCTTCTACCCACACCCGGCGCAACGTAGATGCCAGCCTCGCGGTTCTGTTCGAAGCGCGACGAGAACCATGCGGTCAGATACGTGTTGAGCGGGTCGATTCTTAGCGCGCTGCGCCAGCCGCTGACCACTACGTTGCGGCCGCCAGCATCGCGGATGTCGCCCGAAAAGCCGGCCTCTCGATTGCCCATTACAACGCCCGATCCCTCCGCCCGCGCGGTACCGGGACCCAGTATCGAGATCGTGCCGCCGCTCCCATCGAGAAACGGCGAGCGTTCACCAGGAAAGCGCAGCTGCGTAGCGGGCAGCGTGGTTTCGTTTCTGCAGGTCAGGCCGTCCGAACCCACCGGCAATCGAGAGAAGTCGAGCAGCACCCCGCCGACCGAGCACAGCTTGATCCAGGGAGCGGCGTCGATCGTCTGCGTGAGCACATAGCGACCAGCAGGAATCAGCAATGACGGCAAGCCGTATGTGTCGCGCGCGCGTAGCGCGAGGTTGCGCACGTAGTCGATCGCGCGCTGAAACGTACCGGTGTCGTCGCTCGCACCTTTGCCTTTGGCGGAGAACTCGTCGAGCCACCGAAAGCCGTTCGACGCGGCATTGTCGACGGGCTCTCCCCAGCCACGCGGAATCGCGCTCGCGCCCAGAATCGCGACTCCAGCGGAGACGCCTATCGCGGAACGGCGATTCACCATGACATCACCGCTATGCACGACCTGAAATGCACCAGGCAGGCTGTGATCACTTTGTCACCAGCCCGGCGGTCAGGCCCGCATTGATGCCAGGAAGCAGCAGGCTCAGCACGCGGCTGAAGCGAACCAGACCGTTGCCATCGACGTAGACGATGTCGTTCGGCTGAAGTTCGAAGCGGTTCGCGAGGATCATCGAGACTGGCGATGCCGCGTTGAGGTGAAACACGCGCGCACCCGCGCCGAGTCCGCGAATCACGTACACCTGCGCGGCGTCCGCAGTAGTCGAGTTAATGCTGCCCGCTTGGGAAATCGCGTCGCTCAGCGTCAGCTGGCCGTTGCGCAACGGCAGCGCAGTCACCGGTTTCGCCACTTCCCCCAGCACGAATACGCCGTTTTCTTCGCGGGCCGATACGCGTACAAGATCGCCCGGACGTAGCACGATGCTCGAAGGATTCAGGCCGTGCCGCAGCATCCACGTGAAGTTCAGATGATACGAATGGCCGTCACGGGTCAACGTAATGCGGCTTTGGTCTGCCGCCGCGCTGAATCCGCCAGCATGGCTGATCGCGTCGTACAGGGTGGTCGGGATGTCATTGATCGATTGCGCGCCCGGCGTGCGCACTTCACCGTCCACATAAACCTGCTTCGAGCGGAACGACGCGATGCGCACCGTCACCTGCGGTTTATGGAACGACTTGCCGAGTTCGCTCGCCAGTTCGCTCTGCACCTCGTCGACCGTCATTCCCTCGACATGCAGATCGCCGACGAACGGAAAACGCAGATTGCCCGCGTCGTCTACGACAAAGCCCGGCGGCGGATCGAACGTGCGCGCGTTCGCCGGCGGTTGTGCGCCCAGCGCCGCAGCCAGTTCTGGATGATCCCAGACGGTGATTTGCAGCACGTCCGCGGGTCCAACCGTATAAGCACGGCCACGGCCAATCAGAGCCCTTACGCTCGCGTCGTCGCGGCGTTCGGCTTCGTTGACCATGTCTTCGATCGACGACAACGTCACTTCGGTCATCGGCACCCGCAAGCGTTCTGCCGACTCCTGCCCGGTCGTAGTGGCGAGCGGCAGGCTCGCTTCCTTCTGCATCTTCATGCCCGGTGCCACCGCGCACGCGCCCAAAGCGAGTGGCAGCGCCGCAATCCATGCCGCTCGGCCGGCAAACAACCTCGCCGCACCGCCGCGACGCACCGCATTAAACCTGGATTTCACTTGCTTGACTCCAATTCCCTGGTCGGCCTCGTGCGCTTCGATCGTTCGTACGCAAGGGGGTCCAGTTCGCTGCGAACGATCCTCATGCAGACGTCCGGCAGACCGGTCAAAGCACCCATTCGGTCGAGCGGAAAAGCTTTTACCTCGCGATCGAACGACCCTCGGCTGCGACGCAGCATAGAGGTAGCAACAGTGCGCGCGGTGACCGATGACCGAACTCAACACGATGTTGGCGGAATCGGGAACGGGGGAGTTGCGAAATTGGTCAATGCTGCCGATTGCTCCGCGGGCGGACTATTGGCATCCTGTTGTGCAGGACACCTGCGAAGCGCGAAACACTGGGCGATGGCGAACGGTGCTTCGAACATAGACAAACGCGCTTGATGCCTTCCAGTTGAAAATCACGGCCTCAGCGTCGACGAACGGCGCCGTCTGTTCGCACGTCCGTCCATTCTTCCTGAAACTGGCGGCGGGCACATTCCGCAGGCGGGCTCGCCAATATAAATTGCGCTTGCTGCAAGATCTCATCCCAATGCATTGCGGCGGGCACCCAGGTCACTTTGACTCCTCGGCACGTCCCTTAACAATCCCCTGACACTTATTGCCCGCACCGTTGCACCGGCCGGATACTATTCGCCGCCCGGCAATACGCGCTTGTCGGCAGCACCGAGTTCCGCCTGCCTTCAAAACCCGGTTATGCAACGAATGCCAGGTCCCCGGGAAAACCCTTCGTACGCAAGCAGACAGTGAACTCCGTGAAGCCGCGACTAACCTCAGCTACACGGCCGGCAACCCGCCGCAACGTCTGAAGGCCACTCAGTGGATGCAAGCCGAACGGACGCCGCCGCCGCCGCCGCCGGGCCAAACAGTACCGCAGCGTCCGCACTCACGGTCTTGCCGCCATAGCGCTTCTCAACTACAAGGGGTGCCCAAACATGAAAGTCGTTCTTCTCAAGGTCTTTAAAGGCAGCATCAAAACCTCGCCGTGGACCGAGGCCATCGCGCGTTCCCTTGCGCCCGAAGGCGCGAAATGCGTGCATATCCAGCACGGCGTCACCGACGGTGCGCAGGTGCGCCGCCTCGTCGATTCGGCCATGGTGCCGTCGGGCCTCCTGATCGTCGAAACCGACGGCGGCGACATGCCGATAGAAGGACTGGTTCCCGACTTCACGGTGACAGTCGAACGCCACGCGCATTGGCTCGAAGACCTCGGCCAGTCCGC
>Ga0164242_10005887_pt1 | contig 13578 bp, 6 predicted proteins | sample OricomgcompostMG_FD_108783 | JGI IMG/M metagenome (GOLD analysis project Ga0164242, IMG submission 108783) | Miracle-Growth compost microbial communities from Emeryville, California, USA - Original compost - Miracle growth compost (MG) ...
GCACGTCGCGACCGTCAAGTAACGCACAAGCGGTTCGCAGCATCGAACACGGGGAAGCAATGGCAAACATCCTGATCATCGACGACTCGCCCACCGACGTGAAGATTTTTTCCGGTGCGCTGGAGCGGGCGGGGCACAAGGTCACCTCGGCCGGTACCGCCGAAGCGGGCATCGCCGCCGCGCAGAAGGACAAGCCCGACCTCGTGCTGATGGACGTGATCATGCCGGGCATGAACGGCTTCCAGGCCACCCGCAGCCTCACCAAGGACCCGCAGACCAGTTCCATTCCGGTGGTCATCGTCACCACCAAGAACATGGAAACCGACCGCATGTGGGGCATGCGCCAGGGCGCCAAGGACGTGCTGGTGAAGCCGGTCAGCGAGAAGGACCTGGTCGCCAACGTCGCCAAGCACCTGACGGCCCAGGCCTAGCAACGATGAGCAAGAAGCGCTCCCCCGATAAACACGGCCATCGCAGCGGTGCGCGGCAGGCGCAGGCCGCGGCGCCTGCCGGGGGAGAGGCTTTGGAAGTGATGCAGCCGGCGGGTGCATACGCCCTGCTGGCTGCCTACGAACGTCGGAGCCTCGAGCATGATCCGGGCGTGCCGGAACAGATCGAGGCACCGGGCCTGTGGCGTGCAATCGGTTTCCGGGTGGGCGACCACCATTTCGTCAGCGGCATCGACGAAGTCAGCGAGATCCTGATGCAGCCGCCGCCCGTCACCAGCATTCCCTCCACGCGTCCGTGGATGCTCGGCGTTGCCAACGTGCGCGGCAACCTGATTGCGCTGGTGGACCTGAAACAGTTCCTGTTCGAGCAACGTACCCATGTCACCGGGCGCGCGCGCGTGCTGGTGGTGAAGCAAAGCGGCGGCAACGTCGGGCTGCTGGTGGATGAATTGCTGGGTCAGCGCAACCTGACCGATGCCGATCGCTCCGATGCGGAGGGCGAAGCCGATGCGCGGCTGGCGCGCTTCGTCACCGAGAACGTGACGGTTGGGCCGGTGCGGCTGGGCCGCTTCAGCATGGTGGAATTGACCCATGCGGCGGAGTTCCAGCACGCAGCGGTTTAGTTCGCGAGGGCTCAGGGGGACTCCCGGCGGGGAGCGACGAATATGCAAGCGACATACACGGCAACGAGGTGGGAATCATGAGCGCGAATTCCGGAGCAGCACGCAAGGGTACGTCCCTGCAGACCTGGCTGATCATCCTGTTGCTGCTGGCGATCATTCTCGCCGGCGCGGACTTTTTCCTGCTGAACCGCCACGACAGCCAGGACCGTTCGGCGGCGCAGCTCACCACGCAGATCCAGGTGAACTCGCAGCAGGTCGCCAACTTCGCGCTGCAGGCCGCCAACGGCAACATCGACGCGTTCAAGGAATTGACCAGCACGCGCTCGGCCATCGCCGCCGCGGTCAACCACTTGAACCAGGGCGACCCCGCCACCGGGCTGCCGGCCTACGTCGATGCGATCGGCGTGCGCGAGCCAATGGCCGCGCTGACCAAATCGTGGAACCAGTTGAATGCCGACCTTGGCAAGATCGAAGCGAACAAGGATGCAGTGCTCGATTCCGCTTCGCAGGCCGCCACCTTCAACCAGCAGATGCCGGACCTGAACTCCAAGATCAACCAGGTCATCAACATCCTGCAGTCCAAGGGGTCGGCTTCCAGCATCTACACCGCATCGCAACTGATGGTCTCGGGTGACCGCCTGATCCGTCGCGTGGGTGACGTGTTGCAGGGCGGCGCGGATTCCGCGTCGGCCGCCAACGGCCTCGCGCTCGACTCCACCAACTATGGTGAAACCCTGAAGCAGCTCGTTGCCGGCTCCTCGGGTGAAGCCGACAAGATCCTCGCGGGCGTGCAGAAGTCCTGGGCCGGCCTCGAGGCGCCCGTGCAGAAGGTGATCGCCGCCGCGCCGACGCTGGTGACGGTGAAGAACGCCGCCACCCAGGCATCGGTCGATTCGCAGGACGTGTTGCTGAAGGCCAACGCCGTTTCCAATGCGCTCGGCAAATTGCCGCAGACCCGTCCGTTCCCGAACGTGTGGTGGGGCCTGCTTGGCGCGGTTGCCGCGGCGGTGCTGGCGGTGATCCTGGCGCTCAACTTCATCCGTACCGAACGCAAGCGCTCGGCCGAAAGCCGCAGCCTCAACGAACGCAACCAGCAGGCGATCATGCGCTTGCTGGATGAAATGGGTACGCTCGCGGAAGGCGACCTGACGGTGAAGGCGACCGTGACCGAAGACATCACCGGCGCGATCGCCGACTCGGTGAACTTCGCGGTCGAGGCGCTGCGCTCCCTGGTGACCACCATCAACGAGACGGCCGTGCGGGTGTCATCGGCCGCCCAGGAAACCCAGGCCACCGCCAAGCACCTGGCGGACGCGGCCAACCAGCAGGCCGAACAGATCACCTCGGCCTCGGCCAAGATCAACGAGATGGCGGTGTCCATCGACCAGGTATCGCGCAACTCCGCCGACTCCGCGGAAGTGGCGCAGCGCTCGGTGCAGATCGCGTCGAACGGTGCGCAGATCGTGCGCCAGACGATCTCGGGCATGGATTCGATCCGCGAGCAGATCCAGGAGACGTCCAAGCGCATCAAGCGGCTCGGCGAGTCCTCGCAGGAAATCGGCTCGATCGTCGAACTCATCAACGACATCGCCGAGCAGACCAACATCCTGGCCTTGAACGCGGCGATCCAGGCGGCCTCGGCCGGCGAGGCGGGCCGAGGCTTCGCCGTGGTCGCGGACGAAGTGCAGCGATTGGCCGAGCGCGCGACCGGCGCGACCAAGCGGATCGAGACCCTGGTGCAGACGATTCAGTCCGATACCGTCGAGGCGGTCAGCTCGATGGAACAGACCACCACGCAGGTGGTGAATGGTGCGCGCCTGGCCGAGGACGCCGGCACCGCGCTGGGCGAGATCGAAAAGGTGTCGAACAACCTCGCAGGGTTGATTCAGGGCATCTCCAGCGCGGCCAAGCAGCAGTCCGCCGCGGCTACCAACATCAGTTCGACGATGAGTTCGATTCAGCAGATCACCGCGCAGACTTCGGTAGGCGCGAACCAGACCGCGGAGTCGATCGGCAACCTTGCGCAACTTGCACAGGAGCTGCGCCGCTCGGTGGCCGACTTCAAGCTGCCGGCCTGAGCCAGCAGGAGGAGGGGCCATGACCGCAGGCGACGACATCATGACCACGACCACCGGCGAAGCCGGCATGGCCGCGGTCGCGCCCGGCGCGGTCCTGGAGGGGGACGCCGGCGGCAGCGTGCGGAAAGCGACGATGCAACTCGAAGAACACATCGATTTCTCGACCCTCGGTTGGATCAAGCCGCAGATAGACCAGTTGCTGTCGGAGGCCCGGCAGGCGCTCGAAGCCTATGCCGAGGATCCCGAAGACGCGCGCCTGATGCAAAGCTGCGTGGGCCTGCTGCACCAGGTACTCGGCACGCTGCGCATGGTCGAGTTGTACGGCGCCGCCGAACTCGATCAGGAAATGGAGCATCTGGCGCAATCGGTGCTGGACGGCAAGGTCGCCGACCGCGACGAGGCGTTCGGCGCTTTGATGCGCGGGCTGGTGCAGTTGCCCGATTATCTCGACCTGATCGAAAGTGGCCACAAGGACATCCCCATCGTCCTGCTGCCGCTGCTCAACGAACTGCGCGATGCCCGCGGTGCGGAAGCCGTCGACCAGCGCGTGCTGTTCCATCCCGACATCGATCGCCCGCTGCCGCCGGAAGCCGCCGGTGCGCGGGTGGCGTATCCGTTCGCCGACTTGCGCCAGCGCGCCACCCAGATCCGCGCGCGCTTCCAGGTGCAGTTGCTGGCCTGGACCCAAGGCAAGCAACCCAACTTCGCGGACATGCGCGACTGCATGGACGAGCTTCGTGCGGCGTGCCATGCCGAAGCCGCGCGTCGCCTGTGGTGGGTGGCGGGCGGGGTGCTGGAAGCCTTGCAGCAGGGCCGGCTGGACCATCACCTCACCAGCTTGCGCCAGCAGTTCGGGCAACTCGATCGCACCATTCGCCACATGCAGGACCAGGGCGAGGATGTGTGCGGCGACGAAGATGCGCGCGAACTCGTTCGCGTCCTGCTGTTCTCGGTCGCACACGCGACGCCCGGCCCCGGCCGCACCGAAGCGATCGCGCAGTGTTTCGCGCTCGACCGCATGGTGCCGTCGGCCGAGGAACTGGAACGTGCGCGCGCAGCGATGTCGGGCCGCAACCGCGCGCTGCTCGACACCGTCGCCAAGGCGGTGCGCGAGGATCTGTTGCGCATCAAGGAAGGCCTGGACATTTTCCTGCGCCGCGAGGACCGCAGTCCGCAGCAACTGGCGCCGCAGGTCGAGACGCTGCATCGCGTCGGCGACACGCTGGGAATGCTCGGGCTGGAATCACCTGCAAGGATGATCGGTGACCAGCGCAAGGTGATCGCCGACGTCATCGACGGCAAGCGCGAGGCGAAGCCCGAAGTCATCCTCGACGTCGCCAGCGCGCTGTTGTACGTGGACGCCTCGCTCGACGAACACATCGAGTACCTCGGCGCCACCGAATCGTCGGGCGACGCGCTGCCCTCGAGCGAAGCCCGCAAGATCATGCGCACGCTGATGCGCGAAGCCGGTGCCAACCTCGGCCACGTCAAGGAACACATCACCGCCTTCATCGAATCGTCCTGGTCGCACGCGCAACTCGCGGAAGTGCCGAAGCTGCTCGCCGAGGTGTCGGGTGCGCTGCGCATCCTCAACCTGGAGCGCCCGGCGGAACTGGTGGACGGCATCGACCGCTACGTCGGCAACGAACTGATCGCCGACCGCAAGGTGCCCACCGTCGATGACATGGACGCTCTGGCCGATGCGATGGCGAGCGTCGAGTATTACCTCGAAATCGGGCGCGATTCGAGCGCCAGCGACAACCGCATTCTCGATGCGGCCCAGCACAGCCTGGAGAAACTCCAGTACTGGCCGCTTCCGGCCCGGCGCGAGCCGACCGAAGCGGTCGTCACCGAAGACGCCTTGCCGGCCGCGGAAGCGCCGGCGGTGGGCTCGGCACCCATTGCGCCGATCGGCAGGGGCGTTCCGATCGCGGTCGACATTCCGGTCGCGGCGGGCAATGACGCGGAAGCCGCGCAAGCGGGGCAGGCGATGCCCGGCGTCGGACCGGGCCACTGGGAGGACGTCGAAGAGGAAGTGCTGGAACCGGCCGAGGCGGATGGTGCCGCGCCGGTCGATACCGCTTTCCAGGATGCCGCTGGCATCGACGAGGAGATCCGCGAGGTCTTCGTCGAGGAGGTTGGCGAGGAAATCGCCAACATCAACGTCAACCTGCCGGCGTGGAAAGCCAATCCGGAAGACCTCGACACGCTCAAGAACGTACGGCGTTCATTCCACACGCTGAAGGGATCGGGGCGGCTGGTGGGTGCGGCGGCGCTGGGCGAATTCAGTTGGAAGATCGAGAACATGCTGAACCGCGTGCTCGATCGCACCATCCAGCCCGGCCAGAACGTGCAGGACGTGGTGGATGCCGCGGTCGCGACGCTACCGAAATTGCACGCCGGCCTGCAGGGACGGCCGGTCGCGCTGGATCCTCCGCTCGACGCGATCATGCTGGCCGCCGACAAGCTCGCCGCGGGCGAGCCGGCGCGGATCGCCGATCTGGTCCAGGGGTATCGCAAGACCGTGCGTACCGTGCGCCGTTGGGTGCCCGCGAGCGAAGGGTCCGCGACGGAGACCGCCCCCGTCCCCACGCCGGATCACGTCATCACCTCCCCGGAGACCGGGTTGCCGGTGGTGGACCCGATCCTGCTGGACGTGCTGCGAACCGAAGTGGGCCAGCACCTCGACAACCTCCGCGCCTACCTGGCGCGCAACGTCGACCACCATGTCCCGGTGGACGACGAGCTGATGCGCTCGGTGCACACGCTGCACGGCGCGGTGGCGATGGTCGGCATCGAGATGCTTGCGAACATGCTGGCACCGATGGAGTCCTGGGTGCGCCGCGTGCGTGCCGCCGAGGCCCCGCTCGATCGCGAAGGCTGCGACGCGATGCGGGATGCGGTCTCGATGACCGATCACGTGATGGCGCAGTTCGATGCGCCCGTTCCCGACGTACCGGACACGACCGCGCTGGCCGAACGGCTGGAGGCGCTGCGCGATCGCTGGCCCGAGGCCGCTCCGTTCGGGTTGCCACGGGTTTCGATGGCGGAGCTTGAACTCGACGCCGAGGCAGAATTGGCGCTCCAGGACGAGTCCGATGATGGCGCCATGGCCATCGGGTTGGCGCCCGTCTCCACCCTGCCCACCGAGGACGACGCCGACGCCCTTGCGGCCCGCGAAGAGGCCGACAGGCTGGCCGCGGAAAGGGCGGAACAGGAGCGCATCGCCGCCGAACGGGCCGAAGCCGAGCGCGCTGCGGCGGCGAAGGCCGAACAGGATCGCGTCGCGGCCGAACAGGAGGAAGCCGAACGCGCTGCGGCGGAACAGGCCGAACGGGAACGCCTCGCGGCCGAACAGGCAGAGCAGGCCCGGCTGGCCGCCGAGCAAGCCGAGCAGGAGCGTGTGGCCGCGGAGCGGGAGCAGGCACGCCTTGCTGCCGAAGCCGAGCGTGCTGCCGCCGAAAAAGCGGAGGCGGAACGCCTTGCCGCCGAACAGGCGGAGCAGGAACGCCTGGCCGCGGAACAGGCCGAACGCGAGCGTCTTGCGGCGGAACGAGCCGAGCAGGAACGTCTTGCGGCAGCGCGGGCCGAGCAGGAACGGCTTGCCGCCGAACAGGCGGAGCGCGAGCGTCTCGCGGCCGAGCAGGCGGAACGTGAACGCATCGCGGCCGAGCAGGCCGAAGCCGAACGCATCGCTGCGGCGCGGATGCAGGCGGAGCGCGACATCGCCGCCGCGGCCTTGCCGGCATTTCCGGAAGACACGCAACCCGATGGCGAGCTGGATATCCCGGGACTCGACCCGGAACTTGTCAGCCTCTTCACCGAGGAAGGCGGCGAGTTGCTGGACAGCAGCGACAGCTTGATGGCGATGTTGCGCAATGCGCCCGACGACGCCGAATGCATTCGTGGCTTGCAGCGCAACCTGCACACCCTGAAGGGGGGTGCGCGCGTGGTGGGCATCGCCGCGGTGGGCGATCTGGCCCATGCGATGGAAACGCTGCTGGAGAAGATCGGCGACCGCAAGCGCGCGGTCGAGCCGGTCGAAGTCGACTCGCTGGAGCGCGCCTTCGATCGCCTGCACGACCTGGTCGAGCGCGTGATGCAGAACCGGGCGGTGGCGACCCCGGTGAACGCCATCGACCGCTTCAACGCGTTGGCCGAAGGCCGGCCGGTGGACGCCGAGGCTGGCGCCGACCTTGCCGCCCATGCGCCCGATGGCGAGGCCGTGCAGGGGCAGGCGAAAGCCGCGCCCGCAGCGGCCGCGGTTCCGCCCCCGCCGCCGCGCGAGGCGCCGCAGTTCAGCGAGACCGAGGTGCACGCCCCGGCCGAAATGATCCGCGTGCGTTCCGATTTGCTGGATTCGCTGGTCAACGCCGCGGGCGAGGCGTCGATCTATCGCGCGCGCCTGGAACAGCAGGTCGGCAGCTTCCGTTTCAACCTCGTGGAGCTCAACCAGACCGTCGCCCGCCTGCGCGAGCAGTTGCGCAAGCTGGAAATCGAAACCGAAACGCAGATCCTGTCGCGTTACCAGCGCGAGAACGAAGCCGGCGAAGGCGCCGCGTTCGATCCGCTGGAACTCGACCGGTTTTCCAACCTGCAGCAGTATTCACGCGCGCTCGCCGAGTCGGTGTCCGACCTGGCCTCGATCCAGGACATCCTGGATGACCAGGCACGCCAGTCGGAAACACTGTTGCTGCAACAGTCGCGGGTGAACTCCGATCTGCAGGACGGCCTGATGCGCACGCGCATGGTGCCGTTCGAATCGATGGTGCCGAACCTGCGCCGCACGTTGCGCGGCGCCGCCGACGAACTCGGCAAGCGCGCGCAGTTGCGCGTGGAAGGCGCACAGGGTGAAATGGATCGCAGCGTGATGGAGCGCATGAAGGCGCCCTTCGAACACATGCTGCGCAACGCGCTTGCGCACGGCATCGAGGATCCCGCCCAGCGCGTCGCCATCGGCAAGCCGATGGAGGGGACCGTCACCATCCACGTCGGCCGGCAGGGCACCGAGGTATTGGTGCGGGTGACCGACGACGGCGCAGGGTTCGATCGCGATGCGATTCGGACCAAGGCCATCGAGCGCGGTCTGTTGCAAGCCGACATCCCGGTGTCGGACGCCGAGCTTTTCAACTTCGTGCTGCAGACCGGTTTCTCCACCGCCAGCGAGGTGAGCCAGCTCGCGGGTCGTGGCGTCGGCATGGACGTGGTCGCCAACGAAATCCGCCAGCTCGGTGGCTCGCTGACCATCGAGTCCGAACGCGGCAAGGGCACCACGTTCAACATCCGCCTGCCGTTTACGCTCGCGGTGACCCAGGCGATCACGGTGCGTGCGGGCGACACGACTTTCGCGGTGCCCATGACCTCCGTGCAGGCGGTCTCGCGCATCCCGCGCGAGCAAATGGCCGCACGCATGGCTGGCGGCGATCGCACCATCGAATACGTCGGCGAGCAGTACCAGTTGTACGAATTGTCCGAGCTGCTGGGCCTCGGCGTTTCGCCCGTCGTCGAAGACAGCGCGGGCCAGGTGCCGCTGCTGATGGTGCGTGCAGGCGACCTCCGGGCGGCGATCCACATCGATACCGTGATCGGTTCGCGCGAGATCGTGGTGAAGCCGGTGGGCCCGCAGATCAGCAACGTGCCGGGGATGTTCGGCGCCACCATCCTGGGCGATGGCTCGGTGATGCTGATCCTCGACCTGGCGCCGCTGGTGCGTCATTTCGTTGCCAAGCAATCGGCGCTTCCCGCGAGTGCGGAAGCAGAGCCGGGCGAGGCCGAACCCGCACCACCCGTCGCCACGGTACGCGCGGACGAGGCAGGCCCGCGCCTGGTGATGGTGGTCGATGACTCCATCACGATGCGCAAGGTCACCACGCGCGTCCTCGAGCGCGAACAACTGGAGGTGGTCACGGCGAAGGACGGCATGGACGCGCTGGAATTGCTGCAGGAGCGCGTGCCGGACCTCATGCTGCTCGACATCGAGATGCCGCGGATGGACGGCTACGAGCTGGCCACGCACATGAAGAACGATGCGCGGTTCCGCCACGTGCCGATCATCATGATCACCTCGCGCACGGGCGAAAAACACCGCCAGCGGGCGTTCGAAATCGGCGTGGAGCGCTATATCGGCAAGCCGTACAGCGAATCCGACTTGTTGCGCCACGTCAACGAGATGCTGGAGGCGCGCCATGGCTGATCGTGCGGTGGAAACACAGCCGCGCATCGCGCTGGTGTTCGGCGAGGCGGCGGCCGCCGTGCATGTCCGCGAAGCCGTGGCGGGGCACGCCGAGATCGCCTACGCGTCCGCCGCGGCGGATTTCGACGCGGATCGCCTGGCTTCCACGGGCGCTACCTCGGCGCTGATCAACCTCGATGGCGGGGACTGGCTGGACCGCGTGGAATCGGCGTTGAACGCGGTCGGGATCGCGGTGGTGTACAACGACCCCGAGATTTCGCAATCGCTGGAAGGCTGGGCGCGGGCGCGGTGGGTGCGGCATCTTGTCGCGAAATTGCGCGGCAGCCGTGACGTGGATCCGCCACGTCCGGAGTCCACGTCCCGTTTCACCGCGACCGAGCCGGTCGCAGCCGTTGCCGATGCGGCCGGGCCGCAGTCCGCTGCGGCGGACTCGTCCGTGGCCGCGACTGCGGTGGAAGCGGTGGAACCCGCCCCTTCCGCGGGCGTGGTCGAGCTTCCGCTTTCGCCGGAAGAAATCGAAACCATGACCGTCGATTTCGTGGGCGCGCAGATTCCCCCACCGGCCGCCGGGCCGGTTGCAGAAGCCGCGCATGGGGTGCCGGAATCCGGTACGCCGTCGCTGGATGGTCCCGCGCACGTGGTCGGGGATGAGGATGCGCTGTCGTTCGAACCCGCCCTTGAATCGCCGACGGAAGGCAGCGTGGCGGCCGACGAGTCATCGCAAGGGGTCGAGCACGCACCGTCATCCATTTCGATGGTGGATGCGCCGTCGGACGCGAGCGTGGCGGCTGGCTTGTCGTTGGAAGCGGATGCATCGCGGGAGCAGCCCGCGCCATTCGATTTCGAAGCCGAAGCTGCATTGGATGTCGACACCGAGGCGCTGTCGGCGATGATCGACGCACGGCTCGCGGAACCCGAATCCGCGCAGAGCCGGGATCCCACCCAGGTCTGGCGCGAAGTGTCCGGCGACAGCGTGCCGGCCGCCGAGGATCAAGTTTGCGAGGCTCAACCCATGACGACGCAGGACACCCCCCTCGTGCCGAGCCCTGCGCCCGCTGCGACTGCGGACGACGATGCCGACGTCCTCGCAAGCCTGCCATCGCTCGATGACTGGGCGCTGGTCGATCCGGACGCCGCGCCGCCGGCTGCCGTGGGCAACCCTGCGCGCAAGCCGTCCGAGCCGGTCTTGTCCGATGCCTTTGCGGGCCTGGAACTGGTGCCGATGGAAACCGTCGTGCCGCTGCGGGTCGATGCCGACCCGATCGAACGCTGGTTCGGGGGAGACTCGGCCAACAAGGCGGGCGCCAACGATGCCGCCGAACCGGGCATCAAGGAGGCGAGCCATGAGCACGGCTGATGCCCTGCCGCGCGAAATCCGCGGGGTCATGCTGCCCGTCACGGGCGGGCGCGTGCTCGTGCCGAACACCACCATGGCCGAGGTGATCACCTTCGCGCATCCGTCGCCGGTCGAAGGCGCGCCCCCATGGTTGCTGGGGCGCCTGGCGTGGCGCGGTTGGGGACTGCCCGTGCTGGCATTCTCCGCACTCGCGGGCACGGCCGCGGACGAATCCACCGAGAACGCGCGCGTGGCGATCCTGAAGGCGCTTTCCGGTCATGCGCGCCTGCCGTATTTCGGCGTGCTGACCCAGGGCTTTCCGCGCCTGACCCTGATCGCCGAAGACATGTTGCTGCCCGACGGCAACGCCGGCCCGTTGCCGGTCGGCGTGCGCGAACAGGTGCTGGTGCACGACGAGCCCGCGTGGATTCCCGATCTCGCCGCTGTCGAAAACCAGATCGTCGAAGCATTGGGCGTTGCCGCCTGAGCGCATCGCGATCGGCAGCGCCGAAGCCGGCGACGATCTTCATCGGCAGTCGTGACTGCCGCACCCCGACGGTCGCACGATCGGCGCGTGGTGCTTCCCGATCGCCTGCGGCCGCTCGATGTCGAGGGCGGGCACGATTTGGGGGTCCGCCCGCATCCGTCCATCGTGTCGAAGCTGTGGTCGCGCCGATCCCGCCGAGCGGGCTACGCCTCGACGGGCTCTTCCCGGCGGGACAAAGCCCTGTCGGCGGAACGGGTCCGCGCCGCTTCCACAAGCGCGCTGGCGCGAGCCTCGTCTTCGGCCGCGCGTCTGCACGCGGGCAGGTTGTCGCGGCGAAACATCTCCTGGATCCAGTCGATGAAAGCGTGGACGCGGGCCGACAGGTGCTTCTTTTGCGGGTACACGATCCACACGGGCGAGCCGGCCGAAATGGTGTCTTCCATGATCACTTGCAGCTTGCCGTGGCCGATGGGCCCTGCGGCCAGCCAGTGCGGGACCTGGATGATGCCGAGGCCCGCCATCGCCGCCTGGATCACCGACTCGCCATCGTTGATCAGCAGGTGCGCATCGACGTCCAGCGCGACGGGACCGTTCGGCGAATCGAATTGCCACCGGTAGGCGCGGCCGCTGGTGGGATACACGTAATTGATGCACTTGTGCCGCTTCAGGTCGTCGAGGCTGCTGGGCGTGCCGTGCCGCGCCAGGTACGCCGGTGACGCGCACAGCACATTGCTGAAGTAACCCAGCTTGCGCGCGACCAGGTTGGAATCCTCCAGCTCGCCCATGCGGATCGCGCAGTCGATGCCTTCCTCGATCAGGCCGATGTTGCGTTCGCTCATCGACAGCTCGAGCCGGATGTCGGGATAGCGTTCCTCGAAGTCGGCGAGGTTCGGGATCAGCCCGGCGCGCCCGATCGATACGTTCATCGCGACGCGCAGCTTGCCGCTCGGCTTGGTGCGCGCGTAGCCCAGCGATTCCACCGCCTCGCCGAGGTCGGCCAGGATGTCCTTGCAGCGACGGTAGAACGACTCGCCGTCGTCGGTGAGGTTCAGGGCGCGGGTGCTGCGGAACAGCAGGCGCACGCCGATCTGTTCTTCCAGCCGCGATACCGCCCGGCTCACCCCGGAAGGCGTCATCCCGAGTTGCGCGGCCGCGGCCCTGAAACTCTTGGCCTCGACCACCCGGACAAAGCTCGATATTGCTGACAAGTCTTCCATCTTTTGCATTATCCGCCGATTGGTGACTGACAGTCACGAGTGGAATGCCTCGCGACGGGGTTAACTGTACCGGTCAGTGTTCTTATTTCAAGGCTCCTGTCGTGCCGCTTCAGGCATGAACACTCATCACGGAGCTGGATGATGAAAAAGAAATTGATCCTCACCGGGTTGATCGCGGTTGCCATCGTCGGAAGTTGGGCCGTTCTGGACCATCGCAATGGTCACGCGCAGACCGCGCCGGCCGGTCCGCCGCAGGTGACCGTCGCGAAGGTGATGGAACGCCCGGTCAGCGACAGCGCCGACTTCACCGGCCAGTTGCAGGCGGTAAACACGGTGCGCGTGCAACCCCGCGTGGGGGGCTACGTGCAGGCCGTCCGGTTCACCGAAGGTGCGCTGGTGCACAAGGGCGACGTATTGTTCAAGATCGATCCGCGCCCCTTCCAGGCCGAAGTCGACCGGCTGGCCGCGCAACGCACCCAGGCCCGCTCGCAGTTCGAACTCGCGAAGGCGAACGCCGAGCGCGCCAAGCGGCTGCTGGACAAGCACGCGATCGCCCAGGAAGAGGCCGATCGCCAGATCACCGCGGCGCAGAGCGCCAAGGCCGCGCTGGCGGCCGCCGACGCCGCGCTTTCGGCGGCCCGGCTCAACCTCGACTTCACCGACGTGCGCGCGCCGATCGACGGCCGCGTCAGCAACGCGCGGGTGACGCCGGGCAACCTCGTCACCAGCAACGACGTGCTGACCAGCGTGGTGTCGGTGAATCCGGTGTACGCGTACTTCGACGTGGACGAACACACCTGGTTGAAGCTGGACCATTTGCGCGCGGCGGCACGCGGGAATGGCCGCACGCCACGTGTCATGGTCGCGATGGGCTTGTCGGACGAGCAGGGCTACCCCCACGAGGGACGGCTGGATTTCGTCGACAACCAGTTGCACACCGATTCCGGGACGATGCGCCTGCGCGCGGTGTTCGACAACGCCGACGGCCGCTACACGCCGGGCCTGTACGTGCGCCTGGAACTGCGCACGCCCAGCCGCCAGCCGCGCGCGCTGATCGACGAACGCGCGGTGGGCACCGACCTGGGCAACAAGTTCGTCTACGTGCTCGAACCGGACCACAAGGTGGCCTACCGCAAGGTGACGCTGGGGCCGCTGGTCGACGGGCTGCGCCTGGTCACCGCGGGCCTCTCCGCCA
>Ga0164242_10005888_pt1 | contig 13575 bp, 13 predicted proteins | sample OricomgcompostMG_FD_108783 | JGI IMG/M metagenome (GOLD analysis project Ga0164242, IMG submission 108783) | Miracle-Growth compost microbial communities from Emeryville, California, USA - Original compost - Miracle growth compost (MG) ...
CGTTTGAGAGGTCGTTGCGGCGCTGGCGCAGCTCGTCCACCCGAGCCGACACCTCGCGACGCTTCGCATCCAGCACTAAAAGTTCAGAAATACTAACGTCATAGCCTTTTCGGGTGGCATTTTCTTGGACTCTTTCTGGGTTCTCGCGGATGAAACGGATGTCTAACATGCTCCTCATTATAGATGACGTGCCGCGTTTTTATAAGTCCCTTGCCATGAGGCGTATAATGAGGGCATGTCAGGCTATGCCGAGCGGCTGCCAGGTGACCTTATTACTTCGTACGACAAGAAACAAGGGAAGGCGCGTTCAGAAACTACCACGCTTCAAGGAAGCGACAGTGAAATTATCAAGCCGCCACGCGCATACAAGTGGCGACAGCGTTTAGGCTGGGTGGCGCTCAGCGCGACAATCGCCGAAAGCCTTTACGTATTTCCGATCGATTACGCTGAACATCAACTTGCTGATACACACGCGTCTATTCAAGAATCATTACAACCTACCGACGCGATTGATGCCGATGCTGCCAGCGTGGTAATCGGAGGCTTTGGAACGCGCAACTCAGCTCCAATCGTGGAGGCTCTCTCACCGCTTGATGAAATCGGCTCTGTTTATTCTGTTGAGGAGGACAACAAAGGTGTCGATGCCGAGGTGATGGCAAAACAGATTCTCGCCGAAGCGGAAGCCAAAGGGCAAACCGAAATCGGCTTGTGGGGCACCAGTGTCGGCGGTATCATCGTAACGCAAATTGCGCGTTACATTCAGGAGAATAACTCCCCTGTCCGCGTGCGCTATATTATGCTCGACTGCACGCCGCCAAGTTATGAAGCGCTGCGTAAAAATAAGCAGCAGGAACTGCAACTTATGGAAACGCTTAATAAAGCCGCGCCGGGTATCGACATCAATCCCGTGAGCCAATATATCTGGAGCGCGGTGTCGATCGGTAAACTTGCGCCTGGTGAAGTTAGCGACTACATGGATGATCCTGAAACTGCATCAACGCAACTGCAGGAATCGCAAGCCAGTTACGTGATTGATTCGCAGATGAAACAAAATCTGACCGCCATCGGCAAAGTAAACAATAAGCCGAAGCCTCTCGTCATGACCGCCCGCCCGGTCGACCCAAATGGTGACGCCATCGTTAATTCCGTTGAACAATCAAAGCAACTAAGAGACTACGCCGATGCTGCCGGTTTGACACTCCTGGAATTTCAGCTCGATGGAATTAGTCATGGTGACCCTACCGCAAACCGCGCCGCTTACCAAACAGCCCTAAAAGAACGGATCTTACCGGCGCTTCAAGAATACGAAAATATTATCAACGAAAAGACCGTACTGGTTGCCCAGCACGGCCCTGTTAAGCATTTCTAATCTTATTCGTAGCGCAAAGCGTCAATTGGATTCTGTTTCGCCGCTCGACGGGCTGGCACCGTTCCTGACAGGAAGGTAATCAGCATAATAACTACCGTAATAATAATGACGTAGACGGGCGGAAACTGCATTAACGTAAAGCCGTGCAGATCTTTCAAGAATGTCTGAGCTGCAACGTGGCTTATCAACGTTCCTGTGATAATCGCGACCGCTGCCCCAAGTACTGACCCCCAGAAGCCAAGCAAAATCGCTTCAACACTGAAAAGTAAATAAACTTTATGGCGACTCATACCCATCGCCTTCATCAGGCCGATCTCTTTGGTGCGCTCCTGAACGGCCATGAAAAGCGTGTTAATAACACCGAACGATGCCGCGAGCAAAGCGATTGCGCCGAAACCAATTAAGCCGATTGTGAGCGCATTGATAATCGTGGCGATAGTGCCGATTTCATCTTTCACAGTTAACGCTTGAAAACCGAGCTTTTGAAGAGATGCTTTGGCATCATTGAGCTGCGCCTCCGTCGTGCCATCTTTCATGAGTACCGTGACAGCAACATATTGATGGCGCAAAGAGTCAGGATAACCCTCGAGCGTCGCATCGCTCGCCCATTTAGTTAATGTCTGGTTCATCCATGCTCCGCCACCACCAACAATCGAATTGTTCTGAATACCAACCACTGTGACGGTCGTTGTTTCAATTTGCTGGAGCGGTGTTGCCGCTGCAATCGTAATGGTTTTGCCAATAGCATCAGTGTCACTCTTAAAACCAAACGCTTTCGCGTAGCCAAGCGGTAAATCAATTTGCTTGCTTGATGACGCGTTGTCGGGTGCTGTGCCAGCAGCCAAATCAACTTTAATACCGTCGATCTGTGGATCTACCGCCATCTGGAATTTTTGGCTATTTGGTCCGGCTGCCCAGGTAATGGAAACTGGCGTTTGCGGTGTAACGGTTTGAACACCCTTCACACTTTTAATCTTAGCGACGTCATTTTCACTCAGCATGTTAATCGATATCCCGAGTGAGTTTGAGCTTTTGTTAGCGTTCGGATCATATTTCTGAGGACCGCTGGAAAGAGTTGAATTATCACTTTTAGCCTGCACAATAATGAGGTTATTGCCTCCAAGAGCACCGAGCTGGCGGTTAATATAATTATTTACCCCTGCATTCACTCCAGCTGTCATCATAATCGTGAAAGCACCAATAAAGACAGCGATAATCGTTAGGATAGTGCGAACTTTATTGCGTAAAAGATTAGCGTTAGCAGCTAAGATTGTATCCCAGAATTTCATTTTACAGGCTCCTCTTTTGCCATTTCGCCAACAATTTCACCGTCGCGAATCTCAATTTCACGGTCACACTTCGCCGCAAGATCGGGGTCGTGTGTCACGATAATCAGGGTAATCCCCTTCTCTTTGTGTAGGTTGAAGAGCAGGTTCTCAACCACTTCACTGGTAGCGGTATCGAGGTTCCCGGTCGGCTCGTCGGCAAAAATCACACTCGGGTCGTTTACCAGGGCACGGGCAATACATACACGTTGCTTCTGGCCGCCACTGAGGTCATTAGCCTTATTCTTCGCCTTCTCACTCATCTCGACGGCTTCAAGCGCCGCTAGAGCCCGTTTTTTGCGTTCCGCATATGGCACGCCGGCAATTTTTAATGGCAGCATGACGTTATTGAGCACGGTGTCCTGGGCATTCATAAAGAACTGCTGAAAGACGAAGCCGAACTCGCGGTTGCGGAGGCGATCAAGCTCGCGCTCCTTGAGCTCCGTCGCATTGCGATCATCAAGCAGGATTTCACCCGACGTCGGCTTATCAAGCAGCGCTAGCAGATGCATGAGCGTCGACTTGCCGCTTCCCGATTTACCTGTAATGGCAATGCTTTCTCCCGTATTGATTTTGAGCGATATATCCTTGAGCGCCTGGAACGCACTGGCTTTTCGGCCATAGGTTTTCACTATCCGTTTTGTCTCAATCACCCTATTTCCCCTTTAGTTATCGATTGTCAGCTCAGCGCAAGCGTTTGTAATAGATTGCTTTGCTATCTGTTTATCATTATACGTGACATGGCTGTCATTCACACCCCCGACTTCGATGCTGGCAAGAGAACCGTCGACCGGGCAAGCGTCTGGTGCCGTCACCACGAGACTGCTGATATTGCCGAGAAGGGCGTTGGTACCCGTGTCGAGTGACACTGTCGCAGCATGAACAGTCGCACTGGTGGCATCAAATGCCGCGGTTGAGCCAAGAACAGCGGTCAGCGATTCGATATTGCCGCCTTCGATTGATAGCTGCGCGCCTGGGTGCACATGAGCGGTGAAGGTAGGTGCCACGCTCCCATCGATTAATTCATAGGTAAAGACGCCACCCTCAACAGTCACACCTTGCAGTGCCGGACCATAAATCGTAACGGTCGCCTGATGGCCGACCGCGCTGTTGCTCCCAATGCGGTAAGCAGCGCCAGTTTCGTTCAGTTGTATCGAGGCTGATGCACCATTGATCGACACTTTTGGCGTCCGTCCGCCAGGGAGGGCCGAAACTGTAATTTGAGCGCGATTACTCACCACATAAGTCACTTGGTCGACACCCTCGGTGTTAATCGACACGTTCGTCACCCCCCGAAAACTCGTCGGAAGCGATGTCGTTGTTGTCCGTGTCAGTGAATCAAGCCGCTGCTGCAATGCCGCATTGTCAGTGATGCGGCCAGTTACCACAATGCCTACCGCCGCCAATCCGAGAACAATCACTACCAGTCCGGCTATCCAAAGGCGCTTCGTCCAGCGCCAACTAAAGAGGAAATAAGCAATCAATGCCAACAGTAGCACAAACAGCAGAACGCCAACTACAAAAGCAAGGCACACAAGAACGCTTATTGTTTGATTGCCTGGCAAGAAGTCCGCGATATTATGATGCGCGACTGCGACGGCCGAAACCACAATAATCAGTGCTAATAAACCAAGTGCCCAGAGCGAAATGCCAACCCCCGCCACGATGCTTGCGCCCCGCGCAATACGGCGATCACGACCAGTCGGAATCTCAGTACCTGCTTCATTCAGCGCGTGGATTGCTGTGATGGTAGTCGCTCTGCCTTCCAGTTGCAAAATATCAGCCACAGTTTTAATTGGTGGAATAATCAACCACAGCACCACGTAAATCAGGACGATTGTCCCAAACGAGAAGAGCGCCAATACGATGAATGCCAAACGGATCCATAGTGGGTTCACACCGAAGTAACGACCAATACCTGCCGCCACGCCGCCAAGCCAGGCCTGTGTCGTATCGCGAAACAGGCGGTGTGCCGGCTTGCCATTTTCTTCAACTATTACCTCCTCTTCACTAAACGCTTCCGGCTCGCCCAGCTGCGCTTGGATTGCCTGCACATCATTCAATGTAATCGTGCCCTCAGCTGCAATTTTTCGCTCCGCTAGCAGCTCGACCATACGGCTTTCAACGTCCTGCGCCAATTCTTGATCGCCAGAATAAACACTGATCGCATCAATGTATTTTTGTAATTGTTTTTTAGCTTCGATTTCGATATTGTACGGAACTTTGGCTAAGTGTATTCGAGTTATCTCATTCATATCCTCTCCTATAACTTCTTTAGTGTGGTTGTAAGCTTTGTAATATTACGGCTAACGTGGTGCATAACTTCCTCGCCATACGGAGTAATCCGGTAGTATTTGCGCGGCGGTCCTTGCTCGCTCTCCTGCCATTCATGCGCCAAAAGGCCATCCTTTTGCAAGCGGCTCAGTAACGGATAAATCGTTCCTTCCACCACCACCAACTCCGCTTGGCGCAACTTGGTAATAATGTCACTGGTATAAACCGCTTCCTTACTACAGACACGCAGAACACAGTACACTAAGAAGCCTTTGCGTAGCTGTACGGCAACGTTTTCAGCATATTGCTCGCTTGATATAGTTTGCTCTGTCATAGTTCTATGTTATACAAGGTACCTAATAATGTCAAGCTCAATTAAAAATACGTTCTTTTTATGTCAGCGTTATTATTGGCGAGCCGGCTTACCAGCCCCCACCCCCGCCTCCGCCGCCACCACCGCCGGAGAAACCGCCGCCGCTCGAGCCGCCGCTTGATGAGCTGCTGCTAGCGCTATATCCGGCACTCGTTGAGAAACTCGATATTGCCTCATTAAAGGCCAGCGCGCTAAATACCGGATTAACGCCGAAATACCACTGCGGTTGGGTATCTAATTCTTCATAGTACCGCCCAATCTGCGCATTCCAGGTTTTTTCATCCCCAAACAACATCGCGTACGGCAACGTTTTTTCGTACAGTTTCACCAATTGCTCTTTGTTGGTAGGATCAATGCCGCCGGTTTTTTGAGCCCCCTCCACGCTTTGGAGCATCCTGATGCGGTCCGCCTCGGCCACTTTAATGTAGAGCTTGAGGCCGCGAAGATACCGCGCGAGCGCGACCCCTTTATCTGTTAGTGGCCAAATCGTATATGAGCCAATGAAACAAATCAGGCAGGCAATGAAGAAAAACGGATTCAGCGTCAAAACCGCGACAATCAGCAAAATGAACGCCGCCCGCCGTAGCCGATGCGACACGCTTTTATCTTTCGCACGCAGGCCGTATGATCCTCGAAGCAACTGATTCAGTTTCCAGGTATTATCAAGTGTCGCTTTAAAGACGGTGTTGTTATTTTTAAGTTTACTCAGCTTCAACTGTTGCCCCACGGTAATCGCTTGGGTCGAGAAAATATCTCGCAAAATCTCTTTTTCTTCACCGAGTAGGTCACTAATATCCTTAATGATTTCAATGCGGTAATCTTTGGATTTGAACATCAACAGTTTCTTTTCGAGTTCGGTGATGCTAATGTAGCCGCGGACCGCAAAATCAATCAACTGGGCCGCAAAAACTGATTGAGCACCACTGATCAGACTAGCGCTCGTCGTCACGCTCATACCCGCGGGCGGCGTGTATTCGGCAACCACCGTACCGATCGCTTTCGTGCGATCGCTAAGGCGCATATACCAGAGCGAGACCAGCACGATCGCAACAAGGCCAACTACAAAAAGCGACAACCAAACCACGAACAGTACGTGTCGGATAACCTCGCTGGCCGACACCTGGTAGCCGCGAAATGTCCCGGCAGTGAAACCAACCGCGATCGTGACGTTGTCGCCTGCTCCAAGATTATTAGCGCTGGTAGTGAAAGTATTACCTGTTTTTGTCAGCTGGCATTCATTCGATGATCCTTCGGCGCCGCTATAACAAGAAGTCTGACCATTCAACGTGGCAGCGATATTGCTGGCGACATTCAAGCTGACCGTTAAGTGGTTGATTGGCACGGCCCATTCGGTGCCGTTCGTGTCCCAATAAAACTCATCGTCTTTGGTGTCGCTAAAATACCCCGTCACATCGTGCTCGGTGTAGACGATTTTGTAGGTATGGCTCCCGTGAACGTATGTATTAGCATCACCAATGCGCACCACCAGGTTGTCGTTATCATCGCTGGACGTACTGTAACGGAGCGGCCGATTGCGCTGGTCGGTCACTTGATCGATAGAAAGATTCACCGGATGATCTTGGTATTTTTTAGGGATCGCTCGTTCGATGCCATGATTTTCATCAGCAGCCGGGAAATCAGCGGTGATGGTTTCAGTGGTTTTTAAAACCGACCGCCCTTCTCGATTAGTGGTCAGATCGTAGTGGATGTCATAGTCGGTGATCGTGAAGTTATTAACGGCGTCGGCTCGCGCCACAGCTGGCGAAAAAAGCACGCTCGCCGCCGCCAGCAAAGTTCCAAGCACCAACCCAAGTCGTTTCATGCTGCTCATTATAACGAAGTTACGGAGAATAATAAAAATAGCGCCGAACGATTCACTGGTTCGACGCTATTTTACATAAAAGAATGTGGGTTATTTGTCTTCTTCGCGGGTCACCCATTCAACGAAGGCGCTGATGTAATTTTTGAGGAAATCGCGTGAGGCTTCAACGATGTTCCCCTCTTCATCAAAGGCATTACCAGCGTTCACTAGGTATAATTCTGGTTGACCCATCAGCTTCACGTTCAAGAAACCTGCGATGTGACGAAGGTCTGATTGTGCCACAGCGGTGCCGATTGGGCTGGGGCTGGCACCAACGATGCCGGTTGGCTTGCCGTTAAACGAATTTTTGCCCCACGGACGCGAAATCCAGTCAATCGCGTTCTTGAGTGGCCCAGGCAAGCTGCGGTTATACTCTGGCGTCACAAACAGAACGCCGTCAGCGGCATCAACGATATCTTTCGCCTCTTGGACGGCCTTTGGAAAATCAGCTTCAAGATCCTGGTTAAACAGCGGGAACGCACCGATGTTGATGTAATTGAACTCCACGCCTTCCGGCAACAGTTGTTCAAGGTTACGCGCCAACATCTTGTTAAATGATTTTTGCTGCAGACTACCTACCAGCACGGCAATTTTTGTCATGATGATCCCCTTATCATTTTATTTGCTATATTAAGTATAGTAAATAATGAGCCTTAAGGCAAGGCATTCGAAGCGATTATTAGCTGATGTTGGCGATGGTGTATGTCACCTCGCCTTTTGGTGTCACAATCACGGCAGTTTCACCGACTTTTTTGCCAAACAAAGCTTCACCGATTGGTGATTCGTTGCTGATTTTGCCAGAAAGCGGGTCAGCTTCAACCGGGCCAACAACGGTGTAGGTCACCGTCTTGCCGTCAGTTGTTAGTTCGACGATCGAGCCAAGGTTCACCGCGCCCTTGCTACCGCCCTTAATAATGTCAGCATTGGTGATAATGTCTTCAATTTCAGCAATACGAGTTTCAACCAGACCCTGCTCTTCGCGGGCGGCATCGTACTCGGCATTTTCAGAAAGGTCACCAAAGTCACGAGCTTCGGCGATCTTTTCAGCGATTTCACCGCGGCGCGCCTTCAGCTCTTCCAACTCCTGTTCGAGCTCTTGCTTACCGGTGGCTGTGATTTGGTATGCTTTTTTCATTCAATTATTTTCCTTATCTATAACCTACTATGGAGTTTAAGGAGGGGCACACCACGCTAAATATGGTGTGCCCTAATAACTCCTAATCAGTTAAGTATAGCGATCAGCTCGTCCTGTGTCAACTGTCTGAGGGCGCCGTCACCCCGGGTAACCAGCTCAATTTGACCGGCCTCCTCGAGGCGTTCGCTGATGGTGACGCGGTACGGAATTCCCATCAGTTCAGCATCAGCAAATTTTTGGCCGGGGCGGACATCGCGATCATCGTACAGTACGTCAATTCCCTGCTTTTCTAGCGCTTGATAAAGTTCGTCGGCGTGCTTGACGACGTTTTCGCTGTCGCCGATGCGCACCAAGTAAACTTTAGCTGGCGCGATGTTTTCTGGCCAAATAAGGCCCTTATCATCTGACATTTTTTCAGCGATCACACCCATCACGCGAGTGATGCCGATACCGTAGCTTCCCATATAAATCGAGGCTTGCTGATCATTTTGGTCGGCAAATTTCAGCCCCATGCTGTCAGTTTTAGTGGTGCCAAAGTTGAAGATATTACCTACTTCGGCTGTTTTGATCGGTTCAAGTTCCTCGCGCGAAATGCCGAGCTCCTTGACGGCATCGTCAATCACCTCTTCGTTAATAGCAATGTTCTTTTCGCGGTGTAGATAAATCACATCTTCACCGGCGTCGGTAATTGTTTGAAATTCGTGGCTAAACTTGGTGAACGCGCCGCCGCTAGCGAAGGTCACATAGGTGTCGTCACCAATACCGAGGCGGCTATAAATGCGCTTATACGCCTCAATCGCCTGATTGTAGTAATTTTCAAGGTCTTCGGCGGAGGCATGGAGCGAGTACATGTCTTTCATCACAAATTCGCGGCCACGCATAATACCGCTTTTAGCGCGCAGTTCGTTGCGCATTTTAGTTTGGAATTGATACAGGCTGATCGGCAGGTCTTTATAGCTGCGGACGTATTGCTTCAGCATTTCAACGATGGCTTCTTCGTGGCTCCAACCCAACCCGACTTCGGTTTCGTCTTTGAGCTTGGTTTTAAACCAGATATCAACTACTTCGTCGTCCCAACGGCCGGTTTTTTCCCAAATTTCCTTGCGCTGAAGGCTGGTCATAATCAGCTCGTTGGAATGAATCGCGTTCATTTCTTCGCGCACAATTTGTTTGATGTTTTCAAGCACCTTTAGACCAAGCGGCAAGTAGGCATAGGCGCCGGCCATTTCTTTGTACACAAAACCAGCTCGAATCAGCAGCTGGGCATTTTTTGCCACCTCGTCGGCTGGCGCTTCTTTTAGCGTTCTGGTGAATAAGTTTGATAGTCTCATAACTATTTTCTAGTGTATCAGAGGTAAAATGAAAAGCACATAGTAAGCCACCCCGTTTTTGGCGACATGGAGCAAAATCGATGCCCACAAATTGCCCGTGAAGAGTCGCAGAAAGCACGACACCACACTCAAAACAAACACGTCGATGCCGACATTCCATTGGCCGTGAATGGCGCCAAACAAGGCGCTAGTAACAAGGATTGCCACCCACGTTGGCACGTATCGGCGGAGCTTACCAAAGAGATAGCCGCGGAATAACGTCTCCTCTGCAACAGGCGCCAAAATAACCAACACGATGAGCGCTAAAATGTACTGATACAGCGGCCCCAGATGCGTAAAACCAGTGTCCTGGGCCTGGTTAGCATTAAAGCCTGGCAAGTAGTTCGACACGGCATAAACAATGATCGACGAAAGAACAATGTACGTCAGATAGGCCGCCGGAAGCAGCATAATATCGACCCATGATAGTGGCCGGCGATAACCAAGATCACTGAGGGTTGTTTTGTTGCGCAACTTTTTTATCCACCACGGCACGCCGAGGGCGAGCACCAGGGCGGCCGCATAAACAATCAGGGCAAAAATCGACTGCAACACGTCGTCATTCACATGGCTAAACGGTACACCAATCCACACCAGGCCAACCAAAATGAGCGTAATCCCCGCTTCGGCGGCATAAAAGCTAGCTGCCACCCACGCAGGGAGCGCTAAAGCCATCCACCAGAATCTTGGCTTGGTCTTTGCGAGGTAATTAGAAGAGTTTGACGACATCACCCACCGTGATAATTACGACTAACGCCATCAGCACAGAGAAACCAACCGCTTGGATTTGCTCCTCTTTTTCTTTGGTCAATTTTTTGCGGCGTACGCGGTAGAGCCAGCTGACGAACCAGCGTCCACCATCAAGCGCCGGGATTGGCAGCGCGTTCATCACTGCTAGTGACAGCGAAATAATCGCGGTCAGAAAAACCAGTTGGATTGGGCCGGCTTTTTCAGCCGCTGGGAAAATCGTACCAAGAATCCCCACCGGGCCAGCTACGCTCCCACTAACCGAACTGAGGTTTGCATCAGCCGTTTTGTGCTGCGCTGGAACCAGTTGCAGCACCAGGCCGCTAATCAAGTTATACACGAGCCCCACTGTCCCCTGCAGCGTCACCCAGGTGTACTGAATCGTCGTGCCAACACCAACAATTGGTGCCGACCACGTCGCCCGGATTGATTCTTGCTGACCAAGACCAGCCCCAAGTACCGGCTTGGATGGATCATTACGTAGTGTCAGGCTTGTCTGCACATCGTTACCGGCGTGACGGTACGTCACTGGTACAGTTTGGCCATGCAGTTTTTTGGTGAGGGTAACCAGTTGGTCGGCTGAGGTGATTTTTTGATTGTTGAGCTTTAAAATTTCATCGCCAGCTTTCATCCCAGCTTTGGTAGCCGGATAGCCTTTTTCAACCTCTGTTATTTGAACCGGTTGCTGCACCTGATGCACGTCAGCTGGAACGACGAATTGGTTTGGGAGAATTTTCGGCAGGCCGATAAGCGCCAAGATAGTCAGCAGGAAAGCCGCGATCAGCCAGTTCATCAGCACGCCAGCGAACAAAATTTTTGTTTTCTGCCAAAACGTGGCACGGCCGTAGTCGCCCGGCTTATTATCGTCGTCATGCTCGCCTTGGAGCTTTACAAAGCCACCAAGCGGCAGCCAGTTGAGCGTAAACAGCACGCCATTCTTTAGCTTTTTGCCCCAAGCGCGTGGCGGAAAGCCGATACCAAATTCTTCCACTACTACACCGTTGCGGTGCGCCACAATCGCGTGGCCAAGTTCGTGAACCGCCACTAAAATCACTAAAATCAGCAACCCACCAATGATCTCCAGTATCAGCACGTCTTCCCTCTCTACTTTCCAAAGCGCCGCTGTCGGCGCGCATATTCTTTTAGTATATCGTCAACATCGTCTTTTGTCATTTCCGGCCATAACTTTTTGAGGAACAATAATTCCGAGTAGGCTGCCCGCCATAGCATAAAGTTCGAGATGCGCTTTTCGTCGCTGGTGCGCACAATCAGATCGATTGGCGGCACTTCCGGCGCATACAAATTTTCGCTGATGAGCTCAGGTGTAATGTCCGCTTCCGCCACCCCGCTGGCGACGATTTTCTTCACGGCATCGGTAATTTCACGCTGGCCACCATAATTCAAACAAACCGCCAACGTGCCGCCGGTGTTGCCGGCCGTTTTAGCTTCGGCGTTTTCAATCGCTGCAACCAGCCGCGGCGCCAGATTCTCACGGGTGCCAAGCACCAGCAGGCGCACGTTTTTTTGCATAAAATACTTCAAATCAGTTTTTAACAGCCGTAAGCAGAGCGACATAATCTTACTAACTTCGGCTTTTGGCCGCTGCCAGTTTTCGGTGCTGAATATAAAGATAGACGCATATTGTATGCCCTTATCATAGGTTTCAAACAGTACGTCCTTCAATACGTTATAGCCAGCCAAATGCCCTTCATAGCCTGGCAATCCGTGCTTTTTCGCCCAGCGGCGGTTCCCATCAACGATAAATCCGATGTGGATCGGTAGCTGATCAGCCGGCACCATTAGATGGTCAGGATTTCTTTTTCTTTAGCTTTAAAGATTTCGTCGATTCGCGCGTTATACGTGCTCATATCATCGTCGATACCCTTTTCAATGCGCTTGACGTCGTCTTCTGACAACTCCTTGGCGTCTTTGAGGCGCTTCGCCTCTTTAAGGGCGTCTTGGCGGATGTTACGCAGTGCAATACGGGTTTCTTCTACCTTCTCCGACGTCTGCTTGACGATGTCGCGGCGACGTTCTTCGGTTAGCGGTGGGATTGGCACGCGCACCACGCGGCCATCATCACTTGGATTCATCCCTAGGGATTGATCAGCACGGATGGCGCCGGCAATCGCCTGCAAGTTGCTCGGGTCGAATGGTGTGATCTGCAGGAGCTGCGGTTCAGGCGCCGATACGCTCGCTACTTGGTTGAGCGGCATTTTCTGGCCGTACGCTTCAACGTGAATGCTATCGAGCATGCTTGCGTGCGCGCGGCCCGTGCGGACCTTCTTTAGTTCTTCTTCAAAGTGGGTAATCGCGCTCTCAAAACGCTGCTGGTAGGATTTCGTGTCAAACATAATTTCTTTCTGGATTTTCCTCTGATTGGTGCGCGCCTAACTGCTTTCACCACGCACCATCCGAAAACGATGCGCTACGGGTCTTTCGGGCGTTCAGGGTTGCGCGCGGTACTACAACGCCTTGTTCCCTTCCCATTATATATCAAAATAGCTCCTCTTTTGTTGGTGTGAGGAGCTATTTTTATCCGATTGTCAGATGATTAGTCGTTAACGCCAAGCTCAATGCGCTTGAAGCGGTTCACAACCACGTTTTCACCAGTTTTGGCGATGGTTTGCTTGAGGTACTGCTCAACGGTCATGGTGTCGTCAAACACGTACTGCTGAGAGAGAAGCACCTTGTCGGCGAAGTTCTTTTTGATTTGACCTTCAACGATTTTGGCAGCGATGTCAGCTGGCTTGCCTTTAACGGCTTCGCTGGCTTCAGCCTCAGCACGAACGCGAGCGATTTCCTCTTCTGGAATATCAGCCTCAGAAACGTACTGCGGATTCATTGAAGCCACTTGCAGAGCGATGTTGTGCGCAAACTCTTTGAAGCCGTCGGTGCGAGCAACGAAGTCGGTCTCACAGTTCACTTCCACCAGCACGCCGATGCGGCCACTGTGAACGTAGCTGTCAATCAGGCCTTCGCGCGCTTCGCGGTCGGCTTTCTTTTCAGCCTTGGTCAGACCCTTTTTGCGGAGTGCTTCGAGCGCTTTATCAAAGTCGCCATCAGCCTCAACCAGCGCTACCTTCGCGTCGGTCAAGCCGATACCGGTCAGTTCTTTGAG
>Ga0164242_10005889_pt1 | contig 13573 bp, 11 predicted proteins | sample OricomgcompostMG_FD_108783 | JGI IMG/M metagenome (GOLD analysis project Ga0164242, IMG submission 108783) | Miracle-Growth compost microbial communities from Emeryville, California, USA - Original compost - Miracle growth compost (MG) ...
GGCGAAGTTGGTCGGCTTGGCGTAGAGGCCGCCTTCGTCCCAGGTCGTCGACGACCGCAACTCGCTCACGAACTCCGACTGCGTCGCGTCGCCGCCCGCCTTCTTCAGTCCGTAGACGAACAGGTCAGCCACCGCCCAGCCGGTGAGGTCGCCGAAGGACGGATCACCCTTCTCGCCAGCATATTTGGCCAATGCGTCCTGCATTGCCTTCGTCGCGTCCGTGTTCGCCTCAGCGGGCGTCACCGCGGTGTTGAAATACACCCCCTGGGCTGCCTGCACGGCGGCCTTGTCGTTGAGCAGCGCGGCACCGTAGCCGGTCGGCAGCAGGATGAGCTTCATGTTCACGCCGTTCTGCTTCAGGCTTGTCGCCATCGACAGCGCGGTCGTCGCGTCGGTGCCGGCGAAGACGCAGTCGGTGTCGGAGTCCTTGATGCCCAGCACGATCGGCCCGGTGTTGGTGTCGCCCACGGGCAACTGGGTGTTCTCGTATCCCTTTTGCAGGCCGACCTTCTGCGCGGAGATGACGGCGGCCTCGGCGGAGCGTCCGGATGCTGGACCCTTGGTACCGACGCCGCCGACTTTCGTGCAGCCTTGGGACTTGAAGAACTTCCCGAACGTCGTGGCCGCTCGCGCGTAGTCCTCGTAGCCGACCGTGTCGAAGAATGTGGTGTAGCTCTTGTCGGTCCACTCGGGGCCGCCATCCCACGAGGCCCCGATGACGGGCATCTCGGCTGCCTTCGCTGCGGCCGCGGCGGCGAAGAACACCGGGCTGGCGTCCAGGATCGCGTATACCTTGTCCTGTTTGATCAGCTTCTGCGTGGCGCTGAGCACCCCAGCGGTCGATGACGTGTCGTCGGCGACCACCGCGGTGAGCTTGTGGCCGTCGACGCCGCCCTTGGCGTTTTCGACGGCGAAGCGGGCATTGACGGCCTTCTCCAGCGTCGTGTAGTTCGCCGAGTAGGCGCCGGTCAACGAGGTGACGATGCCGACCTTGATGTCGGCCTTCGACCGGTTGCAGAAGCGCCGTTGTTGGATGACCCGCAACCAGCCATCGCAACGCCCAACACGACGACCACACCGGCGGCGGCCAGAACTCGCGTCCGCATCCACATCACCTACCCCTGAGCCAACTCAAACCGTCCAACCGAACCTAGCCCGCGAACAGAGCGCACGTCTAACAGGCAAGAATTGCATTCCGATAACGATGCCTGGTCATCGAGGCGTTCCAACGCCGGGTACGCTGGCAGTAGTGCCCGCAGAGTTCTGCCTCGGGCATCGTCTGCATCGACCACCACGTGCCGCGACCAACCGGTCCGCGCCGGGCAGGACGATCCTCCTACGTTCGGAGTAACTCAATGGCGGCTACCCGCCCCAGTGCCACCCTGTCCAAACAATCCAACTCGCCCGACGACGACCGCAGCGCGGCGGGCTTCGCCGACCTCGGCGTCCCGACCGAACTGGTCGCCGTCCTGAACAAGGCCGGCATCACCGCACCGTTCCCGATCCAGTCCGCGACGTTGCCCGACTCCCTCGCCGGCCGCGACGTGCTCGGGCGCGGCCGCACCGGTTCGGGAAAGACGTACGCGTTCGTCCTGCCGTTGCTCGCGCGCCTGGCGGCCAGCGGTTCCCAGCGCAGCCCTGCTCGCCCGCGCGCTCTGATCCTGGCGCCCACCCGTGAACTCGCCGGCCAGATCGACGCCGCCATGGCGCCGTTGGCCAAAGCCCTGTCGCTGCGCACGATGACCGTGTTCGGCGGGGTCGGACCGGGCCCGCAGATCGCCGGGCTGCGTGCCGGCGTCGACGTGCTGGTCGCCTGCCCCGGCCGGCTCGCCGACCACATTGCCAACGGCCACGCCAAGCTGGACCGGGTCGAGATCACCGTTCTCGACGAGGCCGATCACATGGCCGACCTGGGATTCCTCCCTGTCGTGCGAAGACTGCTCGATCAGACGCCACGCGACGGACAGCGGATGCTGTTCTCGGCGACCCTGGACGGCGGCGTCGAAGTCCTGGTGAAGCGGTTCCTGAAGAGCCCGGTGACGCACAGCGTCGACTCGGCCGAGTCCCCGGTGTCCACGATGGCGCACCACGTCCTGCACATCCGTCACGACGACCGGTTGCCGGTTCTGGTCGACCTCACCGCTGCCCCCGGACGCACCGTCGTGTTCACCCGGACGAAGCAGCGGGCGAAGCGGCTGACCCGTGACCTCATCGCCGCCGGCGTGCCGGCGGTCGAACTGCACGGCAACCTCGCGCAGAACGCGCGGACGCGCAACCTGCTGGCGTTCTCCGACGGCAGCGTGAACACGCTGGTCGCGACGGATATCGCCGCCCGTGGAATCCACGTAGACGACGTGGCGCTGGTGATCCACGCAGACCCGCCGGTCGAGCACAAGGCATACCTGCACCGGTCTGGGCGCACCGCGCGGGCCGGAGCCGAGGGCGTCGTCGTCACCTTGATGACCGATGACCAGGTCGCCGATGTGCGCGATCTGACGCGCAAGGCCTCGATCAAGCCGACGACGACGCGGCTGCGTCCCGGCGATCCGCTGCTGAACGAGCTCGCGCCCGGCGCGCGGTCGTTCACCGCAGCGCCGCCCGCGCCGTCCGGCGCGTCGGCAGGTGGTTCGACACAGGGCGGGCGCAGCAGCGGCGGTGGCTCCGGCCGTGGCCGACGGCGACGTCCCGCGGCGGCAGCCGGCGCCACCGCGCCCGCCGCCCGGACTGCCACGAGCGGGTCCGCCTCGGCCAGCCGATCGGGCAGCGCCGCCGCGTTTTCGGCGGGATCTCGTCCGCGCGGACGCCGGACCAGGTAGCCGGTGGCCGAGCCGGCCTGGCGAAGGCCGGCTCTCAGAAGCCGGTGAAGACCGGTCGGAGCCGGGCTAGCGAGTCCTGCTGGCCCAGTCCCGACGGTGTGTGCGCGGGATCCAGCCGGCCGTAGACGAGCCGCACGAGCGACTCGGCGGGCAGCTGCAACCGCGCCGCGTCATCGGAAGCGGAATCGACAGGCTCCAACACGACGTCGGGGCCTGTGCGCAGCAGGAACAGCCGCGCTGGCTCCCTGGTCTCGACCACGACGTCGCCACCATTCTGCTGAGCCTTGCCGACCCTCGTCGCCAGGTCGGGCAGCGTGTCGATCAACAGCTCGACCGCGTCGCCGGCGACCGTCGCCGCAGGGTCCAGCGCGACCGCGATATCCCAGGTGTGCAAGGCATGCTCGCCAAGACGCATCCGCGCGAGGCCGGTCAGATCCAGCTCCGTCCCGAAGGCGGTGAGCGCGAACCGCTCGCGCTGCGGCCCGGACAGCGATTCCAAGGCCCGGACGAGCTCCTCGCTCGTCCGGACGCTTCCGGCGATCTGTTCCGACGGCGTCAGCGCGTTCCAGCGGTCCCAGATCGGGCTGAACTCATCCGGCCCCGGCGCGGGCCTACTCTCAAGCCCGGCCTGCAGGAACAGCGCGAAGATCTCTGCCTGGCTGCCCAGATGCGAGGCGACCTGGGCGATCGACCATGCGTCGTCGTAGGACTGGGCCTGAGCTGCTCGGTCGTCCAGCGACGAGACGATTCCGCAGAAGCGCTCGTGGGACGTGCGGATCGCGCGGATCCAGGTGATCGCGTCAGACACGAGAGCCCCCAGAGGCATCGGAGCCCGCAGCGTTTTCAGAGTCCGCAGCGTCGACCGGACGGCGTCCGCCGCTGGCGATCAGGCCATAGACGTGTTGCACGTGAAGGCGGATCACCAGGCGCCGATCAGCGATCATCGACGCGTAGAACTCGTCTGCCTGCTGCGGTCCGTAGAAGCTGCTGTGCACCGCCAGCAGTTCGGCGGTCGCCGGGTCGCCCGGGCTTTGCGCGACATCAGACAAGGTGACGGAACCTTCGGCGACGGCGTAGGCCCAGAAGTTGTCGCCGGCCACGTGAAGGGCGGCACGTGGATCCCTACGCGCGTTGCGGGCTTTGACGCGGCCGGCGGTGGTCGAGATGCGCACGATCCGCGCGTCGGGGTCGAAAACGTAGAGGACGTTGGACAGCTGCGGGGCGCCGTCGGCGCCCAGGGTGGCCAGCACGGCCTCCCGCGAGTCGCCGATCAACTGCCACAGCGCGCTGTCGGCAGGGCTGTCACTCATCGCGCCCGCCGCCCGCCGGAGCTTCGGCGTGGTCACCGGCATCGTTGGCTGGCGCATCGGCAGCGGCACGGCGGCGCCTGCCGATGATGGCTGCCGCGGCCGGGATGGTGGCCGCCAGCGCCGCAGCGCGCATCCACCCTTGGTTCAGGCGATGTCCCAACGCGTGGTCGAGTGAGAGGTTGCCGGGTCCGGTGAAGGCCACGCCGAGCGCGGCGGCGCCGAGGACGGCCGGAAACTCAAGGCCTCCCTTGTTGACGAAGAAGCCGTTGGGCGCGTGGGTCGAGGACGCGACGGCCATCGTCGCCGCGGCCGCGGCGCCAGCCCCGGCCGTGCCGAGCCCGGCGGCGAGCAGCGCGCCGCCGGCGGCCTCGCCGAGACCCGCCGCGAGCGCGTTGGCCTTGCCGGGACGGAACCCGATCGAGTCGAATCCCGCGGCGGTCGCCTCTAGGCCGGCGCCGCCGAACCAGCCGAAGAGCTTTTGCGCGCCATGCGCGGCGAGTGTCGCGCCGACGCTCGCCCGGACCACGAGCAGGCCGATGTCGCGCCCAGTCGTCATAGCAGGACGGACATGGTCGGGCGGATAAGGTTCGTCAGCGTCATCGAGATGCTCCCAAGAATCGAAATCGTCCTTCACGGTCATTGCTCTTCAGTTCTCTATCATGCCCCGGTACTCTTTGAGAACCGTCTCTGATCATGCTGCACCCAGCGCGCCGTATCAAGCAGGCACATGCCGATCCCTCAGTTCTGCGGAGGTAACCATGAGCGCGGCCCCGAGTGAGTCACACGAGCCGATCGAGTGCCGGGCCAGGGAGGTCCTCGATCTGGTCGCCGACAAGTGGTCGCTGTACGTGGTCGCGCGGTTGGGCGACGGGCCGCAGCGGTTCACCGAGCTCAAGCGGAGTATCGACGGCGTCAGCCAGCGCATGCTCACGGTCACGCTGCGCGGGCTCGAGCGAGACGGGATCCTCACCCGCACGGTGTACGAGGTCATGCCGCCGCATGTCAGTTACGAGTTGACCGACATGGGCCGGACACTCCTGCAGGCGACCGCGCCGCTGATCGACTGGAGCACGCGGCACCTGTCCCGGATCGACTCGGCCCGTGCCGACTACGACGCCCGCCTCGCTGGGTCCGCGTCCCGCTCAGCCGTCCGTCCGGCAGGCTCGCGCGGCTAGCGCGGTGGGCGCGAGCAGCGCGGACCGGCGATGCCGAGCGCGCCGCAGGCTGCCGCGAGCGTCGACGTGCGGACCGCTGCCGGATCGTCATCGGCGTCGGCCTGCAACAGCCCGGCCCGGACGGCCCCCAGCGCTGCCCGGGCCCGGGTGCGTGCCGTTGTGTCAGGAGCCTCGCAGCCGCTGAGCAACTGTGTCATCCGGGTGCGCAGCTGCTCATGCGAGACCGAAGCCGGACGCCGGGTCACCGACGGATCTTGGGTGAGCACCCGCAACAGGCCCAGATGCCGGGCGCCGATGTCGACGTAACCCGCCAGGATGGCCCGGCGTGCCGCAGCCGACGGGCTGATGACGGCCCCGTCGACCAGGCTGGCGAGTTCGCTCACGACCGGTTCGACGAGGGCGGACAGCAGATCGTCCTTGGTCCGGAAGTGGTAGTACAGCGCCGCCTTGGTGAAACCGAGCCGCTCGGCCAGTTCCCGGGTCGAGGTGGCCGCGAATCCCTGTTCGGCGAATAGTTCGAGGGCGACGCGCAGGATCCGGACCCGGGTGGCGTCCGGGGCGACCACGCCAGCCTGAGCAGTGCTCACGACGCCCCCTCTCAGCGGAAGCTCAAGAAGTCTCGCAGGCTCAGCAGGCTACCCGGTGACTTGACTGTCGACAAGTAGGTGACTTACCGTTCGACAGGTAATCATCATTGTCTTGACCGTGCCCTTCGGACGCTCATCGCCGGCGGCGGGTCCAGGAGGGCGGAACGTGTGTTCGCTGCGCTAGGCCAGGTCGTCGTACGTCATCCGTGGCGAGTGATCATCATCTGGCTGATCGCAGCCGTGGCCGTTATCGGCTTCGCCCCGAAGCTGACCTCGACCAGCGACGAGGCGAGCTTTCTGCCCGACCACTATGAGTCGATCCAGGCGCAGGATCTGCAGGAGTCGGCCTTTCCTCAGGCCGCAACGCCGGCGGCGGTCATCGTCATCGAACGTTCCGACGGCCATGCGCTAACCACGACGGATTCGGCGAAGGTCACCGCGGTCGGCAAGGCGTTGACCGACGCGCACGTCGCTCATGTCACCTCGCTTCAGGTCAGCCCGCCATCGCCGAACAAGCTGATCCAGACGATCACGGTGCACATGCCCACTGTCACCGACCCGAACGACAAGACCCAGCCGGACGCGGTCAAGGCGCTGCGCGGCGATCTGCAGAACGAACTGTCCGGCACCGACCTCAAGGGCGGCATCACCGGCACCGCGGCCCAAACGCTGGACGCGCAGAAATCCGGCGACCGCGCCACCCTCATCATCGGCGTGGCGACGATCGGGCTGATCATCGTGCTGTTGCTGGTGATCTTTCGCAGCCCGATCATCGCGCTGCTGCCCATCATCACCATCGGCGTGGTGTCGCAAGTCGCGGATGGCTTCATCGCCTGGGCCAACCAGGCCTTTGACCTGAAGATAGACAGTTCGGTCACGGCGTTGTTGATCGTCGTGCTCTTCGGCGTGGGCACCGACTACATCCTCTTCTTGATGTTTCGCTATCGCGAGCGGCTGCGAGCCGGTGAGGACGCCAAGACGGCGATGGTCTCCGCCGTCACGCGGGCGGGCGAGGCCATCGCGTCTGCCGCAGGAGCGGTCATCATCGCCTTTCTCGCGCTGACCCTGTCAACGCTCGGGCTGTTCAAGTCGCTCGGCCCCGCACTGGCCATCGCCGTCGCGCTGACCCTGATCGCCGGGCTGACACTGATCCCGGCGATCGTCTCGCTGCTGGGCACGAAGGTGTTCTGGCCGTCCAGCGCGTGGCGACACGAGCCGACCGGCGCGCGGTTCGCCGCGATCGGCTCGGCGATGGGCCGCCATCCCGCGCGCTTCGCGATCGCCTCCGGCGGCCTGATGCTGCTGCTGACCGTTGCCGCGTTCGGCTTCCATCCCAACTTCGACCTCAGCGGCGGATCGACCTCGTCCACCGCCGAATCGAGCGTTTACAACAAAGAGTTGCTCAAGGGCCTACCGGCCGGCACCACCGAGCCGTCTCAGGTCTACGTGCGCTCCAACGACGGAAAGCCGTTGGACACTGGGGAATTAGGGGCCTACCGAGACAAACTCGGGGCTGTGCCCGGTGTCGGCGAGGTCACCGAGCCGAAACTGTCGGCCGACCAGAAGGTCGCCTATCTGCAGGTCACCCTCGCCAACCCGCCGCAGTCCAGCAAGGCGATCAACACCGTGGACGGGCCGCTGCGTCACACCGCCCACGCGGCCGCGCCGGCAGGCACGACCGCCGTCGTCGGCGGCATCACCGCAGTGCTGGTCGATATCCAAAAGGCGGTCAACCACGACTACGCCTTGGTGTTCCCTGTCGCCGCCGCGGTGATCATGCTGATCCTGGGGCTGTTGCTGCGCAGCGTCGTGGCGCCCTGGTACCTGATGGCCTCGGTCGGCCTCGGCTTCGGCGCGACGCTGGGCAGCACTGTGCTGGTCTTTCAGAATGCGCGGGGTGAGCCGGGCCTCATCTTCATGCTGCCGATCATCATGTATCTGTTCGTGGTGGCGCTGGGCACCGACTACAACATCCTGATGATCGCGCGCTTGCGGGAAGAGGCGCGCGAGGGGCGAAGTCCGAGGGACGCTGCCGCGATGGCCGTCCGCCACGCGGGTCCGACGATCGCGGCCGCCGGGCTCATCCTGGCGGGCACGTTCGCCTCCCTCATGCTCGCCGGAAACTCGACCTTGTCGCAGATGGGCTTCGCGATCTCGTTCGGCATCGTGGTCGCCGCGTTTGTCATGGCGATGTTCTTCACGCCCGCGCTGACGGCGGTGATCGGGCACGCGGCCTGGTGGCCCGGCCACGCCGACACCTCCGTGCCCGCGCAACCGGCCGAGGCGTCCGGCTTCACATCGCCGACCGGTGATGCCCGCCGTCGACCTCGATCCACGCCCCGTTGATGTAACCGGCCTGGTCCGAGCACAGGTACGTGATCAACGAGGCGATCTCGGACGGCTGACCGAGCCGTCCGGCAGGCACGCCGCCGTTGTTGATGATCCAGTCCCGGCGTTCTTGCTTGCTCGCGACGCCGATCTGGGCGTTCATATAGGCGATAGCGCCTTCGGTCTCGATCCAGCCGCAGGCCACCGTGTTCACGGTCACGCCGCGCCCGGCGTACTCGTCTGCCACGGTCTTGAGAAGGCCCGCTGTCGACGGCCGCGTGGCGTTGGCGACCGCGTGATGGATGGAGCCAACCGGCTCCTTCGCCGTGGCCGAGCCGATGTGGACGAAGCGCCCCCAGCCGGCGTCGGCCATGCCCGGCAGCAGGGCGTGCAGCAGGTAGATCTGGCTCATCGTGTAGGCGCGGAAGGCATCGACGTAGCGTTCGTACTCGACGATGTCGTCGAAATCGCCAGGCTCGTTGTACTTGATCTGGCCGACCGCGATATGCGGGGCTTGCCAAGTCTCCGCGATCTGCGCGACCGTTCGCCGCACCGTCGGCTCGTCGGACATGTCCGCGGCGATGCCCATGGCCGCCCCGCCCTTGTCGAGGATCGCCCGGACGGCCTCGTCCACCGTCGAGCGGGTACGCGCGACGATCGCGACCCTGGCGCCTTCGGCGGCCAGTTGGGACGCGACCTCCCGACCGACGCCCTGGCTGCCACCGACGACGAGCGCGACTCGTCCCGCGATTCCTAGATCCATTTGGTCCTCCGTCTGTTGGACGATCCGTTCTTCACGGTCGGCCGGTCAGCGTGATTGCCCCCGCTCAGGGCAACTCGCGGCGCCGAGGGGAGCGCCGGCCGTGCCCTAGCACTTGCCCTGGCCCGGAGCGCAGGCTCGAGTCGATCGCGGCTCTCACGAGTGATCCCCGAGGAAGGTCAGGTTCAGCGATTCCAGACCGAGCGTGCCGCGAGGCCACTTAACCCGCGGAGCGGGCCCGGCTGCCAGCTCGTAATTCGGGATGCGCCTGTGCCATTCCTCGTACACGATGCGCATCTCGAGGCGAGCCAGGTGCGAGCCGAGGCAACGGTGCACGCCGAGGCCGAAGCTGGCATGCGGGTTCTCGCCGCGGTGGAAGTCGATCTCGAGCGGGTGCGGGCGCACGCTCTCGTCGCGGTTGGCCACGGCCAGGTAGCTCGTCACCCGGGTTCCCGCAGGCAGGACGCGCCCGCCCAGCCGGGCGCCGATCACGCTGACACGGGGCACGAAGGGCGCCGGCGGATCCAGCCGCAGGAGTTCTTCGACGGCGGCCGGGATCAGGCCAGGGTCGTCGACGATCTCTTTGCGGCGCTCGGGGTTCCTGGCGAGCCGCTCCATCCCGAAGCTGAGCGAGCCGGTCACGGTGTCCAAGCCCGCTAGGACGAACAAGAAACAGAGCCCGAGCGCTTCGGCGTCATCGAGGGCGTCGTCGCCCTCGGCGCACAACAGCTGGCTCAGCACGTCGTCGCCGGCCACACCGCGGCGCGATTGGATCAACTCGCCGAGGTAGCCGATCAGTTCGATGGCGCTCGCCGGTTCGCCTTCGCCGGTCGGCAGCCCAGACGCGTCGGTGGCGCTGAGGATGTCTTCCTTCCATGCCTTGAGCTTGGTCAGGTCCTGCATGGGCAGGCCGAAGAAGGCAAGGAAGGTTTGGATGGGGAACAGATCGCCGACCTCGGCGACGAAGTCGCACCCGCCCCGCTCGACCAAAGGCTCGATCAATTCGATGACGTGCGCGCGCAGGGTGGCCTCAAGCGGACGGATGCTGCGGGGGCTGAAGAAGGGCTGCAGGATGCGGCGATAACGGGTCTGATCCGGTGGGTCGAAGGTGATCGGCACCAGTGGGATCGGGCTGTTCAACGACTCGAAGGCCCGTTCGGAGGAGAAGACATCGGCATGGCGCATCACCGCCTCGACGCTGTCTTGGTTGAGCGCAGCGAGGCTGCCGTCAACCGCGATCACATCACCGCGACCTAGCAGCAACTGCCAGGCGCGGTCGCGATCCTCGGCTATCGGCATGTCATTGAGTACCAGCGGATCCCTGATGGCGGAACCCTCCACGGCGATGATTCCTCCTCGTGCGCGGCCTCATGTGAGGATGGATCTGACACGACGTTCATCAGGACATGTGAACCGTAGCCATGCCGCAGGTGCGCGTCAACGGATCAGGCGATCTGAGCCGGAAGCCGACCGGTGGTGCCGTCCCGCCGGCGACCCGGTCCTGGTGTCGATCACGCCTCGGCGGTTGCGGGCTCGCTTATCGTGAGTTCTCCGAGGCGCGCGAGGCGCATCATTTCTCATGGAATTGGACGGTTGAGCATGACACGTGAACTGGACGGGAAGGTCGCCCTTATCACCGGAACCGGCAGCGGGATGGGCCGTGCGGGAGCCCTTCGCTTCGTCGCGGCCGGGGCGACGGTCATCGGGTGCGACATCGACGCCGAGGCAAGTGCCGAGACGGCGCGGATGGTCGAGGAGGCGGGCGGCCAGATGCAGGAGTTCGCCCCGGTCGACCTCGGTGATTTCGACCAGTGTCGGGACTGGGTCGAGCGCGCGGTGGCTGCCAACGGCCGGATCGACGTTTTGTGGAACAACGCTTCGGCATGCGTCTTCGCCCCTATCGACGGGATGAGCGTGATGGACTGGGACTACTCGATTCGCAATGAACTCACGCTGGTCTTTCTCGCGACGAAGGCAGCGTGGCCGCACTTGCGAAGCAACGGTGGCCTGATCATCAACACCGGATCGGTCGCCGGCTACGGCGGTGGACCAGGCGGCATCGCGCATTCGGCGACTAAGGCAGCCGTGCTGGCGATGACCGGCGTCATGGCGGCCGAGGGAGCACCGAACGGCATTCGTGCCGTGAGCATCAGCCCGGGAGTGATCCAGACGCCTGGCTCGGCCGAGCAGCTGGCTATGCCCGGCGCGCTCGACGCGTTGTTGAAGGCATCCCTGATCCCGAGGCTGGGCACGCCGGATGACATCGCGGCGGCCGCGGTGTTCCTAGCCTCCGAAAGCGCGTCTTTCGTTACCGGGGCGGACTTTCGGATCGACGGCGGGCTGGTCAACCATCGCTGACGGCCAAACTGGACGCGTGGCGACACCATCGCCAATCTGTTATGTGAACGCTGTTGACTACGGGTGTCAGAAGCGTCTAGCGTCTGTCGCTACAGCGCTGAGACCTACCTCACTTCCGACTTTCTGCTACGGACAAGGGAATGCGTCTTGACACCCATTAGCACCGATTCATATGCGGTCACCGACAGTTTCTTCGGCTCGCCGTACGTCGACGTCGACGAGGAACGGGACGAGCCGATCCCGCATCGCTACGTCCATGGTGGCTTCGACGGCACGAGCACTCGCTTCGCCTTCTGCTACCCGTCGCAGGACCTGTACCGCGGCCGGCTCTTCCAGCCGCTGGAGGGGGCCAACGCCGGCCATGAGAACGTCAACACCGGGCCTCTCGGCCAGGTGACCGGCGGTTTGGAGATGATCTTCAGGCTCGGCGGCTACGCCGTGGAGTCGAACATGGGCCACGTCGGCGACGTCATGGACCCGAAGGCGGGACCCGATCCGACGATCTACGGTTTCCGCGCCGCTGCCGAGACGGCGCGGTTCTCCAAGTTCATCGCGGCTCAGCTCTACGGTGGGCCGCCGAGCTACTCCTACGTCTACGGCGGCAGCGGCGGCGCGCGGCGCTCCCCGCTGTGCTTGGCCTACGCGCCGGACGTGTGGGACGCCGCGCTGCCCTACATGGGCGACGCGCAAGACGGCGACTACGGCGACATGCGGTTGCTGCGCAACGGCACACCGAACTTCTCGAGCATGTTCAATGTCCAGCGCGTGCTGGGCGACAAGATCCACGACGTGGTGGACGCCATGTGGCCCGGCGGCAGTGGAGACCCGTTCGCCGGCCTGGACACCCACCAGCGTGAGGAATTGGCGACCTTGTACCGCATCGGCTACCCGCGCGGAGACGAGTCGTTCATCGCCCAGCCGATGGGGCAGATGTGGCTATGGGCGTCGATGGCCAACCGGTTGCAGGCGGAGTATCCGCAGTACTGGCAGAACTTCTGGACGATGCCGGGGCACGTCGGTCACGACGAGCACCATTTGGTCGCCGACGACCTGATCGACCTTCGGACCAGCGTCAAGCGCGTGCTCTACGCCAAGGATCTGCTTGAAGACCCGTCGTTGCAGACCCCGGAACTGGCTCAGACCCGGGCGCTGGCAGGCCTGTTCGCGGGGATGAACAACATGTGGGACGTGCCGATGGCCATCCAGTTGGAAGAGACGCCTGCCGGGTACCTGCTCGGCGCGGGCGTCGAGCTGACCAGCGGGGCGGCTGCCGGCCGCAGACTGTACGTGCTCAACGGCCACGGTGACGTGCTGTTGGCCGACAGCGACGGCGAGGCCAGCAACGCTCGCTTCACCGGCGTCGAAGCAGGCGACTCGGTGCACGTGGACAACCACGCCTTTCTCGCCTACTGCTACTACTACCGGCACCACATCCTGCCGTGGGAGTCGGAGTACGACCACCTTCGCCTGGACGGCCAGCCCGTCTACGCCCAGTACGACATTCCCGAGATGTCGCCGTTCATGGGGGTCAAGCACACCGGCCGCATCGAAGGCAAGTTGATGTGGGTGCACCACACGCACGACTCCTCACTCTGGCCGCCGCAGGGGCTGGGCTTCAAAGCCAACATCGAGCGCGAATACGGCGTGGCGGCGGCGCGGGAGAAGTTCCGCCTCCGCTGGACCGAGAACGCTGAACACGTGCCGCCCGCGATGGCCGCCTCGTCGCCGCAGCGGGCGAACAACACCTGGCTGATCGACTACCAGCCGATCATCGAGCAGTGCCTGCTAGACCTGGTCGCGTGGGTCGAGGACGGCGTCGAGCCGGCCGACACGGCGTTCGACTACCGCGACGGAGCCATCGTGCTACCCACCAGTGCCGCCGAGCGAGGCGGGATTCAGCCGGTCGTGTCGGTGACCGCGAACGGGCAGGCGCGTGCGCAAGTGCGCGTGGGCGAGCCCGTCGAACTGGTAGCGCAGGCGGAGGCGCCGCCGAACGCCGGAACCATCATCAGCCTCCAATGGGACTTCGACGGCTCCGGCAGCTACCCGCACAGCGAGCGGCTGGACGGCTCGCAGGCAGCCGTGACCGTGTCGACGTCGCACACCTTCGACAAGCCCGGGACGTACTTCGTCACCGCCCTCGTGGAATCGCATCGCGAAGGAGATGCCGACGCGACCGCTCGTCGCGTCCCCAATCTCGCGTCGGCCCGCGTCATCGTGGCCTGAGCGCCGCCGCGCC
>Ga0164242_10005890_pt1 | contig 13572 bp, 10 predicted proteins | sample OricomgcompostMG_FD_108783 | JGI IMG/M metagenome (GOLD analysis project Ga0164242, IMG submission 108783) | Miracle-Growth compost microbial communities from Emeryville, California, USA - Original compost - Miracle growth compost (MG) ...
CCGCGCACCTTCGGCTTCCGCAAATTGAGCGACCTTGTTCGAAAGACGAACGAGTTTGAAATCGACCATCCCGAGGGCGGGACAATGCGCATCCGGGTGAAGCCCGCGCCTTCCGGGCGCTCACGGTCCAAGGCGCCGCGGTCGCCATGATCGGTGCACACTTATTCCAGCATGGTGGGATGGAATTCTTGGCGCATCCACCCTTCATGCCATCAGCAGAGGAAGGAAGCCGCTTTGCGGAACGAGGAACTGGACGTCTCTCCTGACAAGCGCCCGGTCAGCCCGTCTGCAGAACGCAACAAGGGTCCGATCGCCGATGTCCTGAAACGCGTCTTGCCCAATCGTGGCACGGTGCTCGAAATCAGCAGCGGCACAGGGCAACATGTCGTTCATTTTGCCCGTGAGATGCCGTACCTCACATGGCAACCCAGCGAGCGCGACGAACTCTCCCTCCAATGGATCGAACAGTGGATGGAGGCTGAGGCGCTCCCAAATATTCTACCCCCACTACGCCTCGACGTGACCGAATTGCCCTGGCAGGCAGGATCCGCGGCAGCAGTCGTTTGTCTGAACATGATTCACATCGCGCCGTGGTCGGCCGCGGAAGGACTCATTCGTGGTGCGGAAACCGTCCTTGGCCAAGGCGGCATTCTTTTCCTCTATGGCCCATATCTGCAGAGCGGCGTGCAAACATCACCCAGCAACGTGGCGTTTGACAGCGAGTTGCGATCGCGCAATCCGGAATGGGGTTTGCGCAATGTCGAGGATGTCACCCGCTGCGCTGTGTTGCACGGCTTCCGACAACCAGGAATCCGCGAGATGCCCGCGAACAATCTGTCGGTCATATTCCAAAGGCGATGAGGCCACGCTGAAGCCTACCTGCGGAAGGTACTTGACAGCGGCCCTCTGCGCTACTGGTCGGCCAATCACGCATAGACTACGCGGTACGACGTCGACGGCGGCTGCTGGGGGCAATCTCGACCGCTCGGGACCTTCGTGTTTTGCCCCTGATGATACCGTGATAGTCATTAGTCTGGTTACGTGGATCACGGGGCGGGGGCAACTTGTTCGACTATCGCGCCAAGCTGGCGAAACTACTTCGGGCCGGGGCGGAAACTCTGGACGGCCCGGCGACGACGACGGGTGATGGTTCTCGATTCGTGGATCTCGCGCCGACCGACGCAGCTGACGAGAATGGCGTATACACAGCGGCGCTGTCAGCAGCGACAAGCAACGACCGCGTCTTCAACGTCGCGCTCACCGGCCCATACGGATCCGGAAAGAGCAGCGTCATCAAGTCGTTCCTGAAGAGCTATGGCGGCAAGCCGCTTCATATCTCGCTTGCAGCCTTCCTGCCGGAAGCCGTGTCGCCCGCGGGCGTCGTCAGCAAGCAGGAGATAGAGCGAAGCATCCTCCAGCAGATGCTCTACGGCGCAGATGCGAACCGACTGCCCCTGTCGAGGTTCAAGCGCATCCAATCGCCTAGTCGTTGGTGGATCCCCGTTTCGCTATTCGTGGTCTTCGGGTTGGTTGCGCTGTGGCGCCTGATCCAGAAGCGCGACGAGGTCATGACGGGAGGATTCTTCAGGCCCCTCGACTTCACGAACTGGTTCAATCTCCTTACATTCGGCATCGGCGGCCTCTTCGTTTGGCTGCTCTTCTATCGGCTGTATGTCGCCAGTTTCGGGATATCGCTGAAGAGCGTGTCGCTGAAGGACATCGAGATCACGCCCGAAGCGGTGACGTCGGAGTCGATACTCAATCGCCACCTCGACGAGATCATCTACTTCTTCCAATCGACCACGTACGATCTCGTGGTCATCGAGGACCTAGACAGGTTCGAGGACACCGAGATCTTCGTTACGCTCCGTGAGATCAACGCGCTGGTGAACGGCAACGTCGGCGTCAAACGACGGGTGAGGTTCCTCTACGCGCTCCGCGACGACATGTTCAAGAACACCGATAGAACGAAATTCTTCGAATTCATCGTTCCCGTGATCCCCATCATCAGCAGCACAAACTCGATCGACAAGGTGCTCGATCAAGGGCGCAGACTTTCCCTAGAAGACCGGCTTAACGGAAGGTTTCTTCGAGAGGTTTCGATTTATCTGACCGATCTGCGATTGATCCAGAACATCTTCAACGAATATGCGATCTACATCGACAATCTGGATCCGAAGCATGACAACGGCCTGGATGCGGACAAGCTGCTCGCGATCCTGATCTACAAAAATATGTACCCGAGTGATTTCGAAGAGCTCCATCGAGGCAAGGGACAGCTCGCCGGCATCCTGCACGGGCATGAACGGTACGTGGCGGCGAGAGAGGCGAGTTACGCGACGGAGATCGCTCGCCTGGAAGGCCTTCTCCAGATCGGGGACAGGCAGCTTGCCGACGACCTGACCGATTTGAGGCGGATCTATGCGATGGCCATCGTCGAACTGATACCGGTCGCGACGCCGCGGATCAGCCCCGACCAGACCACCCCCATCGACGCGCGGAACCTGATGGACGAGGGGCGGCTAGAGTCGATCCTTTCCGCCCGGAGCGTCTACTACATCAGCGCGCAAGGGTACTGGCAGAAATTCCCGAAGGCTGAGCTGGAGGAGAAGGTCGGAAACTACGAGAGGTTTGAACAGCGCAAATCGGATCTGGAAAAGAAATCGGCTTCCTTCCGCGATCAGACGTCCAAGCAGTTGAACGACCTTAGGGAGAAGCTGAACAATATACGTCTGACGAAATTCAGCAGCATCCTTCGGGAGTACTCTGAGGAAGACGGCAACCTGTTCGATGGCTTCGGGGATAACGCCGATCTCGCGAGGTATCTGGTTCTGGAGGGCTATCTCGACGACACCTACTATCAATATACGTCGCTGTTCCACGCAGGGCGCCTCTCACCGAACGATCACCGGTTCCTGGTCAGCATACGAAGTTACAGGAATCCGAAGCCGGATTTTCAGGTCGACAATCCCAAGGAAGTGATCGACGCTATGCGGGACGAGGACTTTGACCGCGATTTCGCGCTCAACGTCAAAATCGCCGATTGCCTGTTGGCCGGCGACGCGACGTACTCGTCGAAGAAGCAGAGGATGCTGCAGTTCATCGCCTCCGATTTCGACAGGTGCGAGGCCTTCATGGCAAGCTACTACGAGCGCGGTGTCGCTGTAGATGAGCTCGTGAGGGGATTGGTGGAGACGTGGACGGGATTTCCCGCCGCCGTCATGGTCAGCCCGGCAAAGCATATCCATGCCGCTCGCATGATACGGCATCTTCCGGACCGGATGCTCTCGGCGCTCGCCAAGAACCATCCGGACTTTTCGGAATTCATATCGAACAATTTGGCCGACGTGCTGGCGCAGGGCATCGACTTTCCGCCCGAACGGCTCACGTTGTTACGGTTGGAAACCCGCGACCTTTCGTCGATCGAGTCGCATCCTGTGACTGTGAAGACACTGTTCGAACACGGTCAGTACGTTCTTTCGATCGACAACCTGGAATTCATCTACAGAAACCAGCTTCGACTCAATCAAAGCGGCAGGCTGCGCGAGCAGAACTACACGGCGCTGCTGGAGACGGGGAACGGTCCACTGCTCGAGAAGGTGGACCGCCACTTCGCATACTACCTCAGGAACGTGCTCTTCGCCCTGCCCGGCAACGACCGCGAAAGCGTGCCCACCATCCTGCGCATCATCAACAGGAAGGAGGTGGGTTTCGACGACGCGGCCGAGCTCTTGGCCAAGCAGGCGGCGTTGCTGCCCTCGCTGGAGGGTGTCCCTATCGACCTTCACGCCGAACTGTTCCGCTTGCAGCGGATCGAGCCGACTTGGGGGAATTGCCTGGCGTTTCAGCGGAGCGAGAACTTCGACGAGGGCGTCTTGACCGAGTTCCTGAACCGAGGCGACACGGTCGCGGCGCTTCGGAAAAGCATCATACCGGACGCGCTGGAAGGGCGCACGTTGCACGAATTCGTCGTCGAGAACGACGCCCTAAGCGACGAGGCCTACGCCGCCTACGTCCAATGTCTGCCTCACAAGGCAGACGCCTTTCCGAAGTCCGTGAGCATCACGAAGACGAAGACCTTGGTCGACCGGAACCTGGTGGTCTTCTCTCCGGAGAACTTGGCTCGTCTGGCGACGAGTACCGCGCTCGGCGTCGAGTTCGTCAGGAAGAACATTGCCGGGTTCTTCGAAGTGCAGGACGACTGCGATGTCGACGACGATTTCAGACAGAAGCTGCTGGAGGCGAACATCGGCGACGAGGCGCGGCTGCGCATCCTGTCGTCGATGGATGTCGACTCGCTCCAGAACGTGCCCGCCCGGGCCGCCCTCGTGGGTGACATCGTCGCCCGAACAAAAGCCGACGTGCCCTACCTCGGTGTTGATGCCGCGCGTGCCGTGGTTCTCGCGTCCCGTCCCCTCGAAACCCAGATCACGCTTCTCAACCTGTTCCGCGACAAGTTCGACGACGAGCAGGTGAAGGATCTTCTGCACTCGATGCCCTCGCCGCTTCCCGACATCCGACCTAGCTTTGATAAGCCCAGACTTCCGGACACAATGATTAATGTCGAGTTTGTGACGTGGCTGGAGGCGCGGAAGATTATCTCGTCATGGAGCAGAGCATCGGGCTTCTTCGACCACGGCCTACGCATCAACAATTTCAGGAAGTAAGGCTGGACCGGACACGATACCGGTGATCCGCTTGAATCTTAGCGGACTCGCCGGGTGGTTGGTTGCGGTGGAAGCGGGCAAGCGGGCCAAAGCATGTCCTGTGGGATGTTTACGGCAGCTTTTGGGACTGCAATGAAGGAAGGTGAATGGCGGCAATGAGGGCGCAGAGCGGACGCTGTGCGACTTGGGGATTGCAGAACGTGTTTGAGGAAGTTCTCACCACGTATACCCGAGCACCCTTTGGCTTTACTCTGCCAGACTTTTAGGCTGGAAGGGTCTATGGAGCCAACTGCGTTCGATAAGAGAAAGCTAACTCGAAGCTGGGGTTCGGGCCGGTGGCTAACCAGTTCAGATCCGCTCGATCGAGTGATCGGAAACCTGCATATACAGACAGTGCAGATCATTCTCGCCGCCATCAAGCAGCAGCGGATCCCGAAAGGTGCGCGCATGCCATCGACGCGCGCGATTGCGGAGATTCTCGGCATAAGCCGCAACACTGCGAAGCGTGCGGTAGAGATTCTGATCGAGCAGGGTGTGCTCGCTAGTAGGGACAGGTCCGGGACGTATCTGGTGACACCAGCGCCAGTCGAGCAGGCGGAGGAACACGCCGCCAAAGGTGACGACGCCGTAAACTGGCCGCGCCGCTTTACGCTCAAGCTGAATGCCGACTTGGAGCTACCGTCGATAAAGCCGACACAGGCGAGCTTCCTCTACGGGCAGTTCGATGCCTCCATATTTCCGATCGGCCGTTGGCGCGAATGCGAGCGATCCGCACTCAGCGTGACCGAGATCCAGAACTGGGGCAAAGATGTCGTCGACGAAGACGATCCTATGCTTATCGAGCAGCTGCGCTCCGAAGTCTTGCCGCGTCACGGCATCCTTGCCCGGCCGGAGAACATATTGATCACGCTCGGTGGCCAGCAGGGCCGCTATCTCGTCAGCCAAATCTTCGGCGGGTCCGAAACCATGTCGGGGATAGAACATCCTGGCATGCCGGACATGGCGCGGATGCTCGACCTGTCACGGACGCGGGTCAGGTCTCTCGTACTCGACGAAGGGGGTGTCATCATCGGTGAGCAGATGCGCGGTTGCGACACGGTTTTCCTGACGTGCGGGCATCAGTGCCCGACCACGGCTGTCATGTCGCTGGAGCGGCGAGTCGCTCTCCTCGAGCAGGCGAACCGGGACGACTTCATCGTGGTCGAAGACACGTTCGAGACCGAGATTTTCGCCAGCGGCAAGTATCCGCCGGCACTGAAATCGCTGCCGGGCTCAGAGCGAGTCATCCATATCGCTAGCCTGTCGAAGCTGATCGCGCCGGGCCTGCGCATTGGCTATGTGATCGCTCACCCCTCGGTGATCGCGAAAATGCGAGCACTTCGGCGGCTGATCCACCGTCACCCACCAGGCAATAATCAGCGAGCGCTTTCCATGTTCATTGAGCGTGGCTACTATCGTGCGTTCCTCCGCCGCGCGCAGGCGGTTGTGGCAGAACGTCAGGACACGATGGCCGCCGCGCTCACTCGCCATTTTCCGAGTGCCGACTGGCGACACTGCGATGGGGCATCGACGTTTTGGCTGAAGATTCCCGACGGTGTCGGTGGGCGGGCTCTTGCCGCCAGCGCCGCGGCTCGCGGCGTGCTGGTGGAATCAGGCACTCGCTACTTCCACAAGGACCCGGGCCGGGACGATCATGTCCGGCTGTCGGTTTCGAGCATCGTCTCGAACCGTATCGAGGACGGCATCCGGCGTCTGGCTGAGGCTCACCGCGACCGACTGCTGGGCGCAGATGGCGGCTAGCCGTAGCTCGCATAGCGCGCGTTGGCCGCAACCATCTGTTCCGCCGTCAGCATCTTCACGCTGCCGACCTGCCGCGCCAGCACATATTGCATGCACAGCGTTTCCAGCCGCAGCGCGGAATTGAAGGCCGCTTGCAGCGACTTCCCGTGCGAGATCATGCCGTGATTGCCAAGCAGGCAGGCGGTACGTCCCTGGAGCGCTTCGACGGCCAGGTCCGCTAGCTCAGGTGTGGCCCATTGTACATAGGGCGTGCAGCGCACGTCGTCGCCGCCAAATGCCGCCACCATGTAGTGGAATGCCGGCAGGCTGAGACCCGTCGACGCCATCGCTACGCAGTAGTTGGAATGCGTGTGCACGACCGCATGGGCATGCGGGAAGGCCTTGTAAATCGCCGAGTGCATCGCCCACTCGCTGGACGGCTTCTTGCCATCGATCGCCTGTCCGTCTAAGTCGCAATCGACGAATGCCTCGGGCGTAATCGACGCGACCATGGCGCCTGCGGGCGAGATCAGCATCCCGCGGCCTCCACGGGCGCTGACATTGCCCGCTGCCAGAAAAATCAGGCTCGATCTGCCCATCTCAACATAGGTCTTGCAGAGGTTGCGGCGGGTATCGTCTTCGCTGCTCATTGGGCTCTCCCTGTGCGGAATGCATGTTCATTTGGAATGTGCCGGCTTCCGCAGTGCGGGCACGCCAAACCGTCGAACGTCCGCTCTGTCCACTCTTCGTAGGCATCGAAGACTTGTCGCAGCGCGACCCGGCCGGGTTCGGCGAGCGCTCGTAGGTTGGCGGCATAATGCTCGGCTTCCGCGATGACCGCGGCCTCGTCGAAGACGGTGACCATGCGGTCGCGCATGAGCCATTGGCCGTCGACCATCAGGTCGCGAACGGCGCGCGGGTCGCCGTGGGTTACGATGCTCGCCGGGGTTATTGGCGATGCAGCCAGCGTCGCGGAACAGAAGTCGAGGATCAAGAGATCGGCACGGGCTTCAGGCCTGAGTCCGGCGGGACCCTGGCCAAGCGCTGCCCAGCCGTCCTGTGTGGAAGCGGCCAGCGCTTCGTCAGGGCGGATCCACGCCTTGTGCGAACTGCCGGGATCGCGGCCGGAAACTAGCATCTGGCGCATGGTCTCGAACATGTCGTGCCGGCCCGATGTGTTCGAGCAGTCGGTGCCAAGTCCGAGCCGCACGCCGGCATCAAGCATCTTGCGGACCGGCATGGCGCCGGAGCCGAGCATCTGGTTGCTGATAGGATTATGGATTGCCGTGGCCCCGCGCCTGCCCAGTGTGTCCCGCGCGGTGTCGTCCAGCCAGATAGCGTGCGCCAGCGAAGTCCGGCCGTCGAGCAACCCGAGCCGGTCGAGTTCGGCCACCGCGCCACCCGGCCAGCGCGACTCAGCCAAGCGATACTGTGGATAGGTTTCCAGCAGATGCGTATGGCTGCCGAGATCGTGGCGGGCGGCTAGTTCGGTCCAGAGATCGAGCAGAGGCTGCGAGCATCGCTGCGGGGCGTTGGGGCCAAGCAGCGGCGTGATGCGCCCATCGCGCATCGCGGCCAACCGTTCGGTCCTGAGGCGCAGCGCGTCATAGTCGGACATCTGCGCCCGGGCATGCTGCTCCAGCACCGCGCGATCGAGCGGCATGTCGAGAGTGTCCTCGTCGCGCAGGTCGGCGAAGAAGGGTGCAAAGCCGATGCGCAAGCCGCTCTGGCGATGCACCTCCAAGGCGTCATCTATAAATGACGCTACCGGGAAGTGGTCGACATAGCCGCCGATGCCGGCCCGGATCATCTCGATAGCAGTCAGGCGTAGCGACGCACGGATCGACGCCGCAGTCGAGCCGCGCCCATAGCAGACGGCCCAGAGCGACCAGAGTTCTAGCGGATAGCTATTCTCGGTGCCGCGAAAGAGCGTCGAGGAGGAGTGCACATGGCCGTTAAAGAACGGGGGCAATATTGCGCAACCGGTGGCGTCGATCGTCTCCAGCGACCCCTCAATGGTTGCCCTGGGGGCGATGAATGCAGAGATCAACCCGCCGTCGACCAGGATGTCGACAGCTCGGAAGGCGCCGTCGGTCCAAACGACGCCATTCGCGATCAACATCCTGTCGGCGAATTGCACGGTCAATCAGCCGAATTGCGCCTCGAGTTCCTGCGCCTTGAAGACGCCGTCCTGCGTCGCATAAGCGGTAACGAATTCGGGGGGCGTGATGTCGAATGCCGGATACCAACCCTTCGCGAGGGGCGTCGCGGTCCGGTGGCCGAGGCAGTAAAGAGACTCGTCGCCGTCGCGCATTTCCAACTCGACCGCGTTTGGCCCTGGCGCAAGCCGGTCGGGCTTCAGCACCATCGCGACGTACGGCACATCGAGCGCCTTGGCCGCAGTCGCTATCTGGAATGTGCCAACCTTGTTGAAGACATGGCCGGATAGGGTCACCCTGTCGGCTGCGGTCATGTACCGGGTCACCAGCCCGTTGGCCATCGCATGGGCCGCCATGCCGTCAGTGATGACGGTTACCGGCAGCCCCATCTCCGCGACCGAATGGGCGGTAAGGCGTGCGCCCTGGAGATAGGGACGGGTTTCGGTGCAGATCACCGAGATTTTCTTGCCGCTTTCGATGCAGACAGATAGTGTGTCGATCAGACTGGTCTCTGCCCAGCAATGAGTCAGGATCGCATCGCCGTCATCAATCAACGCTGCGGCGGCCGTTCCCAGGCAGCGGCAGTTCTTCAGGCGCATGTCCCATTGGCCGCGCACTAGCGCATCGACGACCTCAACGAAATCGTCGCGGCCTGCAATCTGCGGCAGTTTCGCGTTCACCGCGGCGACGACGTCCCGGATATTGTTGTTTGTCGGCCGTGTCTTAAGCAGTCTCGCTCCAGCGGCCGTCATTGCTGACTTGCGTCCCTCGGCATCGGCGTCGGCGCAGCTTTCGGCGGCGAGCGCCAAGGCGGCACCCGCCACTTTCCCGGGGCCGGCGCTCTGCGTGACCATGTCCTCAATCGCCCTCGCGCAGGCCTCGACATCAAAGCATTCGACGAATTCGATGCTATGCGGGAACACCCGGCGGTCGAGAATTCGCACTATGCCCGGTTCGCGGAGTACGCTGTCGCGGATGAGTGTCGGGATAATGGCCATGTTCATGCTGGATGCTCTCTCTGGATCTTTACGCCGATGCTGAAACGTGGGCCGCGATGAGCGGCGCCTTGCCGTAGCCGCCGCGCCCTTCGTCCCATTTCGACAGCCGTACGAGCGCCTCGGCACCCGTCATGCACGCCTTGGCGACACCGCCACTTTCGGCCCAAACGCCAGTGCGCCGATTTGCGATTACGGAGCAGACCACGCCTGCGCGGAAACCGAAGATGCGCCCGAATGTGAGTAGCGACGCCGCTTCCATCTCGAAGTTGAGGACGCCAAGGCCAGCCATTTCCTCCAGCACGGTCTCGCTGTGCTTCGACATGAAGCCGTCGAGTGCCGGGCGTCCCTGGCCCGTCAGGAAGGAGCCGGCTGTGCAGCCGGTGCCGATCCTGTAGGGATGGCCGAGCGCCGATGCGGAATCCGACAAGGCCAGAGTCGCCTCATATGAGGCCGTCGCCGGAAATTCCGGCCGGGCGTAGAAATTGGTCGTGCCGTCGAGCCGGACGGCTGCATCGTTGATGATCAGCGATCCGGGTTCGATATCGGCATGCAGCGTGCCGCAGGTGCCAACGCGAATGAAAGTGTGGACGCCAAGCCTCGCGAGGTCGGTGAAGACGTTTTCAAGCGAAGGCGCGCCGATCGCCGTCGACATCGCGCCGATCCGGACACCACGATAGACGCCGGTCGCCGCCTTGTAGCCGCGCGGCAGTGTCACCACGGTCGCATCCTCCCACTGTGATGCCATTATATCGACGCGGTCCGGATCACCCGGCAAAAGGACATAGCCTGGGAGCTCAATCTCGCGCAGTTGCTGGATGCGGCGCTGGTCGCCGATTGTGGCAGGCGAGTCGGTGACGGTCATGTTCGGCAATCCTCGGTAATGGGTGGGGTGTGCGCCGCTCAACTGGTGCGCCAGCGAACGATGAATGTCTCGGCAACGACGACGATCGTGAACATCAAAAGTGCCAGCAGCGAAGACATCGCGATCGCCGCGTAGAGAAGCTCGGTTCGGTAGTCGAACGTCGTCTGGATGATGAGTACGCCGAGCCCCAGTTCCGCGCCGATCCACTCTGCCACGATCGCGCCGATGACGCTGGCTGTTGCCGATATGCGCAGCGCCGCAAAGAGGAACGGTACGGATCGCGGCAGCCTGAGGCGAAAGAACACCTCCCGGCGCGAGGCAGACATCACCCGCATCAGTTCGAGCTCAGACAGCGAGACCGACTCGAAACCGCGGATCATGTTCACCAGCATCGGGAAGAAGCACACAATGGCTGACACCATGATCTTGGAGGTGATGCCGAGGCCGAAGATCAGGATCAGTACCGGCGCGAGCGCGATGATCGGGATGGTGTTGAAGAATACCGCGACCGGCAGGTAGATCTCTCGCACCCGGCTCCAGTGCACGAAAACAGTAGCGAGGCAGATCGCAGCGAGGTTGCCGATCAGGAAGCCGCCGACGGCTGCCTCCATCGTCGGCACCAGGTTTTTGAACAACACGTCGGAATTGGTGACGAATGCCTTTGCCACGCCGAGAGGTCCGGGGGAGATGTAGTTCGGCACGTTGAAGACCCAGACCGCAAGCGCCCAGGCGAGCACTAGCGACAACAGTCCGAGTACTGGGCGAAGGATGGTCATCATGTCAAGCCATCCCTTCTGCTGCCTCGAGATGCCGTCGCAGGTCCGAGGTAATGTCGAAGAATTTGCTTGAACTGCGGTCGATGGTGCCCGCCGGCTTCTCGCCGTCGAGGTTAATGACCTTCGACATCCGCCCCGGATGCGCAGCCATGACGGCCACCGACTGGCCGAGGAACGCGGCTTCGGACAAGCTGTGCGTGACGAAGACGACGGTGGTTCCCGTTTCCTGCCAGATATTCAGCATCTCTTCGTTCAGGTGTTCGCGAGTGATTTCGTCGAGCGCGCCAAATGGTTCATCCATCAGAAGAACATCGGGCCGCGTGACGAGTGCCCGAGCAATGGCGACGCGCTGGCGCTGGCCGCCCGATAGCTGGTGTGGCAGAGCTGACTCCCGGCCGCCGAGCCCGACCATCTGGACGAGTTCATTTGGATCGCGATACGGCCGGCCGACGGATTTCCAGTTTCCGACCTGCAGAGGCAAGCGAATATTGTCGATCACGCTGCGCCACGGAAGGAGAGTCGCTTCCTGAAACACAAAGGATATCCGCCGCGCCTTGCGTGCCTCAGCGGGATCTCCGCCGAACACCCGGACTCCCCCTCGATCAGGCGCCTGCAGGTCGGCGATAACTCTCAGCAAGGTCGACTTGCCACATCCGGACGGCCCGATCAGCACGCAGAACTGACCTTCCGGAATGTCGAGAGCAACGTCGCTGAGGGCCTGGATCGGGCCCGAGGCGGTGGTGAACGTGACGTCCACCCCCGAAACCCGGATTGCCGACATCAGCCGAGCCTTGGGCGAGCGTCGGCGGTGGCGTCGAGGATCGCGTGCGACGAGACCTCGTTTAGCACCGGCTTGCGAGTTTCGAAGGCCTTGGCCTTGTCGAACGCGTCGATCTGTCCTTGCAGCTTGTTGTTGTCGAACCAGCCCCAGCCATTGGCCTTTGTGTCGGGACCGAAGGCGATGCTCATCACCGTGTCGACGGTCGCATGCTCGACAGCGCGATCAAGATTCGGCAAGGCGTCGCACATCAGGTCGACCGCTTCCTTGCGGTTCTCGAAGGCCCAGCCCCAACCCTTGCCGCAGGCACGGATGAACTTCGCCAGGCTCTCCTGCTCGGCGGCGAAGACCTCCGGCGTAGTCAGGTATGCATTGGCGTAGCCTTGAGCGCCCGCCGATTCTGCGGTCATCACCACACGGTCTTCACCAAGCACGGACAGCGCCTTGGTGTTGGTCAGGAATCCCGTCACGGCATCGGCCTGGCCGACCAACAGCGCGGTCATGTCCGCGCCCTGGGTTATCGTCTTGACGCTGTCCGGGTGGATGTCGTGCAGGGCCATGATGATCTGCAATGTCAGACGGCCGTTGGGATTGAGCGCGATGGTCTTGCCGACGAGGTCCTGAGGTGTGCGGATGGGGGAGGATGGCTTCGAGAAGTAGGCGTATGGCGTGTACTGATATCCGCAGGCGAACAGCATGACCGGACGGCCAGCGCCATGCGCGAGAATGGTCTGCGAGCTGGTCATCTGCGCGGCAGTCGCCTGTCCGGTCAACAGCGGCGGCAGCGTCTGGGCGTTCGGCCCGCCGCCTCCAAGTGAGACGTCAAGGCCTTCCTCGGCGAAGAAGCCTTTTCCTTTGGCGACAATGTCCCCGATTTGACCGTTACCGAGCAGCCAGTCGTATTGCACCAGCATGGCCTTGGTGTCGGCGGCTCGGGCCGGCCCAAAGCTGACGAGGGCACCGGCCATGCCCGAACTAGCGGCCAGCGTCGTGGCCGAAGTACGGAGGAAATCTCGGCGGTTCATGCACCGGAATGGATTGAGTGTCGTTCCCATTGTCATGATGTCGGTTCCCATTTCTGCGTCTGATGCGCGTTGCTTGAAAGCAAACACCAACGAGGGTTCCACGCAATCAACCAGTTTCCTTCAAACGAGGGACCCAGTTTCGCGGGAAAAGATTTTCCCCGCCCGAACTTGTAGACGCGCTTTCAGTGCGCCTTGAACCGGCATACGCCGGTTCAAGGACGTAGATCATTGTGCTGAGACGTGCATCGGGAGCTTGCACTCATTACATCAGCGCGGCACTGGGCTGGTGCCGATCGTGATCGAACCCCTCTGGATTAAGAGGCAATGGATGGCTCGCTATACTGAGGTAATGCCCTACTCAGCGTCCGGCGTTCCACCCCCGTAACAAATCCCAACCACATACCGACCCGGATGGCAAAACGTCAAACATCCAAATCCACCGGATCGTTTGTCGCTCGGTCGCGGTCCAGCATTCTTATGTTTAGATTTTGCGATCGAAAAACATCAGATCCGATCAAATTCGACATA
>Ga0164242_10005891_pt1 | contig 13569 bp, 7 predicted proteins | sample OricomgcompostMG_FD_108783 | JGI IMG/M metagenome (GOLD analysis project Ga0164242, IMG submission 108783) | Miracle-Growth compost microbial communities from Emeryville, California, USA - Original compost - Miracle growth compost (MG) ...
CTCCGCGGCGTGCCCCCTCTCCCCTCCGGGGAGAGGGCTGGGGTGAGGGGCCGGGCTTGCCAGAGCCTCCAGAATCACCTCGAGCACGCCCTCGATATTCGTCAATGCGTCATTGTCCCAGAAACGCAGCACGCGGTAGCCCATGCTTTCCAACTTGCGCGTGCGTACCTGGTCATATGCCATCTGCCCGCCATGCTGGCTGCCGTCCAGCTCCACGACCAGGCCCGCATCCGGACAGGCGAAGTCGGCGATGTAGCGGTCGATTTCATGCTGGCGGCGGAACTTCCAGCCTTGCAGGTGGCGGTTGCGCAGGCGGTGCCAGAGTTTTTGCTCGGCGTCGGTCTGGCTTGTCCGCAAACCTCGTGCCCTGTCCACATTCAGGCGTTTCATCCTTGAAACCTCGACTTTGTTGGTGATGCCCTCGCGAGCACCCGCCCGTCACCCCGACCCTCTTCCTCGCTCCTCAAAGCAGGGACATCCATGTCCCTTCCCCGCGTCCCGAAGGGGAGAGGGAGAAAAGCATCAGGCGTCCAGCACCACCTCTTCGGTGTCGCCGCGCAGGTTGTACGGCGAGGACATCACCTTGCCGTAGGCGCCGGCCTGGGCGATCAGCATCACGTCGCCCTCGTGCGGCTCGGGCAGGCGGCGGTCGCTGCCCAGCACGTCGCCGCTCTCGCAGATCGGGCCGACCACCTGGAACAGGCCGGTGGCCGGCTCGTCCAGGCGGGTGAGGTTGACGATCTCGTGCCAAGCGTCATACAGCATGGGCCGGATCAGGCTGTTCATGCCGGTATCCACGCCGAGGTAGCGCCAGCTGCCCTTGCCCTTGGTCTGGGTGACGCGCGCCAGCAGCACGCCGGCGTCGGCCACCAGGTAGCGGCCCGGCTCCATCCACAGCTGATAGTGCGGATAGGCGGCCTTGACCTGGCGCAACACCGCGTCCAGCGCGGCGAGGTCCAGCCGCGACTCGCCCGGGTGCGAGGGCACACCCAGGCCGCCGCCGATGTTGAGGAAGGCCACGCTGCCGACGCGCTCGGCCAGCGCCGCGAGCTGGCCGTACACCTCGCCCCAGTGGTTGGCGTCGAGGATGCCCGAGCCCAGGTGCGCGTGCAGGCCGCGCACGACCACGCCGTGCGCGTCGGCATGGCGCAGGAAGGCGTCGAGCTGTTCCACCGGCAGGCCGAACTTGCTGCCGCTGCCGCCGGTGCGCACCTTTTCGTGGTGGCCCAGGCCGCGGCCCAGGTCCACCCGCAGCGAGATCTCGCGGCCGCGAAACAACTCGCCCCAGTATTCCATCGGGTAGAGCGCGTCCAGGGTGACCGTGGCGCGCGTGGCCAGGCCGCGCTCGAAATCCCCGCGCGAGGCGAAGTTGGGGGTGAACAACAGCGGCACGCTGTCCGGCACCGCCGCCGACACCGCCGCCAACTCGCCCGGCGAGACGCATTCGAAGGCGAAGCCCTCCTGCGCCAGCGCCGCGAGGATCGCCGGGTGCGTATTGGCCTTCACCGCGTAGTGCAGGCGGTCCACCGCGCCCAGCGCCTTCAGCGAGCGCGCCTGCGCACGCACGGTGGGCAGGTGATAGACATAGCGCGGCGTGGCCTCGGCGCCCAGTTCGAGCAGGCGCGCACGGTGGGCGCCTTCCCGCCACCACGCCGCGGCCGGCGCCGCTGCCTCGCCGCTGCCGTACAGGCCCTGCCAGCTCGGGCCGAACAGGGCGCTGTCGTCGGTGCGCAGCGCGCCGGCCGCGATCAGCAGCTCGTGCAGGTGCGGCAGCAGCTCGTCCACCACGTTCTCGTCCACCACGAAGGTGAGGTTGAGGTTGTTGGACGATTGCGAGATCAGGTGCACGCGCAGCTGGCCGAACTCGGCCAGCACGCTGGACAGCGTGTGCAGCATCGAGCGCATGCCGCGGCCGACCAGGGTAATCGCGGCGCACGGCGCGATCACCTTGACCCGGCACACCTTGGCCAGGTCGGCGGCCAGCGCCGCCACCGCGTCGGAGTCGAGTAGGTTCTCGGTAGGGTCCAGCGAGACGGTGACGTTGGTCTCGGCCGAGCCGATCAGGTCCACCGACAGGCCGTGCTTCTTGAACTCGCCGAACACGTCGGCCAGGAAGCCCACCTGCTGCCACATGCCGATCGATTCCATCGACACCAGGGTGATTCCCTTGCGCGCGCTGATCGCCTTGACGCTGGGCGCATGCGCGCCGACCTGCGGGCCGATCACCGTGCCCTCCAGCTCGGGCCGGTTGGTGTCCTTCACCAGCAGCGGCACGCGCGGCTCGCGCAGCGGCGACAGGCAGCGCGGGTGCAGCACCTTGGCGCCGGTGGAGGCGATCTCCTGCGCCTCCTCGTAGTCGAGCTTCTGCAGCAGCCGCGCGCCCGGCACCTGGCGCGGGTTGGCGGTGAACATGCCGGCCACATCGGTCCAGATTTCCACCCGCTGCGCCTTGAGCAGCGCGCCGAAGTACGAGGCCGAGGTGTCCGAGCCGCCGCGGCCCAGCAGCACCGTGCGCCCCTGCGCCTCGCGCGCGATGAAGCCCTGGGTGATGAACGCCTCGCCCTGCGCCGCCAGCCGCGCCGCCAGCGCCGGATCGGGCCGGGTGTCGACCATCGCCGACAGCAGCCGGGTGCGCTCGTTCTGGTTGGGCAGCGCCACCGCGGCAAGGCAGTCGCGCGCGTCCACCCAGGTCGTGGGCAGGCCGCTATGGGTGAGGAACGCCGCGCCCAGGGTGCTGGACAGCAACTCGCCGTGCGCCTGCACCTGCGCCTGCCAGGCCAGCTCGCCCAGCTTCGCGGGGCCGTCATCGGCCAGCGCCAGCAGGGCTTTCAGCCGCGCATCGAGCGTGTCCGGCAGCGCCAGCTCCATGTGCGCCAGCAGCTCATAGTGGCGCCGCTCGATCGCCCGCGCCGCCTCGACGCGCCGGTCCCGGTCGTCCTGCGCGCACAGCTGTTTCAGCGCGTCGGTGATGCCGGAGAGCGCGGAGACCACCACCAGCACGCGCGCGCCCTCGGCGCGGCGCGAGCGGGCCAGCTCCAGGATGTTCTGCCAGCGCGGCAGGGTGGCGACACTGGTGCCGCCGAACTTCATCACGATCCAGGGGGCGTCCGCCGGCAGCGGCGCGAGTGCATTCGAAGTCACGGTTCAGGGCTTGGCTTGGCGGGAAAGGCAATTCCGCCAGTGTCGCGCCGCGACAGGACGAATGCAATGGAGCACGGCCGGACCGGCGTTTGGACGTTTAGACATCCACGCTGCCGAACCACCTGCCGCGGAGGACGAAGCACGCCGGCACGGTGCGGCGAAACGGGGCGAACACCGTCACTTGGCGGCAGCACTGCATCCGTTCACCGGCAGGAAGCTCCGACGCGACGCCCCTGCCCCGCCGCAAGCCTCCGCCGGGCCGGGCAATCCCGGGCCGGCGCCCGCTCGATGGAAACGATCGCGCGAGCGCCGGACCCTCGCCTCGATCCTCTCCCGGCGGGAGAGGAAGCCAAGGCGCGCGCTACGCGCACGGGTTTTTCATTCAACGACGACGGGAATCTTGCCGATCCGCGCCTGCCACTCGCGCGGGCCGGTCTGGTGCACCGAGGTGCCGGCGCTGTCCACCGCCACGGTCACCGGCATGTCCTTGACCTCGAACTCGTAGATCGCCTCCATGCCCAGGTCCTCGAAGGCCAGCACGCGCGAGGCCTTGATCGCCTTGGACACCAGGTAGGCCGCGCCGCCCACCGCCATCAGGTAGACCGCCTGGTTGTCGCGGATCGCCTCGATCGCGGCGGCGCCGCGCTCGGCCTTGCCGACCATGCCGAGCAGGCCGGTCTGCTCCAGCATCTGGCGGGTGAACTTGTCCATGCGGGTGGACGTGGTGGGGCCGGCCGGGCCGACCACCTCGCCGCGCACCGGGTCGACCGGGCCTACGTAGTAGATGAAGCGGTTGGTGAAGTCCACCGGCAGCTTCTCGCCACGGTTCAACATGTCGACCATGCGCTTGTGCGCGGCGTCGCGGCCGGTCAGCAGCTTGCCGCTCAGTAGCAGCACCTCGCCGGGGCGCCAGCCGGCGACGTCGGCGCGGGTCACCGTGTCCAGGTCCACCCGGCGCGCGCCGGCCGGGTTGTAGGTGAGCCTGGGCCAGTCCTCCAGCGAGGGCGGGGCCAGCGCCACCGGGCCGGAGCCGTCGAGGGTGAAGTGGGCGTGGCGGGTAGCCGCGCAGTTGGGGATCATCGCCACCGGCAGGTTGGCCGCGTGGGTGGGATAGTCCTTCACCTTCACGTCCAGCACGGTGGTCAGGCCGCCCAGCCCCTGGGCGCCGATGCCGAGCGCGTTGACCTTCTCGTACAGCTCGATGCGCAGTTCCTCGGCGCGGTTCGACGGGCCGCGGGCGATCAGCTCCTGGATGTCGATGTGCTCCATCAGCGACTCCTTGGCCAGCAGCATCGCCTTCTCCGCGGTGCCGCCGATGCCGATGCCGAGCATGCCCGGCGGGCACCAGCCGGCGCCCATCGTGGGCACGGTCCTGAGCACCCAGTCGACGATGGAATCGGACGGGTTGAGCATGGCGAACTTGCTCTTCGCCTCCGAGCCGCCGCCCTTGGCGGCGACGATCACCTCGAGCTTGTCGCCCGGCACCACCGACACGTTGATGACGGCGGGCGTGTTGTCCTTCGTGTTGCTGCGCTTGCCGGCCGGGTCGGCCAGCACGCTGGCGCGCAGCTTGTTGTCCGGGTCGTTGTAGGCACGGCGCACGCCTTCGTTGACGGCATCCTCCAGCGAGCCGGCGAAGCCTTCCCAGCGCACGTCCATGCCCACCTTGAGGAACACGGTGACGATGCCGGTGTCCTGGCACAGCGGGCGGTGGCCCTCGGCGGCCATGCGCGAGTTGATCAGGATCTGCGCCATCGCGTCCCTGGCGGCGGGGGCTTCTTCGCGCTCGTAGGCGGCGGCGAGGCTCTTGATGTAGTCGACCGGGTGGTAGTAGCTGATGTACTGCAGGGCGTCGGCGACGGACTGGATCAGGTCTTCTTGCTTGATGACGGTCATGGCGGCAGCGGGTGACGGAGGGGAAAACGCCGTCGCAAGCGTGCGGCGGCGGCCGAACCGGCCTATTGTGCCGCACCGCGTCACGCCTGGAAAACGATGGCCGTTCGCGGACGGCCACTGCGAAGCCTGCTGCCAGCCCGGCGACAGCCATCGGCAGACGACTGAGCATGTGAGGGGCCGGCACGAAGGTAGCGTCCAGCGCGACCTCTCCATCGCCCACGCACTCAGGCATCATGCCCGCTCCCCTCGCCGGTCCAAGCTCATGCCCCTGCACCGCTTCATCCAGCTCGACGTCTTCAGCGACCGCCTGCTCCGGGGCAACGCCCTCGCCGTGGTGTTCGACGCCGGCGGGCTGGACCCGGAAACGATGCAGCGCATCGCCGCCTGGACCAACCTCGCCGAGACGGTGTTCCTGCTGCCGCCCTCGCGGGAAGGCGCGGACTATCGCGTGCGCATCTTCACCAGCCGCCACGAGCTGCCGTTCGCCGGCCATCCCAGCGTGGGCGCGGCCTATGCCGCGCTGCACGCGGGGCTGCTACCCGCCGGCCGCCACGCCTTCGTGCAGGAATGCGCGGCCGGGCTGCTGCCGGTGCGGGTCGAGGGTGAAGGCGAGACCCGCGTGATTCACGTGCAGGCGCCGCCGGCGCGGCTGGAGGATGGCGGCGAAGCGTTGACCGCGGCCCTGGAGGCGGCGCTGGGCCTGGCCCTGCCGCAGCCGCCACGGCCAGTGACGAACGGGCCGCGCTGGATCGTCTGCGACCTCGGCGAAGGCGCCGCGGTGCGGGCGCGGGCGCCCGACATGGCGGCGCTGGCGCGCATCGCGGCGGACTGGAACGCCGCGGGCGCATGCCTGTTCGGCCGCGAGCGCGACGGCAGCGCGGACATGGCGGTGCGCGCCTTCTGCCCGCTCGACAGCCTGCCCGAGGATCCCGTCACCGGTAGCGCCAACGCCGCCATCGCCGCCTACCTGCGCGGCACCGGCGGGCTGGCCCGCTACGGCCGCGCCTGGCGCGCCAGCCAGGGCCGCGAGGTGGACCGCGACGGCTACGTCGAGGTGCGCGTGGACGGGCGCGGCGAGATCTCGGTAGGCGGCGCCTGCGCGCTCGGCGTGGTCGGCGAACTGCGGCTCTGACCGACGCTGCCGCCGCACCGGCGGCGCACGACCTCTGGCGCTTGCCGGCGGCGGCCGCGGCCGCCATGCTTTCGCCTCGTCCCTCTCGCACGCGGCAGTCTTCTTCACATGAGCGAACCCTCCGGCGGCTACCTCCGCCGCCTCCGCCTGCGCGACGCCGCGCTCGTCGTCATGGGCGGCATCATCGGCGGCGGCATCTTTCTCAATCCCGGCATCGCCGCCCAGCGCACCGGCTCGGGCCTGGCGCTGCTGCTGGTATGGGTGGGCGCCGGCCTGCTGACCCTGGTCGGTGCGTTGTGCTACGCCGAGCTGGGCGCGCGTCGGCCGCATGCGGGCGGCAGCTATGTCTACCTGCGCGAGGTGTTCGGGCCGCTGGCCGGCTTCCTGTTCGGCTGGACCATGCTGCTGGTGATCTATTCCGGCTCCAGCGCGGCGGTGGCGACCATCTTCGCCAGCTACGCCGCAGCGGTATTCGGCCTGCCCGCCGCCACGGCCACGCCGCTGGCGGTGGGCGCGCTGGTGTTCGTGGCCGGCATCAACCTGTTCGGGCTGCGCCTGGGCGTGCAGGTGCAGAACCTGTTCACCCTGCTCAAGCTGCTGGCGGTGGCGGCGCTGGTGGCCAGCGGCTTGTACCTGGCCGGTGCCGGCGGGACGCACGTGCTGGCGGCCGACCCGGCGCGCGCCCATGCCGGCTTCATGGGTGCGGCGCTGCCGGTGCTGTTCGCCTATTCCGGCTTCACCTACCTCAACAACCTGGCCGGCGAGGTGCGCGAGCCGCAGCGCAACCTGCCGCGCGCGCTGCTGCTGGGCATGCTGGGGGTGATCGCCGCCTACGCGCTGGTCAACGTGGCCTATCTCGCCGTGCTCGGCCATGCCGGGCTGGCCGCCAGCCACACGCCGGCGGCGGAAGTGATGCGCCGCCTGTTCGGCCCGGCCGGGGCGAAGCTGATCGCGCTGGGCATCGCCGTCTCCACCCTGGGCTTCTGCAACATCACCCTGGTCGCCGGTGCGCGGGTGCTGCAGGTGATGGGCGGGGACGGCCTGTTCTTCCGCTCGGTGGCCAGGTTGCATCCGCGCTATCGCACGCCGAACGTAGCGCTGCTGCTGCTGTCCGGCTGGGCCGTGCTGCTGGCGGTGTCGGGCAGCTACGGGCAGCTGCTGGACTACGCCACCTTCGGCGACTGGCTGGCCTGCGCGTTCGGCGTGGCCACGCTGTTCCGCTACCGCCGCCGCGACGGCGCGGCGGCCGGCTTCCGCGTGCCCGGCTACCCGTGGCTGCCGCTGCTGTTCATCGCCACGGTGGCGCTGGTGATGGCGCAGAGCCTGCGCGACAGTCCGCGCAACACCGGCATCGGCCTGCTGATCATCGCCGCCGGCGCGCCGGTGTACATGGCCTGGCGCCGCCTGTTCAGCCGCGGCGCGGCCTAAGCGCGCCGCTCGATGTCACAATGGGGGGCCAGCAGCGTCGACGGCAGACATCATCCGGCTGCCATGCCTCGGATGTTTCTACCCCCCGCGCTGCAGACCGGGAACGCACAGGGAGACTCCAGCCGATGGCGCAAGCGCAAGTCCACGCCCCGCCGCAGGGCGCCGACGACACTCCGCCCCAGCCGATCCGCAAGGGCATCGACCTGCTGGTCAATGGCGAGAACTACCGCCATACCGGCGATCCCGACATGCCGCTGCTGTGGTACCTGCGCGACGTGCTCAAGCTGGACGGCACCCGCTACGGCGGCGAACACGGCGAGGGCGGTGCCGACCTAGTGCTGGTGGACGGCAAGGCGCACCCGGCGATCACCCTGCCGATGCACGCGCTGGCCGGCCGCCAGGTCACCACGGTGGAAGGGCTGGCCCTGCCCGACGGCTCGCTGCACCCGCTGCAGCAGGCCTTCGTCGACGAGGACGCGATCGGCTGCGGCTACTGCACCTCCGGCTGGCTGATCGCCTCGATGGCCCTGCTCAAGCGCCGCCGCAACCCCACCGACGACGACATCGACACCCTGCCCAACCTGTGCCGCTGCGGCTGCCAGACCCGCGTGCGCGCCGCGATCAAGCGCGCCGCCAAGGCCATGGCCAAGACCCAGGGAGGCACGGCATGAGCGGACACGGCATGAACCGCCGCGGCTTCCTCAAGGTGATCGCCGGTGCCGCCGGCGCGCTGGTGGTGGGCATCCCGCTGGCCCGCGCGGCCGACGACGCGCCGGTGCCGCTGGACTTCCTCGGCGACACGCTCTACGGCCTGGGCGCCTACGTGCGCATCGATGCCGACGGCGGCGTGCTGATCGGCGCGCGCGATCCCGACACCGGCACCGGCGTGGCCACCGCGCTGCCGCGCATCATCGCCGACGAGCTCGACGCCGACTGGTCGCGCGTCAGCGTGGTCGGGCTGGGCCTGGGCGTGGCCGATGGCAATGGCGAGCCAGACTGGATCTACGGCCGCCAGCTCGGCGGCACCGGCGGCTCGATCCCGGCCGCCTGGGCCGACCTGCGCCAGGCCGGCGCGCTGGCGCGCTGGCTGCTGCTGCAGGCCGCCGCGCAGCAGCTGGGCGTGCCCGCCGACGGCCTGCGCTGCGCCAACGGCCAGGTGATCGCCACCGACGGCCGCCGCCTCGGCTACGGCGCGCTGGCCGCTGCCGCGGCGAAGATCGCGCCGCCGAAGACGCCGGTGCCGGTCAAGACGCCGGACCGCTACACCCTGATCGGCCAGCCCGCCGGCGACGTCGATGCACGCGCCATCGTCGCCGGGCAGACGCCCTACACGCTCGACCACCACGTCGGCGACGCGGTGGTCGCCGTGCTCGCCCACTGCCCCTGGCGCGACGGCCAGCTCAAGCGGATCGATACCGCCGATACCCTCGCCGTGAAAGGCGTGCTGAAGGTGGTGCAGCTCAAGCCCGACCCGAAGCGGCCGCCCGGCCAGACACCCGCCGCACCGGCCGTGGCGGTGATCGCGGAAACCACCTGGGCCGCCCTGCAGGGCCGGCGCCGGCTCAAGCTCGACTGGCAGCCCGGCGCCAGCGGCACGGAGAGCAGCGACGCGCTGGAGCAGCAGGCCACCGCCCTGCTCGACGGCAAGACCCCGCCCACCGCGCGCGTGCGCGACGACGGCGACGTGGACAAGGCCGGCAAACTCGCCGCGCGCCGCTTCGAGGCCACCTACTACCAGCCGTGGCTGGCGCACGCCACCGCCGAGACCATGGGCTGCCTGGCCCGCGTCGACAAGAACCACGCCTCGCTGGTCGTGCCCACCCAGGCGCCGCAGCGGGCCTGGGCCGTGGTGCAGGCGCTGACCGGCCTCAAGCCCGGGCAGATCGAGATCCGCGTGCCGCGCGTGGGCGGCGGCTACGGCCGCCGGCTGGACCACGACTACGTGGCCGAGGCGGTGATCCTGGCCCAGGCCGTCGACAAGCCGCTGCGCCTGATGTGGACGCGCGACGAGGACATGGCCCACGACTGGTACCGCCCCGCCAGCGCGCACCGGATCAGCGCCATCATCGACCGCAGGCGCCGGGTGATCGCCTGGGACCAGCGCCTGGCCAGCGCCTCCGCCCTGGCCGGCCGCGGCGTGCCCGAGCGCGAGCTGTGGACGTCCGAACTGCAGGCCGACCAGCTCCCCGCCGGGCTGATCCCCAACTACCGCAGCGACTGGTACGCGCTGGACACCGCGCTGCCGCGCGGTCCGCACCGCGGCATGCCGCACCTGACCAACGCCTTCGCCGCGGAAAGCTTCGTCGACGAACTGGCCCACCTGCTGCGCGAGGATCCGCTGGACACCCGCCTGCGCCTGCTCGGCGAGCCGCGCCAGCTTCCGCTCGCCGGCGGCGGCACGCTGGACATCGGCCGGCTGCGCAACGTGCTCTCGCTGGTGGCCGAGCGGATCGGCTGGAAGCCCAACTGGCTGCACAGCGTCAACGGCCTCGGCATCGCCTGCTGGCACGTCGACGGCGCCTACGTGGCGCACGCCATCGAGACTTCGCTCAAGGGCAATACGCTGGGCATCGTGCGTGCCATCTGCGCGGTCGACGTGGGCCGCGTGATCAACCCCAGGGGCCTGGAAGGCCAGGTCGCCGGCGCCACCCTGGACGCGCTGGGCAGCGCGCTCAACCTTGCCGTGACCTTCGAGAACGGCCAGCCGCAGCAGCGCGACTGGAAGGACTACCCGCTGGCCAGCATGGCCCAGCTGCCCGACGCCGTGGAAGTGATCACCGTCCCCGGCGACCGCGACCCCACCGGCGCCAGCTTCCTGGCCATGCCCACCGCCGCGCCCGCCCTGGCCAACGCCGTGTTCCGCGTCAGCGCGGTGCGCGTGCGGCGACTGCCGCTGATGAAGGAACTGCTGCGGCTGCTGTAAGAACCCCTCCAAAGCCGCCTTGCAGCAGCTGTGGAAGCGACTTTTGTGGAAGCAGTTTTTGTGGAAGCAGTTTTTGTGGGAGCGGCTTCAGCCGCGATGCTCTTGAGGCGGACAGGCCAGGGCAAGAGCATCGCGGCTAAAGCCGCTCCCACAGGGCAAACCGCCCGCCCGACTACTGGAACTGGTCACTGGCCGGCACCCACGAACTGGACGAAGAAGCCGGCCGCGGCGCCGTCGGCCGGGCTGGCGCCAGCGCCGCGCCCCCCGCCGCCGCGCATCCCGGCGGCGGCGGGCCACCGGATACCTGCGCATCAGCGCACTGCACGCGGTTGTCCAGCTTCACCGGTGCCGCCGGCGCGGGCGCGCTGGCCGGCGCCGCCACTTTCGGGATCGAGGCGTTGAGCGTGGGCAGGTTGAGCTTCTGGTAGACCTTCGCATCCAGCGCCTTGGCCGGCGGATCGGGATTGCCGCAGCCGAGCAGCGCGATCGGCAACAGCGGCATCACCACGCACTTGACGCGCACACCGCGCGGCAGGTGGAAGGTATGGCTCACCGTCACCTTCTCCACCACGTGGCGCAGTGCGGTGTCGACCGTGCTTTCGCCCTCCGGCGTCCAGTACTGCTCGAAGCGCGTGGGCTGGTAATGGATACCGGTCGTGCGGTGCTCCATGATCCGGGTATCGCCGTGCGGCACCAACTGGATATAGCTGCCCGCGAGGCTGCCCGGCGTCCCGTGGCCCTGAGCGCCGGCCGTCTGCCCCTGCCCGGCGGCCGGCGAAGGCAGGCCGCCCGGCTGGCCGGCCGCCGTCGACGATGGCGCGGCGCCCTGGGCCTGGCCGGGCACCGCGGTGTCGCTGCCCTGCGGGACCGCATCCGGCGCGCGGCTGGCATCCGGCGCGCTGGCCGTCGAGGCGGACGATGGTGGCGTCGCCTGCGTCGTCTCCATGGCGGAAGCCGCGACGGCCGGCGCGGGCGTGGCGGCGGGCGACGGCGCGGCCGGCGGCTCCCGCGCCGGCACCGCGGCGCTCTCCACGTGCACGGCCGGCGGTTGCACCGCCAGCGGCCTGGCCTGCATCGCTAGCGGCTGGACGGCCACCGACGGCGCTTGGATACGGGGCGCCGCGGGCGCAGCGACGGCGGACGGCAACGGCACGCTGGCCACGCTGGGCGCCGACGCTGCCTGGACCGCCGGCGACGGCACCCGGAGCCGTTCGCGCGGCAGCGCCGGGGCGATCGCGGCCGACGGCGCCTGCAGCTCGATGGCCGGCGCGCTGGGCGCGGGCAGCGGCACCGGCTGCAGCGCCGGCGCCGGCGGCGCCGCGGGCGACTCGGCCCGCGCGGCCGCCACGCTGGGTGGTGCCGTCGTGTCCGGCGTGGCCCGGTCAATGGCGATGGTCGGCGGGCTGACCGTGGGCGCGGACTGTGCCGGCACCTGCGGCAATGCCAGCGAGGCCGGCGGCGGCATCGGCCGGGTGCCTTCGGCCTGCGCCTTGCGTACCGGTTCGGGCTGGAACCGCGGCGGCACCGGCCGGGCCGCCACCGGCGCCTGCAGGCTGGGTGCGGCGGGCGGCGGGCTCAGCCGCTGTGGCTGCAACGCCGGAACCGGTGCGGGCTTGGGCAAGCCCACCGGCGGCAGCGGCGCGGCGGCGGCCTTCGGCGGCGGCACGGCCGGCGTCGGCTTCGCCGCGATGGCCGGGCGGCCGACGGGCGGCACCGGCGGCAACGGCCGCGCCACCATGGCCGGCGCGGCGGCGGCGCGGCGGCGCACGGCCACGCGGCCGCCCGCATGGCCGCGATGGGCCGGACCGCGCAGGCGCGGCGGCGTGCCGCGCACCGGCGGCGGGGGCGGCGGCTCGGGCTTGTTGTCGATCAGCCGCACGTGCAGCACCGTGCCGAACGGGGTCGGCGGCGGCGGCTCGGGAATGTAGGCTGGCCCCAGCACGGCACCGAACAGAAAGACCAGGTGCACCAGCAGCGAGCCGAGCAGGCCGGCCCAGCGCAGGCCGCGCTCGCGCGGTTTCTCGCGCAGGCGGCCGCGGTAGACGATGGCCTGCAATGCCGCCTCGCGCGGCGACAAGGGCGGCGCGGACAGGCGGGACGATAGCAGGCTAGGGTCCGGAGACGGCGGCGGCATGCGGGGAGTGTAGCGGGCGCCGGCCGGTTTCTTGCGGCCGGGATGGCCGCGTCGCCCCCAGGCATCTGTCCGGAACGCAAGGCGCAGGAGGTTGGCTCCGCGAGCCGTTCCAGGCGGCGGATCGCGCGACCGGCGTTCCAAGGGGCCTCCGCGGGAACGACTTCGGCCGCGAGAGGAGATCACGGTTGCGGCACCGGCCGGTCCCTGTCGCGGCTGACGTTGCTTCCACAAAACACGGCTCGGCTGGCCCCACGCCGTTCGCGTAGCGTAGCGAAGTCGAAGCGCCGCCTGGGCGGGGGATGGGCCAGAGCGTGGCTCCCACAAGGCGTTGCCACAGATAGCGGCTGCCACGGAAGACAGGTGGCCAGGCATCGGTCGAAAGACAGGCGCTCCGAGACCTTGGGCAGGCGCTCAGTGCGTGCCGCGTGTCGCGGCCCGTTTGCGTTCGATCTCGCGCATCTGCGCATCCACCGCGCGGGTCGGCGTGTCCGTCGGGCAGCCGTAGGGCAAGGGCTTGCCCTGGCGGTAGATCGCGATGCATTTCGCCACGCTGGGCGGCCTGGGCGCGTGCGGGTTCTTCGTCAGCGGCGCGGAGGGCATGCTCAGGCGCTCGTCGCCGTCGCTGGACGGCGGTGGCGATGGCGGTTCGCCGCCGCAGCCGGCGGGCAGGATGAACAACACCGTGGAGCAGTGGAAACGCACGCCCTTGGGCAGGTGGACGGTACCGGTCTTGACGGTCTTGTCGATGACCTTGCGTATCGCCGTGTCCACGCCGCTCTCGCCCGGCGGCGGGAAATAGGGGGCGAAACGGGTGTCCTTGCCGCGGTACTTGTCGCCGGCATGGTTCTGCATGATGCCCTGGTCGCCCTGCGGCAGGTGCGCCACATAGGCCGGCGCGGCACTGGCCGGTGCGGC
>Ga0164242_10005892_pt1 | contig 13569 bp, 10 predicted proteins | sample OricomgcompostMG_FD_108783 | JGI IMG/M metagenome (GOLD analysis project Ga0164242, IMG submission 108783) | Miracle-Growth compost microbial communities from Emeryville, California, USA - Original compost - Miracle growth compost (MG) ...
CGCCTTCTCGGCGTACGCATGCATCCGCTCCCGCGCGATGAACCCGGCGCCGGCGAAGGTCTGCCAGAGCAGGTAGGCGAAGGGACCGTCGGGCAGGGGAGCGACCGCCATCAGCGTCCGCGCGAGCGCTGCCCACTCGGTGGGCAGCTCAGCCAGTACCGCGAGGCGCGCACGTATGTCCTCACCACGCTTCGTGTCGTGCGTCGACAGCGTGGTCATCGACCGCGGGGCCGCCTGCTGGCGCGCGCGCTGCGCCGTATGCCACTCCTCGACGGCCGAGCGCGCCCGGTCGAGCAAGCCCGGGTCGCCGCCGACCTCGTTCAGCGCGGCGAACCGCGAGTAGCGGTAGTACGCCGTGTCCTCGACGCCCTTGGCCATGACCGCGCCGGAGACCTGTCCGAACCGGATCGCGTATTCGTCCACCACGTTGTAGTCGCGGTAGACCGGCATCGCCACGACGGCATCGACGATCTCGTCCTCGGACTTCGACGGGTCCACGCGCTGCAGTCGCCGCACCTCCGGCCGCAGGATCGTAGTCGCGACCTCGCGCTTGCCCGCCGCCACGTGCTCGTGAAAGGAGAGGTGATCACCGGTCAGCTCGCGGTAGGCCCCGGTGAGCGTCGCCGCACCGGAGGAGTCCACCAGGACCGCCGTCACCTCGGCGAGCGCGTCGTAGCCCGTCGTCCCGTCGACCGGCCACTCGGTCGGCAGCGTCTCCCCGGGCTCGAGGATCTTCTCGATGAGCAGCCAGGCGTCGTCGCCGACGAGCGACCGCAGCCGGGCGAGGTAGCCGAGCGGGTCGGCGAGCCCGTCCGGATGGTCGACGCGCAGACCGACGACGCCCTCAGTTCGTGCCCATCCCAGGATCGTCTCGTGCGTGGCGTCGAAGACGTCCTCGAGCTCGACCCGCAGCCCGGCCAGCGAGTCGACGGCGAAGAACCGGCGGTACCAGCGGATCTTGCCGTCCAACCACTCGATATCGAACCAGCGGGCGTACGGCGATGCCTGCCCCTCGGAAAGTACCGACGACCACGGGGCGTTCTCGTCCGGGATGCCGATTCCGGTGTGGTTCGGGACGATGTCGATCAGGATGGACAGGCCGTGCGAAGCGGCTTGCGTCCGGAGCGCCTCCCACCCCTGCGGGCCTCCGCGCTGCGGATCCACGCCGTTCCACGCGATCACGTCGTAGCCGTGCGCCGAACCGTGCGACGACGGCAGCAACGGCGAGAGGTAGAGGGTGTCGACACCGAGCGATGCCAGATACGGCACCTGCGCGGCCACGTCGAACAGGTCGAAGCCCGGTCGGACCTGCAGCCGGTACGTCGCCGTCGGCAACTTTTGGCGCGCCGTCCGCACATCTGCCGATCGGTCGCCAAAAGCGTTCATCAGTCGAGCCGCCGCAGCACCATCAGCGCGCGCGGGCCCACGCTGATCGTCTCGCCGAACCCCGGCTGCGCGTGACCGTCGTCCGGGCGCAGCGTGTCCAGCACGACCTCCCAGGTGCGGGCGTACTCGCCGGACGGCATGCGGAAGTCGATCGCCTGGTCGTGGGCGCTGAAGCAGAGCAGGAACGACTCGTCCTTGATCCGTTGCCCGCGCACGTCCGTGTTCGGGATTCCGAGGCCGTACAGGTAGACCGCAATCGCCCGCCCGAAGCCGGACTCCCAGTCCTTCTCCGTCATCTCCTGCCCGTCCGGCGTGAACCACGCGATGTCGGGAAGTCCTTTGCGGCCCTTGCGCGAGACCGGACGTCCGTCGAAGAAGCGGCGGCGGCGGAAGATGAGATGCTCCCGGCGCAACGTCGACAGCCGCTGGGTGAAGGCGAGCAGGTCGGAGTCGACCTTCGACCAGTCGATCCAGGTCAGCTCGTTGTCCTGGCAGTAGCCGTTGTTGTTGCCCCGCTGCGTACGCCCCAGCTCGTCGCCGTGCGAGAGCATCGGTACGCCCTGCGAGAGGAACAGCGTGGCCAGGAGGTTGCGCCGCTGCCGGGCCCGCAACTCGAGGATCTCGGGGTCGTCCGACGGGCCCTCGACACCGCAGTTCCAGGAGCGGTTGTGGCTCTCGCCGTCGTTGTTGTCGTCCTGGTTGGCCTCGTTGTGCTTCTCGTTGTACGACACCAGGTCGAGCATCGTGAAGCCGTCGTGCGCGGTGACGAAGTTGATCGAGGCGACCGGGCGGCGCCCCGACGACTCGTAGAGATCGGCCGAGCCGGTGATCCGGGCGGCGAACTCGCCGATCGTCGCCGGCTCTCCCCGCCAGAAGTCGCGCACCGTGTCGCGGTACTTGCCGTTCCACTCGGTCCACTGCGGCGGGAAGTTGCCGACCTGGTATCCGCCCGGCCCGACGTCCCACGGCTCAGCGATGAGCTTGGCCTGCGAGACGATCGGGTCCTGCTGCACGAGCTCGAAGAAGGCGGACAGCCGGTCGACATCGTAGAACTCGCGCGCGAGCGTGGCCGCGAGGTCGAAACGGAATCCGTCGACGTGCATCTCGGTGACCCAGTACCGCAGGCTGTCCATGATCAGCTGCAGGATGTGGGGGTGACGCACGTTGAGCGTGTTGCCCGTCCCGGTGTAGTCCGTGTAGACGCTCTTGTCCTGGTCGTCGAGCCGGTAGTACGCCGCGTTGTCGATGCCGCGCATGCTCAGGGTCGGGCCGAGGTTCGAGCCCTCACCGGTGTGGTTGTAGACCACGTCGAGGATGACTTCGATGCCCGCGGCGTGCAGCGTGCGGACCATCGCCTTGAATTCCTGGACCTGCCCGCCCGGGGAGGTACTCGATGCGTACCGGGCGTCGGGAGCGAAGAAGCCGATCGTGTTGTAGCCCCAGTAGTTGGTCAGGCCCTTGTCCTGCAGGGTCCCGTCCGAGATGAACGCGTGCACCGGCATGAGCTCGATGGCGGTGACGCCGAGGTCCTTGAGGTGGTCGACGATCGCCGGGTGGGCTATCCCGGCATACGTGCCGCGCAGGTTCTCGGGCACCTGCGGATGGAGCTGGGTCAGGCCCTTGACGTGGGCTTCGTAGATCACGCTGTCGGAGTACTGCACGCGTGGTGGGCGATCGGAGTCCCAGTCGAAGTACGGGTTGATCACCACGCACTTCGGGACGTGGGGCGCGCTGTCGGCGTCGTTGCGGTCGGCCGGGTCGCCGAAGTGGTAGCCGAAGATCGACTCGTCGAAGATGACGTCGCCGTCGAGGGCCTTGGCGTACGGGTCGATCAGCAGCTTGTTCGGGTTGCACCGCAGCCCGTTGGCCGGGTCGTACGGGCCGTGGACCCGAAAGCCGTAGCGCTGGCCGGGCTCGACCCCGGGCAGGAACGCGTGCCAGACGAAGCCGTCAACCTCCGGCAGTTCGACCCTGGTCTCGCCGTCCTCGGCGTCGAACAGGCACAGCTCGACCTTCTCCGCGACCTCGCTGAACAGGGCGAAGTTCGTCCCCGATCCGTCGTACGTCGCTCCTAGGGGGTACGCGTTGCCGGGCCAGACCTCCATCCCCCCACCCTGCCAGATGAGGATCGCGGGCGGAGAGTCAGCTCCCGGAGGATGCGGACGGACTGCCCGAGCCCGGGCTCGGCGCGTTCGGTACGAGGCGTGCGCCACTCTGGCCGTTCAGCGGGAACTTGCGCTGGCCCTGTCCCGGGAACTGGATCTGGCCGCCGCGCGGCCCCTCGATCGTGATCCGGCCGCCCGGATGTCCGCTGTCTCCGATCGCGATCCCGATCCCGATGCCCGCACCGAGGGCGACCAGCAGCGCGACCACGGTGGAGACGATCAGCGGCGTGCGCTTGGCCGGGTTGATCCACGGCGTCTTCGGCACGGGAGCGAAGTACGGTCCGGGGTAGTAGCCCGGGTAATAAGGAGTTTGGACCGCCGGCGGCACCGCACCGGTTGCTTGCGGTGCCGCCGGCGTAGCAGCAGCGGGAGTCGGTGACGCTTCAACCCCTGGCGTCGACGGCGACGCCGACTCGCTCACCGGGGAACTCTCCTGGGCATTCGCCGGCGGCTCGTTGGGCGTGGTCGTCATTGCGACTCCTGCTCCTATACCTCATGGGAAGGAAGGCAAGGACGAGATAACCCCCCGCCGCGCAGAACAAGCTGTGAATCATGGCAGCAGTCGCTAGGTGCTACGTTGCCGGGCGCCGATCTTGGTGTCGGCACGTGGGCTTGGGAGGCACGTGCGTCGGTTGTCGCACCTCCCCGATTGGACTCCAGCGCCGGTGCTCGTAGCTCCGTGACGGTCCGCGCTGTCGTACCACGTCCGTACGCTGGGCGTATGCGGGTCAAGTCAGACATCATGCCGAGCACCGGCAAGTTCGAGGTGATCAGCGACTACGAGCCGTCCGGTGACCAGCCGGCCGCGATCGCGGCCCTGGAGGAGCGCGTGCGCGGGGGAGCGAAGGACACCGTCCTGCTCGGCGCCACCGGCACGGGCAAGTCGGCGACGACCGCGTGGCTCATCGAGCGGCTGCAGCGTCCGACCCTGGTCATGGCGCCGAACAAGACCCTGGCCGCGCAGTTGGCGAACGAACTGCGCGAGATGCTGCCGAACAATGCGGTCGAATACTTCGTCAGCTACTACGACTACTACCAGCCCGAGGCGTACGTCCCCCAGACGGACACCTACATCGAGAAGGACTCCTCGGTGAACTCCGAGGTCGAGCGGCTGCGGCACAGTGCGACCATGAGCCTGCTCACCAGGCGCGATGTCGTCGTCGTCGCGAGCGTCTCCTGCATCTACGGCCTCGGGACGCCGCAGGAATACGTCGATCGCTCGGTACGCCTGCGGCTGGGGCAGGAGATCGGCCGCGACACCATCCTGCGCGGCCTGGTCGATGTGCAGTACAGCCGCAACGACCTCTCCTTCGTCCGTGGCACGTTCCGCGTCCGCGGCGACACGGTCGAGATCTTTCCGATGTACGAGGAGCTGGCGATCCGGGTCGAGATGTTCGGTGACGAGATCGAGCGGCTCTACTACCTGCACCCGCTCACCGGCGAGGTCGTCCGCGAGGTGGACGAGGTCTTCATCTTCCCGGCCACGCACTACGCCGCTGGTCCCGAGCGCATGGAGCGTGCGATCCGGGGCATCGAGAAGGAGCTCGCGGAGCGGCTGGCCGAACTGCGCGGACAGGACAAGCTGCTCGAGGCGCAGCGCCTGGAGATGCGCACCAACTACGACGTCGAGATGATGCGCCAGGTCGGCTTCTGCAACGGCATCGAGAACTACTCGATGCACATCGACGCCCGCACCCGCGGCAGCGCCCCGAACTGCCTGCTCGACTACTTCCCCGAGGACTTCCTGCTCGTCATCGACGAGTCGCACGTCACCGTCCCGCAGATCGGCGCGATGTACGAGGGCGATATGAGTCGCAAGCGGATGCTCGTCGATCACGGTTTCCGACTTCCGTCCGCCACGGACAACCGCCCACTGAAGTGGGAGGAGTTCGTCGACCGCATCGGCCAGACCGTCTACCTCTCCGCGACACCCGGCGACTACGAACTCGGTCGCACCGACGGCGAGTTCGTCGAGCAGGTCATCCGTCCGACCGGCCTGGTCGACCCCGAGATCGTGGTGAAGCCGACCAAGGGCCAGATCGACGACCTGCTGCACGAGATCCGCGAGCGTTCCGAGAAGAACGAGCGGGTGCTCGTCACGACGCTGACCAAGAAGATGGCCGAGGACCTCACCGACTACCTGCTCGACCAAGGCGTCCGCGTGCGCTACCTGCACAGCGAGGTCGACACGCTGCGCCGGGTGGAACTCCTGCGTGAGCTGCGGATGGGCGAATACGACGTGCTGGTGGGCATCAACCTGCTGCGCGAGGGTCTCGATCTGCCAGAGGTCTCGCTCGTCGCGATCCTGGACGCCGACAAGGAGGGGTTCCTGCGTTCGGACAAGTCCTTGATCCAGACGATCGGTCGTGCGGCCCGCAACGTCTCCGGCCAGGTGCACATGTATGCCGACAGGATCACGCCGTCGATGGAGCGTGCGATCGATGAGACCAACCGGCGCCGGGCCAAGCAGGTTGCCTACAACGAGGCGAACGGTATCGACCCGCAGCCGCTGCGCAAGCGCATCGCCGACATCACCGACCAGTTGACCCGCGAGGCAGAAGACACCGAGGCTCTGCTCGCGACGTCGACCGAGGGGGGCTTGCGACCCGAGCGGGCAGGGCGGCTGGGATCGGGCCGCTCGCAGTCGCGCGGCAAGCCCAGCGGACGGGGCAAGGCCGCGCTGTCGCCGGGCGTGGTGGGGGTCGGCGCGCACGCGGCCGGCCTCGACGCGGCGAGCCTGCCCCGGGCAGAACTGGCAGAGCTCATCCAGCAGCTCAATGACCAGATGCTCTCGGCCGCGCGGGAGCTGCAGTTCGAGGTCGCGGCCCGGCTGCGCGACGAGATCGCCGAGCTCAAGAAGGAACTGCGCGGCATGGCCGAGGCGTTCGGCGGCTGAATCGGCCAAGTTCCCGTCGTACGCAACGCCCGGACTGCCTCCGTGACTCAGAGCGGCGGCCGTCCGCCCACATGCGAGACAGATCGCGCGGCGAGCTGGTTGCCGACCCGCGCCGCGGTGGGCAGGTCATCGCCGGTGTGAAGCGCGCGCAGCAGGCCGGCGGCAAAGGCGTCGCCGGCGCCCACTGTGTCGAACGGAGCGTCCGCCAGGGCCGCGGCGCCCATATGGGCCACGCCGTTCGCCGTCCCGACGTACGCTCCGCGTGGACCACAGGTGACCACGGCGGCGGCGACCAACCGGGTCAGCGCGGCGCAAGCCGTCTGCTGGTCGAGCTCACCGGTGAGTGCCGCCGCCTCGTCGCCGTTCGCCAGAAGCAGGACGTCCCGGCCGACCCAGCCCAGAAACGCATCCGTGCCCGCGGCGATCAGCAATGACGCCGACGAGGCTCCTATCACGATCCTGCCGCCGCCGTCCCGAACTCGATCGATCGCGGTGAGCGCCGCGGCCCGCGCCCCGGTGAAGAACGCATAACTGGAGACGTACAACAGGCATTGCGGCTCGAAGGGCGGCAGATGCTCGGGACGCAGCGCTCCGTTCGCCCCGGTGTTGGGGATCATCGTGCGCTCCGGGCCGTCGAGGCCCGGATGCACGAGTACGACGCACGACCCGGTCGGTTCGTGCGGATCGACGCCGACCGCGAGTTCCACGCCGTACCGCTGCAACGCCTGGCGTTCGCTGATGCCCGGCGGGTCGTCGCCGACCCGCGCGATCAAGATCGGACGTACGCCGCTGTGGGCCAGCCACGCCGCGGTGTTCGCCGCCGACCCACCGCCCGTGAAGCGGATCGGCGCCGGCGTGTCCGCTCCGAGCGCCAGGGGTCCCGGCAGGTGCACCAGGACGTCGGCCATGATCTCGCCGAGCAGATAGAGCCGGCTCATCGAGCGCCGGTGAAGGCCGCCGCCACCCGCGCGGCGAGCTGGGCGTTCGCGAGCACGAGCGCGACGTTGGCCGCGAGCGAGGCGCCGCGCGTCTGCTCGTGGAACCAGGCCAGCAGGAACGGGGTCACGTCCTTGCCCCGGACACCCGCGGCGGCCGCGGCGGCCAGCCCCGAGGCGAGCACCTCGTCGTGGAGGGTTCGATCGAGTTCGTCGTTCGCAGCGATCGGGTTCGCCAGCACGATTCCGTACGCCTCGGTGCCGAGCTCGCGCCGCGCTCGCAGCACGGCGGCAACCTCCTCGGGCGAGTCCACGCGCCAGTCCAGGGCGTGCCCGGCGTCGCGCAGATAGAAGCCGGGGAAGCGGTAGGTGCGATAGCCCAGCACCGCGACGTTCAGCGTCTCCAACCGTTCGAGCGTCGCCGGGACGTCCAAGATCGACTTCACACCGGCGCAGACGACGAGCACACCAGTGCGCGAGAGCGTGGTGAGGTCGGCGGACTCGTCCCAGGTCTCGGTCGCGCCGCGGTGGACGCCACCGAGACCGCCGGTGGCGAAGACCGAGATCCCGGCACGCGCGGCGAGATGCGCGGTGGACGCCACGGTCGTCGCGCCGACCCCAGCGCGGGCGGCGACGGTCGCGATGTCGCGCACACTCACCTTGACCACGTCATCGCCGGTCGCGACCCGTGACAGAGCCGCGTCGTCCAGGCCGATCCGGGCCTGACCGTCGACCACCGCGATCGTCGCGGGCACCGCACCGCCGTCGCGTACCGCTTGCTCGATGTCACGGGCGATGCGCAGGTTGTCCGGTCGCGGCAGCCCGTGGCTGATGATCGTGCTCTCCAGCGCGACGACCGGACGCCCCTCGGCGAGGGCGGCAGCGACCTCAGGATGAACCAGCACTCGAACTCCTCACACGAACCGTCCGGATCAGTCTGCGCGATCCGCACCCCCGGCGGAAATCCCGCCACAGGCGGGGCGCTCGGGTCACGAAGCTAGGCCCAGGAGCCGACGCCGCGCACGCCCAGGCGCTCGACGCCCAGCATGACCACGACGGTGACGGCGGCCAGGATGACCGAGGCCGCCAGCGCGCTCTGGAAGTTGTCCGCGCCGGGCCGGGCGCTGTAGCGGTAGATCAGCACGGGCAGCGTCTGCCGGTCCGGGCGGGCCAGGAAGCTTGTCGCGCCGAACTCGCCGAGGCTGACGGCGAACGCGAAGCCGGTACCAGCGAGCACGGGACGGCGTACCAGCGGCATCTCGACCGTGGCGAAGGTGCGCAGCGGCCCGGCGCCGAGGGTGGCCGCGGCGTCGCGCAGGCTCTGCGGTACGGCTCGCAGCGGGGGGGTCAGGACGCGTAGCACCAGTGGCAGCGCCACCAGAGCCTGGGCGACGATCACCAGCACGGAGGAGGTGCGCAGGTCCAGCGGCGGGTGGTCGAGGGTGATCAGGAACCCGAAGCCGATCGTCACCGCCGAGACGCCGAGCGGCAGCGTGAACACCGCATCCAGCGCTCGCAGTACCCGCCGGCCCGCCCGTGAGCGAGCCGGCCGGCTGACGACTGCCGATGCGATCAGAGCGAGCGCGACCGACGCGACGGTGGCGAACACCGCGGTGCTGAGGGAGTTGCGCAGCGCGGTCCATGCCTCGCCGCCGAGCGCCCGGTACGCCGCCGCCGTCCACGTGCCGTCGCGTCGCAGCGAGCGCACGACGAGCGTGATCACCGGTGTGGCGAGGAAGACCACGGTCGCCGCGGTGATCATCATGACCGGCAGGTCCCTGACCCGCGGACGCCCCGTCTCGCCGTACTCCGGCTCGGTGGGTGTGGGCCGGGCCCGCGAGGTGATCGCCAGCAGGAGGATCACCAGGAGCAGTTGCAGCAGCGACAGCGCCGCGGCGGCCCGCAGGTCGAGGAACTGCGTCGTCTGCAGGTATATCTCGGTCTCGATCGTGGCGTACCGCAGGCCCCCGAGGGTGAGCACGACGCCGAACGCGGTGGCGCAGAACAGGAACACCACCACCGCGGCCGAGACGATCGCCGGACGCAGCGCCGGAAGTGTGATCGCCGTGAACACGCGCGGCCGGGACGCGCCGAGGCCGGCGGCCGCCTCGGCCGGGCGGCGATCCAGCCCCTCCCAGGCGGCGCCGACGGTCCGTACGACGACCGCGATGTTGAAGAACACCAGCACGACCACGATCGCCGTCGACGTCCCGTCGAGGTTCAGGAAGCCCAGTGGCCCGGAGCGGACCAGCAAGGTGCGGAACGCGACGCCGACAACGACGGTGGGCAGCACGAACGGCACCGCGACGATCAGGCGCAGCAGTCCTCGGCCGGGGAAGCGCAGCCGATGCAGCACGTACGCCACCGGGACGCCGATCAGCACCGTGATCACAGTTGCGAGCGTGCTCGACCAGACCGTGAACCAGAGCACCCGACGGATGCGCCGCCTACCCAGCACCTCGCCGAGGCCGGCGAGATCGAGACGGCCGCCCGGCCACAGGCCGCGGTGCAGCATGCCGCCGAGTGGCAACACGAAGAAGACCGCCACCACGGCGAGCGGTATCGCGGCGAGCACGCACCATCCGAGGCGGCGGCGCCAGATCACACGATTGAGCCAGTCCGAGCGCGAGCGTGCGGGTGCTCGGTCCGAGCGAGTGAGTGTTGCTCGGTCGCGCAGCGACCGAATCATGAGGTGATGTCACTCCACTGGGTGAGCCAGTCCTGACGGTTCTTGGTGATCTCGTCCGGGGCGACGGTGAGGGGATCGTTCGGGGTCGGTGCCCACTTCGCCCACTCGGCGGGCAGCGCGGCGTCCGGGTCCGCGGGGAAGACGTACATGTTCTCCGGTAGCGACTCCTGGAACCCCTTGCCGGTCAAGAAGTCGATGAACGCCTTGGCCCCGGGCACGTTCTTCGCCCCGGCGAGCACGCCGGCGTACTCGGTCTGCTGGAAGCAGGTGTCGAGCAGCGCGTGCGTGGTCGGCTTCGTGCCGCCCTTCGGGATCGAATACACCGGGTCGGAGTTGTACGACAGCACGATCGGCCGGTCGCCGTTGCCCCCGCCGGCGGTGTAGTCGACGTCGAACGCGTCGTCCCAGCCAGCCGTGATCTTGACGCCGTTCGACACCAGCTTGTTCCAGTAGTCCTGCCAGCCGTTGGTGCCGTACTTCGCGATCGTGGCGAGCAGGAACGCGAAGCCCGGCGAGCTGGTCGCGGCACCGGGCGTGACGAACAGGTTCTTGTACGCCGGCTTGATCAGGTCGTCCAGCGATGCGGGAGCTGCCAGGTGGTGCGCGGTGAACCAGGCGTCGTCGACGTTGACGCAGACGTCGCCCCAGTCGATCGGGGTGAGGTAGCGCGCCGCTCCGCCGGGCAGGTCGTACTTCGTGCCGAAGCCGGTGACGTGGTATTGGGACAGGACGCCCTCGTCGACGGCCCGGGTCGCGAAGGTGTTGTCGATGCCGTAGACGGCGTCGGCGATCGGGGAGCCCTTGGTGAGCACGAGCTTGTTGGTCAGCTCACCGGTATCGCCGTTCTGGACGATCTTGACCGTGTAGCCCGACTCCTGCTCGAACTGCGTGATCAGCCCCTTCGGGGCCGCCCACGAGTCGTGCGTGGCGACCACGATCTGCTTGATCTTCGCCGGCGAACTCGACCCGCCACCGGGTTGGGCCGTCGTCCCGCCGCTCGAGGAGCAGGCCGCGAGAGCAACGGCGGTGAGAGGTATGACAGCTAGTGCAATGCGATTCTTCATCGACTTCCTCCGCCGGTGTTAACCGGATCAGGTTCAAGGGTCTGCGGGCGATATCCGCACTCTCAGCGCCTTGCGGCGCTCCCCTGTCGTGTGCCGCTTCAGCCTACTGCGCTGCCATAGGGTCGGTGTCATGACCCTGGACCACGTGACGATCACGGCATTGGACCTGCGCGTGAGCGCGGCGTTCTACGACGCCGCGCTCGCCGCGTTGGGTCTGGGCCGGCTGGTCGAGCTGGTCGACGAGGAGGAGCAGTCGCCCGACACGGAGGCGATCGGCTGGGGACGTGACGGACGTGCCGTGCTCTGGGTGGTGGCGGGCGAACGGCCCACCACCGGCGTACACCTGCGGCTGCGGGCCGCGGACCAGGGGGCGGTGAGGGCGTTCCACGCGGCTGCCGTCGCCGCGGGGGGCAGCAGTCACGACGCCCCGCGGCGCTGGGCGATCTACCGGGCGGGGGAGTTCAACGCGATCGTCCGCGATCCGGACGGCAACCTCATCGAGGCGGTCGCGCCCGAGCAGTGAGGCCGGGGTTGCCCGATTTGCGCGCCCGCGCATGGCACAGTGGGACCGTGCGTATCACTCGCTCCGCCCTGATCGGCCTGTCCGTGCTGGTTCTCGCCGGCTGCGCCACCGGTGCGGCAGCGAGTTCGCAGGCGAGCTACCACGGTAGCTACAGCCCGATGGGCGGCAGCGCCACCACCATGCCCGTCGATGTCGAACCGGCGAGCACCGTCGCACCGGTGACTTCGAGCTCTGCCGCAGCGAGCGCCACGCCGCGCACCTCCGTCACGAGGACACCGTCGCTCACGCATGCGCCGGTCGCATCGACGTCGTCGGCTGCCTCGCGCCGCCCGGCCAGCACCACCCAGACGGCAACGCCGCGCGCGGCGGCCAACCCGAGCAAGGCGCCCGCGACGGTGACGACCGCGGCGTACGTGCCGAAGGTGGCCAAGAAGTACGGCACCGGCAACGCCACCCAGATCGTCACGGTCACCGCGGCGTCGAGCCGGTCGACCACGGCCACGCTGTCGGCGTGGAAGAAGGTCGGCTCCGGTTGGGTGCGCGTCTACGGGCCACTCAAGGCATGGGTCGGTGTCGACGGCGTCGGCAAGGCGAGCGAGTACACGTCCAAGACGCCCGCCGGCAGCTTCACGCTCACCCAGGCGTTCGGTCGACTGGCCAATCCCGGCACGCGCCTGTCTTACTTCACGACGACCCCCTCCGACTGGTGGGTCGGCCAGAGCGGCAAGTACTACAACACCCACCAGCGGTGTAGGGCCGGTCAGTCGTGCTCATGGCACAGCCCGAGCGAGCACCTCTATTACGAGACGCCGTACTACAACTATGCGGCGGTGATCGACTACAACACCCCGAACGCGCCCGGAGGTGTCAAACAGCACGCCGGCAGCGCGTTCTTCTTCCACGTCCATCCGTCCGGTACCGGCGGTACGGGCGGTTGCGTGGCGATCGCGCAGAGCCAGCTGGTCAAGATCCTCCAGTGGCTGAACCCGGCAAAGCACCCGCGGATCGTCATCGGCGTCGCGTAGCCGTCGCTCGCGCGGGCTGGGTCCGTGAACCGGTGCGCGCCCGCCGCGGACGTTCGTCCCCCAGAGTCCGAACGGAACAGCCCCCACATGTTCCCCTGGCATCCGCAGATGCCGCTGGTTCGGACTCCCACCGGACGTACGCGGCGGGCGCGTCGGCTTCACATGGTCAGGTCGCGGCGTCCGATCCGGCCGCGGAACGGGCGTCGCGGCGCCCGCTTCGGTCTCTGTCGCTCATGCGCGTGGCCCCCATGCTCGCGAAGCGTTCCTCCCACGGCACTTCGCTCACTTCGGCAGGATCCTCGATGTCCTGCATGTCCACTTTTGCCTTGGACATGAAGATGAGATCACTGCGGCTTCACGTGAAGCAACGGTCAGGCGTGGCAACAACGTGCCGACCGGTATCGGATACTTTCCGGTCAGGCATGGCAAGGAGTCGCCAATCGTCCGGCGATGGGCTGCTCGGACGGGCGAGCTGACCTGTCACCAGCCCCGATCGCGCCACTCGGGCAGATGCGGTCGCTCGCTGCCGAGCGTCGAGTCCGCGCCGTGGCCGGGATAGAACCACGTGTCGTCCGGTAGCTCGTCGAAGACGCGATGGGTCACGTCGTCGTACAACTGCTCGAACGCCTCGGCACTGCCGAAGGTGTTGCCCACGCCGCCGGGGAACAGCGAGTCTCCGGTGAACAGATGGGGGACGCCCTCGGGGTCGCGGTACAGCAGGCAGGCGCCGCCGGGCGTGTGCCCGCGCAGCACGATCACCTCCAGGGACGCGTCACCGACGGTGAGCACATCGCCGTGCTCGAGACGCTCGTCCACGGCCACGGGCAGCTCGTCGGCGTCCTCCACGCTGGCATAGATCGCCGCGCCGGCATCCTCCGCAGCCTCC
>Ga0164242_10005893_pt1 | contig 13569 bp, 8 predicted proteins | sample OricomgcompostMG_FD_108783 | JGI IMG/M metagenome (GOLD analysis project Ga0164242, IMG submission 108783) | Miracle-Growth compost microbial communities from Emeryville, California, USA - Original compost - Miracle growth compost (MG) ...
GTGTTGAGATTCAGTGATGGGCGACGTTCTCGAACGGTTCTCCCCCGCCACGCGCGCGTGGTTCGAGGGGGCGTTCGACGCGCCGACCGCGGCTCAGCTCGGTGCGTGGGATGCCATCTCCCGAGGGGACCACACCCTCGTCATCGCGCCGACCGGTTCCGGCAAGACCCTCGCGTCGTTCCTCTGGGCGATCGACCGGCTCATGCATGCGCACTGGAGCTCGGAGCAGAGGCCATTGCCGGCCCCTGCCGCAACGCCAGCGCCGCCCGCTACCTCGGCGGACGGTCCCCAGGTCGACGAGAAGCCCGGCACGAAACGTGGCACCCGGGTGCTCTACATCTCGCCGCTGAAGGCGCTCGGCGTCGACGTCGAACGCAACCTGAGGTCGCCGCTCGTCGGCATCACGCAGACCGCGAAGCGACTCGGCGCGGAACCGCCGCACGTCACCGTCGGAGTGCGCAGCGGCGACACGCCGGCGAGCGAGCGGCGAGCGCTGCTGTCGAAACCGCCGGACATCCTGATCACCACGCCCGAGTCGCTGTTCCTGATGCTCACATCGCAGGCGCGCGACACCCTGGCCGGCGTGCAGACCGTCATCGTCGACGAGGTGCATGCCGTGGCGGCGACCAAGCGCGGCGCGCACCTCGCGCTGTCGCTCGAGCGACTGGATGCGATGCTGCCGCATCCCGCACAGCGCATCGGGCTCTCCGCCACGGTGCGCCCGCCCGAGGAGGTCGCGCGGTTCCTCGGCGGGCGCAACCCGGTGACGATCGTCGCCCCGCCGTCGCGGAAGCGGTTCGACCTCAAGGTCGTCGTGCCGGTCGAGGACATGAGCGACCCGAGCCCCGCTGCCCACGAAGACGACAAGGAGCCGCAGGGCGGGTCGATCTGGCCGCACGTCGAGCAGGCCATCGTCGACCGAGTGCTCGAGCACCGCTCCTCCATCGTGTTCGCCAACTCCCGCCGTCTCGCCGAGCGCCTCACCGCGCGCATGAACGAGATCTACGAGGAACGGCTGGCCGACGATCGCGAAAGCCGGCGGTCGACGGAACCGGTGGCCGTCGGGCGGGCGCTCGACGAAGCCGCCAGCAGAGTGCGCCCGCGGCGGGCGCCAGCAGAGCTCATCGGCGGATCGGGACAGACGAAGGGAAGCCGCGGTGCCGCAGCCCTCAGAGCGGTGACCGCATCCGCCGCCCGTGCCGGATCGGCGGGCACCATCGTCGAGGAGCGCCGCCAGCCCAGGGAGTGGACCAGCGGAACGACGACCGACGCCGAGACCGGCATCCTGGCTCGCGCGCACCACGGCTCGGTGAGCAAGGAACAACGCGCCGTCATCGAGGACGATCTCAAGACGGGCCGGCTGCGCTGCGTCGTCGCCACGAGCAGCCTCGAGCTCGGAATCGACATGGGCGGGGTCGACCTCGTGGTTCAGGTGGAGGCGCCGCCGTCCGTCGCCAGCGGTCTGCAGCGGGTCGGGCGAGCCGGACATCAGGTCGGCGAGGTCTCGAAGGGCGTGCTGTTCCCCAAGCACCGCTCCGACCTCATCAACTCGGCCGTCGCCAGCGAACGCATGGTCGCCGGCCTCATCGAGGAGCTGCGGGTGCCGGCGAATCCGCTCGACATCCTCGCCCAGCAGACGATAGCCGCGACGGCGCTGGATGCCGTGGATGTCGACGGCTGGTACGACACCGTGCGCCGCAGCGCACCCTTCGCCACCCTGCCCCGCAGCGCGTTCGACGCGACTCTCGACCTGATAGCCGGACGCTACCCGAGCGACGAGTTCGCTGAGCTGCGCCCTCGCGTCGTCTGGGACAGGGACCGCGGCACGCTCACCGCCCGTCCCGGTGCGCAACGCCTGGCCGTGACGAGCGGCGGCACCATCCCCGACCGCGGGCTGTTCGGCGTGTACATGGTCGGCACGAGCGACGAGACCGACCCGGCCAAGGGCGGCAGACGGGTCGGCGAGCTCGACGAGGAGATGGTCTACGAGTCCCGGGTGGGCGACGTGTTCGCGCTCGGCGCCACGAGTTGGCGCATCCAGGAGATCACGCACGATCGCGTGCTCGTGAGTCCGGCATTCGGCGAGCCCGGTCGGCTGCCGTTCTGGAAAGGAGACGGGATCGGCCGGCCGGCAGAACTGGGCGAAGCGGTCGGAGGGTTCGTGCGCGAGGTGTCGTCGGCATCCGAGAAGGATGCCCGCGCGCGCGCCGCTGCCGCCGGCCTCGACGAGCTCGCCACGGGCAACCTGCTCGCCTACCTGCAGGAGCAGAAGAAGGCGACGGGGCATCTGCCGACCGACGCGACGCTCGTCGCCGAGCGGTTCAGGGATGAGCTCGGAGACTGGCGAATCGTGTTGCATTCCCCTTACGGCATGCAAGTGCATGCGCCGTGGGCCCTGGCGGTCACGGCGAGAGTGCGGGAACGACTCGGTCTCGAGGGATCGTGCATCGCCAGCGACGACGGCATCATCGTGCGCATCCCCGACGCGGAATCGGAGCCTCCCGGCGCCGATCTCTTCGTCTTCGAGGCCGACGAGCTCGAGCAGCTCGTCACCGACGAGGTGGGCGGATCCGCCCTGTTCGCGTCGCGCTTCAGAGAGTGCGCCGCCCGGGCGCTTCTGCTGCCGAAGTACAACCCCGGCAAGCGGTCCCCGCTGTGGCAACAGCGGCAGAAGGCGGCGCAGCTTCTGGATGTCGCGCGCAAGCACCCGCAGTTCCCGATCATCCTCGAGACGATGCGGGAGTGCCTCCAGGATGTCTATGATCTGCCGGCGCTGCGACGCATCGCCACGCGGATCGCCGCGCGGGACGTCCGTATCGTCGAGGTCGGAACTCAGGAGGCGTCGCCTTTCGCGCGATCGCTTCTGTTCGGATACGTCGCGGCCTTCATGTACGAGGGCGACTCCCCGCTTGCCGAGCGCCGGGCCGCCGCGCTCTCGGTGGACGCCTCCCTGCTCTCCGAGCTCCTGGGCCGGGCCGAGCTGCGCGAACTGCTCGATCCCGCCGTGATCGAACGGGTCGAGCGCGAGGTACAACGGCTGACGCCGGAACGCAGGATGTTCGGCCTCGAGGGGGTCGCGGACCTGCTTCGACTGCTCGGCCCGCTCACGGTCGACGAGGTGTGCGAGCGCTGGTCCCCGGAGCGCGGCGGCGAGCCATCCGAGGCCGCGGCCGAGCCTGCTGCAGCGCGGGCCGCGCTGGAGGAACTCGTGGCCGCGACGAGAGCGCTGCGCGTGAGCATCGCAGGGGCCGAGCGCTACGCGGCCATCGAAGACGCGGCGCGACTGCGCGACGCGCTGGGCGTGCCTCTGCCGATCGGCGTTCCCATGGCGTTCATCGAGCCCGTCGCCGATCCCCTCGGCGATCTCGTGGGCCGTCATGCGCGCACCCATGGCCCGTTCACCGTCGCCGACGTCGCGTCCCGCTTCGGCCTCGGATCTGCGGTCGCGCATGACGCGCTTCGTCGGCTCTCGCAGGACAGACGCATCACCGAGGGCGAGTTCCGGCCGAACGCGAGCGGCACGGAATGGTGCGATGCCGAGGTGCTCCGGCGCATCCGGCGGCTTTCGCTCGCGGCTCTTCGGCACGAGGTGGAACCGGTCGACCCGAAGGCGTTCGCCCGGTTCCTGCCCGACTGGCAGCATGTGGGCGGCGGGCTGCGCGGCGTGGATGGCGTGGCATCCGTCATCGAGCAGCTCGCGGGAACCCGGGTGCCGGCCTCGGCGTGGGAGAGCCTGATCCTGCCGTCGCGCGTCTCCGACTATCAGCCGGCCATGCTCGACGAGCTGACGGCCAGCGGCGAGGTGCTGTGGAGCGGCTCGGGATCGCTGCCGGGCAATGACGGCTGGGTGAGCCTGCACCTCGCCGACACCGCGCCGCTGACCATGTCGCCTCCGCCGGAGCACGCCACGGATGAGCTGCAGCGCGAGGTGCTCTCGGCGCTCGGTGCCGGCGGTGCCTTCTTCTTCCGTCAGCTGTCGGATGCCGTCGGCTCGCTCGACGACGGCGCTCTGACGACGGCACTGTGGGACCTGGTCTGGGCAGGCCTCATCACGAACGACACGTTCGCCCCGCTTCGCGCGCTCACCGGCGGGCGGGGCGCGCACAAGCCGCAACGCGCCACACCCCGTGGACGGACGCACCTGCCGCGCGCGTACGGCCGACCGGCGGCATCCTTCCGTCCCGCTCCGGTTCGATCGGGACCGCCGACGACGGCCGGGCGCTGGTCCATCCTGCCCTTGGCCGAGACGGATGCCACGCTGCGCGCAAAGGCCGTCGCCGAGACGCTGCTCGACAGGTACGGCGTCGTCACGCGGGGCAGCGTGATGGCCGAGAACCAGCCGGGCGGCTTCGCCCTTGCCTACCGGGTGCTCAGCGGATTCGAGGAGTCCGGCCGCGCCCGCCGCGGATACTTCGTCGAGACGCTGGGCGCCGCGCAGTTCGCGACGAGCGCCACGGTGGACCGCCTCCGCACGTTCACGCTCGACTCGACGCTCGACCCGCCGCGCAAGGCCGTTGCACTGGCGGCGACCGACCCGGCGAATCCGTACGGCGCCGCGCTGCCGTGGCCGCAGGCATCCGCCGGCGTGACCCCCACAGGGCACCGACCGGGCCGCAAGGCCGGAGGCATCGTCGTGCTGGTGGATGGCGCACTCGTGCTCTACGTCGAACGCGGCGGAAAGACCACGCTGCTGTTCGACCGCGACGAGGAGGTCGTGCTGCCTGCCGCGAGGGCGCTGGCCGACGCCATCCGCCGCGGCCGCATCTCGACCCTCACGACGATCGAGACCGTCGGCGGCGAGTTCGTGCTCGGCACGCCGTTCGGCGAGGCGCTCATCGCCGCCGGATTCGGAGCGACGCCGCGCGGCCTGAGGCTCCGCTCGTGAGCGGGACGGAGGGTCAGCTCGTGAACAATCCTGCGCGCTCGGCCCGAGCGGTGGCCGTGGAGTCCGCCGGGCCACGCATGCGGCCCCACCCGTTCCTAGTACAGGCAGACCTCTCGAGAACAGGCCAATCCTGCCTGTTCTCGCGAGTCGAGCGGTTTTCCGCCTGTTTTCCCGAGATGGCGGCGCCCGGTGGGGCGCCAGCGGCGGGGGCGGCGGATGCCTGAGGGCGACACCGTCTACCGGCAGGCGCGCATGCTCGACCGGGCAGTCGGCGGCAGTGTGCTGACCCGCTGCGAGCTGCGGGTTCCCGCCTTCGCCACTGTCGACCTCACAGGCCAGACGGTGCACGGCGTGGTGAGCAGGGGAAAGCATCTCCTGATGAGGGTGGGGACGCAGACCATCCACAGTCACCTCAAGATGGAGGGGACGTGGCGCGTGTACGCGCCGGGCGAGCCATGGCGCCGGCCCGCGTTCCAGGCTCGCGCCGTTCTCGCCACGGAGACGGCCCAGGCCGTGGGCTTCGAGCTCGGACTCCTCGAGGTGCTGCCGACCGCGCGCGAGGCGGATGCCGTCGGCTACCTCGGCCCCGATCTGCTCGGCCCTGACTGGGACGAACGGGAGGCGGTGCGCAGGGTGTCGCGGCATCCGGACGTGCCGATCGCGGTCGCGCTGCTCGACCAGCGCAACCTCGCGGGTCTCGGCAACGAGTACGTGAACGAGCTGTGCTTCGTGCGCGGGATGCTCCCCACCCGGCCGGTGCGCGACGCCGACGTTCCGAAGACCGTCGCGCTGGCCCACCGGATGATCGTGGCCAACAAGGACCGCGCCATCCGCTCCACGACGGGCGAGACGCGCAGAGGCCGCACCTCCTATGTGCACCGCAGGGAGGGGATGCCCTGTCGGCGCTGCGGCACTCCCATCGAGCGCATGCGGCTCGGGCGCAACGAGCTCGAGTTGCGGGAGACCTGGTTCTGCCCCGTCTGCCAGACCTGAGGCGGGGACCACAGACTAAGGGCGAGCGTCACAAGACGGCCCGACGGCTGGAGCGGGAAGGCACAGCGAACCGGACCTCCCCGGCCGGATGGCCGGAGCCGGAGGCACAGCGAACGGGCGCACTCGCCGATCTCCGGCCACGAGGCCCGGGTTTCGGCGGGTGCGCCCGCTGTCGGCCGCCCGATCCACCGCCGCTGATGTGGGGTCGGGCGGCCGGCCGGACAAGCCGTCAGGCGGCAGGTCCGGAGGCCAGCGTCACGGTCGCCGTGTGGGACGCGCCCTCGGTGTCGGTCCACGTGATCGTCACCGACTGTCCAGGCTTGTGCTTCGCGAGCGCCGCGGTCAGGTCGGATGCCGAGCCGGTCGTGGTGACGTCGACGGCGGTGATCGTCGAGCCCGCCGTGATGCCCGCCGAGGCGGCCGGCGTCCCGTCGATCACATCACCGATCTGCGCACCCTGAACCGCCTGCTGACCGTCCTGCGCGCCACCCGTGCCGAGACCCCCGACGCCGAGCTCGCCGAGACCGGAGCCGTCGAACCCGGATCCGCCGAGGCCAGATCCACCGAGGCCCGATCCGCCGAGGCCCGATCCGCCGAGACCGCCCGAGCCGGAACCGGCATCCGATGCGACCTCGACGCCCAGGAACGCCGGCAGTCCGATCGTCACCGTCGCGCTGGCCTGTCCGGACTCGATCTGGTGTGCGATGCCGAGTGCCGTGTGGATCGGGATGGCGTATCCGTCCGTGACGTTCTGGCTGGCCGACGCGGCGGTGTCGATGCCGACGACCTCGCCGTCGGCGTCGAGCAGGGGACCGCCGGAGTCGCCCGCCTCGATGTCGGCGTCCGTCTCGATGAGACCGGTCAGGTTCTCGGATGCGACGACTCCCTCGGCCTGCGTGGTGATGGACTTGTTCGTTCCCGTCACACTGCCGCTGGCCGCGACCAGAGATCCCGTGCCTCCCGCGTTGCCGACAGCGGTGACCTTGTCTCCCACGGCCACCCCGTCGTTGTCGAGCGTCGTCGTCGCAAGGCCCGACGCGCCCTGCAGCTGGAGCACCGCGACGTCGTCGGTCGCGTCGGTGCCCACGACGTGCGCCGTGTACGTGCTCCGCGTCGAGGGGACCGTGACGGTGATACTCGTCGATCCGTCGACCACGTGGTTGTTCGTCACGATCTCGCCCGAGCTGGTGAGCACGATCCCGGTGCCCGCCGCCTCCGAGCCCTCGTAGGCGAGGTCGGTGTCGATGACGACGACGCCCTTTTGCTGAGCAGCCGTCGCTGCGGTGGCCTGCTGGGTGCCGCTGCCCGACGGGTCGGATGAGCCGTCGCCCCCGCTCGAGCCGCCTCCCGGGAGCCAGTCGTATCCGGCCCGATTAGCGTTCTGCTGCGCCGCGTACTGCCCTGCGAACGCCGAGGCGACACCTTCGACCGTCGCGACGCTCGCGGCCATCCCGGCGAGCCCGAAGGCGACCGACGATGCCGCCGCGATGGCTATCCAGCCCGCCGTTCTCCGTTTGTTCGTGTCCTTGTGCATGATGCGTGTTCCGTTCCAGGTCGATTCGATGCCTCAAGTGGAACGCCTCAGCACGGAAAAGAACTTTGCCTCTTCCATGAGGATCCTATGAATGGTGAAGCGGGTCTCCCGCGCCGCGCCGCGGAGTCGCGGTGGCCGTTGAAAGGCGCTCCTCGCCGCTTCGGAGGCTCATCCGGACCGTCGCGCGGATGACGCGCATCCTGGCTGCGGCGGGGCCGCCGGCCGCCTTGACACGGACCGCGACGCATCCCTAATCTGAGTGAAACAATTCGCAGACAATACGAAAAGTTTCGCTCTCGGGCGGGCAACCGAGACAGCGACGGCGCGGACGCTTCCGCCGGAACGAGCGACATCGCCACCCCGATTCGCCCCACGTCGAGCGGCCGTGAGCCGGTCGTGCAGCGAAACATTGCCTGACGAACACGCACCACATCCGAGACAGCGAGGTCGCACATGCCACACACTCCACCGCCCCGATTCGTCCGCACGGACGGGACCCGATTCCTCGATGGGCACGGTCTTCCCATCCGCTTCACCGGGGTCTGCGTCGGCGGCTGGCTCAACATGGAGAACTTCGTCAGCGGTTACGCCGCGAACGAGAGCATGATGCGAGCCAGCGTGCGCAATGCGATCGGCGCCGACCGCGCCGACCGCTTCTTCGAGCGACTGCTCACCGCCTTCTACGGCGAGTCCGATGCCCGCTTCCTCGGCGAGCTGGGCATGACGATCATCCGCATCCCCGTCAACTACCGGCACTTCGAGTCGGATACCCGCCCCTTCGAGATCCTGCCAACGGCGTTCGACCACCTCGACCGTGCCATCGAGGCGTCCGGCAGGCACGGCATCTACTCGATCATCGATCTGCACGCGCTCCCCGGCAGCCAGAACCACCACTGGCACTCCGACAACGAGACGCACGTGGCGCAGCTGTGGCAGCATCCGCATTTCCAGGATCGCGTCGAGAACATCTGGAAGGCGATCGCCGAGCACTACAAGAACAACACCTGGGTCGCCGGCTACAACCTGATGAACGAGCCTGCCGACGAATCGCGCGCCGTCGTCGGCCCGCTGTACCGGCGGCTGTTCGAGGCGGTGCGCGCCATCGATCCCGATCACACGATCTTCCTCGACGGCAACACGTACTCCACCGAGTTCGACATGTTCGATGCCGAGCCGTGGGAGAACACGGTCTACTCGCTGCACGACTACGTGGCGGCGGGACTGGGCCGCGGCGGCGACTACCCCGGCTACACGGACGGCGTGTGGATCGACAAGGACTACGCGTACCAGAAGTTCCTGCAGCGGTCGGAGTACGCGAGGAAGACCGGAACACCCATCATGGTGGGCGAGTTCGCGCCCATCTACACGGGCGACGAGCGCAAGGATGCGATGCGCAGGCAGATCCTCGCCGACCAGCTGGAGATCTACCGCGACAACGACGTCAGCTGGACGAGCTGGATGTACAAGGATGTCGGCCGCCAGGGCCTCGTTCGCGTCTCGCCGGACTCCCCCTACCGACGCCGCTTCGACCCGTTCATCGCCAAGAAGAACCGCCTCGCCGCCGACCAGTGGGGAAGCGACCGGCTCGGCGGCGAGGGCGTGCGCGAGGTGAGCCAGGCGGTGCAGGACCTGGTGGCGCGCGAGTTCCCGAACTTCAATCCGTACCCGTGGGGACGCTTCGACTGGGTGGCGACGCTGCTGAACAACCTGCTGTTCGCCCAGCCGCTCGCACAGGAGTACGCCGACCTGCTCAAGGGCCTGGGCGACGACGAGCTCGACGCACTCGCAGACTCGTTCTCGTTCGAACAGTGCGAGGTGGCCGAGACGCTCCGCGACCAGCTCGTCTCGGGACAGGACGCCGAGCAGGCGCGGACGGCGTGAGCATGCGCGCCGTCGTGCTCCGCGAGCCGGGCACACCACCGCGTCTCGAAGACGTCGAGCTCGCCGCACCGAAGCAGGGCGAGCTGGTGGTGCGCATCGAGGCGGCGGGCGTGTGCCACAGCGACTACCACTACATGTCGGGCGAGCTCGTGGCGCCGCTTCCGCTGGTGCTCGGCCATGAGGGATGCGGCATCGTCGAGCAGGTAGGACCAGGTGCGGGCGACCGCGTGACCGTCGGCGACCGCGTCGCCCTGCTCTGGCGGCCGCGGTGCGGCCGGTGCGACGCCTGCCTGTCTGGGAACCCCGCACTGTGCGACAAGGGCAGGGTGCAGGCGTCCACGGGCGGCCTGCCGGATGGCACGAGCCGCCTGTCGTTCCCGGACGGCTCCGAGCTGCACCACCTGATGGGCGTCTCGTGCTTCGCCGAGCGGGTGGTGGTGAGCGAGAGCGCCGTGGTGAGGGTGCCAGAGGGCGTACCGCCGGAGGTCGCCGCCATCTCCGCGTGCGCCGTCGTCACGGGCGTGGGCGCTGTGCTCAACGTCGTCGAGCACGCGGCGGGCAGGGGAATGCTCATCGTCGGCGCGGGAGGCGTCGGCCTCTCCAGCGTGATGGGCGCCCGGCTCGTGGGGGCGAACCCGATCATCGTGGCCGACATCGATCCAGCCAAGCTCGACCTGGCGCGCGAGCTCGGTGCCACGCACGTCATCGACAGCAGGCATGACGACCTGCAGTCCGAGGTTTTGCGCATCACGGACGGCAAGGGCGTTCCGTGTGCCATCGAGGCCGTCGGACGGGCGCAGACGCTCGAGGCGGCACTCGAGTGCGTCGCGGCCGGCGGAACGCTCGTGGCCATCGGACTCGGGGCGGCGGATGCCCGCTTCACGGTTCCGCTCAACCCGCTCGTGCAGCGGCAGAAACGCGTCGTGGGGTCGCTGTACGGCTCCGCGAACCCACCGATCGACCTGCCGCGCATCTTCGGCCTCTACCTCGACGGACGCCTGCCGCTCGATCGCCTGATCGGAGAGCGCATGCCACTGGCCGACGTGAACATGGCCTACGACGCACTGCTGCGGGGCGCCGTCGGGCGCGGAATCCTCGTGCCCTGACGTCCACCGCAGCTGCGTGAGCCGGCGAAAGACGCTCGCCTCGTTGCCGTGGATTGCGCACACCCCGAACAAACTGGGCAGACTGGAGTCTGCGCCCGGCCAAGGCCGGATCGCGGCCCGAAGACGCCCCTCGAGCGAAGGAGCTTGCCCATGACCCTGCGCAGCCAGGACTGGTATGGCGGAGAAGGCCGCGACCCCTACATCCACCGCGCGTGGATGCGACGGGGGATCCCCGCCGACGCGTTCAACGGCCGCCGTCCGCAGATCGCGATCGCGAACACGGCGAGCGACCTCACGCCGTGCAACATGCACCTCAACGAGGTCGCGGAGTACGTGAAGAACGGCGTCTACGAGGCAGGCGGGATTCCGCTCAACCTCCCCGTGGTGAGCCTCGGCGAGACGCTCGTGCGGCCGACGGCGATGCTCTGGCGCAACATGGCGGCCATGGCGATCGAGGAGATGCTGCGCGCCAACCCCGTGGATGCCGTCGTGCTCCTCGGCGGCTGCGACAAGACGATTCCCGCCCTGCTCATGGGCGCGGCATCCGTCGACATCCCCGCCGTGGTCGTGCCGGGGGGTCCCATGCTCAACGGCCACTTCCGCGGCCAGCTGCTGGGCTGCGGAACCGGCGTGTGGCAGCTGAGCGAGGAGGTGCGTGCCGGCACGCTCAGCGAGGCGGAGTTCGAGAGGTCCGAGACCTCGATGATCCGCTCCAAAGGCCACTGCAACACGATGGGCACCGCCTCCACCATGGGCATCATGGCGGAGGCGCTCGGAATGACGATCCCCGGCCTGGCAGGCACGCCGGCCGCGGACTCGCGCCTGCTCGAGGCTGCACACGCCACGGGACGCCTCGCAGTCGAGCTCGTCGCGGAGGACCGCCGCATCTCCCAGGTGATCACCAAGGAGTCGTTCCACAACGCGATCGTCGCCCTGGCCGCCATCGGCGGCTCGACGAACGCCGTCGTGCACCTCCTGGCCATCGCCGGCAGGCTCGGAATCGACCTCACGCTCGAGGACTTCGACCGCATCGGTGCGAACGTGCCGCTGCTCGTCAACCTGCAGCCGGCGGGCGAATACCTGATGGAGGACCTGTTCCGCGCCGGCGGCGTGCTCGCGGTGTTCGACCAGGTGAAAGACCTGTTCGACCCGGCGGCGCAGACCGTGATGGGCGCGCCGCTCGTCGACTTCCTCGGCGCGCATCCGGTGTGGGACCGCGAGGTCATCTCGTTGCGCGAGGACCCGCTGCAGGATGACGCAGGCATCGCGGTCCTGCGCGGCAACCTCGCCACCCGCGGCGCCATCATCAAGCCGGCTGCTGCCAGTCCCGAGCTGCTCGTGCACCGCGGCAGGGCCGTCGTGTTCGACTCGATCGAGGACTTCCACGCCCGCATCAACGACCCCGAGCTGGACGTCGACGCCGACTCCGTGCTCGTGCTCCGCGGCTGCGGGCCGAGGGGCTATCCGGGGATGCCGGAGGTTGCGAACCTTCCTCTCCCGCCCAAGCTGCTGAAGCAAGGAGTGCGTGACATGGTGCGCATCTGCGACGGGCGCATGTCGGGAACGGCGTACGGCACCGTCGTGCTGCACGTGGCGCCGGAGGCGGCAGCGGGCGGAACACTGGCCCTGGTGCAGGACGGAGACATCATCTCGCTGGACGTGCCGGCGCGCAGCATCCAGCTGGAGGTGAGCGACGAGGAGCTCGCGCTCCGCAAGCCGCCGTTCCGCGAGACCGGCGCCTTCGCCACGGCGGAGCGCGGGTGGCAGAAGCTGTACATCGAGCACGTGCAGGGCGCCGACACGGGTGCCGATCTCGACTTCCTGGTGGGGTCGAGCGGGTCCCAGGTCACCAGGGAATCGCACTGACGAGGACGCTGCCGTTGGCGCCGCAGTCGCGCGTGGCCTTCGACGGGTGTGAGCAGTCGGCACCGCGCCGGCACATCGAAAGGACAACAGGATGAACGACACCACCCACCGCCCGTCCCTCGCCCTGGCCAGGGTGCGATCGGGCGACGACGTGCTGTGGACGGTTCGCGCAGGCGACGCGTACGCGCCCCTGGGCATCACGCTGTCCGAGCTGCTCGCCCTCCCCCGCGAGGAGGCCCGCGCGACCGTGGAGCGGGCGGGCGGCAAGGCCGCGACCGCGAGCATCCGGGTGGATGCCGTGCTCGCCCCTGTCGACCCGGCCCAGGAGGTGTGGGCGGCGGGCGTCACCTACCTGCGCAGCAGGGACGGACGCATCGAGGAGGCGACGGACGGGTCACCGTACGACCGCGTGTACGTCGCGGAGCGGCCCGAGCTGTTCTTCAAGGCGACCGGCCGGCGCGTCGTCGCGCACGGCGAGCCCGTCGGAGTGCGCGCCGACTCCACGTGGGACGCCCCGGAGCCTGAGCTCGGAATGGTGCTCGACGCACGCGGCGAGATCTTCGGCTTCGTGCCGGGCAACGACGCGAGCAGCCGCTCAATCGAGGGCGAGAACCTGCTCTACCTGCCGCAGGCGAAGGTGTACACCGCCGCGTGCGCCCTCGGACCCGAGATCGTGCCCGCGTGGCTCGTGACGCCGCCGTTCGACATCGCCATGACCATCGTCCGTGGCGGCGAGACCGTTTTCGAGGGAACGACGTCGACGGATGCCATGGCGCGCGCTCTCGCCGACCTCGCCGACTGGCTGTTCCGGGGCCTCGACTTCCCGGACGGCACGATCGTGCTCACGGGAACCGGGATCGTGCCCGGCGCCGACTTCACGCTGTCGCCGGGAGACGAGGTGACGATCGACATCGCTGGCCTCGGCACCCTGCGGAACCCGGTCGTCAGCGTCGGCCGCTGAACCGAGTCTGCCTCCCGTCCGGCCGCCGCTTGCGCCCGTGCCGTCAGTCCTGACGGCGTCTGCCCAGCGTGCGCCAGGCGATGACGGCGACGATGATGATCGCGATGGCCGAGATGACCCACACGGGTTCCATGCGTGCTCCTCACCGGGGCGGCGCCTCAGAGGGCGCGACAGACAAAGCTGCCACGGTAATCGGAGGAGCAGGCATACGCCACCCCTGTGCCCCGAGTCGAGCGCGACGGGCGACAATGGAAGCCGGCAAACGTTTTCCAGGCCGGGCCGTCATGAGGTCCTTCGAGCGATCGACGGAACAGCGATCGACTGAACAGCGATCGACTGAACA
>Ga0164242_10005894_pt1 | contig 13568 bp, 9 predicted proteins | sample OricomgcompostMG_FD_108783 | JGI IMG/M metagenome (GOLD analysis project Ga0164242, IMG submission 108783) | Miracle-Growth compost microbial communities from Emeryville, California, USA - Original compost - Miracle growth compost (MG) ...
CACCTGGGCTGGACCGAAGCCGCCGACCTGATCATCTCCAGCATGGAAAAATCCATCCTGTCCAAGAAGGTCACGTACGACTTCGCCCGCCTGCTCGAAGGCGCGACCCAAGTGTCGTGCTCGGGCTTTGGCCAGGTCATGATCGACAATATGTAAGTTCAAGCCTGATCGTTTTAAGGCTTGGAAAGCCCCGTTCTCTCGAGAGGACGGGGCTTTTTTTGATGCATGCAACATAGGCTCGCTCCTGTAGATACGAGTTCCGCCACAAGCAGGCCTCGACGAGCGAAATAATGCGCAGCCGCGCTAGGGCGGCCGAGCGCGATGGGGGGGGCGCCCGGGATCGGAGGGGCACCCTCATTATCGACAGCCCCGACTCCCCCTGGGAACACAGCGCCACCACAGGCGATGGAGTCCTGCCAATTGACGAAGGCCAGGCTGCGGACCGTCACAGCGCTGAAGCTTCTCTTGTTCACGTCGCCAGGGCGATGAACAGTACTCCGGCAATATCACCCACCCGCCACACCGTCGACCATCCGGGCCGCTTGACCCCGGTGTGCCATGCCTGCGCGCGAAATATGGCCTGGATTCCTGCGCCGGTTGCACGATGGCATCGCCTTTGCATAAGTGCTTGACAAATTCCCCCAGCACTATAGTATTTATATTGATTAGCGAAATAGTCGTATCGCATATCAATATAAAAACTAGAAACTGCTTGCTCTGAGCGCAGGTGGCTTGGGCAAGCACAGACTTGCCAAGTCAACATTAAAGGAGACGAACTATGCGCAGATCCACAATGAAACAGATGGCGGTAGCCGCGCTATGTGCTGGGCTGGTACTGATCGAGACAGCGTCGGCGGCAGCAGAAAAACCCGACAAAATTGTAGTGACGGCTTATGGCGGCATTTGGGCGCAATCGGTCAAGAAGAATTTTGTTTCATGCTTCGAGAAAAAGGACGGGATCAAGGCAGACGTGCTGACCGGAGAATCCGCTCAGTGGCTAAATAAGATCCGAGCCAATCCGAGTCATCCCCCGATCGATATCATCACCCTTGCGGAGGCTGACAGCTTTCGGGCGGGGCGAGAGGGCTTGCTGGAAAAGATCACACCGGAAAAGGTCCCTAACCTGAAGGACATTCCCGAGCGTTTCTATAAACCCTGGAATGGCTATTCCGTCGTGTTGAATTTCGGTGCCATGGGCGTGATGTATGACAAATCCGCACTGAAGAATCCGCCTGCGACATGGAAAGACCTTATCGAAGGCATTATTGCCGGGAAATACGGCAAAAAGATTGCGTGGCCTTCAGGAACCTATACCTGGGGCCCCGAATTTATCTGGTTTGTCGCGCAGCAATACGGAGGGAGCATCGACACTGCATTTGAAAAAATAAAGGCCATGCGCCCGTATATTGTCAAATTCTGGAATACCCCCGTAGAGGCCCTGAATCTGTTCGGAACCAATGCAGCGGACATAGTTCTCTACTGGGATGGAAGAGCACGCAGTTTCATCGACAAGGGCAATACCAACGCAGCGTTTTATATTCCCAAACCCAACACCATTGCGGGTTCGGTGCTGATCTCCAAGGTCAAGAATACGCCGCAGGCAGGGTGGGATTATATGAATTGCGCCTTATCCACCCAAGGCCAGCTCGGGCACGCCGAAACCATTCTGTACGGTGTTACCAACGACAAGGTCGTTTATCCGGACTCCATAAAGAACAAGGTCACCTCCAGCGACGACATCATCATTCCGCCCTATTCGGAAATCATCGACAAGATACCGAATTGGGTTGAACGCTGGAACAAAGAAATCCGCTAACGGGCGGCGACCGGAAGCAGACAGAGCCGAAATGGTGCAGAAAGGGTAAGTAGGCATGCCGGGAAACACATATACCGTCGATTCGCCCTTGGGCCATGGCGAGGCATGTGTAGACTGGCGGCCGCTTGCGCTGCTGGCCCCACTGTTCCTGTTCCTGGTCGTCTTTTTCCTGGGCCCGCTGTTCATCAATTTCCAACAGAGCATCAGGGCGCCGGATGGCGCCTCCCTCACGGGCGCCTACTACCTCAAGATATTCAGCGACAGCTATTACCTGGTGGTGCTATCACAAACCGTCTTGCTGGGTTTGGTCGTCGTTGCGGTATGCATCATTGCCGGTTATCCAATGGCATACGTAGTCGCCCGCTCCAGGGGCCGAGCCCGAACTCTCCTGGTATTCGTCCTGGTCGCGCCGCTCTTGGTCAGTGTGGTCGTACGTTCCTTTGGCTGGATGGTGATTCTGGGCAGCGACGGCATGATTAACAGCATGCTGAAGTTTTTCGGCTTGCCTGGCATCAAACTCATGTACACATGGACAGGCATCACGATTGCACTCGTGCATGTGTTGCTCCCTTTCATGGTGCTCGCCATCGCCAGCACCATCGAAACCTTGGACTCCAGCATGGAAGAGGCTGCGCAGGTGCTTGGGGCGCGCCGCTTGCAAGTATTTCGCTACGTTCTGCTTCCCTTGAGCCTCGAGGGCATCATCACAGGCTCGATTCTGACTTTCACATTGACGGTAGGCAGCTTCGTGACGGTCATGCTGCTGGGCAATAACGCCACAATGGTTCTGCCGCTGCTCATCTACCAGCGGTTGACCGTGGCGTCCGATTGGCCGACGGCGGCGGCGCTGGGAATCGTCCTGCTTCTGGTCGTAGTGGTATTCCTGTGGCTGCAGGCACGCCTGCATCGCCGCACGAAACGGGAGCGGCCATGAACCGCTCCGGCACACTCATGAAAGTGTATGTCGCGCTGCTGGTGCTGTTCTTGCTGGCGCCCGTGATTGTTGTCGTGGCGGTGGCCATGACGCCGGGGGAGTTCGTCGTCTTTCCACCGCCGTCCCTGTCGCTGCGCTGGTTTCGGGAAGTGTTGTCGGATCCGCAGTTTATCTTGCCGCTATGGAACAGCTTCGAACTCGGTTGCGTCTCCACCATATTGGCTACAGTTCTGGCTGTGCCGGCAGCCATGGCGATGGTCCGCTACCCGGTCCGAGGCATACGCGAAATCCAGATTTTCCTTCTGTCGCCATTGAGCCTGCCCACCATCATCCTGGCTACGGGGCTGTTGTTCATGGTTCCCAAAATCCATCTCAACAGCTCGTTCCTCTCTCTAGTCATCGGGCATACCGTCATCATCGTCCCCTACATCATGAGGACTGTGTTCGGGGTGTATATCGATGCCAATCGGGAAATAGAGGATGCGGCCCAAGTGCACGGCGCAACCCCTTTCCAGACCTTCTGGCACGTGACTCTTCCCACGATACGGCCCGGTATTTTGGCGGGGGCGATCTTTGCATTCCTCATGTCTTTCGATGAGGTAGCCGTGGCGCTGCTTCTAAGCAACACCGACACGACCACGCTGCCCGCGATGTTGTTGAGTTATCTGGTCTACAACTACGATCCTGCCGTCGCGGCCATTTCCACCATCCAGATCATCATCGTAATCGTGACGCTATTACTGCTCGAGCGCGTTTTCGGCATTGGAAATGTGATGTTCAATTCCCGGGGAGACCGTTCATGAAATCGATGAGTCAAACGGTCGAGGCTCCTGTACGGACAGCCAGAGGCCATCTGGTCATTGCCGGGCTGGAGAAGGCGTATCAATCCCAGAAAGTCGTGGAAAATCTGGATCTCGAAGTGCAGCCGGGTGAATTCGTTGCTCTCCTGGGACCCTCAGGCTGCGGAAAGACAACCGTGCTCAGAGCCGTCGCGGGGCTGGTTCAGCCCTCGGCGGGAGATATTCGCGTCGACGGAATATCGTTATTGCGCCGCCCGATATACAAACGGGACCTAGGCATGGTGTTTCAAAGCTATGCATTGTTTCCCCATTTGAAAGTGCGTGACAACGTGGCGTTCGGCCTGAAAATGCGGGGGGCGCCCAAACAGGAAAGCGACAGGCTCGTGCGGGAGGCTCTGGGTCTGGTGCGGATGGAGGGCTTCTCGGAACGCTACCCCGGCCAGCTCTCCGGCGGCCAGCAGCAACGGGTTGCGCTGGCACGGGCTATTGTCACGAATCCCACCGCCTTGTTGCTGGACGAGCCCTTCAGCGCACTGGATGCGAAGCTGCGCGAGTCCATGCAGGTCGAACTTAGGCAGTTGCAAAAGCGTCTTGGCATTACGACGATATTCGTTACGCACGATCAGCATGAGGCCATGACGATGGCTGACCGGATTGCCGTCATGAATGCCGGCCGGATCGAGCAGTTCGACTCTCCGCAGGCCATTTACGAACAGCCCAGCACTTTGTTCGTAGCTGAATTTATCGGCAAGACGAATCGATTCTCCGGAACGCTGAAGGGGCGCGAAGGGGGGCAAGCGTTGATTCAACTGGCCGGGAACGACAAATTGTGCCGTGCTCGGGACAATCCGCAACTGCAGGTCGGGGATTCAATTCTCGCCATTGTCCGGCCCGAGAAAATCTCGCTGATGGGCGATGGCGCCATGCCGAACGGATATACCGGGCTGATGACCGGGAATATTTCGGAAATTATCTTCACTGGCGAGAAAAGCATGCTTTTCCTGAGCTCTCCGTGCGGCAATGTGGCGGTCGCGGCGCATAACGACTCACATCGGACGGCGGCTGGCGCAACATCGGGGAAGCGTTTCCAGCTTGGCTGGAATGCGTCGGACATGCTGATTTTTCCGCTGCAATCATAACGATGGAAGGACAATACGATGACAAGCCGTGCAGAGTCGACGAGTGACAACCAGTTCGAGATAGGTATCGATATTGGTGGCACCTTTACTGATGTTGTCTGCCGAGGTGCGGGGGGGAGAGCCAATCTGGTGAAGATCCCGACAACGCGCGCGAATCCCAGCGAGGCGGTTCGGCTCGCGCTGCACCACATCAAGGATAAGTGGCACGTGCGGCCGGAAGAAATCCGCCATTTCGTGCACGGTACGACAGTTGCGACAAATGCCGTCCTGGAGCGCAAGGGAGCTACTCTGGGCCTGCTTGCCACTCAGGGGTTCAAGGATGTATTGGAAATCGGGCGGCAGAACCGCCGTGCCATGTACGATTTGTCGCTCGCCCCGCAGACACCGGTATTCCTGGCGCCCGGACATCAGCGCAAGGGGGTGCGCGAACGTATAGACGCTGGTGGAAAGGTCCTGATTCCGATCGACGAAGAATCCGTGCGCCGTGCGGTCGGCGAGCTTCTGGAACAAGGTGTGCAGGCAATCGCGGTTTGCTTTTTGTTCTCTTTTCTCAACCCGGCCCATGAGCGGCGTGCCCGAGAAATCATCAACGACATGGCGCCTGGACTGATGGTGTCGATCTCCAGCGACGTCGATCCGGCCTTCCGAGAATATGAGCGCACCTGCGTCACCGCGTTCGATGCCTATCTCAAACCTCTTGTCGATCGTTACCTGGCCGACATGGAGCGGGATCTTGCCGAAACGGGGGTCGATGCACCTTTGCAATTGATGCAGTCACGAGGCGGTACTGCTTCTTCGCCGGTGGCCCGGCGCCGGCCGGTGCGTCTCTTTTTGTCCGGTCCTGCTGCGGGCGTGATCGGTGGGCGAATGGTAGGCAGGGAAGTAAAGTACGACGACATCATCACCGTCGACATCGGTGGCACCAGTTCGGATATAGCGCTCATCAATCAGGGAAAACCGCTGATTTCATCTGAAGGGATCATCGACTCCTACGTCGTGCGTGTCCCGATGGTCGATGTCAATGCTATAGGTGCCGGTGGCGGCAGCATTGCCTGGATAGATGGTGCGGGGAGCCTGAAGGTGGGGCCGTCGTCGGCAGGCTCGGAGCCGGGGCCCGCCTGCTACGGGCGCGGCGGCGACAAGCCGACCGTCACGGACGCCTCGCTCGTGCTCGGTTATCTGAATCCGGATTATTTCGCCGGTGGCATGCTGGAGCTGCACCCCGATCTTGCCTGGCGGGCAATTGAGACTCATATTGCGAAGCCGCTGGGCATCACTGCAGAACAAGCGGCGCTGGGCATCCACCGAGTGGTCAATTCCAATATGGCCGAAGGCATACGGCTCGTTTCCGTCGGACGCGGCGTGGATCCGCGAGGTTTCGCCCTGTTGCCCCTGGGAGGAGGGGGGCCGATACACGCTAACGCCCTTGCGCGCGAACTGGGAATCAGCCGAATCATCATTCCCTTGCACCCGGGCGTGCTTTCGGCCACCGGCTTGTTGGATGCCCCTGTGGAACACGAGGCATCAGTGGCATTTTCCAAGGCGCTCGACCCTTCCTCACTGGATGCTCTGCGAGAAGTATTCCGGGAGCTCGACGAGCAGTGTTTCGAATTGATGAGGGCGGAGCACGTGAGCAAGGCCGACGTCAGTGCGCTGCATTACGCCGATGTCTGTTATGTCGGGCAATCCTATTATCTTGAAGTTTTGGTCGATCTCGATGCGAAAGATCCCATAGCCAAGCTGCGCCAGGATTTCTTGGAAAAGCACAACGAAGTCTATGGACACAGCACCGATGTGCCTGCCCAGATCGTCAACTTGCGAAGTATTCATCAAGCGCGCCCCGGGGGAACCCGTGAAACCGCCGCGTATGCCCCGAACGGCCAGCCGCGACGAAAGCCCGGCCGCAAAGTGATGATCGACGACACGGGGTATGTCGATGCCGAAATCGTCGAACGAGAGGCGCTCGGGGTGGGAGACACGGTGAAGGGGCCGGCCATCATCGAGCAGGTCGATACAACTACCGTCGTCTTTCCGGGGTGGCAGGCCCTGGTATCCGATAGCGGGCACCTCGTCATCACCCCCTTTTGACATCCAGAGGAGCATGAAATGAACACAGCCTCCGTTGCGCAAAAAAGCACAACTGCCCAAGCGGCGCCGCTTGACCCCATAACCGTGGAGGTCATACGGAACAAGCTCGAAGGAATTGCCAATGAAATGGAAATGACGCTGCTCAAGAGCTCATTTTCGCCCATCGTCAAGGAAGGTCTGGACGCCTCGGCCAGCCTTTTCACTCCGGACGGAACGACGCTTGCACAGGCATGCGCCATCCCGATTCATTTGGCGACCCTTATCCCCGCGATAGCCGCCATCCTGGAGTCGTACCCGGTGGCGACGATGCAGGAAGGCGATACCTACATTATCAACGATCCATACTGCGGCGGTACGCACCTGCCCGACATTGCCATCGTGGCCCCTGTATTTCACCGGGGCAAGGTCATAGCGCTCAGCGGCGCCATGACCCATCACGGCGATGTCGGCGGCATGACCGCCGGATCCGTGCCGACCAATGCAACGGAGATATACCAGGAGGGCATACGGATTCCTCCGCTGAAACTGCGCATTGCGGGTGTCTACAATGACACGCTGGTGAAGATCCTGCGGCAGAATGTTCGCACTCCGGATGCCTTCATGGGCGATCTGAACGCGGAAATCGCCGCCTGCAACGTTGGAGCACGGCGCTTGTCCGAATTGGCCGACGTCTACGGTGCAGAGTATCTCGCACGTGTTTTCGACGATCTCCTGGATCGCTCGGAAACTATGACGCGCCAGGCGCTGACGGCCATGCCGGAGGGGACATACCGCTACGTCGACTATCTGGACAACGACGGCATCGTCCTGGACGAGCGGGTACGCATCGAGGTCGCCGTTACCGTTCGCGGCGGAAACATCGATTTCGATTTCGAGGGCACCAGCCCACAGGTCAAGGGTCCCTTGAACTGCGTGCGTTCCGGAACGCTCGCCGCCGTCTGCTATGCCGTGAGAGCGCTCACGGACCCTCATATCCCCAGCAACGGGGGGTGTTTCCGGCCCATCACTCTGCGGCTTCCGCCGGGCAGCCTGGTCAGTCCGGTCAATCCCGCGCCCGTCAATGCGCGTACCGCGACTATCAAGCGGATCGCGGGTTGTATTCTGGGCGCCCTGGCGCCCATCATGCCCGGCAAGGTTCCAGCCGCCTCGGCGGGCGAGTTGCTCGTCATGGCGTTCGGGGGGCGCAAGGCGACTGGAGAAAAATTCATTATTGGCGAAACCATTGCCGGAGGCAGTGGCGCCTGCGCGGATCGGGACGGCGTCGACGTGATAGAGACCGATGCGACCAACTGCATGAATATCCCGGCCGAAGCGATAGAGATGGATGCGCCGATACGGGTGCATCGCGTGGCGCTGCGTGGCGATTCGGGTGGGGCGGGGCGTTTTCGCGGGGGCTTGGGCATCGTGCGGGAATACGAAATGCTCGATGACCAGATTTCCTTCTCCCATCGAGGTGAACGGCACTTCAGCGCCCCCTTGGGGGTCGATGGCGGTAGCGACGGCGCCATGGCCCATTCGGTAATTGTGCGCGCGGACGGCCGTGAGGAAGTCATTCCCTCGAAGATGGTGACGTGGTTTTCGAAAGGCGACCGGCTGATTATCGAAACCGCGGGCGGAGGTGGATACGGCAAGCCTCTGGCTCGGGAGCAGGCCGCCATACAGGCGGACCTCGATAACGGGAAAATCAGCCCGGACACTGCTGTCGGGAAATACGGATTTCATTCCAGCCCGTCATCCGCACGGACTTGAGGCTCGGCGAATCGCACAGGAGGCATCAATTGGACGCAGCAACACAAATGCCGAGTCATCCGAATTCCGTATGGGCGGCTACGGCCAACCCCCGCTCGAACCTTCCCTGCCTGGAAGACGACATAGAAACCGAAGTCGCCATTATCGGGGGCGGGTATAGCGGCTTGTCGACGGCACATCACCTTTCCAAGGCCGGCGTGGACTGTGTTGTCATCGAGGCCAACGATGTGGGCTGGGGAGCCAGCGGACGCAATGGCGGGATGGCCGTACTGAGATACAAGAAAGGCTTTTCGGAGCTGGCGACCCTCTATGGCGATGAAACTACCCTCGGTCTCTACCGGCTGGTCATGGAGGCTGTGGATACGCTGGAGGGCATTGTCAGGGAATACAGTATCGACTGTGGGTTTTCGCGCTACGGCCACATTACTGCGGCCAACGGGCGCAAGTCGGTCGAGTCCCTGGAAGCCGACATCGCATGGCTTGCTCGTAGGGCGGGAGACCATGGGGCGCGCATGCTCGATGCCCGGGAGATGCGCCAGATGGTCGGGACATCTGTCTACCCTGGCGGATACCTGGATCCGCGGGCGGGTGGAGTTCATCCCTTGAACTATGCCAGAGGCCTGGGCGCCGCCTTGCACGGCAAGGGCATCCCTATCTATGTGTCAAGCCCGGTCGAGTCCATGGAGCGGGACCATGGCGGCATGGTACTGTCCACGCGCCGCGGCCGGGTGTATGCGAAGAAAGTGGTCGTAACCACGAACGCCTACACTGACCTGATGCCGCTTGGCACCAACTTGGCCCGGCGTATTGTGCCGGTCTCCACATCGGTGCTGGCTACCGCCCCGCTTCCTTCGGAGCTTGCAAGCAGTATCCTGCCACAGGGGCAACTGGTGACGGATAACCGCCATCTGGTCAATTATTTCCGCATGCTTCCGGGAAATAGACTGTTGTACGGCGGGCGCGGCGACATCACCGGCAAGGAGTCGCCGGATATTTATCGAGGCCTGCACAGCATGCTGGTATCCACTTTCCCGGCGTTGAAGGACACTGCGATCGAGTTTCACTGGTCTGGGAAGGTGGCCGTGACGCTGGACGATTTCCCCCATTTCGGTAAGCTGGGCGAAAAGATCTTTTATTCCGTCGGGTATGGCGGGCGTGGCGTTGCGCTGACAAATCTTCTGGGAAAATTGCTGGCGCGCCTGGTTTGCGGCGAGGCAGTCGATGCCGGGCCCATGAACAAGGGGCGTTTCAATCCGATATTCATGCATCGCCTGCGCATTCCGGGAATGCAAATGGTAGCCGGCTACTATGGGTTGCTGGACAAGATGGAACGACAAGCATGACACGACAGTCCGAGATGGATCAGGAAGGCTCCGGCAACGAGACGGATGAGGGGAGGCTGGAGGCTGCCAGGCAGTCGACGCTGTTCAATCAGTCGCTGGAGAAAGGGTTTGCCGTCATCGAAGCTTTCGGAGCGGAATTCCCATCGATGAGCCTGCCTGAAATCGCCAAGGCTACGGGGATCACGAAGAGTGCCGCGCAGCGGCTGGCCTACACCCTGGAAGCGTTGGGCTACCTGCGGAAAGATCCGCAAACCAAGCGCTATTCCCTGGCCCCCAAATCGCTGGGGTTCGCGTACCGGTATTTACTGGCCAGCCCGCTGGTGGAAAGGGCCAATCCCTACTTGCTCGAAGTCAACCGGACGATCCGGGAAACCGTGAACCTTTCGGAGCCCGAAGGCCTGGAAATGGTATTTACGGCAAGATTTCCCAGCCCCATACACAGTATCGTCCACATGCCTATAGGAAGGCGTCTGCCCATGTACTGCACCGCGTCGGGGCGGGCCTACCTGTCGCTGTTGCCGGACAGCCACGTGAGAAATATCATCGAAGCCTCCGATCGAGTCAAGTACACGCCCACTACCAAGACCGATGTGGCCAAGCTGATTGCATTGATCCAAGAGGCTCGTGAGAAGGGCTATGCATGGTCCAACCAGGAATACTATCGAGGCGACCTGAACATTGCCGTGGCTTTGGTAGATACGGCTGGCAATCCTGTTGGCGCAATCAATATTTCAGCCGCGGCAAGTCGCTGGACGCTTGACGATTTACGAAAAAAGGGCGCTCCGCTGCTCATTGAAGCCGCGCGGAAGATTTCTACCTCTCCTCCCACTCCGAAAGCCTTGGCGCCATTTCATCGTGGCTATGGAATTGTGGATTCCGCCATCCGGAATCAAAATCGATGAAAAACCGGGAGGAGTAGCGTGAGCTCGCTTCCCTCTTTTTCTCAGCCCGGCCTCTCCTGGAAGGCCTGTCTTCTGTTAACCATTCCGCTCTTCGCCTGGGGGGCAAACTACCCCTTGATGAAGCTTGCCATTGCGGCCATGCCTCCTTTGATGTTCACCGCCTTCAGGCTGTGGGGTGCGGCTATCGTGTTGGCTGTCATATCGCTAGCGTCGGGCGCAAGGCCATTATTGCTTCCGTTGCCTGAGGAGCGCAGGCCATTGGCCGTCGTCGGGCTTCTTCAAATCGGCGCCATGCTGGGGCTGACCATCATAGGCCTGAGCGCAGTGCCGGCCGGCCGTACTGCTTTGCTGGTATATACCATGCCGTTATGGTCGGTTCCGATCGCCAGATGGGTGCTTGGCGAGCAGATAAACATGCGTAAGTTGGCCGGTGTGTTGACGGGCCTGGTTGGGGTTCTGTTCTTTTTCAATCCCTTGGTTGTCGACTGGAGTGACACCCATACCCTTGCCGGATGTTCTCTGATTCTGTTGGGTTCGATAGGGTGGGCGTACGGCTCTTGCCTGTACCGGAAAAAGCGCTGGCGTTCGACAGTCGTCGTACAGACGTTGTGGCAATTGTTGATTGCCTCCATACCCATTGCAGCGCTGAGCCTGGCAACGGAAAACATAAACGCCGTCGATATCGGCTTTCGGCTCGTGGCAATATTGGCCTACAACTGGGTGATTGCCACAGCCCTTTCCATGTGGTGCTGGAATCGTGCCCTGGAAACAATGACCGTGTCCACGGCGGGACAGTTCTTGTTGTTTACGCCATTGGTGGGCTTCGTGTTGAGCGTGCTGTTCCTGGGCGAGACGGCGCCTGGCGCATTGCTCGTCAGTGCGGTGCTGATTCTTCTGGGGTTGTTGATAACCATTCGGGCCGAGCGATAATTGATCGGAGGGCTCGCGCATACGTTTCGCTGCCCTCGCGGACAGCCGAATAGACAACGAACGTATCTTTGCGGCCGGACAGCCGCCAGTTCTATCGCGTAGCGTCGATTGCCTTTACGATGCCTCGGTGCTGGGCACATCGGGCAAGACGGATGACCGCGCGCCGGTCCTGTTCGTCCCAGGCTGTTTGCCCCGAAAGTGCACGCCAAACAGGTCATGGACGGCTCGTCGCCCGAGAGCATATTCCGTTTCGATATCTGCTATTTCTTGCCGTGTAAACGGCAGGAAGAGGCATAGGGCTGACAGGGTCCTGCAGCCGCGAGCCTGCAATCTACTAGCCCCCGGGGCTACCCAAGAATCCCCGCGGGCCGGCCTCCTGCCAATCGACTTGCAGGCTGCCCGGTGGTTGCGCTTTGCGGATAAGTGCCTGCAGATTCCCGTGATGCCTGCAAATCGTCCATGTCCCTGATGTTCATAGGTATTTTTTCCTGGAACCTTGCCGGATACGGTGCGCAAATCTTCTAATTATGTTGCATTCATGTCCATTTTTTTTATCAGAAAGTGACATTTGCATCATCAAATGACCGCATAATATTGCCTTTCCACGGATATCCAACTGCCTGGGCTCGCGGCCTTATTTGTGCGAAATATAGAAAAAATAAGACAAGATAGATTTTCCCTTGAAAAAACAAATGCATAAATACGTGGCCTGAGGAGGTCGACAATGAATCGCAGCTACCGGGTGATATGGAATGCGGCCAAGGGAACATTCCAAGTCGCATCGGAACTTACCAAGCGGCGCACGGGCGCAGGCCGCGCGCGCACCGCGGCCTGCCTGGTGTTGGCCGCGGGTGGCTTGCTCGGCATGGCGGCCGGCCCGGCCTGGGCCGATGGCGGATCGGGCGGCTTTGGTGGCGGCGGTAGTGCGGCAGGAGCGGGTGGTAGCGGTTATGAAGGGCAGGCTGGTGGCTCGGGCGCCCCTGGCGACATATCCCTGGGCGGAGCCGGCGGTGGCGGCGGTGCCGCCGGCGGCGATTCCTACGATGGTGGCGACGGTGGCTCCGGCGGCATCGCGACACTCCCCGGCGGCACGGCCGGGGCCGGTGGCACGGCTACCGACCACAATGGAGGCGATGGAGGCAACGGCAGCTCCATGTTGGGGGCCGCCACCGGTGGCGGAGGCGGTGGCGGCGGGTTCAGCGGCTCAGTGTTTTCGTCCACCGATGTCGTGATCACGATGCCAGGCGCTGTACAGGGCGGTAATGGCGGTAAGGGTGGCGCTGGGGGTGATGGGTTGAGTGGCGGGCCTATTCCCGGGGAATCATTCGGAGGCGGAGGCGGTGGTGGCGGAGCGGGTGGCTATGGCGTCGTGGTCACAGCACCCGACGCGACTGTCACCAACAGTTATTCGCTTACGGGCGGCAATGGCGGTGACGGCGGCACGGGGGGCGTTGGCATAGTTTTCGGCGCCGGCGGTGATGGTGGCACGGGAGGCGATGGTTTGTACATTGCCAATGGCGGTGCCTCGGTCACCAATACCGGGACGGGTGCTATTACCGGTGGCGTCGGCGGTGCCGGCGGTTTGTCGGTATACACAGGTAGTTCGGGCAGCGGCGGCGCGGGCATACGCGGAGACAACCTCCAAGTCGACAATAGCGGCGCGATTTCGGGCGGCAACGGCGGCGCCCGCGTCGGAGGAGCCCTGGCCGCAGGCCTCGGGGGCGCGGGCATCATCGGCACAGGCCTCGTCATCGGCAATACGGGCACGATATCCGGCGGATGGAGCGGCGACGGCACGACGCGGGCGGATGCCATTCATTTCACCGGCGGGGAAAATACGCTGACCTTGAGCGGCGACTGGCACCTG
>Ga0164242_10005895_pt1 | contig 13565 bp, 15 predicted proteins | sample OricomgcompostMG_FD_108783 | JGI IMG/M metagenome (GOLD analysis project Ga0164242, IMG submission 108783) | Miracle-Growth compost microbial communities from Emeryville, California, USA - Original compost - Miracle growth compost (MG) ...
AGGAACCGGCCGGGGTTGAACGAGTCGTAGTTGACGAGCGTGTTCACGAAGCTCTGGCCATCGACGACAACGCGCTGCCCGGTGTAGCCGAAACCGCCGCCCACACCGACCGCGAGGAGGATGCCCACCAGCGCCGCGTGGAAGACGATGTTCCCGGTCTCGCGCAGGTACCCGCGCTCGGCCGACACCGACGCATCCCTAGCCGTCTCCAGCACGACCGTGCGGTAGCCGGATGCCTTGAGCAGCTTCTGCGCGGACGTCACCGCCGCCTGCCGTGCGGTCGCGGCATCCGCGGCCGTGCCGTCGGAGGCGGTCCCCTTCAGTACCCGCACCCGGAACCCGGCCATGCGCTGCAGGCGTACGGGGGTGCGAGGCGGCTTGGCCCTGAGCGCTTCAACGTGATGCTTGATACGCGGAACGACGCAGCCGACCAGGGAGACGAACAGCAGCAGGTAGATGGCCGAGAACCACACCGAGGTGTACGTGTCGAACACCTGCAACTTGTCCAGGATCGGGTAGAGCGTCGGGTGGTTCTGCTGCCACTGCACGACGCCGTTCGGGTCGGACGAGTGCTGCGGCACGAGCGATCCGGGCACGGCGGCCACCGCAAGCAGCAACAGGAGGAACAGCGCCGTTCGCATGCTGGTCAGCTGACGCCAGGTCCAGCGCAGCCAGCCGACGAAGCCGAGCTTGGGCTGGTTCAGGGCGCCGGCATCCGCATCGTCGGTGTCGACGTGTCCGTCTGGGCGGCTGTCGCGACGGGCCTGCCGCTGGTCGGCGACGGTCTGGTCGCTGTCACCGGCTGTCTCGGGTGCGCCTACCGGGGCATCCAGAGTCTCTGTTCCGCCGTTCGCTGAACCGTCAGAGTGCTGTTCCAAAGCTCGGGATCACCCCCGTCAGCGCGATGATCCACTGGTTCCAGACGCCGGAGACCATGAGGATGCCGATGGCGATAAGCACCGCACCGCCCACGATGTTGATCACGCGGATGCGCCTGCGCAGGAAGGAGACGGCGCCGGATGCCCAGCCCAGGCCGAGTGCGATCAGCACGAACGGCACGCCGAGGCCGAGCGCATAGAACAGTGCGAGAACGGCCCCCTGCCACGCGGACCCGCTGGAGTAGCTCATCGTCGTGATCGCCGCCAGCGTCGGACCGGTGCACGGGCTCCATCCGATCGCGAAGATGACGCCGAGCAGCGGGGCGCCGGCGAGCCCCGTGAGAGGGCGCCACTGCGGCTTGAACGTGCGCTGAAGGAACGTGAACTGGCCGACGAACACGAGGCCGAGCACGATCAGGATCAGGCCGGCGATGCGGGTGATGAGGTCGCGCCACTGGATCATCCAGAAGCCCAGTGCCCCGAAGACGAACCCGGTCAGCACGAAGACGGCCGCGAACCCGAGCACGAAGAGAGCGACGCCCAGCACGAGGCGGCGCTGGCCCGTGCGCTCCGCCGTGCGGGTGGCGGCCGGGGCGGTACCGGCTGGCGAAGTGGCGGCCGATCCGCCGGCCGGTGCGCCGCCCATAGAGCCTGCGACGGCCGCCGCCGCAGTGGTCTGCCCCGTGAACCCGCCGATGTAGGCGAGGTACCCGGGAACGAGCGGCAGGATGCACGGCGACGCGAACGAGATCAATCCGGCCAGGAGCGCCACGGGAACGGTCAGCAACAGCGGTGCCGACAGTACGAAGTTCTCGACGCCGCCCATCACTGGCCCTGAAGCGCGGAGTCGATCAGGGTGGTGAGCGTGGACGGCTGGGCCGCAATGTCGCCTGCGATGCGCGAGGCGATGCGGCCCTGCTTGTCGATCACGAACGTGGTCGGGGTGGCGTTGGGACGCATCGAACCGCTGAACGCGAGCTGCACCGCTCCGCCGTCCGCGTCGAGGATCGATGGGTAGTCCACCTTGAACTCCGAGTCGAAGGCCTTCGCGGTCGCCGCACCGTCACGCGTGTTCACCCCGATGAACTTCACGCCCTTCGGCTGATACTTCTCGGCGATCTTCGTGAGGTCGGATGCCTCGGCGCGGCAGGGCGGGCATCCTGCGTACCAGAAGTTCACGACGAGCACGTCGCCGCGGGCGGACTTCGAGGAGAACGTCGTGCCGTCTTCGGTGGTGCCCGAGAAGTTGATCGGGTCGTTGCGATCGGCGGGCTTCAGCTCGGTGACGCCGCTGCCGGCGATGTAGTTCTTGTCTTCGCCCGACGTGTACTGCTTCGCCAGTTCGTCGTTGCTGCAACCGGCCAGCAGCGCGCCGACGGCGAGCGCTGCGGTCACCGCGGCGAGCGCACGACGGCGCCCGCCCTTCTTGATGGCGTCTCTCACACGGCCCCCACATCGGTGGAGTCGACGGCGAGGGTTGAGGCCGGGTCGGAGTATCCGACCTCGACCAACCGGCCGTCGCGGCGTTCGAAGCTGGTGATGCTGGAGAGCGAGCAGCGGCGCTCACGCGGATCGTGCAGGAACCGTTCGCCTGCCACCGAGAGGTGTGCGACCCAGATCGGAAGTTGATGGCCGACCAGCACCACGTCGGAACCGGCCGAGTCGGCGCAACGGGCGGCGGCCTCCGCACTGTCGAATGCGTCGTGGATCGCCGCGAGCATCCGCTCCTCGATCGAGCGGTACGCCTCGCCCCAGCTGGGACGGAGCGGGTTGACCATCCACGGCCAGTTGATCGGGTTGCGCAGCGCGCGCGACATCACGGTCCCTTCGAACCGGTTCGTGCCCTCGATGAGGCGGGCATCCGTCTCGGTGGTGAGCCCGTACGCCTGCGCGATCGGAGCGGCCGACTCCTGCGTGCGCTGCAGAGGGGACGCGATCACGGCGACGATCGGACGGTCACGGGCCACGAGGTCATCGGCGGCCGCCTGCGCCATCTCGCGACCGAGTTCGGAGAGGTGGAAGCCGGACATCCTGCCATAGAGGATGCCCTCGGGATTGTGCACCTCGCCGTGTCGCACGAGATGCACCTGGGAAGCCGCCACCCTGCCAGTGTACGGACGCGGCGGTGGTGAATTCGCTGAGCGCTCCCACCGTCGGCCGTGTTGTGCTCTCAGAACCTCACTGTGATGAAGCGCGGGCGGTTGTTGTTCGCGTCGGCCAGGATGTCGTTGCCGTTCTGCGCGTTCACGTTGTACGACAAGACCAGCTCGCCAGGACCGCTGATCTGCGGGTGGGCCGCGACGTTGTAGGTGTAGATGCCCGGCGTATTCGACTCCGGCGCGGTGTAGACCGCCGTCCGCGGCGAGAACGGGCCCACCGGGGTGGGGGCAGTCGCAACATAGATCTGGTGGTCGAGGAAAACGGCCGACGCAGTTGCCGAAAGCACGAAGCGGCCGTCGACCGCCGAGACGCTGTAAGAGGCTCCGAGGTCTTGGACGATTGCGGCGGAGTCGCTCTCGTGCACAGACCACCCGGAGCCCGTGTAGAACTGCCAGCCCTGCTCGAGCAGGTGGCCGACCCTGGCCCGCGCCACGTGCATCGCATTGTCGAGTTCGCCGTAGATATAGATGTACCCGCCTAAACGAAGGAGCTCGTTGCCCCAGTTCACACCGCCCGGCTGTCCATAGGTGCGGGTGATCTTCTCTACCGAGAAGTCCGGCGCGTACGTCACGATGTCGGATCCGAGCCAGCCGAAGTTCCATGGCGGCGTGCCGTCCGTCTGCCCGATTCGACCCTGGAAGACGTGGAGCCGACCGGCGTCGAAGATCCCGGCGGCGTTCCAGTACCACGGGTCGCCGTTCACGGCGTCGGGCGGGGCGGCTATCGACACCGGTGCGTCATGCGTGCCGCCCGTGATCGTGTCCCTGGGGTAGCCATCCGTCCCGCCGAGCAGGATCGAGCCGTGGATGAATCCGGGGGCGGTCATGCTCTCGTCTGCATTGACGGGCCCCAGGAAGGTGTCGTTCATCAGCCAGACGATCTGGTGGCCCGGTAGTTCGGCGGTGTAAGTCCGTCGGAGGCCGCCCAACCCCGGTGGTTCGACCACCCGCCGCCCGAATCACCGAAGCGGCGGAACGCCTCCGTCAGGCGCACGTCCGGGCTGGCGATCGGCGCCGTCGCGCCCGTCGCGCCCCTCCTGGACGCTGCGGAGGCCGGGGCGGGAACCGCAGCAACGCCGGCGATGGTCGCGGCGCCGAGTACGAGCGCAGATCCGAAGGTCCTACGGCTGAAGTCGGTCATGTGGAGCTTCTCCTCACTTGCCGCGGGACCGCCGTCGACGGTGAACGTGGCACGGTCGATTCTGGCGGTCGGGAAGCGAGATGTCAACGATGACATTCGGATCGATGGCGTATCACGGCGCTGCCACTCGCGCGCTCGATCGCCCACATCGCGGCACCGCCACTCACGGGCTCAATCGGGTCGGCCGGGCGAGCGGGCTCGCCCGGCCGAGCCTCAATCGCCCATAGACTCTCTGGGTGACTTCCCGCGTACTCGTCAAGAACCTGGCCGCCCGTGACGACGGCGCCGTGACCGTCTCCGGATGGGTCGAGACGGTGCGCGACCAGAAGAAGGTGCAGTTCGTCATCCTCCGTGACGAGTCGGGTGACGTGCAGCTGGTGCACCCACGAACCCCGGCACCTGCGGCCGAGGTGGTGGAGGCATCCGGTGACGTTCCTGTCGGGGTGAGCGTGACGGATGACGTCGCCGAGACGATCTCGTCGCTCACGCTCGGCTCGTTCGTGACCGTGACCGGCCAGCTGAAGCACGACGAGCGCGTGAAGCTCGGGGGCATCGAGGTGAAGATCGACACGCTCACGGTCGAGACCTACGCGCATCCGGAGATGCCGATCGCATCGGACTCCAGCCTGGACAAGCGGCTCGACTGGCGATTCATCGATCTGCGCCAGCCGAAGAACAACCTGATCTTCCGCATCCAGACCACCCTCGAGCACGCCTGGCGCACCTGGTGGATCGACAACGGCTTCATCGAGGTGCACACGCCGACGTTCATGGCCACGCCCGCCGAGTCGCGTGCCGAGCTGTTCCAGCTCGAGTACTTCGACCTCGGCACCGGGTACCTGGCGCAGAGTCCGCAGCACTTCAAGCAGATGGCGCAGGCCGCCGGATTCGGCAAGGTGTTCGCCATTACTCCGGTTTTCCGTGCCGACCCGTCGTTCACGTCACGGCACGCCACGGAGTTCACGACGGTGGACGCCGAGATGAGCTGGATCGACTCGCACGACGACGTGATGGCGATGCAGGAGCAGTTGCTCGTCGCAGGCCTGACCGCGGTGAAGGAGAAGCACGGCGACGAGATCCGGGAGGCGTTCGGCGTCGAGGTCGAGGTGCCGTCGGTTCCGTTCCCGCGCATCCCGCTCGCCGAGGCGCTGGAGATCGTGAAGGAGCGCGGCTACACGGTGCCGCGCGCCGACGGCGACATGGACCCCGAAGGCGAGCGCCAGATCTCCGCGTACGTCAAAGAGAAGTACGGACACGACTTCGTGTTCCTCACCGACTACCCGCTGAGCATCCGGCCGTTCTACCACATGGTCGACGAGACGACAGGGCTCACGAAGAGCTACGACCTCATCTACAACGGCGTCGAGATCACCACCGGTGCCCAGCGCGAGCACCGCATCGACGTGCTCGAGGCGCAGGCAGTGCAGAAGGGACTCGACCTGGAAGGACTCGAGTCCTACCTCGACTTCTTCCGCTACGGCATCCCGCCGCACGGCGGATTCGGCATGGGCCTCGCGCGCGTGCTCATGCTGCTGCTCGGCGAGCAGTCGATCCGCGAAACCACGTACCTGTTCCGTGGCCCAACGCGGCTCACGCCGTAGCGCTCACCAGGGCGGCTAGAACAGGACGTCGGCCCCGGCGCGGCCGACCGTGTTCGCCCGCACGAAGGCGACCACCTCTTGGTGCACAGGGTGGTGGATGTACTGCTGCAGGGCATCCTCGTCGTCGAACTCCGAGACCAGCACGACGTCGAAGTTGTCGGCGGCGCCCGCGTTGTTCAGGCCTACCTCGAATCGCCTGATCACGTCGATCTGCGGCGGGAGCGATTCGAGCCGGTCGCGGAACTCCGCCTTCACCCGCTCGCGCTCCTCATCGGAGTCGCCGGCCACCTTCCACGTCACCACGTGCCGAAGCGGCATGGTCCGCCCTTCTGTTGTCTTACTTGTATCGGTATGCGTCAGGCGAGTCGCTCGGTCAGGGCGGCGGTCAGCCGCTCCTTGTCCACCCGCCAGTACGTGTGCTGCCTGCCGTCGATGAGCACGACGGGGATCTCGTCGGCATAGCGGTCGAACAGCTCGGGCTCGTCGAGAATGTTCCGCTCCTCGAGCACGATGTGCGAGGCATCCGGCAACGCCTGCGTCACGTCCCGGATCGCCTCCCGTGCGTCGTCGCACAGGTGGCACCCCGGCTTGCCGATGAGGGTGAGCTGGATGTTCGGCATGATAGCGATCTTAAGCTCCGGCGCGCAGCAAAAAAGCGCCGGGCAGGCCGGCGCTTTCTGCAGTGCGCTACTTCTTGTTGCGACGCTGGTGGCGAGTCTTGCGAAGCAGCTTGCGGTGCTTCTTCTTCGCCATGCGCTTGCGGCGCTTCTTGATAACGGAACCCACAAAGACCTCACATAAGTTCATCGGGATGCTGCGCGGCGTACGGCAACGGTCGCCAAGTCTACCATCCGGCGGGAGCGGGCCGAGATTACGGCGCTTCGGCTCAGCGCTTGCGCTTCGGGCGCACCCGATCGACCACCGTCGAGACGCGGTGGCTGGTGTCGGCGAGCACCTTGCCCATCTGCTCCGCGAAGTCCTTGGTCTCGTCTTTCAGCCCGGCCACCACGGCGCTCACGTCGATGTCGGCGATGTCGAACTCGCCACTGACGAACGGCATCAGCCAGTCCTCGATCTCCTCGAGAGGCTGCACGTCGATGCGGTAGTAGCGGTGCTGGCCCTCCTCACGCACCGTGACGAGCCCGGCTTCGCGAAGCACCTTCAGATGCTTCGACACCGTCGGCTGGCTCAGTTCCAGACCGCCCACGATCTGGGAGACGCTGATCTCGCCACTGTCCGAGTTCTCGGATGCCTCGAGCAGCACGCGCAGGATGTCGCGCCGTGTGGCATCCGCGACGATGTCAAAGATGTCCGGCATCCACCCAGGCTACTGGCCCGATGCCTGCCACACCATGCCAGCACCGGCATCAGTTCCGTGGGTACATGCCTGAAGGGGCAACCGGGATACGGCTCAGGCGCGCGATAGCATCGAGCGCGCAAGCAGACCGTGCCGGAGCAGTCGGGCGACCGCGCTCGAGCACCCGGTCAGGAGGGGCGGCCGATGCGGGCTACGGCACAGGCATCCCGGCATCTCGTGCCCACAACCTGGTGGGGCCGCGTTCAGTTGCGCGTCAATGAGTTCGCCGGTTCCAGCCCATCGCGGTTCGCGCTCGTGGTCTTCGCCTCGCTGGTGCTCGTGTTTACCGTGCTGTTCACACTGCCGATCTCCACAGCGGGCAGTTCGGGCACTCCGCTGGCCGACGCGTTCTTCACGGCCGTCTCGGTGATCTGTGTCACCGGGCTCTCCACCGTCGACATGGCAACGCACTGGTCGGCGTTCGGCAACGTGATCATCTACTTCGGCGTGCAGATCGGTGGCGTCGGCGTGCTCACGCTCGCCTCGATCCTGGGCATGGTGATCTCGCGCAAGCTCGGTCTGCGGGCCAAGCTCATCGCCGCCAGCGACAGCAACCCGCTACGGGCGCACGCCGGCCCGGTGGCAGAGGGTCAGGCCATCCGGCTCGGCGAGGTCGGCAACCTGTTGCGCACGGTGGCGTTGAGCGCCGTGATCATCGAGTTCGTGGTGGCGGTCGTTCTGTTTCCACGGATGCTCGCCCACGGCTTCTCGCTCTACGACAGCGCGCTGAACTCGCTCTACTACTCGGCGATGGCCTTCACGAACACCGGCTTCACCCCGAACGAGGCCGGGCTCACGCCGTTCGCGGACGACTACGTGTTTCTCACCGCACTCATGGTCGGGGTGGTCGCCGGCGCGATCGGCTTCCCGGTGATCTTCGCGATCGCGCAGAACCTGCGCCGCAGGGTGAGACGGCGGTTCTGGACGATTCATGTCAAGCTCACGCTCGTCACGTTCGCTCTGCTCATGGTGGCGGGCTGGATCCTCTACTTCGCGCTGGAAGTCGGCAACCCGCAGACCCTCGGCCCTGGCGGAACGGGCGACGCCGCCTTCCAGTCGCTGTTCATGTCGGTGATGGCCCGTTCCGGAGGCTTCTCCGTGGTCGACGTCGACCACCTGCACCACGCGACGCTGCTCGTGACCGACATGCTGATGTTCGTGGGCGGCGGGTCGGCGTCCACCGCGGGCGGCATCAAGGTGACGACCCTCGCCGTGCTGTTCCTGGCCGCACTGGCCGAGGCACGCGGCGTGGACTCCATGGAGGCGTTCCGGCGGCGCATCCCGACCGACGTGCTCCGCGTGGCGGTGAGCGTCGTGCTGTGGGGCGCCACGATCGTGGCCGTGGCCACGATGACGGTGATGGCCATCACGAAGGACACCCTCGACCACGCGCTGTTCGACGTGATCAGCGCCTTCGCCACCTGCGGGCTCTCCACCGGTCTCACGCAGCACGCCCCGACGGGCGCCGTCTACGTGCTCGCGTTCACCATGTTCCTCGGGCGAGTGGGCACCGTGACGCTCGCCGCCGCTCTTGCGCAGTCGCAGCGCGGGCAGTACTACCAGCATCCGGAAGAGAGGCCCATCGTTGGGTGACCGCATCAGACACGACGCTCCCGTGCTCGTCATCGGCCTGGGCAGGTTCGGCGCCGCGACGGCCGGCCAGCTGGACCGGCTCGACCGCGAGGTGCTCGCCGTCGACACCGACCTCGGCCTGGTTCAGAAGTGGTCGGAGCGCATCACGCACACCGTGCAGGCGGATGCCCGCTCCATCGACGCCCTGCGCCAGATCGGCGCGCAGGACTTCTCGATCGCCGTCGTCGCGACGGGGTCGTCGGTGGAGGCGTCCGTTCTCATCACCGCCAACCTCGTGGACCTCGGCATCCCGCAGATCTGGGCGAAGGCGATCTCGAAGTCGCACGGCACGATCCTGGAACGCATCGGCGCGAACCACGTCATCTATCCGGAGGCGGAGGCGGGCGAGCGCATCGCTCACCTGCTCGCCGGACGGATGCTCGACTTCATCGAGTTCGACGACGACTTCGTGCTGGTGAAGATGTACCCGCCGAAGGTGATCCGCGGCATCACGCTCGCGCAGTCGCAGGTGCGGCGCAAGTACGACATCACGGTCGTCGGCGTGAAGACGCCGGGCAAGCCGTTCACCTACGCGACCATGGACACCGTCGTCTCCGACCACGATCTCATCATCGTGTCGGGGGCGAGCTCCGACGTGGAGCGCTTCGCGGCCCTGGAATGAGGCGGTCAGCCGGCGGCGAGCTCCCGCGCGCGAACAAGCGCGGCATCCGTCGCGCGGTCGAAGACCGACTTCAGGTCGGCATCCTGCAGCACGGCGACGGCACGCTCGGTCGTGCCCTTCGGGCTCGTGACCTGGATGCGCAGCTGCTCGGGCGTCGCATCCGACGCGTCGAGCAGCGCGGCGGCACCGATGAACGTGCCGTTCACCAGTTCAGCTGCCTGCTCGGGTGAGAACCCCTTCGATACCGCCGTCGCCGTGAGCTGCTCGATGAAGAAGTACACGTAAGCCGGGCCCGAGCCGGAGATCGTGCTCAGGGCATCCAGCTGCGACTCCGGCACCTCGACGACGGTTCCCACGGTCTCGAACAGCTCGCGAACGAGCGCGATCTGCTCGGGCGTCGAACGGCCGCCTGCGCTCACTCCGGTGACGGCCTTGCCGACGATGGCCGGGGTGTTGGGCATGGACCGCACCACAGCGACGGATGCCGGCAGCAGCTCCTCGAAGCGCGTCACCGGGACTCCCGCTGCGACGCTGACGACGATCGCGTTCGGGTCGAGCGCATCGGAGATCCCGGCGAGCAGGTCGGGCACCATCGCGGGCTTGACGGCGACGAGAACGATGCCCGCTCCCGCGACGGCTTTGCGGTTGGCGTCGGGATCGTCGTCCGTGGCCAGCGACGTCACGCCCTGTTCGGTGAGGGATTCCGCCGAGCGCGCGCTCCTGTTGGTCACGACGATGCCGCCGTCGACGTGCACCCCGGGCTTCAGCAGCCCGCTCAGGATCGCCCTGCCCATCGACCCCGCACCCAGGATCGCGATCTTCGGCAGCTCCACAACGCTCTCGCTCATGCCGACCAGCGTAGGGCGAGTCACACCGTGGCAGCCCCCGTCATGATCGCGACGGCATCCGTCATGCTGTGCGACTGCGGAGTGATCGTCGCCGCGCGTTTTCCGAGCCGTTGGATGTGAATGCGATCCGCGACCTCGAAGACGTGAGGCATGTTGTGACTGATCAGGATGACGGGCACGCCGTTCTCGCGCAGTCGCTTGACGAGTTCGAGCACCTGCTGCGACTCCCGGACTCCCAGCGCTGCCGTCGGCTCATCGAGCACGACGACTTTGGAGCCGAACGCGGCAGCGCGTGCCACCGCGACCGCCTGGCGTTGACCGCCAGAGAGGTTCTCCACCGCTATGGCCACGTCCTGAAGCGTCGAGATGCCGAGCTCGTTGAGTTCTGCTCTGGCGCGCTGCCTCATTCCCTTGGTGTCCATGATGCGGAACACCGACCCGAGAAGTCCCTTCTTGCGCTCTTCACGGCCGAGGTACAGGTTGGATGCGACATCGAGCGCAGGCGAGACCGCGAGCGACTGGTACACGGTCTCGATGCCGGCTTCCCTGGCATCCTGTGGCCGTTTGAAATTCACCGGCTTTCCCCCCAGCAGGATCTCACCCTCGTCGGGGATCTCGGCCCCCGTGAGGCACTTGATGAGGGTCGACTTGCCCGCACCATTGTCGCCAATGATTGCCAAGACCTCGCCCGCGTAGAGCTCGAGGCTCACGCCGTCGAGTCCGACCACGTGACCGAAGGTCTTGACCAGGCGTTTGGCCTGAAGAACGGGAGTGCGGGTTTCGGTCTGCGCTGAGTCTGTGATGCTCATTTGCGGGCCCTTCTGATCCACTGGTCGATTGCGACCGCGACGATGACGAGCACACCGACCGCGAGCGTCTGGTACAACACGTCGAGCCCCGCAAGCGCGAGACCATTGCGGAACACGCCGACGATGAGAGCACCGAGGAGCGTGCCCCAGATGGTGCCGCGCCCGCCGAAGAGGCTGGTGCCTCCGATCACCACGGCCGTGATGGAGTCGAGGTTCACGTCTGCGCCGGCGTTCGGACTGGCAGCGAACGACCGCCCGATCTGCACCCATGCACCGAGCGCGAGGATGGCGCCGGCCGCGATGTAGACACTGAGCAGAAGCGCGTTGACACGGATGCCGGTGAGCCGAGCCGCTTCGAGGTCGTCGCCGACGGCGTACACGTGTCGCCCCCACGCTGTGCGCCCCAGAATGAAAGCGACGATCACATACAACGCGAGCATCAGCACGACACCGTAGGTGATGTCGACGCCGAGGATCCGGAACGTGTCCCCGGTCCATGTCACGACATCGGGCATCTGATTGCCCTGAATGGTGGTTCCGCTCGAGACGAGGAGGGTGAGCGCGGTGAAGATGCTCAGAGTGCCCAGCGTGACGATGAATGGCGGCAGCTTAAGCCGGGTCACGAGCAGGCCGTTCACTCCTCCAGCCGCGAGGCCGGCAGCGAGGCCGATCAGTAGCGCAAGCCAGGCGGGGAATCCACGCGAAGCGGAGAGCTGCCCCATCACCATCGAGACGAACACCATGATCGCCCCCACCGACAGGTCGATGCCTGCAGTGAGGATCACCAGGGTCTGTGCGACTCCCAGCGTTCCGATCACGGCGACCTGCTGTGTGATCAGGGAGAGGTTCGCGGGTGCGAGGAAGCGGTCGTTGATCGCGCCGAACACCACGATCGCGATCAGCAGGACGACCGCCGGGCTTATGGCCGGATAGCGATGCAGCGCACCGCGGATGACCGACATCGGAGTTCTGCGGCGGATGAACTCCTGGGCCAGATCGAGTTGAGATGTGGGCACCGGGTCGATGCCTGTCGTGGCTTGTTGGCTCACGGTATTACTCCTGAACTTCGTCGTTCCCGGGGTGGCCGGATCGATGTCCGCCCACCCCGGCGATGAGCATCGGTCAGTTCTTCCAGCAGATCTTGCTGCCCTGGTCGGTGTCGATGCTCTTCAGTCCGGTGACCGGCTGGTCGGTGATGAGTTGCGAGCCGGTGTTGTGGAAGTCGAGGCCAGAGCTTGTACTCGGCTTCTTGCCCGTCTTGGCCAGCTTCACGATGGCCTGCATGCCCTCCGTCGCCATCTTCGACGGGTACTGCTGGCTGGTTGCGCCGAGGATTCCCTGCTTGACGTAGCCCACGCCGGTGCAACCGCCGTCGATCGCCACCAAGAGCACGCCGTCGGTCTTTCCTGCCGCCTTGAGCGCCTGGTACGCGCCGTACGCCGCCGGTTCGTTGATGGCGTAGACGACGTTGACACCCGGAACCTTCGAAAGGATGGTCTCCATCGCGGTGCGGCCGCCGTCTTCGGCGCCGTTGGAAGGCTGGTGCCCCGCGATCTGGTAGTCGCCGCCCTTACCGCCGGTGTACTTGCCGGTGGGAGCCTCGCTGCCGTTCTTGTTCTTGTCGGGAACCTTGATGCCCATCCCGGTCAGGAACCCGGTGTCGCGGTTGTAGTCCACCGTGATGTTCTGCGTGGCGTTCAGGTCGACCATCGCGATGACCGCCTTCTTGCCGTCGAGCTTTGCCGCGGTCCATTTGCCGATCGCCTCACCGGCGGCGAAGTTGTCCGTCGCATAGGTGATGTCCACGGTGTTGGCAGGGTCGGGCGCGGTGTCGAGAGCGATCACATAGAGGCCCGCCTTGCGAGCCTTCTCGATCTCGTTGTTGACGGCCGGGCCGTTCGGGGTGATGAGGATGCCCTTGTCACCACGTGAGATGGCGTTCTCAATGGCCTGCACCTGCGTGTCGGTGTCGCCGTCCTGTTTGCCGGCTGCGAGCGTCAGGTTCACCCCATCCTTTGCGGCGGCCTGCTTCGCGGCGGTTTCCATGGAGACGAAGTACGGATTGCTGGTGGTCTTGACGATCAGCGAGACTCCGACCTTGTCGTTCGAGCCCGACCCCGGACTCGAACAAGCCGCAAGTCCCACCACGGTCATCGCGGCGATCGACCCGAACGCCACGGCCCGCGCGATCCGGGATCGTGCTGTGTGATTCGACATTGAATGCTCATCCTCCTCGATAGGGGCACCTGCCTGACAACGGTGTCAATCGCCATGCCTACCTCATCCTTGCTGTAAGGTCAAGCTGATCGCTGCTGCATGAACGAAAAGGGTGACACCGTTGTCAAAGGAACCTAGCCGGTCTACGACGCAGAAGCCCCGCCCCACCATGAGACAGGTGGCGGCTCTCGCAGGTGTGGGGCTGAAGACCGTCTCGCGCGTCATCAATGGAGAGCCGAACGTCTCCGACGCGATGGCCGCCAAGGTGCTCGATGCCATCAAGGCGCTCGACTACCACCCC
>Ga0164242_10005896_pt1 | contig 13564 bp, 21 predicted proteins | sample OricomgcompostMG_FD_108783 | JGI IMG/M metagenome (GOLD analysis project Ga0164242, IMG submission 108783) | Miracle-Growth compost microbial communities from Emeryville, California, USA - Original compost - Miracle growth compost (MG) ...
CCTTCCCCGGCGGGGTTGACCATAAAACGGAACCCCCCCCCCCCCCCCCCTTTCCTCCTCCCCTGGCGGTGCACTAACCAATGGTGGCGAGGTTTCCAGGACGGGTCCATGTCAGCCATGCAAGCCAAGTACCTTCATTATGCGGCACTAGTAATGCACGTTCGCTGCTTGCGCGCCCATTGAATATTCTGTATTCAGCCTTGTACAACAGGATTAGGTCAATTCTCACACCCGCAGCGGACCGAGCAAGTTGACCGCCAGTGTGCAGCTAAGGGTAGTGTTGTTTGACAGGGTCACACCTAGTGTAAGACGGTAGTGCATGAGGACCCGACCTATATATACGTACTTTGCCGTCCCTGTATCGGTTCTTAGTATTGAGTAAGCTTTTCTTCTTCTTCCTTCTTGACCGCACCGTCCATCACACCGTTGCGACGCCACCGAACGGTCGAGTTTCTTTCCCCGAAAAGCAAAGTTGCAACAATGCGGTTTATGTGGATCATCGCCGCCCTCTCCGCGGGCCTTGCACTGGGAATCCCGATTGAGGAAAACCTAGATCAGCTGGAGAGGCGGGCGTGCCCTTGTGACTGCGTATGCCGCCCCCTTTCCTCAAACACCGTGCTCGGGGCAGCACCACGCGATTAATTTCCTGCAGTAACTAACAACAGTCAAGAATAACGAACCACCAGGGCGCATGCCAGACGGTTGAATGCGCTGATTGTCGTGCCTGCTGCGCTTTTGGCCGTTAGCTATGGGGAGGGAGATGCCAGTGGGGTATTGAAGGGGTATTGCAGCCTGCGTTAGAGTAAGGGAGTCGATACCAAAAAGATTAGGAGACCAATGTAAAAACTATATGTTCGCCATTCATCTTAATGCATATATTTCACCCTTACTCGGTCATTCTACCAAGTCTCGGTTCCTGTAAAAAAAGGTAGTGTATTTTCCGGCATGCCTGAGTGAATGCGTGGACCCATACAACCACCTGCCCTTCGTATTTTCCATATGTACCTAGCTTTCTCAGGGATTTGTGCGTGGCTAGCTTGACGGGCGCGGGCGATTTAATTGAGAAAGGCAGCTGCGGATGTAACGCTGGACAATTTATATTACATTGGGGTGTGTAATTCGGAGGAATAGATTGCCACCTTTGCGACTTCACCAAAACAACCTTCAAACAAAATGAAGTGGCTCACAAGCACGTGTTTATTCGGCTTTGTTCCGGCGATAGCAAGAGCTGGTTTGCTCATTCCAGAGCCGAGCGGCCCCTACAAGGTTGCCTTGCACACTTCAGAATTGGTTGACGCCGACCGGCTAGATCCATGGAATTCGTCCCATCCACGGCGGATTGCGGTGTCGCGCTTCGACCCGGTGCCACAGGAGAGATGTAACCAGACGTGCACTACTCCTTATATGAGCGCGTTCATAGCCAATTTCGAAGACGCCATCTACGAGGAATTCTTGTCTGGCACCAGTTTGATATGGCCGAGTGGCGTTTTAGCTCAGCTGGAGCTCCAATTCTGCTGTGAGCAGCAACAGCCATCCCAGTCTTGCCCCGACTCCACGGATGAGAAATACCCCATCGTCCTATTCTCGAGCGGCTTGAATACGACTCGCCTCTTCTACTCGGCAGTTGCACAGCACATCGCCAGCCGCGGCTATACAGTTATCACCGTGGATCACCCCTATGAAACGGACATCGTCGAGTTTGCGGACGGCACAGTTATCTACGGCGGCAACGTCGTTGGCGATCTTAACAACACCGGCCCCTTGGTTCATGCCTTAGACGTCCGCACCAATGATGCTTCATTCGTACTGAAGACCCTCGGCGTCCCTTTTGTAACGGAAACGGACAACCCCGAGACGGCGCGGGTGGGCATGGTGGGGCATTCATTCGGTGGAGCGGCGGCGGCCGCTGCCATGGTGAATGACACCCGCATTGTGGGCGGAGTCAACCTCGACGGGTACATGTTCGGCCCTGTCCTGATTGCTGGGCTGGGGCGTCCCGGAATCCCTCAGTCGTTCCTATTATTCGGCTCCGCCGGGCACAACTCATCAGCCGACGAATCGTGGGGACAATTCTTAGCGACGATGCAAAAATGGCATCCTGAGGAATGGGTCAAGGAACTCAACTTGGACGACTCTGTCCATGGAACTTTCGGCGACCTTGGGGTCATCGCCGACGTTGCGGGGTGGCGCGATGATCAGGCTTTGGTCGATGCCTTGTTCGGCGAGATCGCTGGTGCAAGGGCTATGGAGATTCAAGTAGCGTATTTGGATAGCTTCTTGCAAATGGCGCTGCAAGGGAGGGATCCCGGGCTGCTGGCGGGGCCGTCGCCTCTCTTCCCCGAGGTGCAGTTTTTAAGCTAATTATATGGTATGTAGTTACACATATTGAAGTAGGGGGTGTTATAGAGGTGTCTGCGGGATATCGGTACTTGATCCCGCTCATCGTTTGTGTGGGCGCCCGCCCTGACCTCGACTCCTTGGAGGGTCGACTCCATAAATCATTACCCCCCAGCCTTCGCAGGTACACGGCGCATGACGCGCATCATGTAATCGGTAGGTATCCTAAATCCTTCCAGTCCTCGCCATCAAACAATACCTCCTTGACCTTGCCTCCGCTCTGGCAGTAGCATCGGTTCATATCCGTCGCCGCGCTCAGCTTTACCTGTACCTGGTCCCACGCGGCCTGGGTCAAGCAAGCAATATTGGTTCCCTTGTCCGCACCCGCCAGAGCCGAGTACGTTTGGGGACCTTTCCAGCCAGACGAGTCGTCCTGCCATATAACCTGTAGTACGCCCTTGTCGTCTTGATACATAGTATAGGCGTTGATAAGATTGTTACTTCGGGCATACGCGAAAGCGCCAATAGCTGTATCTGCCGGGATATGGATGGCGAGTTCTCCTATTTTGCAAATGTGTCAACAAAACTCAGGCTGTTGTCGGGAGACCGCGCCCTATGTTACACTTACCCTGTGACTATGCCCAAGTGTCTTCCACAGACCCATTCGTGCTCCCAACAAAGTTGCTCATATCCCCTGCCGCATTACGATAGATAACGCCCCGCATTGAAAAAAAGAGACGGCCGCCGACAATGCTACCAATCCGGAGATAGGCGACCCGGTAGCATTGTCACCGTCAAACGTGTAGTTTTTCCAGTTGTTCGGAGTCGTCCAATGCATCCATCGCACCTTACCGTCGCTGTCTTAGGAGACCACATGTGGATAATATGCCGAAAGTCGTGAGGCGCTGTCGATTAATAACGGATAGGCGCTGATGCCCGCCGACGAGCCCTTCGCCGGCATGACGCCGTCTTGAAACCGCTGCCTGCGCAGTAGTGAGGTCTCGTCGACGAAGTATAGGTTTATTTGGGGCTGCGGCAGCTTGTTAGTCACACGGCGCCGGCGTCGCTTTGATAAGGTTCAAACTAACAGGTGAGGGATATAGGTAGGTTGAGGCTGCTATGGGCGATTTGGCTATCGGTGCAAGATTATCCAGCGCTGCGGGGGATGTCCAAGCATTGCTGGCGCTGTTGTAGTCGGAGTGGCGCAGAACATTATCGGGACCTGAATAGAAGAGTCGTGCCTTGAAGTCCCCGTTACCGCGATAGCCCGTTACGGCGAGATTGGAGTTTGGCCGAATCGACTTTAGTGCCGCGGTGGCTTTGGGCGTAGCCGATCCGGTCGTGGACGCTGATGCCGACGCCGACGCCGACGAGAATGGGCTGCTTTCGGATTCTCTGTTTCTGGCCGCTCTACTTCCCACGACTCCTCCAACCACGGCGCCAACAATAACCAGCACGAGGATGACGCCCCCAACTTTTCGCTATTGGCAAAGGAGGCGCCGGCTCATCGGCTTTGTACTGGTAGTGAGGAGCTGGACGGACATAGCTGTTCGGAACAACCTCAAGGCCCGGATGCTCTGAAATCACCTCCGGGCCGTGTTGGTCCATCGCTCCGAAGGCAGAGAGTGCCCACTGCGATTACGAACGTTGGTCCCGGCGGTGTTCGTGATTGAATGCTCACGACAAATACCAGAGACTGGGGACAGGAGCCGCGATCGAGGTTACTATTGCGACCCCACCTATTAAATGAATTTCACACGCAGCGAAAATAGAGAGCATCTGTCATTACGCATAAGCGAGGCGGTCGCGCTCCTTCTGCAAGTCGTACCCGTAGGATTGCAATCCTGGTTTTGGGTGGGTCGTTGGCCTTATCACCCCTACCGCTACTAAAGGATCGACACCCTAACTTTTGTCGTATTTGTTGGAGGTTCCCCCACAGGTCCGAGTTTATGTACCGTACATTCATCCATCGAGGTAGATACAAACCTTGCCCTGGTGCTTACCTGAGCCGAGATATTCGTACGCCTCCTTGAGCTCGTCGAGTCTAAAGGCTTTGGGGTCAACGACAGGCCGGAGCTTCTCTATGTTGGCCTCGATAGCCCGACACATCTCCTCCATCTGCAACCGACTGCCAACCCACAATCCTCGAGCCGTGAAAAGATTGATCCAACAATCCAGGAGACTAGGCATTTCCTTATCCTCGTCCCCGACGAAGCCGACGACGCTGATAATGCCGTCGAGCTTAACACTCGCCGCGCTTTGCTTCATCGTGGCGGGGCCTGCAACTTCGACCACAAGGTCAACACCGTCACCTCCGGTCAGCGCCTTGACAACGGAACCCCAATCGGGGTTTTCGCGGTAATTGATGATGTGATCGGCGCCAAGTTTCTCAAGAAGCTTGGCCTTTTCCTTCGAACTCGTCGTGGCGATGACTCTAGCACCAATGGCCTTGGCGAACTGGACCGCAAAGATGCTTACTCCCCCAGTGCCTTGAGTGAGAAGCCATTGACCTGCGACGAGTGGTCTGCCTGCCAGGCCAAAAAGAGCGTTCCAGGCTGTCAGGCCAGCACAGCTAAGGGTTGCGGCCTCGGTGAAGGCTAGGCCCTTCGGCATAGCCACCAGTCCTTGCTCGTCAAAAGCTCCAATGGAACGGAAGGTACCATCGACTGAGGCGCCAAGCCCAAACTTCATCGTTTGCGTATTAACCGATCCCGCAAGATGTTGCTGGTTGAGTATTGTGACTACACTATCACCTGGCTGGAACCTAGTGACGTGTTTGCCCACGGCAAGAACCGTACCGGCTCCGTCAGAGCCGGGGACGACATCGGGTTTCACACCCCAAGGATACTGCCCCTTTGGAATGACGAGATCGCGATACTAGGCACATTGTTAGCTCAAATTTACAGATCAGGTAAACAGATGATCCACATTGATGGAAGCGCCTTGGACTGCAGGCCACGGTTAGCATCAAAAACCTCCTACGGGAACTAACTCTCACAGGATGCGTTGCTTGCTTTTGACAAGGACTTGGTTGTCACCAAGCTCCGGTACAGGTTGTTCAGTGTATTTGAGAGACTCGAAGCCGCTCTGACCGACGACATTCCATTGCTTAGTGGTCTGTGGAATCAATGTAGACATTGCAGAACTATCGGTATGGGGATTAAGAAATCATCAAAGTTGAGACTCCCAATGAAATGTGAATCAATTCCCCCATACACTTTGGCAAGAAGTTTATGCGCCATTGATTTGTAAGGTGTCCGCAATGTTGATTTATAATACAAGTTGCGAATCTGTACTCCATATGAACCCATTTAGTGGATTAATCTCCCGACACAGGCGGTCCTCCACAGGGGCCTAGAGAAGCTTGTGCGGGTCTAGACTAGCATAAATACGTTCATGGACCTTAAGTTGAGGTTTTGTCATGATGGAATATCTTAATGTCGACCCTCCGACCGGATGCGATCGCAGGGCTTCGCCGCCTCACTGCCCGTGCAGCCGACCTAGTGTACTGTGCAGGATCGATTAGGCTAGGAAGCGGGAGGTCGGTGATGAACGTGAGCCGCCCCCTCTTCCGAGAGGATTTGGGTGGGGTAGCATCCAAGTTTCGCAGTACTTCCGTTTTCCGGGCGCCTTTCCGATTAACAGTGCTCCCAAAAGGAAGATAGCCATGCCGATCCTTCACCTCGGCCGTATTCTCGTAGGGTTTAGTTCGGATACAACCTGCCAAGTTGTATGTGTCTGACAACCCACTTCATTCCAAACGACCGTCACATAGTACTACGCCGCCATGGTTTCTATTCGGGCTTTGAGCTGCGTGTGTATCTCTGTAGCTCTCGCGAGAGCAAGCAACTTCCTTTACGAAGACGTTGTCCTCACTAAACAAGACACTGATGACTTTTCCGCCATAGCCTTTGGAGATGCCTCACAGTTGTCATACAGAGGGCCTCGGTGTAAAGCTGAGCCTGGGGACTCGGGCTGGCCACTAGATACCGAGTGGGCGAGATTCAACACGTCGTTGGAGGGCAGACTTCTAAGACCAGTTCCTCCATCTGCCGCTTGTTATGGCGGTACTCACGAGAACCAAACTCAGTGCGAGTTCCTCCTTGGTCAGGCCAACATGACGCGCTTCTACGCCAATGACCCCTTGACGGTATTCACTGAATGGCCACAGGGGGGCACTTGTCCAGTTAGTCTAAACGTTACAGGGGATTGTAGGCGCGGGGGATTCCCTCTTTATGTTGTGAATGCTTCGAGCGTTAGGGACATCCAACTTGCCGTGAACTTCGCCCGAAATAAGAAAATACGACTGAACGTCAAGTAGGTGGTAACCAGCCAACAAACTCAAGTCTTGATCGAGTCCCGAGGGTGAAACTATCCTACTAATGATTTACAGAAATACTGGTCATGATTTCGTAGGAAGATCAACAGGCCATGCCTCTCTGAGCGTGTGGGTTCATCATCTCAAGGGCATAGAATTTGTACGCGACTATAGCACCGGACGGTTCTACGGACCTGTCGCAAAGATTGGGGCCGGGACTGAAGGATGGGAGATATCCAATGCCATGAATAAAACTGGGGACATCACAGTCGCCTTATCAGGGGCACCAACTCTCGCAATCGCCGGCGGTTGGTCCCAGGCAGGTGGCCATGGCCTCCTGTCATCCTTTTACGGACTCGGCGCTGATCAATACCTATCTTTCAACCTTGTAACCGCGGATGGTAGGTTCATTACAGCCGATGTCAACCAAAATCCGGATATCTTCTTCGCTGTTCGTGGAGGTGGAGGAAGTGAGTCTCTCTCTTACGTACGTGTAACTGAGTGGCAACCCGACGACTAACTTTCCTTTCCTTCATAGGCACGTATGGAATCGTTACGTCCGCGATTTTCAAAGGGTACCCAGGCCGCCTCAACCTTAGCGGCTCGGGCTACGCTTTCACCACCGGCCCCATAAAGCCCACAAACCTAGTTACAGGTAGCCGCTTTAAGCCACCACGGATTGTAGAGATAGCCGATCAAGAGAAATTTTGGGAGGGGTTCAACATCTATCTCAACTTCTCGAAGGAAGCCACCGCCGTCGGCGCTTACGGGTTTGGCGATCTCAATGCTATTGGGAATGATAGTTTTACGTTCATAAGTAGCTTCATCCTGCCCAACATGACGAGCTCCGAGGCCGACACCTTCCTAAAACCACTCTATGCGTCCTTCCGTGCAGTGGGCATAGAGATTGAAGACTCTCCTGCGGCGACTGTTCCCTATGCGCTCACAAGCGCCGGTACTGGCGACGTCCCCGGTAGCCGGTTATTCAGTTCCCGCCTGTTCCCAAGCGCGAATTGGGATAATCCCGCCGCCTTCAATAAAATGGCTGCCGCAATCCGCCGTGCTGTAGCGGAGGGTGGATATCTCTTCCGCGGTCGCAATATCGCCCCCTCCTTGGCCTCCGCAGGCGATCCTGGTAAATCAGCGGCGGTGAACCCTGCATTCCGGAATAGCGTGATGCACGCAACGGTGTTTGTGCAAGAATCCATCGCAGGCAACACAACACCACCCGAATGGTTTAACCTACATGATCGCTTGGATGGATTCATGAATGTGATAAGGGAGGCAACACCGGGAGGTGGGGCGTACCTCAACGAAGCGGACGTGTTGGAGCCGAAGTGGCAAGAGAGTTTCTTTGGGAGCCATTACCCTCGACTGGCGGGAATTAAAAAAGAAGTAGATCCGTGGGGACTGTTCTGGGTGCCTACCACTCCAGGAAGTGAGGCATGGGAGGTTGTTACGGATGGTGGGCTTCCCACTCAGAATGGGCCACTCTGCCGTACTAGGCAATAAAGTCCTTACTAATACTAACTACTCCTGGCCGCATTACTTGCAATACACAACACGTTAGGAGTTATTGCAATGTGGCATACTATCTAAACGTGAGGTTGTCCGAGCCATCTGACATTCCTATATCCTCTCCAGCTAAAACTGTCGTAAAGTGGCGAATTTCCCAAGTAAACCGCCGGGGAATACTTTCCCCTCATCATTGCAACACAACTCGCAAGATACATACTAGCCTACCTATCAACAAGTACAAATGCCTCTGCGACTGAAGTCATCGTTTCCCGACCCCGCGTACCTTCCATAACCGGAGAGCGTCAGGCATGAGCTCGTTCGCCGAGCTATCCTAGCCGTCCCCAGACGGGACACAATCTGCCTGGCTACTGCGCATGAGTTGGAAACACGCAGCCATGGCTGTCGCGAAGAATTCATACCTAGATAGACCTGCGAACGCAGTCACCCTTCGAGAACGGGCCCGCCTTCGCATAGGATGCGCCGACGAGGGAGTATTGTTACAGCTAAACCTCTTGGCCCACCGATCCGCGTATGGGTTCACGGGATTAAATATATTCCGGAAGGTTGATGTTAGGGTGGAACTCATGCATATGCAATGACATGCCAGGGTCAGACAATATCTGTCCAATTCAACGAGCAGCGAATGGGTTAGAGCGGAAATCACGATGAGCTGTAGCAACATGTCTAACCGCGTCGTACTCCGAATCGTCACGCTCCTCCTGCTCTCTCGTTACACATGCGTCGATACGCATCACTGTCAGTCTGATACTCAAGATCGCGTTCACACTAGGTCGCTACCCTGGCCCTCCCTTGCATCCTCAGAGCTTCAGCATTGAGGTCTACATTGAGGTCAAGCAGTCCAACACGCCATCACTCATGACCTTCAACACCAGGCCTGGTTATCAGGAGGCGCGGCCCCATACACCAATAGAACGAGCCCGAGAACTCATGATGTTGAGCAGCAATTTGAGAGAGACGCTAATAGTCGTGGTCCCGTTTTAGGGTTGAGATCCCTACCCCTGTCGTAAATCGGCCAGATCGAGCCAACAACGTCATCGCAACGACGAAGTGCGGGAAATGCCGACCTAATGCCGAAACCTGGCTCATGGGCCCGCCCACAAGGGAGCGGGTTGGTAGCCCCACCCGCGCCGTGACTGTGGTCATTCATCGATCGCCTTGTCGCAGAGTTCGCAAAGTCGTACCTCGTCCACTCTCCAATTGCCTCAGATGAAGATTTTGCCGCCGTAATTCATCCATCATGGTGCACACCACCGTGGCTGCCGCAGCAGCTTCAGGCTCTTCATCCAGCCAGCCGCGCCCGTCGAATCGCATGCGATCGAGCGGATCATTTCACGCCGGCGCACCAATCCTCCAGCTCTCGTACGAGCGCCGTGATTCATCAAGCCGTCGCCGAAGTGCTGGCTCCAGCCTCCGCCGTCAGTCGACACACAAATACCATACCTTTCCCACCGCACCACCGAAGACACCTTCAGGTCAGATTGACCCGGCGTTTGCGACGCACCGAGGCGACCCCGACCGCGACCGCCGCGCTCCCGACGCCACCCCCGACCGAGCCGAACACAATGGCCACGATTCTACGCCACTACCCTGGAAGCAACTCGGTCTTCTAGCGCTGTTGTCTCTCGCGGAGCAAACAGCGCTCAATTCGATCTCTCCATACCTGCCCACCATGGTAGCATCCTTCAAAGACGTCCCGGACGGCGAGGAAGGGGTATACGTGGGGCTGCTGGCGTCGGCTTTCGCGCTCGCGCAATTGACCACCAACCTCTTCTGGGGCTATATGTCGGATACGGTGGGTCGCAAACCCGTCATGTTGCTAGGCACGTTGCTGCTAGGCATATGCTTTGCCTTCTTCGGCTTTTGCCAGAGGTATTCCCACCTTATCGCCGTACACATCGCAATGGGTCTACTGAACGGCAACGCGGCTGTCGTACCCACCTGCCTCGGCGAGGTTACCGACCGGTCAAACCAGAGCCGCGCCTTTATCTGGCTGCCTGTCATGTACAGTATCGGCAGCATCACCGGCCCGGCTGTGGGTGGCCTAATGGTGCGCAGCGAGATTGGGGCGTATCCCTTCCTTGCGCCGAATATTGTGAGTGCGGCATTGCTGTTCGCAAGCGTTGCGGTGCTGGCCATTTGGTTCGACGAGACACGTGAGTGGGTTGACGAAGAGGCGCGTGAGGCAGACCTGGACCGAGCCGAGCACCTGTTTGGCTGTCTATGTTTCGGCCGGAGGAATACTAGCAAACCCGGGGGCTGGAAGTCGAGGTGGTTGGCGAAATATCGCCGGGACGGGGGCTCGGAGGCTCGCGACGAGGGCGCATTATCTCCGGAAAGCAACCGTGACGCTGATATGAACGGGGAGAACGAGAGTCTTCTCCCGCCGCAACCCCGGACATACTTCAATGGCTATGACAGAACGAGCGACGGAGGCGACCCCGACTCGGAGCAAAAGTCGGCGTTCCGGGAGCTGGCCAATCGAACAACCGTCGCGGTGCTAATTACTTACCTTTTCTTCCAACTATCGAACATCTCCTTCAACTCCCTCTACCCCATCTTTGCCTCGGCGCCAACGCCAACAGGCCGCGACCTAGATCCGGGAACCATCGGGTTGTCGCTCTCATTCGCTGGATTAGCAACAATGTTATTCCAGGTCTCCTTGTTCGAGCCGCTTAAAGCTAGGGTCGGAAACCTGGGGACCTACCGTGCCTCCCTCCTGGGGATCGCTATTAGCATGGCATTGATGCCATGGATTGGGCATCGTGACGAGCGACCCTGGCTAGGACTGGGAACCGGTAAAACTTGGTTGTACGCTGAGCTTGGTATTGTCCTCGTTCTCAAGAATATCTGCGCCGTTGGGGGTTTGAGCAGTGTGATGCTTCTGGTGAGTAACTTCGTATCCCCGACTCCGATTTATCGCGGCTTCTAGGAGCCACGTTGTGGTGAAGCCTGCCTTCTTGCCATGGCCGCTTGAGCTAAGGATCAAGTACAGATAAATAACTCAGCGCCTTCCCACGAGACTCTTGGAACACTAAATGGCATCGCCCAAACCCTTTCAGCCGCTGGCCGAAGCATTGGACCTTTTCTTTCCGGCGGGCTTTTCACACTTTCTATGAGGGTAAGACCGAAAGGCGAGGTCCTTGCATGGGGACTATTTGCTGGTATTGCACTTGCGGGATGGTTTGGTGCATTTTTCATTAGAGGAAGCGACCTCGAGAGCGAGGATTGGATCGGTGATGACGACGCCGGGGAGAGTGATGAGAATGCATGCAGTTCGGACCCGGAGACATGAGACAACACAATTCAACGGCCCCTGGATTTAGCCCTCGTGTTTACCAGGGCTATGAGCGTCACCCGCAGCACTACATACCCAACATACGACGACGTGATGAACAACGGGCAAGGAGTTTATATAGATGGGGCATCACTTCAATGTTAATAAGAGCGGGTGGGGCATGAACCTGGAGGACACAATGCTCGGAGAATTTACCATTTGCTTGGCGAACGAATGTGGCATGGTAAGGGACGGTAGCAACAGTATCATTTGGCCTCCTTTTCCCCGTCGATATAAACGTCCACCTTCTCATTATAGAAACACAACCGCGCTTGAATGGCTGCGGATTCCTGAGTCGGATACGTATAGTACCAAACCGCGTCCTCGAGTACCCTATTCCCAACCTTGAGATGGTAGTAGCTCGCCTGACCCTTGTATGGACAAAACGTCGAGGTGTCACTTGGAGTCAGCACCGTCCAGTCAAGGACGGACGTTGCAGGGAGGTAGTATCGCGTTCGGAGCATGGTCTCGTGCAAGAACACGTTGTTCGTGCTTTGTGCGACCACCGTACCGTCCACTTCAATCCGGACTTCGCGCGACGACGGAAGGCATTCAATTCGTTTGTATGGGTCCTTTGGATGAGACCCTAGGAGCTTCTCGTCCTCGGCGAACCAAGAGTCTGTCCAGCTTAGCTCCGAGGGCTATGCAGAGGGTGGCAAGAGAGTGTTATATATCCACTTACCAAGTAAATCGGCGGGGATTTTCACCAGGCCATCCAAGGGCCCCTTGTCAAAACCAGCCACCTCCACGCATCTCCCACGAAGCTGCAGAGAGCCAGTCCAAAATCCTCTCTCATCTGTCTTATCCTTAGACACCTCGGCGGGACCGGCGGTTAGCGCAGGCAACGGTACGTAGATCACCGGGTCTGAACGAGTCAGCATGCAGTCTCCGTCCCTCTCAGTTCCCGTACTCACAATACGGATGCTCCCACACGTATACTGTATCCACCGAGTCAAAGAGCCAGTGTCCGTCGAGAACAGCTCGGACGCGTCGGTTGGATGGCTCTTGCTTCGTTGGGCCATTGACGGCAAGCTTGGCGGCAAGTTCAGGGAGGCTATTATGAGTGAGCTTTCTCTCCCATGACGGATTAAACTAAGATAGTCACGCTGGTTTACCTCAGTCGCGTAGGTGGTGCCATTTTTAGACAACTGGTGCAGGTTGCTCTCTCCGATGTGAAATTGGGAGGGCGTCGTGTTTGGATGCGGGGAAATGCATGACGCAGACCTCACAAATACACCTCTTTCTCTTCGCCGAATCTCACGTAATTACTTCGGTTTATTCCCGGCCAAGTATTCTGGAGCCTTCTCAGCATACTAGTTATGTTTGACCGATATTTCAACTCCTAGCCCAGTGTGCTGACACTCAAGGGCACGGTTACTACGAAGCTAGAATTGGGGGGGGGAGGGATCAGCATGCATCTCTACCGTCTCCAACATCATCTTTTCGGCTTCAAAATGTTGCTAGGGCAGCAAGCGCATAAACAGTTAATTAGTAATGCCTCAACTCTGCCATATTCCTGGCTCGGGTCGCAACCAGCGCCTGTAGCACGCTAAGGACCTCGGGATTTGTTCGGGTAAGGATGGTCGAGGACGACAATGGTAGTTGCTCGGCAGGCTTTACCGTGCAACAGTTGGAGTGGTTTGGTCATTTTTAGACAGGGGCTGGAACCGCCATCCAGAGACGGCAACGGCCTTATATCGTTGCGCCTAATCTGCTTTATGCACGTCACGTCCTTACGCGTACACTCGGGTTTGCAGCCGAATAAGGCTTCTCCGAAACGGACCTTGCCTTCCATCGCGATAACTGTGGGAATTTAGAGAGATGAGTGTGGGCCTCTGGCCCGAAACGAACCCCCACATCCCTATTTAGCCCCCCTAGTATCGCCGAGGCCCTTCACAACCTCACCCGCTGGGTTCAATGTTATTATATGATAAGTAGGCCCGCCCGGGCGCCCCCTCTGACGGTAAGTAGGAGCCTCATCGCAACCTCGATCGAACTCTCTCCCCTTTTTACTTCGGAATAAAAAGAGCGACCGA
>Ga0164242_10005897_pt1 | contig 13564 bp, 11 predicted proteins | sample OricomgcompostMG_FD_108783 | JGI IMG/M metagenome (GOLD analysis project Ga0164242, IMG submission 108783) | Miracle-Growth compost microbial communities from Emeryville, California, USA - Original compost - Miracle growth compost (MG) ...
ACGCGCTGGTGCGCGGCGTCGCCAACGTGCAGCGAGTCTTCGCCTAGGAGCTGAGGAACCCGTGACCATGTCGATGGACTCGATGTACCAGCAGATCATCCTCGATCACTACAAGAACCCGCATCACCGCGGCCTCGCCGACCCGTTCGACGCCGAGGTGCACCATGTCAACCCGACGTGCGGGGACGAGGTGACGTTGCGCGTCCGTGTCGCCGACGGTGCGGTCGCCGACCTGGGCTGGGAGGGCGAGGGCTGTTCGATCAGCCAGGCGTCGACGTCGGTGATGAGCGAGCTCGTCGTCGGCAAGCCGGTCGATGAGGCGCTGGCGCTGCAGGCGAAGTTCCTCGAGCTGATGCAGTCGCAGGGCCAGGCCGAGCTGAGCGACGCCGACGAGGAGGAGCTCGAGGACGCCATCGCGTTCGAGGGCGTCTCGAAGTACCCGGCGCGCGTGAAGTGCGCCCTGCTCGGCTGGATGGCGATGAAGAGCGCCGTCGCCGAGGCCGGGTTCACCACCGAAGGGGAGAACGCATGACCGCACCGACCCTGCCGTCGCGTGACGACATCGACGAGGCGATGCGAGACGTCGTCGACCCGGAGCTCGGCATCAACGTCGTCGACCTCGGGCTGGTCTACGACGTGCGCGTCGACGAGGCCGAGGGTGGCCCGGTCGTCACGCTCGACATGACGCTCACCTCGGCGGCGTGCCCGCTGACCGACGTCATCGAGGACCAGGCGCAGAGCGCGTTGACCGGCGGACCGAAGCCGGTCGCGTCCGAGGTGAAGATCAACTGGGTGTGGCTGCCGCCGTGGGGCCCGGAGAAGATCACCGACGAGGGACGCGAACAGCTGCGCGCCCTCGGCTTCAACGTCTGAGACCGCGTTCCGCGCCGTCCGGGCGGGACTGATCACGTTCGTGTTCGCACTGACCGGTTGGACGCACCAGGCCCGGCCATACCGAACACAAACCTGATCAGCCGCGGCGGGCGTTGCCGACCAGACCGTCCCGGTGCCGGCTGCTTTCGACGATCAGCCCGGGGATGCGCCCGCTCGGCAGCGGGTGCGAGAACAGGTAGCCCTGCGCGTTGACGCAGCCGAGCGAGAGCAGGCAGTCGCGCTGTGCGGCGGTCTCGACGCCCTCGGCGATGACCGACAGCCCGGCGGCCTCGGCCAGCGCCAGCACCGCGCTGACGATGCCCAGGTCGACCGCCTGTCGGCGCGCGGCCAGCGCGGAGGACTCGCTGCCCTCGTGGCACAGCCCGGTCACGAACGTCTTGTCGATCTTGATCGTCGAGATCGGCAGGTCCTTCAGGTAGGCCAGGTTCGAGTACGACACCCCGAAGTCGTCGACGGCCAGCGCGACCCCGGCAGCGTCCAGGCGCCGCAGCAGCGCCAGGCGCGCCGGGCTCAGCGGCGTGCCCTCGGTGATCTCCAGGCGCAGATCGCCCGGCTCGAGCCCCGCGGCCGCGATCGTCGACAGGGTGAGGTCGACCAGGCGCGGGTCGTCCAGCTGCACGGGGGAGACGTTCACCGACATGCTCAGGTGCGCGCCGCCGGGCAGCCGGCGCCACTGCGCCAGGCGCTGGCACGCCTCGCCGAGCACCCATGCCCCGATCGCGGTGATCGCCCCGGTGGCCTCGGCCATCGGGATGAACACGTCGGGTGGGACGGGCGCCCCGTGGTCGCGGTTCCAGCGCAGCAGCGCCTCGAAGCCGAGCGGACGTCCCGTCGAGAGGTCGACGATCGGCTGGTACAGCACCGAGAACTGCTTGCGGGCGAGCGCGTGCTGGATGTCCTGCTGCAGCGCGAGCCGCTCCATCGCCTCGTGCGCGGCGGCACCGTCGAAGACCTGGACGCGCCCGCGCCCGACGCGCTTCGCCTCGTACATCGCGGCGTCCGCGTCGCGGAGCAGGTCCGTCGCCGCCTGCGGATCGGGTCCGCGTTCGCCCAGCACGCCACCGACGCTCACCCCGATGCGGACGGTCTCCGGCCCGACGTCGAACGGCGGGTGCAACACCTCGACGATCCGCTGGCCGAGGGCGGTCACCTCGGCGAGGGTCTCGGTGCCCGGCATGATCACGACGAACTCGTCCCCGCCGAGCCGGGCGAGCAGGTCACCGGCGCGCGTGCAGCCGACCAGCCGGTCGGACACCAGGCGCAGCAGCTCATCGCCGGCCTCGTGCCCGAGCCGGTCGTTGACCGCCTTGAACTCGTCGAGGTCGCAGAACAGCAGCCCGACGCCGCCGGGCCCGTCCGCGGCCAGCTCGTCGGTGAGCGCCTGGCGGACCAGGTCGCGGTTGGCGAGCCCGGTCAGCGGGTCGTGCGTCGCGCGGTGCCGCAGCTCGGCCTCGAGACGGCGGCGCTCACCGGTCAGCCGGGACGACAGCACGACGTTGGCCGACTCACCGGGCGCGACCGCGATCTTGGTCTCGACCCAGCGCCAGCCGCCCAGGCTGTGCCGCAGCCGGTGCTCGACGCTGCTGGTCTGCACGCTTCCGGACATCGCGAGCGCGAGCATGTCGGAGTCATCGGGATGGACGAGTTCGGCGAGCGGGCGGCCGACCAGCTCGCCGACGTCGTAACCGATGCCGCGCGCGCAGGACGGCGACGCCCAAAGGATCTCGCCGGACGGGCAGACGACGATCACCATGTCGCTGATCGCATCGGTCAGCATCCGCAACCGGACCTCGCTGTCGACGCGCGCGCCGTAGAGCCGGATGTTCTCCATCGCCGCCGCGACGTAGCCCGCGAGCAGCATCGCCGTGTCGACCGCGCCGGACGAGAAGAACGCAGGACTGCTGTGCAATGCGTAGAGCAGGTACTCCGGACGGCCGTCGACGACGATCGGGACGCTCATCATCGACCGGGCCCGACCGCGCATGCGCGGCTCGAGCGCGGCGGGGCCGGTCGCGAGGTCCTCGACGAGGTGCGGGCGGCGCTGCTGGGCGGCCGGCCAGGCGGCCAGTGACGTGACCGGGCGCGGCCACGCGTCGTCCTCGCTGCGGCCGACGTCCGTGCGGTAGGCGACGATGTCGGCGAGATCGCCGAAGACGCGCACCGCCATCGTGGCCTCGCCGCCGGTGATCTCGTGCAGCACCTGCACGGCGTCCTCGAGCAGGGCCTGCGGCTGCAGGTGCGTGCCGAGCCGGTGCCCGGCGACGGCGAGCCGCTCGACGGCGACCCGGCGCTGCGCGTCGGCGAGCGATGCGACGAGCCGGGCGCCGATCATCCGCAGCCCGGGCAGGTCGTGCTCGTCGAACGGCACCGCGTGCGAACGCAGCAGGATCAGCCCGTCCGCACCGCTTCGCTCGTTGGCGATGGGCATGTACACCGCGGCCCGGATCGTCAGGCCGCTGATCACGCGGACGTCCCGGGCGTCCACGCCGACCCAGCGGCGTGGCTCGTGGGCCGCATCCGCCAGGGACTCGAGCACGGAGATCGGCAAGGTGGTCGGCCCGCGCCCGCCGCCGGACACGGCGAGGATCTCGACCTCGGCGCCGGCGGTGCGGGTCAGCACGGCGACGTCCGCGGCGAAAACCTCGGCGAGGGCGTCGAGGCTGTCGCGCAGCAGTGCGTCGGGGGAGCTGCCCTGGCCGATGACGTCCAGCAGCCGGACGAGCCGGGCGGAGTAGCGCAGGTCCTCGCCTGCATTGCCCGGCTCGGCGCGGTATCCGAACGTCACAGGTGTGCCATCGGCAGCGGGGCTGTGCTCCTGACGGGCAACGGCCGACGAATCGGCCCGTCCACCGGGCGAACCGGACGTATCGCCCCGCCCTGAGTCGGACGGGCGGAACGCCGGGCGGCAATTTCGGTCCCCGAGGTCCCGTAGAATCAACACCACCGTGATCACCGCCCACGACCTCGAACTGCGCGCCGGCGCCCGCATCCTGCTCGAGCCGACCACCCTGCGCGTCCAGGCGGGCGACCGCATCGGCCTGGTCGGGCGCAACGGGGCCGGCAAGACCACCAGCCTGCGCACGTTCGCCGGCGAGACGCTGCCGCACGGCGGGCGCATCGAGCGCACCGGCCCGGTGGGCTACCTGCCGCAGGACCCGCGCGACGGCGACATCACCGTGCTCGCCCGCGACCGGGTGCTGTCCGCGCGCGGCCTGGACGTCCTGGTCGCCGACATCGCGAAGGCGCAGATCGAGCTGGCCGAGCGGCCGGACGACGCGGTGCTGCTGCGCCGCTACGGGCACATGGAGGAGCGCTTCGCCGCGCTGGGCGGGTACGCGGCCGAGAGCGAGGCGGCTCGCATCTGCGCGAACCTCGGCCTGCCCGACCGGGTCCTGCAGCAGCCGCTGTCGACGCTGTCCGGCGGCCAGCGCCGCCGCGTCGAGCTGGCCCGGATCCTGTTCGCCGACTCCGGCGCCGAGCCCACGACGCTGCTGCTGGACGAGCCGACCAACCACCTGGACGCCGACTCGATCACCTGGCTGCGGGACTTCCTCAAACAGCACACCGGCGGGCTCGTCCTGATCAGCCACGACGTCGAACTGCTCGACGCGGTGGTGAACAAGGTCTGGTACCTCGACGCCAACCGGTCGACCGTCGACGTCTACAACGTCAACTGGAAGACCTACCTCAAGCAGCGCGAGGCCGACGAACACCGCCGCATCCGCGAGCGCGCGAACGCCGAGCGCAAGATCGACCAGCTGCGCGGCCAGGCCGACAAGATGCGCGCGAAGGCCACCAAGGCCCGGGCGGCGCAGCAGATGCTGCGGCGTGCCGACGCGATCGCGGCCGACATGGCCGAGACCCGGGTGCAGGACAAGGTGGCCCGGCTGCGCTTCCCCGCTCCCGCCGCCTGCGGCAAGACGCCGCTCACCGCCGAGGGCCTGTCGAAGTCCTACGGCTCGCTCGAGGTGTTCGCCGGCGTCGACCTCGCGATCGACCGCGGCGCGCGCGTGGTCGTCCTCGGCCTGAACGGCGCCGGCAAGACGACGCTGCTGCGGCTGCTCGGCAGCATCGAGACACCCGACACCGGCCGGGTCGTGCCCGGGCACGGGCTGCGGCTGGGCTACTACGCGCAGGAGCACGAGACGCTCGACCACGACCGGACGATCCTCGAGAACATGCGCACCGCGGCGTCCACGGTCGGACGCTCCGACCTCAACGACACCGAGCTGCGCAAGATCCTCGGCGCGTTCCTCTTCAGCGGCGACGACGTCGAGAAGCCGGCCGGCGTGCTCTCCGGTGGCGAGAAGACGCGGCTGGCGTTGGCGATGCTGGTGACCAGCGCCGCGAACGTCCTGCTCCTGGACGAGCCGACCAACAACCTCGACCCGGTCAGCCGCGAACAGGTCCTCGACGCCCTGCGCACCTACGCCGGCGCGATCGTCCTGGTGACCCACGACGAGGGCGCGGTCGAGGCGCTCGACCCGGACAAGGTGATCCTGCTGCCCGACGGCGTCGAGGACACCTGGAGCACCGACCTCGCGGACCTGATCGCGCTCGCCTGAAGATTATTTCTGAACAATCCCTGTCAGTGCGGGCCGCGGAGCTGGCACGAATTAGCCGGAATGATCGAGGGTTTTCGGGCACCGCGGACCGATTCACAGGATCGTTATCGAGCACCGTCACGCATTGCCCGCGTCGATCTTGCACGTGATCATCGGCGGCTGCTACCAATCTCGCCTAACAAGACGGTGCGACTGCCGCACCCTACACACCGCGCGTCTCTGGGGAGAGGACACCGCCATGGCCGTGTTGAAGAAGGGCGCTCGGATCACTGGCGCCGACCGCACGAAGCTCGCGACGGAACTGAAGAAGGCCTACGACAAGGGCACGAGCATCCGCGAACTCGCCGAGAAGCACGGCCGCTCGTACGGCTTCGTGCACCGGGTACTGTCTGAGTCCGGAGTGACCTTGCGCGGACGCGGTGGCGCGACCCGCGGCAAGCCGGCAGCGCGAGCGAAGGGCAAGTAACTGAACGCGACCGAACCGAACCTGCTGGACGTCTCGGCCGAGGCCGGGCTCACCGCGCAGATCGCCGGTGAGGTCGCGACGATCACGCTCAACCGTCCCGAGCGGCTGAACTCGCAGACGCCGCATACCTGGAACGCGTTGTCGGACCTGCGTGCGCAGCTGCCGGCGACCGTGCGGGTCGCGGTCATCCGCGGCGAGGGACGCGCGTTCTCGGCCGGGCTCGACCGGGCGATGTTCACACCCGAGGGCGTTCCCGGCGTGCCCGGCGTGCTGTCGCTCGCTCGCGGCACCCAGGCCGAGGCCACCGCGGCGATCGGCGCGTGGCAGCGGGCGTTCGACTGGTCGTCCCGGCCCGACCTCGTGAGCATCGCGGCGGTGCAGGGTCACGCCATCGGCGGTGGCTTCCAGCTCGCCCTGGGCACCGACATCCGCATCCTCGCCGACGACGCGCTGTTCTGCATGGCCGAGCCGACGCTGGGCATCGTCCCCGACCTCGGCGGCACGAAGCGCCTGGTCGACCTGGTGGGGGTCTCCCGCGCGACCGAGATCTGCCTGACCGGCCGGCGCGTGCCCGCCGACGAGGCGCTGCGCATCGGGCTGGCCTCCGCGGTCGTCGCGCGCGACGAGCTCGACGCCGCCGTCGACCGCACCGTCGCCGCATTGCTGGCGGTCGGACGGGACGTCGCCGCCGAGACCAAGGCGCTGCTCATGGCGGCCACCACCCGCAGCCAGGCCGAGCAGCAGGTCGCCGAGACCGAGGCCCAGTACCGTCGGCTGCGCTCGCTGGCCGGGCTCGAGGGCGAGGACTGACGGTCCCATCCGCGGGAATCGCCCTCCGGCCGGTGGCGTTGGGGCCGCGAAGGGGTGAGTGCCGGTGTCGATGAGTGACTACGCGATGCGCGGCATGATGCGCCGCGGCCGCGACATCGATCGTCCGATCGCGCCCGGCACGTGGCGCCGTGTGCTGCGCTTCGCCGCGCCGTACCGTGCCGCGCTGATCGCGTTCCTCGTCGTGATCGTCGCCGATTCCCTGATCGGTGTCGCCACGCCCGTCCTGGCCGGCCGCGTCGTCAACGACATCGAACGGCGCTCGGCCGTGCACGTGCTGGTCTGGATCGCCGTCGTCATCGCCGTCCTGGCCGTGATCGACGCCGGGCTGTCCTTCGCGCAACGCTGGTACTCCTCGCGGATCGGCGAAGGCCTGATCTATGACATGCGCACGGCCGTCTTCGAGCACGTCCAGCGCATGCCCCTCGCGTTCTTCACCCGGACCCAGACCGGCGCGCTCGTCAGCCGGCTCAACAATGACGTCCTGGGTGCACAGCAGGCCTTCACGTCGACGCTGTCCGGCCTCGTGTCGAACACGGTGAGCCTGGTGCTGACGGCCGCGGTGATGTTCACGCTGTCGTGGCAGATCACCTTGCTGTCGCTGGTGATGCTTCCGCTGTTCGTGATCCCGGCACGGCGCATCGGCTCCCGGCTGCAGGAGATCACCCGCGAGTCCTACAACCTCAACGCGTCCATGAACGCGACGATGACCGAGCGCTTCAACGTGGCGGGTGCGCTGCTGGTGAAGCTGTTCGGACGTCCCGCAGACGAGGCTGCGTCATTCCGCAGCCGGGCTGCACGAGTGCGCGACATCGGCGTCACCTCGGCGATGTACGGGCGCGCGTTCTTCGTCGCGCTGACGCTGGTGGCCGCCCTCGCGCAGGCACTCGTCTACGGACTCGGCGGCTACTACGCGGTGACCGGGCAGCTGTCGGCCGGCACGGTCGTCACCCTCGCGCTGCTGCTGACCCGGCTCTACGGCCCGCTGACCGCGCTGTCGAACGCCCGAGTGGACGTGATGAGCGCGCTCGTCAGCTTCGACCGAGTCTTCGAGGTGCTCGACCTCGAGCCGATGATCGCCGACGCCCCGGGCGCCGTGGATCTCGAGCCGGGCGCGCGCAGCATCGAGTTCGACGACGTCCACTTCACCTACCCGACCGCCGAGGAGATCTCGCTGGCGTCGCTCGAGTCGGTCGCGGTGCTCGACACGTCCGCGCCGGTCGAGGTGCTGCACGGCGTGAGCTTCCGCGCCGAACCGGGGGAGCTGGTCGCGCTCGTCGGGCCGTCCGGCGCCGGCAAGACCACGATCAGCCAGCTCGTCCCGCGCGTCTACGACGTGCGCTCCGGCGCCGTCCGGATCGGCGGGCGGGACGTGCGCGACGTGACCCAGGCGTCCCTGCGTGCCCGCATCGGCGTGGTGAGCCAGGAGGCGCACATGTTCCACGACACGATCCGCGGGAACCTGATGTACGCGCGGCCGGACGCCACCGAGGACGAGCTGCTGGAGGCCGTGCACGCCGCGCAGATCGGTGAGCTCGTCGCGTCCCTGCCCGACGGGCTGGACACCGTCGTCGGCGACCGCGGGTATCGGCTGTCCGGCGGCGAGAAGGCGCGCCTCGCGATCGCCCGGGTGCTGCTCAAGGCGCCCGACATCGTGATCCTGGACGAGGCGACCGCACACCTCGACAGCGAGAGCGAGGCCGCGGTGCAGGACGCGCTGGCCAATGCGCTCGCCGGGCGGACGTCCCTGGTGATCGCGCACCGCCTGTCGACCGTGCTGGACGCGGACCGGATCGTCGTGCTCGAGGACGGCCGCGTGGCCGAGACCGGCACGCATCCCGAGCTGCTCGCGGCGGACGGTCTGTACGCCGAGCTCTACCGCACCCAGTTCGAGCGCCAGGCCGGCCTCGCGACCTGAGACGCCGAGCCGCGAGCGCGATCAGCGGGGCAGCAGCGACTTGCGCCCGACCGGGTTGTCGAGCAGTGCCTCGAACGCGATCTCGGCGGCACCCAGCAGGGCCGAGTCGGTGCCGAGGCTCGGCGCGGCCAGCTGGACGGTCTCGCCGGGAGCGTCCAGGGCGTAGCGGGCGAGCGAGCGCTCGAGATCCGCGCGACCGAGTTCGAGGATGTCTGACAGCGAGCCACCGAGAACGACGAGCTGCGGGTTCAGCGTGTTGACCAGGCTCGCGATCCCGCGGCCCAGCGCATCGGCGACGTCGCTGACCGCGGCGGCCGCCTTCTGCTTGCCGGCCCGGGCCTGCTCGAGCACCCGGTGCACCCGCTCGTCGTTGGCCGGCCCGCGAACGCCGGCCCGGCTGAGCAGTGCACCGGCGCCGATGTAGGTCTCGAGGCAACCGCGTTTGCCGCAGTGGCACGGCGGACCGGACGCGTCCACGACGTTGTGCCCGATCTCGCCGGCATGGCCGTCGTGGCCGCGCAGCGGCACGCCGTTGGCGATGATGCCGGCGCCGACGCCGAACCGCCCGATCAGGTAGACGACGTCCTGGAAGCCGCGCGCGCTGCCGCGGCTGTGCTCCGCGAGCACGGACAGGTCGGCGTCGTTGCCGACCACGACAGGCAGGTGGGGGCTGGCGAGTTCGGTCAGCATGGCGCCGAACTCCTCGTTGCGCCAGCCGAGGTTCGGCGCGAAGCCGACCGTCCCGCTGTGCCGGTCGACGGTGCCCGGCACACTGACCCCGATCGTCACGGGCACACCGGAGTTGCCGGTCAATCCCTGCAGCGTCGGCACCGAGTCGACGATCAACCGGGCGACCTTCTCGGCCGAGCAGGCCTCCTCGGTCTCGACGACGTGCCGGGCCAGCACGGTGCCGCCGATGCCGACCGCCGCCGTCGTCACCTGCGTGACGTCGACGTCGACCGCCACGACGTAGGGCCCCTGCTTGTGCGGACCGACGACGAACGACGGTCGTCCGGCCCGCGTCCCCCCGCTCGGCACCGACTCCTCGAGCAGTCCCAGCTCGGTGAGGTCGGCGACCAGGGCGCCGATCGTCGAGCGGGAAAGCCCGAGGCGGTGCGTCAGCTCGGCACGCGTCAGCGCGCCGTCGCGGTGGATCTGCCGAAGAACCAGCGACAGGTTGTGCCGGCGCATGGCGTCGGGACGGGCCGGTGGTGGAGGAGCGGTCATCGTGGATGCACGCGCGGACGCAACCGTCGCCGCGAGATCAGGCCAGGCCGGTGGAACCAGCTCGGCGGCGCGACAGGGCGTCGACCGCGGCGGCGAGCAGCAGCACGGCGCCGGTCACGACGTACTGCACGGCCGGGCCGTTCGCGCCCTTGACCAGGTCGGCGAGTCCGTTCTGGATCACCTCGACCACAGCGCCACCGATGATCGCGTCGATCACCCGGCCGCGGCCACCGAACAGGCTCGTTCCGCCGATGACGGCCGCACCGACCGCCAGCAGCAGGATGTTGCCGTTGTAGCTCTGCTCGCTGACACCGCCGACGTTGGACGCGATCTCGATGCCACCGATGGCGGCCATCAACGAACAGATCACGAACACCGAGATGCGGATCCGGTCGACCGCGATACCGGCACGGCGCGCGGCCTCCTCGTTGCCACCGACCGCGTAGACGTGGCGCCCGTAGCGCGTGCGGTTCAGCAGGAACGTCAGGATCGCGAAGCAGATCAGCATGATCGGGACGACCCACGGCACGCCTTCGAGGGCGGGCGGAGCGACCTTGACGTACTGCCCGTTCACGTAGTGCAGCACCGGGGTCTTGTTCGCCGCGCGGTTGATGCTCAGCGCGTAGACGGCGAGCACCGTGACGACCGCGAGGCCGAGGATCTTGACGCCCATCACCGACATCGGCTCGCCGATGAGGCCCTGCTTGCGGCGGCCGTTGGCGGCGGCGAGCTTCAGCCCGGCGTAGATGGCGACGATGATCGCGGCCATGACCCAGCCGAGCCACACCGGCATGTTCGCGTTGGTGAAGTCCACGACGACGTGGTCGGTCACCGGCACGGCGCCGGTCGGGCCCTTGGCCCAGTTCGAGATGAGCAGCGCGACACCCTGGAACGCCAGGAAGAACGCCAGGGTCACGATGAAGGACGGGATCCTGAGTTTCGCGCGCAGCCAGCCGATCAGCAGGCCGATGACGATGCCGGTGAGCAGCCCGGCGCCGACCGAGACCGGCCACGGCTGGTTGAACCCGGCGGTCAGGCGCACCATGACGAACGCGCAGACACCACCGGCGGTACCGGCCGACAGATCGATCTCGCCGAGAAGCAGGACGAACACGATGCCCATGGCGATGAAGATCTCGCCGGCACCCTCGGTGAACATGTTCGCGAAGTTGTAGACGCTGCGGAACACCGGCTGGATACCGGAGAACAGCACCGCCAGGACGATCAGGCCGCCGACCGCCGGCAGCGAGCCCATGTCGCCGCCGCGGATGCGCTGGATGTAGTTGTGCCAGTAGTCGCGCAGGCCGCCCTCGATCGGAGCGGTGGTCGCTGCGGTGGCGGCGACCGTCGACCTGGTGCTTCCCTCGGCCGCGTCGTCCTCAACGCTCGGCCCACCGGGCGCGTTGACGCTCATGCGGGGACTCCGTTCGTGCGCGGCCGGTTGCTGGACTGGCCGGTGGTGATCAGCTCGACGAGCTCCTGCTGGTTGACGTCGCTGCGCCGTACCTGCGCGGCCATCTGGCCGAGGTAGAGCACCGCGATGCTGTCGGCGACCTGCAGCACGTCGGTCATGTTGTGCGAGATGAGGACGACGGCGACGCCGCGGTCGGCGAGGCGGCGCACCAGGTCGAGAACCTGGGCGGTCTGCGCGACACCGAGTGCGGCGGTCGGCTCGTCGAGGATGACGACCTTGGAGTTCCAGAGGACGGCCTTGGCGATCGCGACGGTCTGCCGCTGACCACCGGACAGGCTCGACACCCGCTGGCGGACGGACTTGACGGTGCGCACCGAGAGGCTGGCGAGCACTTCCTTCGCCGACTTCTCCATGCTGTTCTCGTCCAGCACGACGCCGGTGGTGCGCTCACGGCCGAGGAACATGTTCTGGACGATGTCCAGGTTGTCGGCCAGCGCGAGGTCCTGGTACACGATCTCGATACCGAGCGCTGCGGAGTCCTTCGGGTTGTGCACCCGCACCGGCTTGCCCTCGAACAGGTACTCGCCCGAGTCGATGACGTAGGTGCCACTGATGCACTTGACCATCGTGGACTTGCCGGCGCCGTTGTCGCCGACGAGCGCCGTGACCTCTCCGGACCTCGCCACGAATTCGACGTCGCGCAGGACGTCGACCGGCCCGAAACTCTTGTTGACGTGGCGTAGCTCGAGCGTCGGAGTGTCACTCACGGTGCTCCGGCCCCTTTCTCACTGTCCGTCCGGATGGACGTGCCTGCATGAAGCAGGGTGGTCGCCTCCGGGTTGCGGAGGCGACCACCCCACCAGGTGTTACTTGACGCCGAACTTCGTGCAGAGCGACTTGTACTGACCGATGCACACCGTGTTCTTCGGCGTGTACTTGTCGTTGATCGGCTGCGCGACGTTCTGCTGGGTGATCACCGTCGGGGTAGCGAGGATCGACGGGACCTCCTTCTTCGTCATCGGGTCCTGCACCTGGCCGTTGACCGGCGGCTTCTGGCCGTTCAGCAGGTCGGTGAGGCCGTCGATGGCCGGGCCGGCCTCGCTGGCGGACGGCTTGTAGATGGTGAAGCACTGGTTGCCGGCCATGATCTGCTGCAGACCAGCGGCCGACGCGTCCTGACCGGACACCGCGACCTTGCCGTTGAGGTGCTGACGCTGCAGGTCGGTGATCACAGCACCGGCCATCGTGTCGTTGGCGACCATGACGGCCTTGATGTTCGGGTCCTTGCCGAGCATCGAGCTGAACACACGACCGGCGGTCGGGGCGTCCCACTGACCGGTCTGGTCACCCTTGAGCGTCCAGCCCGGCTGCTTCGACAGCACGCTGGCGTAGCCCTGGTGGAACAGCGTCGCGTTGTTGTCGGTCGGCGCGCCGTCGATCTCGACGTAGTCGACCTTCTTCAGGTTCTTGACCTGCGGGCACTGGGTGAGCGCGGTGCCCTGCGCGACGCCGACCTTGACGTTGTCGAACGAGACGTAGAGGTCAGCACCGCCGCCCGGGGTCAGACGGTCGTAGTCGACGACGATGAGGCCGTCCTTCTTGGCCTGCTGCTCGATGTCAGCACCCGACGCCTGGTCCAGGTCGACGATCATCAGCGCCTTGACGCCCGACGCCTCCATCTGGTTGGCGATCTGCTTCATCTTGGTCGCCGAACCACCGGCGTTCTGGATGTCGCAGTTCAGGTTGTCCTTCTTGCAGTCCGCGGCGAGCGCGGTCGGGTCAGCCGTGACCCAGCGCGGCGAGGACGTGGTGTCCGGAAGGATGATGCCGACCTTCACACCCTTGCCGTCCAGAGCGCCGGTCGAGGTGGACGAGGACGAGTTGCCGGTCGCCGGCGTGGACGACGAGCTGTTGCCGCCGCCAGCAGGCGACGTCGAGGAGGAGTTGCCCCCGCCCGAGCTGGAGCACGCCGCGAGGGCAAGCGCCGCGGCGACCCCCACTGCCGCGAGAGAGATTGTGCTCTTGCGCATGCGCAGTCAGCCTTTCCCGTTTCTCATGGGCCATCCCCGATCCCGCGACCGGCAGCCCTGGTGAATGTTGTGCGCGCGAACATATCCCACGGTGGCCTGGCTCACCGCCAACGACACCAACTCGTTATCTACTCATGTCGAACGTGTGACGCCGTGTGTTCGCGTACCTCGGCATATCGCTCCCGTATGCCGGATATGCCTATCCCATCGTCGAACGTCTCG
>Ga0164242_10005898_pt1 | contig 13561 bp, 11 predicted proteins | sample OricomgcompostMG_FD_108783 | JGI IMG/M metagenome (GOLD analysis project Ga0164242, IMG submission 108783) | Miracle-Growth compost microbial communities from Emeryville, California, USA - Original compost - Miracle growth compost (MG) ...
CGCCACCGATGCCGAGATCGTCACCTCCTTTTCGACCAGCGCCGGAACCCGCGACGCCGCCGGCGTGTGGACGCCCGATCAGGCGCGTCACTTTCTTGACTACACCAAATCCATCGGAGGCAGCATTGCTGCAGCCGAATACATGAACGAGCCGACCTTCGCTGCAATTGGCGGCGCTCCCAAGGGCTACGACGCCGCGGCCTACGCGCGCGATATCAAAGTCTTCCTTCCCTTCATCCGGCAGGTTGCTCCGGGTATGATCTTTCTCGGCCCAGGTGGCGTCGGCGAAGGAGGGACGCTGGTCCCGGCAGGCATGAACAGGAACATGCTGGCATCGGCCGACCTGCTCAAAGCCACAGGCCCGGTATTCGACGCGTTCTCCTATCACTTCTACGGCGCGGTCTCCAAGCGCTGCGCCACCATGGGCGGGCCTTCGCAAACCTCGCCCGAAGCGGCTCTTTCCAACGAATGGCTCTCCCGCACCGACACCGTCGAGCAGTTTTATGCCAGCCTGCGGGATCAATACGAACCTGGCAAAGCCCTCTGGGTGACCGAAACGGCCGACGCAGCCTGCGGCGGCAATCCCTGGGCCTCTACTTTTCTCGATACCTTTCGCTATCTGAATCAGCACGGTACCCTCGCCAAACGCGGAGTGCAGGTCATCATGCACAATACTCTCGCCGCCAGCGACTACGGCCTACTGGACGAGAATACCCTCGCTCCTCGTCCCAACTACTGGGCTGCGTTGCTGTGGCACAAGCTGATGGGACCGATCGTCCTCGACGCCGGAGCTTCACCCGTGCAGAATTTGCACCTCTATGCCCATTGCCTGCCCGATCAACCAGGAGGTGTGGCACTTCTGGCGATCAATGCCGACCGGACGTCTTCTCATGAGCTTGCGATTCCGGTCGCGTCCTATCGTTACACCCTTACCGCGCACGAGCTTACCGACACAAAGATCGACCTGAACGGAAAGGAACTGAAACTGAACTCCAAAGGCGATCTGCCATCGCTTACCGGCATATCGACATCAGCCGGAGATGTCGTGCTGGCTCCTGCGAGCATAACCTTTCTGACAATGCCCGACGCGAATAACAACAGTTGCCGCTAGGGGGATCGACAGTATCAGGAATCGTTCCCGGTGCATTCTCATCTGATAGCAGTAAACCCTAAGTGAATAGAGGAGAGCGTCATGGCAAAAACAGCAATCGTAACCGGAGCGTCTCGCGGCATCGGTCACGCCATCGCCCGACGGTTGGCTGCGGATGGCTTCGCCACGGTTGTGAACTACGCAGGTAACGTCGCCAAAGCTGAAGAAGTCGTCAATGAGATTACGGCGGCCGGTGGGCATGCTCTTGCCGTCCAGGGAAACGTCGCCAGCGAGCAGGATGTGAAGCGCCTCTTTGAGACCACGCTAAAAGAGTTCGGGCAGATCGACGTTGTCGTCAATAACGCCGGTATTATGCCGCTCTCTCCGATCGCCAAGGGCGACGTCGAGAACTTCGATAAGGTGATCGCCACAAATCTCCGCGGCACGTTCCTGGTGCTGGCGCAAGCCGCCCAGCACGTCGCTTCGGGTGGGCGCATTATCGCCTTCTCAAGCAGCGTCCTCGCCAAGTCCTTCCCCACCTATGGCCCCTACATCGCGTCCAAGGCGGGTGTTGAGGGACTTGTGCATGTGCTGGCCAACGAGCTTCGCGGCCGCAACATCACGGTAAACGCCATCGCACCCGGCCCGGTGGGAACCGAGCTTTTCCTCGAAGGAAAGAGCGAGGAGCAAATTGCGCAATTGAGCAAGGTTGCGCCACTGGAGCGACTCGGCCAGCCCGATGACATCGCCAATGTCGTCTCGCTACTTGCCGGCCCTGACGGCGCCTGGATCAACTCCCAGATATTACGCGTCAACGGCGGCTTCGCCTAGCCTACCCTAGCGGACGAGGCAGGGCCGCTTAGGATTGAACTTCCAATCCGTTCGCAGATACTGCATCGCCGTCGAGTCATTGCGCGTCTCCAGCCCTACGGCATTGTAAAGACGATGCGACTGCTCCACCTGCTCCGGGTCTAATTCCACTCCCAGACCTGGACGTTCGGGCACCTGTAACTTTCCGGCAGCAATCTTCAGCGGTTCCCTTGTCAGGCGCTGTCCATCCTGCCAGATCCAATGTGTATCGATGGCAGTCACCTTTCCCGGTGCAGCGGCTGCAACATGCGTAAACATCGCCAGCGAAACATCGAAGTGATTGTTCGAGTGCGATCCCCAGGTCAGCCCCCATTCGCGGCAGAACTGCGCCACCCGCACCGAGCCTTCCATGGTCCAGAAATGCGGATCGGCGAGCGGAATATCGACGGCGTGCAGTTCGGTCGCATGCCGCAGCTCGCGCCAGTCGGTCGCGATCATGTTGGTTGCGGTGGGCAGACGTGTAGCCTGACGAAACTCAGCCATGATCTCCCTGCCGGAGAACCCCTTTTCTGCGCCGCACGGGTCTTCCGCATAAGCAAGCACGTCCTGCTTGCCCTCGCAGAGCCTGACCGCCTCTTCAAGAGACCATGCACCGTTCGGGTCGAGCGTAATCCGCGCCCGCGGAAACCGTTCCGCAAGCGCCGTTACCGTCTCGATCTCCTGTGCGCCCGCAAGCACGCCGCCTTTGAGCTTGAAATCGTTGAAGCCATAGCGGCTGCGGGCTGCGTCGGCCAGACGCAGAACAGCCTCGGTGGTCAGGGCCTCCTCATGCCGCAGGCGAAGCCAGTCGTCTTCGCAATTCTCTCCACTGAGATACGGTAGGTCGGTTCTCTTGCGGTCTCCTATAAAAAAGAGATAGCCCAGCACATCGACGCTGGACCTCTGCTGTCCTTCCCCAAGCAGCGCTGAAACCGGAACATCCAAAAATTGCCCCAGCAGATCGAGCAATGCCGATTCAATCGCCGTCACGGCATGGACCGTGGTCCGCAGGTCGAACGTCTGCAATCCTCTTCCACCGGCATCCCGGTCAGCGAATCGGCCTTCGATCGTGCTCAATATCTGTTTATAGGCACCGATCTGTTTACCCATCACCAGAGCGCTGCAGTCTTCGAGAAGCCGCCGAATTTTCTCGCCGCCCGGCACCTCGCCGACACCGGTGTGACCGCAGTTATCAGTCGCTATCACCAGATTCCGTGTGAAGTACGGCGCGTGTGCTCCGCTCAAATTGAGCAGCATACTGTCGTGTCCCGCCACGGGAACCACCTGCATCGAAGTAATGACTGGAGAACCCTGTACCGTCGCTGAATCCGTCATGCCATATCACCCACAGGCTGCTTGTATTTGAGGTCCGCGCGCTTGATCTCGCCGACAATCGGCAGATAGGCGACGATTGCCATCAGCGCCGTAGCCGCGACGAAGATCAATGCGTCGTTGAACGAGCCGGTCCGCTTCACCAGATATCCGATCACAATGGGTGTCGTAATACCCGCCATATTACCAATCAGGTTGAATAGGCCGCCATTCACGCCGACAAGTCCCTTCGGCGAAGTATCGGCGATGACGGTCCACCCCAGCGCGCCGAAGCCTTTGCCGAAAAATGCCAGCGACATCAACAGAATCACAACCCATTGCGCACTCGCATAATTGCATCCGATCATCGTCACCGATAACAGCATGCCGCTGACGATGGGAGCCTTGCGCGCGAACGTCAGCGTATGTCCAAGGTGAAGCAACTTGTCCGAAACCACGCCACCAAGAATGCCGCCAATCGATCCACAAAGCGCAGGCAGCGCCGCCACGATGCCCACCTTCACGATAGACATATGCCGCGCCTGGCTGAGGTAGACCGGGAACCATGTAATGAAAAACCAGGTCAACGTCGTGATGCAATATTGCCCGATATAGACGCCGACCAGCATGCGATTGCTGAGCAGCATTCCTATAGCCGACCACGTCAACTTGTTTGCTGGAGTCTTCTGCATCGCAGCAGAGCCTAGATCAATGCTCGTCAACCCGCCACCACTCTCGATATGGTCAATCTCAGCCTTCCCAATCCGCGGATGAGTTCTCACTCCGTGAATGACCTTGTTCCAGGCAAAGGCGAGGAAAAATCCCAGCGTGCCCAGAAACCAGAAGCATGCCTTCCATCCGGCAACGTGCGTGAGCCATCCCATAATGGGCGCGAAGAGCACCAGCGCAAAATACTGTGAAGAGTTGAATATCGCCGAGGCTCGTCCGCGTTCGGCCGTCGGAAACCACGAGGCAACAATGCGCCCATTGCCTGGAAAAACCGGCGACTGTGCCAGTCCCGAGAGAAGCCGCAGACCGAAGATCACAGTAAACGCAATCGCCGCCGGAAGATATCCGGCGAAGCCTACCAGCAGCGCGCACAGCGACCAGCAGATGATACTGATTCCGTAAACCCGCTTCGAGCCGTAACGGTCCAGCAAACCGCCTGCGGGTAACTGGCCCGCGACATACGCCCAACTGAAACCCGAAAACAAATACCCCATCTTCAGCGCATCCATGTGCAGATCTTTGCTAATGGAGATGCCTGCAATGGACAATACAACGCGGTCGCCGTAACTGAATGCGCTCGCGGCAAACAGCATCGTGACAATCAGATAACGTACTCGGGTTCGCTTTAGCTCCGGCATGAATCCTCTCTGCGCGGCAAGACACACATGCCTCCCGATTCCAAAACGCAGCACCCATCACGTTCAGAATTTGCAGATATTAGAAGATAGCAACCGTGTAAGCATACAACCCCTCAGCCAGCAGGAGCGAACCGCAACTGCAATCCATCTGCCTTCGCTATCACGCTCAATTCTTCCAGCGAACCCACGATCCAATCCGCCGCATTCAACTCCTCGGCAGTGTGGGTTCCCAGAACCCCAAGCACCCGTATTCCGGCCGCAATCCCTGCGCCCACGCCTGATGGCGCGTCCTCTACGACAACGCATTCCTCAGGATGAAAGCCCAGCAACTCCGCTCCTCGCCGATACGGCTCCGGATCGGGCTTGCCCCGCTCCACCATATCGCCGCTGATAATCCGCTCCGGAACCGGCAGCCCCGCTGCCGCCAACCGCCCCAGCAGCAACCGTCGCGTCGCTGAGGTCACAATCGCCCATCGCTCCAGCGGAAGACTCTCCAGCAGCTTCTTTACTCCGGGCAGCACCACCAGGTCAGCGGTGTCTTCCATCTCCATATCTTCGATGACGCGCAGCCCCTCCTGCGGGTCGATATCGGGCCGCAGCGATTTCACAATATCGATCGCCCTGACGCCATGCGGCACCTCATAGATCTCCGCATTCGGGATCTCATAAATCTCTGCCCACCGCCGCCAGCAACGCACCACCGAACCAATGGAACTGACCAGCACTCCATCCATATCAAACAGAATGCCCTTGGTCTCAACGCAAATCGATTTGCTCAAACAGCACTCCCCTGCAACACAAACCTCTGCGCCGCCTCCAATATCTTCGTCACCGACTCGCTCGAACAGCTCTCGCAATACACCCGCAGCAGCGGCTCCGTACCCGACGCGCGCAGCAGCAGCCACGTCTCCGCGGCATTCTTTTTTCCTGCACAATCTGGATTATCGAGAAAGAACTTGATGCCATCCATCGTCTCTACCCGGAGCACCTTCATGCCTGCCATTTCCGCCACTTCGGCCTTCGCGCGTGCAATCGCAGACTGCTTCACTGCCTCATCGATGTGCATGTCCACGCGTCCGTACTGGTGTTCGCCGAACTCTTCCTGCAGCGCTGCCACCAGTTCACCCAGCGTCTTCTTCTCATCGGCCATCACATTTGCCAGCAGCAGCGAATTCAACATGCCATCGCGCTCGGGCAGATGGCGGCTGATGCCGACGCCTCCCGACTCTTCGCCGCCAATCAGAATGTCCTTCTCCAGCATCAGCTCGCAGATATATTTGAATCCGATCCCATGCTCATGCAGCCGACGGCCATGTTTCGCCGCGATCCGATCGATCATCTTGGTCGTGTTGAAGGCCCGTGTCACATCGCCCGGCCACTTCTTCCGCTCCAACAGCCACTTCAACAGCACGGCAAAAATCTTGTGCGCGTCCACAACATTGCCGTGTTCATCGACCGCGCCAATGCGATCAGCGTCTCCGTCGGTAATCAAGCCGGCATCACAGCCCTTAGCCACAACGGCAGCCTGTGTCGCCCGGATATTCGGCAGAATTGGCTCTGGGTTGATCCCCGGAAAAGCCGGATTGATCTCACTCCGCATCTCCACAAACGGAATCTGCGCCTGCGTAAAGATTCCCGCCAGCACGCCGCGCCCGGCGCCATACATCACGTCGATCAGAAATTTATATCCGGACTTCCGAATCGCATCCAGGTCCGCAAAGCGCGCAATCGCCGCAATGTAGTCAGGATTGAAATCCACCTCTTCAATAGCTGCCGGAGCCTTACTCTTCGCCAGTTGCTTGCCGAGATAACTCTCAATGGACGACATAATCGAAGGCTTACCCGACCCGCCATAGCTCGCCTTGTACTTCACACCATTCCACTCCGCCGGATTATGGCTCGATGTAATCATCACGCCACCGGCCGCCTTCCGCTCGCGCACGGCATAAGAGAGCGCAGGCGTCGGCGTAATCTCCCCAGCCAGTGCCACCGGAATGCCCGCGTCCGCCAGCACCTCGGCAACTACCCGCGCGAATGAGCGAGACCCAAACCGCGTATCGTATGCGATACAGACACCAGCAGCCGCATTCTCATGGGCCAGCACATAGTTCGCAATCGCCGCCGCCGCCACGCGAACATTGGCATAGGTAAAGTCATCGGCGATAATGCCGCGCCAGCCATCCGTTCCAAACTTCACCACTGTCTCAGCCATCATCCGCCGCCGATCCTAAATTAAGTCTTCCCGTCCAGCCTTCTTCAACTCCGCAACCACCTTGCCCACTTCCTGCGACCGGTCCCGCGTCGTGATCAGCAGCGCATCGTTCGTCTGCACAACCACCAGATCATGGACGCCCACCAGCGCAATCACCTTACCCGGCGCATAGACATAATTCCCGTTTGAATCGATCGAGACGCACAGCGGATCGGTTTCATCGAACACATTTGCGAACGACAGCTTCTCCGGCGAACATCCCGCCAGGTCTTCATGCAGCGCGGCCCAGCATCCCAGATCGTTCCACGCGAAATCTCCCGGCAGACAGTAAATCTCTGCCCCAGCCTCGCCCTTTTGCGATCTCGGCTCCAGCACTGCGTAATCAATACTGATGTTCTCGCACTGCGGATAGAACTCCGCGAACACCCGCGAAAACTCCGGAGTTCCATGCGCCGCGGCAATTCTCTCCAGCAGCGGCGCCATCGCCGGACAATACTCACGAATCGCCCCGGTCAGCGTTCTCGCGCTCCAGAGAAAAATCCCGCTGTTCCAGGCATAGTCGCCCGACGCCACAAACTGCTCCGCGCGCGCCTTGTCCGGCTTCTCGGTAAACCGCTTCACCCTGCGGGCCGCAATTCCGCCAGTAATCTTGGTCGCCGTATCTGCAGTCTCGCCCTGCTCAATGTACCCGTAGCCCGTCTCAGCCCGCGTCGGAGGCACTCCAAGCACGACGATCTTGTCGCCGCTGGCCGCCAGCGCTATGCCTGCACGAATCACTTCGGTAAACCGGGCACTATCCTTCACCACCTGGTCCGAAGGAAACACCCCAATCACCGTATCGGGATCAGTCTTCTCCAGCAGGAACGCCGCAAGAGCACATGCAGGGGCAGTGTTTCTCGCCGCAGGCTCGCTCAAAATATGTTCCCGCGCCACCTCTGGCAACTGCTCCGCAATCGTCTCGTCCAGCAGAGCATTCGTGATCACCCATACATCAGCCGCGTCGGCCAGCGGCAATAACCGATCCAGCGCCTGCTGAATCATCGTCTGCTCGCTATCCAGAGCCAACACCTGTTTCGCCCTGGACTTCCGGCTTCGAGGCCAGAACCGCGTTCCACTGCCACCCGCAAGAATCACTGGAGCAAACTTCATCCCCGAGCCGCCGACTTCCATGGACATACAACTCCGTCTCAAGGAAAAGACCGCACCATCAACCGAAGTGCGGCCCCTCCTCGAATTCAAATCACAGCTTTAGCCTAATGTTGCAAAATACTCCCGCATCCGCTTCACACCTTCATCAACTACATCGTGCGAAACCGCATACGAAAGCCGAATATGCTCATCCGTCCCGAACGCCTCGCCCGGAACCACGACAACATGCGCTTCGCTCAGCAGCTTTGCCGCCAGATCCGAAGCCGACTTCACGCCGCCCTTGCCGATAAAGTTCTTCACATTCGGATAGACATAAAAAGCTCCCTGGGGCACCGTGCAGGTCAGCCCAGGAATTGTCTTGAACCCATCCAGCACCCGGTCACGCAGCTTGATATAATCCGCGCGCATCTCCTTGACGCACTCCTGCGATCCGCTTACCGCCGCAATCGAGGCCCGCTGCACCATGCTCGCCGTATTCGACGTGCTCTGCGATTGCAGCTTGCTCATCGCCGCAATCACCGGCTTCGGCCCCAGCGCGAAACCGGCACGCCAGCCCGTCATCGCGTATGTCTTCGACAACGAGCCCAGCACCACGACGTGCTCCTTGCAGTCGGTAAACGAGCCGCCACTGACGATCTCGCCGGCAAAATTCAGATAGACATAGCACTCGTCCAGCAGAACAAAGATCCCATGCTTATGCGCCAGCCGGACAATCGCCTCCAGGTCTTCCGGCGATACCACCGCGCCCGACGGATTCGAAGGCGTATTCAAAATGATCGCCTTCGTCTTCGGAGTAATCGCGGCTTCGATCATCTTTGCCGTCACCCGGAAGTTCTCCGCCTCGTCGGTTTCGATCAGCACCACCTTGCCGCCGGCGTACTGAATAATGTCCTTGAAAGAGACCCAGTACGGAACCGGCAGAATCACCTCGTCGCCATGGTCCACCAGCACCTGAATAGCATTGAACAGGGCCAGCTTGCCGCCGGTCGTAAACACGCACTCTTCCGGCGTGTAGTTGGAACCAAAATCTGCCGCGTGACGGTCCACAATCGCCTTGCGAACCTCGGGAATGCCGGCAACGTTCGTATAACGCGTAAAGTTCTTTTCAATGGCTTCAATGGCAGCATCCTTGATGTGCTGCGGAGTCGCGAAGTGCGGCTCGCCCGCGCCAAAATCCGCCAGGTCCACGCCCTCGGACTTCAGCTTCAGCGCCGCCGCGGTGATGGCCATGGTCGCAGAGACTTCGATGCGGCCGATACGGTCCGCAAATATCTTGGTTGCTGTTGTGCTCATATCTTCTAGTTTGTCAGATTAAGCCATCAAGAGAAAGTCTCATTGACGAAAATCGGACACGAGTACGCCGCCAGAACCCACTCCGCACCCGCTCCTGCTTCCTGACCGATTCCAAAGGATCGGTCGGAGCAATCTCGCCCCACCGGTGTCAATTACCCGCCTACTGCTGTGATTCAGCGGCTTTTACAGCTTCTTTGTTTGCCTTATCTTTGGCCTTATCGGCCTTCTTCTGTTCGTCGGTATCCAGCGCCTTGCGTTGGGCTTTATCGGCTTTTGCCCGCGCCTTGTCCACCTTATGCTGCTGCTTCAGTTCCTTCTTCGTCTGCCGGGTCTGCTCGACATTCGATTGCCCGGCCGGGTCAACGCTCGATTGAGCGAAACCAGTTCCAGCCAGCACGAATGACAAGGTAAGCACAGTCGCTGCCTGATGAAGTCTCATAGAAGTCTCTCCTTTACTTCGCTCATTGGATGGCGACCCGTCTAAAAACGATGGCCGATATCAGAGATGAAGAAGGCTCTTCAGCGCGGCTCAGGCCAAAACATCCATGACCTGATAACCTTTCAATTTGCCGTCCGTGGTCAGGTTTAAATTCTCCGGCCGATAGCCCGCGCCGCTCTCCAGCCTCATCTGCACCGTATTCGCCATAACGGCATTGGCAGGAATCACCCGATGCTCAGGGAAACCCCACGGAACCACCTTCCATTCGTCATGGGCCGTTCCCACGGCAGCTTTCTGGTCCAGGTGCAGATACTTCTCCGTCGCCTCATCGGTAAATACCAACCCGCACTTAATGGCGTTTCTCATCATCCAACCCAAAGCGATCTCCGATAACTGGCACTCGTCGTAGCCGCCGCCAATATCGCAATGAACGCCGGAAAACCAGACCTGCTGCACCTGGTCATCATTCGAACGCGGCGAACCGTCGTCATTGGTCCAAAGCGTGGGCAGGAACTGCCCCCTCCGCTCATCAATACATACCGCGTGGTACGCGTTCTGCACACACGGGTGCAGTTCCGTATCCAGAAAGCCATACTTGCCTTGGTTAAATGTGCTGAACAGCAGTCCCGGAACTCCCAGCGACCCCACTGTGTCCCAGACCCCGATCATGCGGATGTGCGCCTCGGAAAGCGCGTACTCCGTATCCAGGTCGGCCTTCATCTTTGCGCGCAATGCACGATCAGTCTGCCGGTAGGCGGCGAAGATTTTCTGCACCGTCATATTGTCGAAGTTCTTGTTCGGCACCCCGAATCCGGCGATCATCCCGCCCAGACTGCGCGCCGTGTAAGCTCCCCGGCTGAAACCAAAGATATAAATCTCATCTCCCGGGTCCCAGACATAGGCCAGAAATTCATACCCGTCCTGCACCTTCTGAAACAGGCCCTCCCCCATGGCGCCGCCGACAATATGATCGATAGGCGTCCCATCGGTGCCCACCCCACTGTCGTAATAGCGCATCTGGTCCGGCCTCTCGGCCAGTGCGCAATACAGTTTGCGAACATTGGTATCGTTCGCAAACGACCCAATGCCATGAGACGAATTCCAAGTGCCATCGGCACAAATGATGATTTTCTTTGCCATCTTGTCCTCCCGATTGGGGGCCCGGAAGCACAATATTACATCTCGTCAAACCCTCCAATTGAGATAAATTGGCTGCACGATGACACGCAACCACTTAGTTCACAAAATCGGCGGTGGTATCGTCCTTTTTGCCCTTATGGGCGCAGCCAGGCCGTCCCACTGGCAGATCGGCCCCTTTACCCGTCCCACCAACGGTCCCGTCATCACACCGGATAAAGCTGCCATCTTCAAGGATCCCATCCGAAAGTCTCCCGTCCTCTGGGAGGCGCTTCACACCTTCAATCCCGCTGCCATCGTGCGCGACGGAAAGATCGTTGTCCTTTACCGCGCTGAAGATGACACCGGCACCATGCAGATCGGCGAGCATACCTCTCGCCTCGGCCTCGCCACCAGCGCCGACGGCATACACTTCACCCGCCTTCCTGAGCCCGTCTTCTACCCGGCCGAAGACGCGCAGAAGTCCCGCGAATGGCCTGGAGGAGTGGAAGACCCTCGCCTCGTCGAGAGCGAAGACGGCACGTACGTCCTCACCTACACTCAGTGGAACCGCATCACCTATTCGATAGGCATTGCAACCTCGAAGGACCTCCAGCACTGGACCAAATATGGTCCGGCCTTCCTCGGAGCCGCCAACGGAAAATACGACCACCTGAAGTACAAGTCCGGAGGCATCGTTACTCATTTCGTCAATGACCGCCTGATCGCCGCGAAAATTAACGGCAAATATTGGATGTACTGGGGCGAAGGCGCCATCCGCCTCGCCACCTCATCCGACCTCATCCACTGGACCCCGGTTGAAGACACTCACGGAAATCCCATCCAAGTCCTCACTAAACGAGCAGGCCACTTCGACAGCGGCTTCCCTGAAACTGGACCGCCACCTGTCCTCACGCAGGCCGGCATCGTCGTCCTCTACAACGGTAAGAATGATCCCCAACATGGCGATCCCAACCTCGGTCCCAATGCATACGCCGCCGGGGAAGCTCTCTTCGATGCCCACGATCCGACTCACCTGATCGACCGAACCGAAGCTCCGGTGCTCAAGCCCGAAAGACCGTATGAAAAGACCGGACAATACATCGCTGGCACCACCTTCGCCGAAGGCCTCGTCCGCTTCCACGACCGATGGTTCCTCTATTACGGCTGCGCAGACTCCGCGGTCGGTGTGGTTGTCGCACCTTGATTGAATTCTAAAATCCACGCTTGAGCACAAGCATCCTATTCAATACAGTTCCCACAGTTTTCACGATCAGTCCTGATTCCCGGAGCAGAAGCGAATGCCAACCAGCCGCGAAGAAACATCATGGAAGCAGATCACTCTGTTCCTTCTCACCTTCGGCATTATCGTTCTCTGCGCCTTCATCCTTCGGCCCTTCTTCATGGCCATTGTGGGGGCCATCGTCCTGGCGGTTATTACTCAGCGCCCCTATAACTGGCTGGACGGAAGGATCAGGAACAAATCCCTTGCCGCTACTCTCGCGCTCATCCTTGTCATTGTGGCTATCGTTGTCCCTAGTTTTTTCCTCGTGCAAAGCCTGGGGAAGCAGGTGTTCGCTACGGTCAAAGTCCTGCGCGATGACAATACCCAAACGAAATTCAGCGAATTTTTAGGAGGTCATCCCTCCCTCGCCTCTCATGTCGAAAGCATTACCGATTCCATCGACGTCGGTCATGCCGCCCAGACTGCGGCAGCGTTTATCGGAAGCAAACTTGGCAGTCTCCTCAAAAACTCCGTCCACATCATCACTCAGCTCGTCATCATGCTGTTCATCCTGTTCTTCCTCTTTCGCGACCGCCCGCTCGCCATCAGTTTGCTACGTTCCATGATCCCGCTTCGCGACCACGAGACCGGCGAACTCCTTCAGCGGGTCGGTGATGCTATTTATGCAACAGCGCTCGGCAGACTGGCAGTAGCCGCAGTCCAGGGCGTCCTCGCCGGTCTGGCCTTCTGGGTCCTCGGCGTTCCCGGAGTCATCCTCTGGGCCTTCACCACGGTCGCCTGCGCCATGATTCCGGCCTTCGGGTCCTTTCTCGTCTGGGCTCCCATCGCCCTTTATCTGGGCCTCACCGGTCATTGGGAGAAAGCCCTACTCCTTGCCATCTGGGGCGGTTTCATCGTCAGCACCATCGACAACTTCCTCTATCCCATTCTCGTCGGCACCCGGCTGCGCAGCCACACCGTCACGATCCTCATCTCTATCCTCGGCGGCATCGCCGTATTTGGGCTTACCGGGATCATTCTCGGCCCGGTCATCTTCACCATAGCCTCCACCCTGCTCGAGTTCTGGCACGACCGCACCCATCCACAGGCGCCGCTTCCAGATTAGGAATTCCTGAAGAAGTTTTGATTTAGACAAGCTTCAGTTCGTCCATAATCCGAGCTTCCAACGCACGACGATTTCTCCTCGTCGTACTGGGCTTCATCGTCATACCAATCCGAAATTCGCGCGATAAACGAACAAATGTGCGATAGGCATTGACACCTCTGCTTTTCTCAGAGAACCATAGAAGCCCAAGGAGTCTCCGTGCCCATGAAAGCTGCGCTCTCGACCGCCGCTCCTCCCACCACCAACAAACATCTCGTCCGCTGGGTTGAAAAGATGGCGGATCTCACCCAGCCCGACTACATCCATTGGATCGACGGCTCAACGGCCGAATACGATCATCTCTGCGATGTCCTCGTTGAAGCCGGCACCTTCTTTCCGCTCAAC
>Ga0164242_10005899_pt1 | contig 13559 bp, 10 predicted proteins | sample OricomgcompostMG_FD_108783 | JGI IMG/M metagenome (GOLD analysis project Ga0164242, IMG submission 108783) | Miracle-Growth compost microbial communities from Emeryville, California, USA - Original compost - Miracle growth compost (MG) ...
ATTTTTACCCTGCCTGTGGCGCAACTGCCCGATATTTCTCCTCCGGTAGTATCGGTCCGGGCCAGCTACATCGGGGCCAATGCGCAAACCGTGGAGCAAACGGTGACCACGCCGATTGAAAACCAGATCAACGGCGTTCCGGGCGCCATGTATATCCAATCCACGAGCGCCAACGACGGATCCAGCAGCATCACCGTCACCTTCAAGGTTGGCACGGATCCGGATATTGCCGCGCTGGAAGTGCAGAACCGGGTGAATCTGGCCATCCCTTCCATTCCTTCGGACGTGAGCCGTACCGGTGTCATTGTCCGTAAGCGGTCCAATGACATGCTCATGGTCATTGCCTTGAATTCTCCCAAGGGTACCCATGACCGTAATTTCCTGGATAACTACCTGAACATATACCTGCTCCCGGAATTATCGCGGGTGGAAGGCGTGGGCGATGCCAATGCTTTTTCCCAGGATTACAGCATGCGCGTGTGGTTGGATCCCGATAAAATGGCCAGCCGGGGCATTACCACCAACCAGGTGCTGCAGGCCATCCAGGAGCAGAACCAGCAGGTGCCCGCGGGGATCGTAGGGGCTCCGCCGGCCTCTTCCATGCAGGCCTTTGAGTATAACATCAAGGTAAACGGCAGGTTGCAGACACCGGAGGAGTTTGCCAACATTATTGTGTCGACCAACCCGCAGACCGGAGCCCTGGTGCGGATCAAAGACATCGGGCGCGTGGCTCTGGGTTCCTTTTCTTATGCCATTGACATCAAGGCAGACGGCAAGAACGGTACCGGAATGGCGATCTATCTGGCTCCCGGCGCCAATGCGCTGGAGACTGCCGACCGGGTGATGGCCAAGCTGAACGAACTGTCCCAGTCGTTCCCTCCCGACGTCCAATACCTGGTGCCTTTTGAGACCACCTCTTTTGTCAGTATCTCCATCCATGAAGTGGTAGAGACCCTGCTGATCGCCCTGTTGCTGGTCGCCTTCGTGGTCTTTATCTTTTTGGAAAACTGGCGGGCCACCCTCATTCCGGTGCTGGTTATTCCGGTATCCATTATAGGGGCCTTCCTGTTTTTAAATCTTTTCGGGTTTTCCATCAATACCCTCACCCTGTTCGGTTTCGTGCTGGCCATCGGAATTGTGGTGGATGATGCGATCGTGGTGGTGGAGGCGGTCCAGCACCATATTGATGCCGATCGTATGTCTGCTCGTGAAGCCACACTTAAGGCCATGACCGAAGTGCAGGCGCCCGTCATTGCCATCGGGCTGATCCTGGCGGCGGTCTTCATTCCGGTGGCTTTTATCCCCGGGGTAAGTGGCCGGCTTTACCAGCAGTTTGCCCTGACCATTGCATTTTCGGTACTGATCTCCGCGTTTTTGGCCCTCACCCTTACCCCTGCACTTTGCAGCGTGATGCTGAAGCCCGAGAAGTTCAGCGAGCGTTCCCGCGGACTCAATAAATTCTTCTTTTATTTTAACCGGTGGTTCACCAGGACGACGGAGCATTACACCCGCGGCGTGAAAAATGCCATCCACCGCATGCCGCTGATCCTGGCGATTCTGGTGGTAATCTTCGGGGTGACTTATTATCTGTTTGAGAAGGTGCCCACCACGTTCATTCCGCAGGAGGACATGGGCGCCCTGATCATTTCTGCGGAGTTGCCGGACGCTTCGGCCACGGGCCGGACCCAGGAGGTGGCCGCACAGATCAACCAGATCCTGTTGTCCGATACCAATGCCGTCAGCCACTTTATGGGAGTGACGGGAGTGAACTTTGCGGCGGGAGGGGCCATCAAACCCAATGCCGCCACCTATTTTGTCAGCCTGAAACCCTGGGATGAACGCTATGATAAGGGGCTGACCATGGAAAAGGTGATCGGAGGACTGCAGGCCCGTTTCGCAGCCATATCCTCGGCCCGGATCATCTGCATTCCCTCGCCGACTTTACGCGGATTTGGTACCAGTTCCGGCTTCTCCTTTATCCTGGAGCAGCATAGCGGAGAAAGCGTGCAAGAACTGAACGGGGTGCTGCAGAAGTTTCTTGCCGCCGCCAACCAGCGTCCTGAAATCCAGCAGGCCTACGCTTTCTTCAGTGCAGCCACCCCGCAGTATAATGTGCAGGTAGACCGGGACAAGTGTAAGCAGATGGGCGTGGCGATCGGAGACGTGTTCAGCGCGCTCCATACTTTTCTGGGAGGCTCCTATGTCAATGATTTTACGCGTTTCGAAAGGAACTTCCGCGTGATGGTTCAGGCCGATACCGCGTTCCGTGCAGATATTGATGATCTGTCGCATTATTACGTCAGCAGCCGCACCGGGGAAATGGTACCGCTTTCGGCGGTGACGACTTCCAGCAAGACCGCGGGCCCTCCGGTGATCAACCATTATAACCTATACCGGTCCATCGAAATCGACGGAACGGCCAATCCGGGATACAGCAGCGGAGATGCCATCAAGGCGCTCCAGGAAGTGGCGGCCAATGTGCTGCCGGCCAACTACGGCTATGAGTGGAGTAACATTTCGCTTCAGGAGATCGAAGCGGGCAACAAAACGCTCATGATCTTCATGTTGTCGCTGTTGTTTGTGTTTTTGTTGCTTACGGCCCTTTACGAGAGCTGGTCCATACCGTTCTCGATTTTGCTGGCCGTGCCGGTAGCCTTGTTCGGTTCTATCCTGGCCCTGGCGTTGACTCATCAGCAAAACAGCGTATATTCTCAGATCGGATTGATCACCCTGATCGGGCTGGCTGCGAAAAATGCCATTCTGATCGTCGAGTTCTGCAAGGAACGGGTGGACCGAGGAATGCCGCTGATTCCTGCTACCCTTGAAGCAGTCAAACTCAGGTTCCGTCCGATTTTGATGACCTCCTTTGCCTTTATCTTCGGCGTATTGCCCCTTTGTGTGGCTACGGGCGCGGGGGCGGCTTCGCGGGTAAATATCGGCTTTACCGTACTCGGAGGAATGCTGACGGCCACCCTGGTGGGTATTTTCTCTGTGCCGGTACTCTATGTATTAATCACCCGGCTGATCACCCGTAAAAAGCACCGCTCGGGAGACGAACCGGAGCCCCCGGCGGAAAACGCCGCTCAAACCTGAGGATTTTATCATGGCATTTACTTTCCGTACCGATGTGACGCCCGATGTAGACAGCATTGTCGCTGTGTTTGAAAGCTCGGGCATCCACCGGCCCACCTCAGACCGGGATCGGATCCAACAGATGTTTGCCCGGGCTGATCTGGTGGTGACCGCCTGGGAGGACGCCATGCTGGTCGGGCTGGCCCGGACCCTGACGGACTTCTGCTACTGCGCTTATTTGTCTGACCTTGCCGTCCGGCGGGAGTATCAACATCGCGGCATCGGCAAGCGACTCATCAGCCTTACCCAAGAAAAGGCCGGTCCCCAGGCCACCCTTATCCTGGTGGCCTCGGCCTCGGCCCGCGACTACTATCCCCGTGTGGGCATGGTGCAGACCGACCGGTGTTTTTTACATCCGAGGACCCGCTAAAGGGCTAAAACAAACGGAGTTGTTGTCCCGGCCGGCAAAACCGCGTGCGGTCCAACACCGCTTTTTCGCGGTTTAACCCCAGACGGGTGGTGTGGATCCGGAACTGCCGGGCAATCAGATCGGCTACACCTCCTTCTCCTTTGATCCGTCGGCTCCATTGACTGTCATGGACTTCCCCGCCATGGCAACTTTGAATCAGATGCCAGACTTTTTGTGCCCGGTCGGGAAAGTTCTTTTCCAGCCAGTCCTTGAAGATGCTTTCCACCGCGTCGTTGAGACGGACAATGGTGTAGCCGGCCTGGATCGCTCCCTGGTCCCGGGCTGCCCGGAGTATCCCGGGCAATTCATGGTCGTTGAGTCCCGGGATGATCGGCGCGCTCATCACGCCCATGGGAATACCCGAAGCCGACAGCCGGCCGATCACCTCCAGGCGCTGCCGGTAGGTGGCTGTCCGCGGTTCCAGGATCCGGCGAAGTTTTTCATCCAGCCCGGTCACCGAAATGAACACCATGCACAAATGACGCCTGGCCAGTTCCTCCAGTACATCGCGGTCTCTGAGGATCAGGGCGTTTTTGGTGATCAGGGCGACCGGTTGGTTATATTGGAGGGCAATTTCCAGCAACTGGCGGGTAAGGCCGAGCTGGCGTTCCACGGGCTGGTAGCAGTCGGTATTGCCTGATATGGATATGGGAGTTGCATCCCAACGGGGGCGGTCCAGGAACCGCCGGAACAGTACCGGCGCATTTCTTTTTATCAGGATTTTGTGTTCGAAGTCTTGTCCCGCGCTGTATCCCCAGTATTGATGGGCGTTACGGGCATAGCAGTATATGCAGCCGTGTTCGCAGCCCTGGTAGGGATTAAGGGAATAGGCCAGGCCCAAATCCGGGCTGTCCACCTTGTTGACAATGGTGCGGGGATGCGTGTCTATGTATTCGGTCCGCGTATCAGGCTGCCGCCATTCATCGATGCCTTCGCGGTGCATCCTGGCATATTCCACGGGCAGGTAGCGGTTTTTGGGGTTGATCTGAGCCCCTCTTCCTTTATAATAGGTCTCTTCTTCGCGAGATCCGGCCATAACTAATATTTTTAGTAAAATTACTAAAAATATTAGCAAACCAATTTAAAAAAAAGGAGAAAAAATAATGGGTGGATCCGTCTGGTGCCGGCGGACGGGAAAACTCCCTTTACTCCCGGATCCGGCTCGCAGGGAGCCGGATCCCATCTGGATGATAATCTGGGGTATCAAAGAGGCCAGTGCCCCAGAGATACTTTCGGTAGAAAGGCTGTCTTAGTGCCTTTTGCCGTTTTTCTGAATATTCCAAAGATCAGCAGCGGTGAATACACGCTCTTTCACCGGGCGAGCCGTCTTGGGAAGCAGGGCATCTTTGGCCAGGGTCTCTTTGACGATGAAACCGTCCAGGCTAATGGCCGCGTCGATAGTTACCCCGTTGGGGGCAGGTAATACGTCAGTTTTCATGATGTACGTTTTAAGAATAAAAAGGGTAATAAAACTTGCCAGTACGACAAATAGTAACCGGAAGAAATGTGGGCTGCGCAGACTTACATTAGGGCCTCAATTACTATATACCTTGTTCAAATCGGGCGCAAAGGTACGACTATATTTTAAACCACCAAATTTTTTTTAAATTTTTTTTGGACGGCTGTTTTTAGGCCCGAGGGCAGATTCCGGATACGCGCGCTGCAATCCGCTACAGTAGGGCGTTTGGCCACATTACGGGACAGGCTGTACGGGGTGAAAATTACCGAAAAAACATGGCCGCCAGGGGCAACTTTTCGGCGGTTTGTCCCAACAAAAGCACCGGTGTCGTGTTAGGCTTATGGTTATATTTACCAGTTCCAACCCATTGATACCATGACTGATCATTCGATGTTTCCGCCCGTAAGCCGGGAAATGAACGAAAAGAAAGCAGCGTTGGCCCCGGTCCAGATAGAAGCCTGGCGCCAGTTTAGCCGGGCCGTATTTCAGGCGGGCGCCTTAGATGAGAAGACCAAACATCTCATCGCGGTGGCAGTAGCCCACACCACCCAATGTCCCTATTGCATCCGGGCACATACGCGGGCCGCGATACAACACGGCGCTTCCCGCGAGCAAATGATGGAGGCTGTTTGGGTGGCCGCCGAAATGCGTGCAGGGGCCAGCTATGCGCACGCCTCCCTCGCAATGGACGAAATGGAGGCGATTGGATAAACAGTACTGCATGCACAGACACGATCACGAACCCTGGATGAAGCGGTGTTTGGCCCTTGCCCGCGCCGCCCGGGCCCGCCATTATCCGGCCGTAGGCAGCCTGATCGTTTTAGACGGGGTGGTACTGGCCGAAGGGGAGGAAGGAGACGGGAGTCTGCCGGTTCCCCTGGCCCATGCCGAGGCGGTAGCTGTAGTGAAGGCACTCGGGCAGGTGGCCGCCGGTCAGCTGTCCCGGGCTACGTTATATACTACGGTAGAGCCTTGTTTGATGTGCGCGTATTTGATCCGCAAAGCCGGGATCGGAACCGTGGTCTACGGGACCGAGACGGCAGGAGCCGGCGGCGTCAGTTCCCCTTACCCGATTTTGACCGCACCGGATATTTCCCGGTGGGGCATTCCCCCCAGGGTAGTGAGAGGCATTCTGGAGGAACAGTGCCGCGAGTTGATGAACGGGCAGGTACCCCGCAGGGAGCCAAAGGCGCCTTAACCAAATGCGGCGGTGCGGATCTCCGGCAGGAAAAAGTCCTATTTTTGCGGGCTAATGGGGAAACAAAGGGATTACTTGTTGGCATCCGGCTTGCTTTTGATCGTCCTGTGCGGGGCAGGCATTTGTCCGGTTCTTGCGCAGGATACGGGGGCTTTTAAGGTATCCCTTCCGGCCAGGGCGCCCGTGCAGCCCGATAGCCCCCGGAGCATTTCTCCGGCCCCTGCGGCGGCCGTCAGGCCGGCGGCTCCACGACAATCCTCCCGAAGTGGCGACACCGGAAGACCTGCAGGGGCCCGCACCCCCATCGGCCGGGACACTCCCGCGCCGGCCACCGCCCGGACGCCCCGGCTGCAGCCTGACAGCACCCCACCTTTTGCCCCGAAAAAAAAGGCCCCTGCCCCTGCAGACACTGCCCCTGCTGCGCCGGCGGCCTTCACGCCGCGAAGCCTTCCCAGTTTTGGCGGCAGGGAGTTTTCCGGTTACCAGGACTTTACCCATTATCTATTGACCCATAATGCCCTGTTTCACAAAGCCACAGAACCCGTGCCCGACATGGCCATCCTCCGGCCGGATACCGGCCGGGAAGCGGACGGTCAGACCGTGTTGTTTTATGTAGTAGTGGGCGTGGTCTTTCTGCTGGCCGTCATCCGGCTGTCCTTCACCAAATATTTTTCCGATCTTTTCCGGGCTTTTTTTAATCCGACCCTCAGCCAGCGGCAACTTCGCGAACAATTGTCCCAGACGCCTTTTCCGGCGATGCTGCTGAACCTGTTTTTCGCCCTTTCCGCCGGACTTTATGTGTTTTTGATTCTCCGGTATTTTCATTATACGACCGCCACCCGGCCGGTGTTTCTCATCGGAGTCTGTATGCTCATGATCGCCATCATCTATCTGGTGAAGTACGGATTTCTGCGGCTCAGCGGCTGGTTGTTTAACTATCCCGAAGTGACCTCGGGCTATGTGTTCACGCTCTATCTGGTCAATAAGGTCCTCGGCGTGGCGTTGTTGCCTTTTATTTTGTTACTGGCTTTTGCCCCATATCCCCTGGCGCAGGTGGCGCTGCATGTGTCCATGGTGTTGATCGTGATGTTGTTTGTATACCGCTATATCCGGGCCTACGCGCTGGTGAGCCATCAAATATTTTTCAACAAGTTCCATTTTTTTATTTACCTTTGCGGCTTCGAAATAGCACCTGTCTTAATTATCGGCAAGCTGGTGCTTATTTGGCTGAATGGTGCCTGAAAAGGGTACAGATTTGATAACCAATTGCTGTACACGCGTATGACTAATGCAGGACAACACGACAATTCTCAAAAAAAAGTCCGTTCTATCCTGATCTCCCAGCCTAAGCCTGATGCAGAGAAATCCCCCTACTTCGACCTGGCCAAGAGGTTTAATTTACGGGTTGATTTTCATCCTTTTATACGGGTAGAAGGCTTGAAGGCCGCCGAGTTCCGCAAGCAAAAGGTTGATCCCACCGCGTATACCGCCGTCGTTTTTACCAGCCGTCATGCCATCGATCATTATTTCCGGGTTTGTGAGGAGATGAAGATCAAGGTATCCCAGGACTGCAAGTATTTTTGTATTACGGAGGCGGTGGCACTATATCTCCAGAAATTCATTCTGTACCGCAAGCGCAAGGTATTCTTCGGAGCGGACGGTACCGTCAAGCGGTTGCTTGAAGTACTGGCCAAGCACAAAGACAAGGAGAAATTCCTGGTTCCCTGCTCCGATATCAGCAATGACGACATTCCCCAATGGCTGAAAGCCAATAAATGTCAATATAGCACGGCAATCCTTTATCGCACCGTATACAACGACATCCGGGATGTGCTGGACAAGAATAACTATGACATGATCGTGTTTTTCAGTCCTTCCGGTGTGCGTTCCCTTTTTGAAAACATTCCGCAATTTTCCCAGAACGGTACCTCTATTGCCGCCTTCGGGCCTACCACTTCCAAAGCCGTGGAGGACGCCGGTCTGCGCCTGGACCTCAAGGCGCCCCAGCCCAATGCCCCGTCTATGGTAGCCGCCTTGGAACAATATCTTTCCGACACTATGGCCGTGGCTCCGGAGAAATAACTCATTTACCCTGCCGTGCCGTTCACCTCATTTCCTTTATCCTTTGCGGGCAGGAAGGCAGCAGTCCCCCATTTTATTTTTTTATTCCAGCCTAAAAAAATACTTTTAGCGGCCCAATTTCGGGGTCCGTGCGGAGATCATTTCGCCGGCATGGTGATTTCCGCGGTGGAAACAACCGCGACAGCCCGGGGCCAAAAAACGGAAAAAATAACAATAAACGAAGCGGGCCACCGTTAGAATAAGTTACCGGAAAAGGCGCTGTGCGCCTTGGATAGAGAAATTAATGCTAGCTGTTATATAAAATAATAATTACATTTGCTTGCTTATACCGAAATGAAACGTATCCGAATGAGACTCCATCTGTTACAGGCATTTGCCTTCCTGCTTCTGGCTGGCCTGCTGGCCGGTTGCGGGAGCAAAACCTCCCGGCAGACGCAAGGCCAGCTGGTAGGTGTTCCGGATCGCCCAAAGTTTAGTCCTCCCCAACCTTACGGCATGGTATATGTGCCATCAGGATACTTCCATATGGGTCCCAGCGACCAGGATATCAATTACATGTTTACGGCCAGAAACAAGGAAGTCACTGTGCAGGGTTTCTACATGGATGCTACCGAGATTACCAACAACGAATACCGGCAGTTCGTCAACTGGGTGCGGGATTCGATCGCCCACCGGTTGTTGGGGCAAGTCAAAAATGTCAATGGCGAAGAATACATCGACTGGTCGCAGCCGATTAACTACGGAGACCCGGCTACGCTGGAGAAGATTGACGCGATGATCTATACCCCCGATGACCGGATCTGGGGGCGCAAAGACATTGACGTGCGCAAACTGGTATACCATTCCGAGTCCTACGACCTTAAGGCAGCTGCCCTGGACCGGGGCAAGCATCCCAGAAACGCCTTTATCGTGAAAAATGACACGCAGATCTATCCGGATACCCTGTGCTGGATCAGGGAGTTTTCCTATTCCTATAATGATCCGATGGCCAAAATGTACTTTTGGCATCCGGCTTTTGATAATTATCCGGTGGTGGGCGTCAATTGGAATCAGGCCTCCGCTTTTTGCCAGTGGCGCAGCCGTTTGTGGAGTGATTACCGCACCTCCCGGGGTGAATATTCCGAGGGAGAGTTCAGGCTGCCTACCGAGGCAGAGTGGGAGTATGCTGCCCGGGGCGGGCGTTCCCAGACTCCCTATCCCTGGGGTGGACCCTACCTGCGCAACAAAAAAGGATGCCTGCTGGCCAACTTTAAGCCCGGGCGGGGCAATTATGCGGAAGATGGAGGCGTATACCCGGTTCGGGTAGATGCATACTGGCCTAACGACTTTGGCCTTTATAATATGGCCGGCAACGTGTCGGAATGGACCTCCTCGGCTTATTATGAAAACGGCTATTCTTTCGCCATGGATTTGAATCCTGATATTCAGATTCATGCGCCGAACGACGCCCCATTGAAGATGAAACGTAAAGTGGTTCGAGGAGGCTCCTGGAAGGATATCGGATATTTCCTGCAGGTGAGTACCCGCACTTATGAATACCAGGATACCGCCAAATCTTACATCGGTTTCCGGTGCGTAATCGATTTTTTGGGTCGGTCCAAGAATGATTTCACCAGAACGCACCTCTGATATCCCGTAATTTCTGCAACATATCCGGAAAAACATCTGTTAGAAAAACATATACATTGTAAAACCCGCAGTCATATGGCATTTAGTCTCAAAACCAAGAAATCAAGAGCCGTTCTTAACGTAATTTTCAGCGTGGGTGCCGCTATCGTGATCTTCGGAGCCCTGGCCAAGATCGAGCACTGGGGAGGTCCGCTGGGCCGGGCACTCGAGGTAGGGATGCTGACCGAAACCGTGGTCTTTCTGTTGATGGCCTTTCAGCCTGCTGAGGAAAATTATTACTGGGAACGCGTATTTCCGGACCTGAACCTGAGCCCCGAGGAAGAAAAAAGGCTGAAAGGTTCCTATACCCCCAAGCCGATCGCCTTGCCGCAGGGCAGCCCTTCGCTGGGGAATATGGATAAAATGCTGCAAGAAGCCGATATTACGCCTGCCAATCTCAAACGGCTGAGCGATAACTTCCAGCGCCTGGGTACTACCGTCGCGCAAATGAAGGATGTGGCCGACGTGGTGGCGGTCACAGGCGAATATGCACAACGCACCCGGGAAGCCTCCGGCGCCCTGCAACAGATGAAGGATGTGTATCAACGCGCGGCCGAATCCGTATCCTCCTTTAATGAATCGGCCAAATCTACCCAGGTGTTCCATGAGCAACTGCAGCAGATGACCAAGAATCTCTCTTCGCTAAACGCCATTTATGAATTAGAGCTCCAGGATACCAACAACCACCTCAAAGCGATGAACCGTTTTTACGATAACCTGGCCCAGGCTTCGCAGTCTATGGCCAACAGCATAGAAGACAGTCAGAAAACACAACAACAGGTGGCGCTGCTGGCCAAGAACCTGAGCAGCCTCAATGCGGTATACGGAAACATGCTTTCTGCGATGCATGTAAAATAAGGTTACCGCCGGGCTTACGGTCCGCTGCTTTAAGTCCAGAAGAGTCCGCTTCCGTGCAACCCTTAACCGAGACGTTGATCTTTTGCCATATGAGAAGTCATTCGTTAAACTGGTCCTTATTGATCGTATTAGCCGCCCCCGCAAAAACCTGCTCCGGATTGGTCCGGGGAGTAGTTTTGAAAATTAAAGATTAACGCCCATGTCCCTGTCATTGCCCAAGCCGCCACGGCAGAAAATGATTAACCTGTTGTACATCGTGCTGACCGCCATGCTGGCACTGAATGTCTCTGCGGAAATTTTGAATGCGTTTAAAACAGTCAATGAAAGTATCCACCATTCCAACCTCTCGATCGATCAAAAAAATGCCATCATATACCAGCAGTTTGAAAAGCAGATGCAACAGGATCCTGCTAAGGTAGGTCCGCTCAGGGAGCGGGCCCAACAGGTCAAGTTGCTGTGCGCCCAAACCAATGCCTATATTGACAGCTTGAAAAACCGGATTGTCACGGAAAGCGGAGGAAGGGATGACAGCGGGGAGATTGTCAAGATGGATGATCTGGATGCGGCTTCCCGGATTATGGAAAACCAAAGGAACGGAGCCGCATTGCAAGCCCGGCTGGAAGACCTCAGGACCAAATTGCTGGCCTTTTTCCCTGCTTCAGCCAGGGCTTCTGCCGAGAAGACGCTGCCTCTGGTGATTGAAATGCCTCCCCATACCGAAAAGAAGACCTGGTCGCAGGCCAATTTCGACATGGTCCCCACCATTGCGGCAGTGACCATTCTCAGTAAATACCAGAACGATATCAAAAATTCAGAAGCGCAGGTGATCGATTATCTGTATTCCCAGATTAATGCGCAGCAGTTTACCCTGGATACCTACAAGCCGCTGGTGTCCGCTAATTCGGGCTATATCATGGAAGGCCAGAAATATCAGGCCCAAATCATGCTGGGCGCCTACAGCTCTACGGTGAATCCGACCATTACCGTCAACGGCCAGCCCATAGAGGTAAACAATGGCGTGGGGACGTTCACCGCGGTCGGTTCCGGAGTGGGAGAACATACCTATAATGTGAATGTAAGCCTTAAGGACCGCAACGGACAGGTGAAAACCTTTACCACTACCGGATCTTATATGGTAGGGGCTTCCTCCTTATCCGTCTCCGCAGACAAGATGAATGTGCTGTTCATCGGCCTGGACAATCCGATCAGCATTGCGGCGGCGGGTGTGCCTGCGGAAAGCGTCACGGCATCGATTTCGCAGGGATCGCTCAGCAAGACAGGAACAGGCCGGTATACCGCGCGGGTGACCACCGTCGGCAATGCCAGTGTGAGCGTATCGGCCCGGGTGGGGGATCAGGTGCGCAACCTGGGAACCATGCAGTTTCGGGTGATGCGGGTTCCGGATCCGGTAGCCGAAGTCGGAGGCAGCAAAGGAGGCAGGATGTCTGCGGCCGTTTTCCGGGTTCAGCAGGGAGTGGCTGCCGTGTTGGAAAATTTTTATTTTGATACCAAATTCGTCATTACCCATTTTACCATCGGTTTCGACGGCACAGGATTTACCGATTACCTGGAAAGACAGTCCAATTCGGCCCTGTTCACCGGCGATATCAAGGCATTAATGCAGCAGTGCCGCCCGGGGAGCCGGGTATTCATTGATGAGATCCGGGCCAAAGCGCCGGACGGCACCACAAGAAATTTGCCGAGTATCGCGTTTAAATTATATTGACATTCATTGATCCTAAAGATATGGCCATGAAAAAGGTAGTTTTCATAAGGACAGCGGCTCTGGCAGCGTGCGTGACGCTGGTGGCCGCAGGGGCCATGGCCCAGAATACCCGCCTGAGAAATACCGTGCCTCAGGACACTGCTCCGGTGGCAAACCCGGCTACAGGGAACTCGGTGACCCCGCCTCCGCCCCCGCCCCCGGAAACCTATACCGGGACGGTCACTCCCAACGGCGTGTCCGGCGTGTCGCTGCGGCCCGATAATGTATTCGGTATTGATTCGGTAAAACCTTCCTTGCGCAATGATTGGGCGGTACAGCGCGACAGTACCTCTTTCCGTGAACCGCTTGCCTACCAGTATATCCGCCAGGACGATGCCATCTGGGGCAAACGGGTGTGGGCCGAAATTGACACCCGGCAGAAAATGAACCTGCCTTTCCGGTATCCGGGCTACGATGAAAGCGGAAACAGCCTCACCCTGATCAATATCCTGCTCAATGCCGTCACCAGCGACAGTGTGGTGGCTTTCAACCCGATCGACGACCGGTTTACGACCCCCATGTCGGCTGAGGAAGTGGCTCAGGAAGTACACGGACAGGCCCAGACGATTCGGGTCACCAACCCGATTACCGGCCTGGAAACGGATACCACCATTTATAATGATTTTGATCCTAATTCCGTCACCCGCTACCGGGTCAAGGAAGACTGGGTATTTGACAAAGCGACCTCTACTTTGTATTGCCGGATCATCGGCATTGCTCCGGAAAAGACGATTCTCAACGACGACGGATCGGTCCGCGCCTATGCGCCGATGTTCTGGTTGTATTATCCCGATCTGAGGAGTATTTTGGCGCGTTTTGACGTGTACAATCCCAAGAACTATTATCAACGCATGAGTTGGGAAGATCTCTTCGAAATGCGGTTTTTCGCCAGTTACATCATCAAGGAGGACAATCCCCAGGACCGGACGATCAAAGATTATATTCCGGGAGAGGACCAGCAGGATGGCATCCGGCGTTTGCTGGAAGG